>Ga0102938_10002791_pt1 | contig 13157 bp, 6 predicted proteins | sample SalPonR2_B_D2_MG_FD_84516 | JGI IMG/M metagenome (GOLD analysis project Ga0102938, IMG submission 84516) | Salt pond soil microbial communities from South San Francisco under conditions of wetland restoration - Salt Pond MetaG R2_B_D2_MG | ecosystem: Environmental > Aquatic > Marine > Intertidal... | reverse complement strand
CCTGCCTTGCTGGTCTATCTTGACGCGCTCAATCGTGAAGCGTTCCTCGAAACCTGGAGCAATTCGGTTGAGCAGCCTTGATGCGCCACCGGAACCTGCGAGCGCCAAGTCTGCACAGAGGTTTCTGACGAAGGCGGGTGGGGTTTCGCGCTACAAAACGCAATCGAGGGCCCATGCGACCGCGCGGCGATTCAGTCGTCCGGATTCGCCCACCCAATAACGGGTGGGTATGGCGTAATAAGGCGTGTCGGTTCATGCCGCGATGCCTGCGTATCAAGCGCGTGTGAGCCGATCGATCATCGGGTGACCGATCTGCGCGCGGAGGGGCCATCGGGCAAGCAAAACCACGCGACGCCCTGTGCATGCAACATGCGCCCGCAATTGCCAACCGGTCAGCCTTCGATGCGCAAGCGCTGGAGCATCAATTCGTCAGGTGGATACCGGTCGACGAAAAAATGATGCGTCGAACAATAACCTGTAGCGCCCGGCCTGACTCCGTCAGGTCGCAACGCGCTCTGATCATCATTGCAGCGTCGGAGTGCCTTGTGGATCGCTTTCGTCGAAACCTCGAAATCAACGCGCTCGGAGTCATGCTTCCACCCGGCCCAGCGTCGCATTGAGCCGCACCGGGGTCCGAGTGGAAATGTCGGAAAGTAACATAATTACAATAAATGTGCAGCAAGCATGACTATACGGAAGGCGCTTCCCTTGCGTGTCGTTCGGACGACTCGGCCGACAGAACTGCAATGCGTGAACGGGAATACGGGTCATGATGATGGGTAATGAAGCGCAGCTTGCGATCATTGAAAGAGCGTTTCACGCAGTGCTGCCCGCCTTCGTGCTGATGCAGGAGCACGACGCGGCTGTCTCGGGCGAAGCCGGCAATAGCTCTGATGCCGGTTTCGAACCGCTCTGCCTCATCACCCATGGCATGGAGGCGGCTGAGGCCAGGGCGCTCCTGAATGCGAAAGCCTCTGATCGCATGCCCGCTGACGGTTTGCTCCATCTCCAGCATGCAGACTATCATCTCGTAGGCGTTCACCCGGCTGCCGGATGCGCCGGGAGTGGCATTCCCGATGCATCCCTCGCGCTGATCCGGGCGCAGTTCTACCTCGCGACGCAGCTCCTGCAGCAGGCGCGTTACCTGCAGCGCCATATTGACGAGCGCAAGCTGATGGCGGATGCGCTCGATTCGTTGCCGCTCTCGCTTTTCGTGCTCGACCGGGACCGGCGTTACGTCTTCCAGAATGCGAATGATCGGGACACGTTCATCGATTTGCGTGGCCGGCGCATCGAGGAGACGGAGGTCGATCCCGCAATGGCTGCGCAATGGGCGAGCCAGCATGACGCGGTGCTGAAAGCGGGCAAGACATTTGATCACAAGGATGAAAAACACTCCCACGGGAACATCTTCACGTCGCGGACACTGATGGCGCCGGTCCGTGACGCCGAGGGGATCAGCGGGATTGTCGGGCTCTCGCTCGATTGTACGGCAGAGGCGAGCGCGCTCGGCCTTCTCGAGCAGAACGAGGCACGGCTGCACGCCTGGCTGAAACTCTCGTCTGACTGGGTCTGGGAGACGGATGAAGAACACCGCTTCACCCTCGTCGAGGGCGACAGTGTTGCGCAGCGCCTCGACTTCTCCAACTGGATCGGACGCCGCCGCTGGGAGATAATCGGCGCCGATCCGGTCCGGGATGAAGTGTGGAGCGAATACAGGGACCTGGTCGATGCCAGGGCACCGATCCGGGGTTTTCGCTTCACGATGATGCGGAATGATGGAACGTTACTGGTCGCAGAGATCAATGCCGACCCCCTGTACGATTCCGAGGATGCCTTCGCCGGCTATCGCGGAGTGACGCGCGACGTGACGGAGCGTGAAGCATTGTTGAGCCGCCTGCAACGCGCGGAAATGATCGCGAACGAAACCCAGCACGGCATCGTCATCACGGATGCGCAAGGGCGGATCAACTGGGTGAATCCGGCATTCTCCGAAACGACGGGATACGCGCTCGAGGAGGTGATCGGATACACGCCCGGGTCGATCCTGCAATGCCCGGAAACCAATCCCGACACCATCGCACAGATCCGGGCTGCGCTGCGCGAGGGTGAGGCCATTCGAACAACCATCCTGAACCGGACAAAGAGTGGACGCCATTACTGGCTTGACCTGGAAATCCGCCCCATCCGAAGGCCGGACGGCAAGCTCGCCGGCTTCATTGCTACCGAGAATGACATCACCGATCTGATCGACGACAAGGCACGCAAGGATGCCATTTTCGAGAATGCGACATCCGGCATCGTCATCTACGATGAGAGCGGCATGGCAATCGACTGCAACTTTGAAGCCTCACGCATTCTTGGCGTTACGACCGACCAATTGCTCGGACGCACGGCGATGGACCCGGCATGGCATTTGGTCGATCAACATGGCAAGCCACTCCCTGACGATGCAGTGCCCGCAATCAAGGCATTGCGGGAGAACCGGGTCGTGCGCAACCAGATGCTCGGCGTGCGCAATGGGGAAGGCCAGACCCGCTGGCTGAAAGCGAATGCACAGGTCTTTGCGGTCGGCGCCGACAAGACCCAGGTCCTCGTCAGTTTCAGCGATGTGACCGAGGAGGAAAATGTGCGGCGCGCGGTCGAGGAGGCGCGGGAATTGTTGTCGAGCATCATTGAAACGATGCCGGACGCTGTTGCTGCATTCGATCAGGAAGACCAGCTTTTGTTATGCAACTCGGCCTACAAGCAGATTTATCCCAAGACAGCTCCCGCGATGCATATCGGAGCCTCATTCGAAAGCATCGTGCGATATTCTTTGCAGCAAGGCGAAATCCTTGATGCCGGTCAGTCGCATGCCGAGCAAGAGACCTGGCTCCGGGATCGCATGCAGCGGCATCGCCATCCAAAGGCGGAGCCATCACTTCAGCGCTTGAGCGATGGACGATGGCTGCAGGTCCGCGAACGTGTTTCTCCATCAGGTGTCATCGTGGGTGTACGCAGTGACATCACGGCGCTCAAACACGCAGAACAGAAAGTTCGCATTGCCGCAGAGCAGGATGCCCTGACCGGGCTGGCAAACCGCACTGCCTTCATCCGGAGCTTCGAGCAATCCCTCAACGGATCGCGCGCGAATGATGGTGCCGGCCTCGTTGCGCTGATTGATCTTGATCATTTCAAGGATCTCAACGACACCCTCGGTCATGACATGGGCGACGCCTATCTCAGGGCGATCTCGAAACGCCTCGGGGATGCAACACGGGCCGGAGACGTGGTCGCACGACTTGGAGGCGACGAATTCGCCATTCTCATGCCGGGGATCACCAACCGCGACGCGGCTGTGAGCGCGATCGAGACGCTGGTCGCGGCGGCGACGCAGTCCGTCTGGCTCGGCGGCAAGGTGATTCATCCCCAGATGTCGATCGGTATCTCGGTCTACCCGGAAGACGGAGCCCGGGTGAGCGAGCTGATGAAGAATGCCGATATCGCCATGTATGCGACCAAGAAGAACGGCCGCAACGGCATCACCCTGTTCGACCCGGCTCAGAAAGAATACCGTGCGCGTCGCATCTTCGTCGCAGAGCGCCTGCGCGAAGCCCTGCGCAGCGAGATGCTCGACGTCGCCTTTCAGGCGCAGATCGACCTCCAGACAGGGCAGCATCTCGGCTTCGAGGCGCTGGCACGCTGGAAATTCTCCGGCGAGCAGATTTCCCCGGCGGAGTTCATTCCGATTTCGGAAGAATTTGGTCTGTCGCAAGAGATCGACATGCAGATCCTCAACAAGAGCCTGTTGCGGCTGCGCCATTTGAAGGATTGTGGCCATGTCACGGGGAATCTGGCCGTCAATATCGGTACCGTACTCCTGCGCGACGAAGCCTTTCCGTTACGCGTCGCCAACCTGCTCTCCGATTCTGGCTTGCCCCCGCATGATCTGGAAATCGAGGTGACCGAAGGCGTCATGATCGAGCGGGGTCATGAGAAAATTCGCACCAACCTCGCCGCTCTTCGAGAACTGGGCGTGTCGATAGCGCTCGACGATTTCGGGACGGGTTATGCCTCACTCAGTCATCTGAAGGATTTCAAGATCGACAAGCTGAAGATCGATCAGAGCTTCATCCGCGATATCGCGACCGATCACAATGATGAGACAATTGTCAAGACGATCATCAATCTTGCACGATCTCTCCAGATCAAGGTGGTGGCAGAAGGTATCGAGACGAACCTTCAGAAGCAGTTTCTGTCAAACCACGGCTGTCATACGGGACAGGGATATCTGTTCCATAGACCGGAATCTGATCCTTGTGCGATAGAACGCTACCTGGTGGACACATCCGACAAGAAGATCAACAAGCCACAATACTATCGCGGTGTCAGGATTGCATGACTATTTTCGATTATAACATATCTAATTATGAGTTTTATTTGCATAAGGATGGTATAATATTCATAGAATAAAGACTTTCCGAAAAACATTCAGGGCGCTCATGCAGAATCTGATTGCGCGGCATCCAAATTCGAAGCTGATCTGGCAAGCCGCATCATCGATCTGCATCATCGCGTCGAGGTCATGGCGGATCGATCGCAGTCTCTTAGAGCGAACCTGCAATGGCGCTGCCGGACAACCGATGCGACCGTGCCTGATTCTGCACCGGATCGGTCACCAGCGCCGCGATCGATCATGCCTGCCGGCGTTTCGGCATCACCCTGAACGCCTTTCCTGTCTATCCCGCTCTCCGGCTTTGTAATCCCGGCGACGCCATCATCGCCAGCGGGTGCCCCGACAGCGACGCCGTGATGGATTGGAATGCCGCCCACGAACCCAGGTTCCAACCTGATACGGGCAGGCAGCCCACGAAGGATTGTTGCGTCAGCGATGCCGACTGGTGCGGAATCGCCAGACCGGAGATCTCATTCGCGCAAGAAGATGGGTGAATAGTGGTTCGCGTGGTACGTTTCTCCGCAACGCTGTCAACGGTAGAACTATATTTGATTATTTTAAATTGTAATAAATATGTTATTCAATTTAAAATTGAATTCAAAATTAAAAACATCCACCAACAGAGATGATATCAAACATATTCAATTTTCGAATAATTTTATCTTAAGTATTTGAAGTATTTATTTTGATACGAAATACGGAGAGACAGATGTTAAGTAAACTACCGATCAAAACAAAGCTTCCTCTCATCATAGCCGGCTTTGCTCTCGTCCTCGGTATCGGGGTCGGTGCGAGCAGTTACTGGCGTGCCGCGAGTACCGTCGAGACATTGACAGAGCAGCGTCTCGGCGCGATTGCTCTCGAACGCGCTCATGAGCTCGCGGGTTATCTCGCCTCGATCGAACAGGATATGCGCGTTGTGGCTTCGAACCCGACAGTCAGCGAGGCTATCGGCGTGTTTGATGAAGCCTTCGGGGCGATCGGTGGGAATGTCACCGCGCTGCTCAAGGGCGCATATATTCATGATAACCCGCATCCGTTAGGCGAGAAGCACCTGCTCGATCAGGGCAACATTTTCCCGGCCTATGATTCGGCGCATGCCCGTTATCATCCATGGTTCCGCGAGCTTCTTACAGAGCGCGGATATTACGATATCTTTCTGTTCAACAATGCAGGCGACCTGATTTACTCGGTCTTCAAGGAAGAAGACTACGCCACCAATTTCAGCGCATCCGGTGGAGAATGGGCTGCATCGGATCTTGGCAAAGCCTTTCGGGCGGCCAGAGCGGCCGAGGCCGGCCAGTTGTCTTTCTTCGATTTCAAGCCCTACGGACCCAGCGCAGATGCGCCGGCGAGCTTCATTTCGACACCGGTCATGGACCAGGGTGAAATGGCGGGCGTTCTCGTCTTCCAGATGCCGATCGATGCGATCAATGCGATCATGACGCGCAACAGCGGGCTCGGAGAGACCGGCGAAGCCGTCCTCGTGGGGCGTGACGGTCTGATGCGTAACGATTCCGGCTTCACGCCTGATGGCGACATCCTGTCGACACGTCTCCGCTCCGAAGCCGTCGAAGCCGCTCTCGCTGGCGACACGCGCGTCGCCATGGATTCGGGCTATCGCGACATTGCAACGCTGCAGGCCGCAGTACCGTTGAATTTTCACGGTGCCAACTGGGCCGTAACGGCCATCCAGGGCTACGATGAGATCATGGCTCCACTCGCGCAGATGCGCACCATCATGCTTCTCATCGGGGGCGTCCTTGTGGCGATTGCGCTCGTCGGTGGCTTTCTTGTCGCAAGGACGCTGACACGTCCGATGGATCATCTCTCCGAATCGATGAAAGGTATTGCCTCGGGTCGGTTCGACGTCTCTCTGGAAGGGGCAGAACGTGGCGATGAAATTGGAAGCATGATACGGGCGGTTGCCGTGTTTCGCGAAAACGGCATCGCGCGCGAACGGCTGGAGCGCGACGCCCAGCTGGAGCGTGACCGGGAGCGTCAACGCCAAGCGCAACTCGAAAAGCTGATCAATCATTTTCGCGAGGTCATTTCGCGCACGGTGGGCCAGGTCACAGGTGGCACCCAGACCATGCGTGATACGGCGGGGCTTCTCACCAACGTCGCGACGACGGCCGTCGAACAGGCCGACTCGGCGCGAAATGCATCCACGACCGCGTCATCCGAAGTGCAATCCGTCGCCGCCGCCACGGAGGAGCTCGCCGCTTCGATTCGGGAGATCGCGGAGCAGGCGCAACGTTCGGCGGGTGTGGTCATGCGTGCGACCGAGACCGCGGAGCGAACAAATCGCGAGGTTGCCAGTCTCGCCGATGCCGCTGAACGGATCGGCACCGTCGTGGAGATGATCAACGCGATCGCCGAGCAGACCAATCTTCTTGCCCTGAATGCAACCATCGAGGCCGCCCGCGCCGGTGAGGCCGGAAAGGGCTTTGCCGTCGTCGCGGCGGAAGTGAAGGCCCTTGCAGGCCAGACGGCGAAAGCGACGGCGGAAATCAGTGAGCAGGTTGCTGCCGTTCAGGCTTCGACCCGTTCGAGCGTCACCGCGATCAGCGATATCAACGGCGCAGTCCGCGAAATCGAGAGCTTCATGCAGGCAATCGCCTCTGCGGTCGAGGAGCAGGATGTCGCAACCAAGGAGATCTCGCAGTCGATCGCCGTCGCTTCCGATGGCAGCGCAACCGCGACCAGCAATGTGGACACCGTTGCCGGAGCGATCAAGGCCACTTCGACGGAAGCGGGACGCGTGATGGGGGTCTCGGATGAACTCTCTGAGGTCGCAAACGAATTATCGGTCGCCGTTGATGCGTTTCTGGAAGGGGTATCGGCCGATGTCCGCGATCGGCGTGAACAGTTGCGTAGACGTGTCGACCAGGCTGTCATGCTTGTTGCCGCTGGTCGGCGTCTCTCGGTCACCTTGGTCGATATTAGTGAAACCGGAGCCAGGCTGTCGCCTGTCGAGGGCCTGCGAGTCGGCGATCACGTGCAGATCGAATGGGATGACGGACGCATCTGCGCTGCCGAGGTTGTACGCGTCGATGATGCCTGTGCCGTGCGCTTCATTGCGCAGAAGGGCCTCGATCAAACGAGCAGCCTCGCTGCGTGAAGGATGACGTCCCCGCAATGCGTTGGCGACGCGATCGCCCCGGTGGACGCGATCGCCCCGTCATGGTGTCCCTCGCCCTGAGCGGAGCCGGCCGTTCGCGCGCTTTCGATTGCGCTGTAGCGTATGGCCGGCTTCACGGGACGGGGGGCATCGGTGATCTTCCGGTCGGATCAGGGTGCCGTTGCGACCTGACCCTTAGAGCGCCCGACCTTACGGAGTCAGGCCGGGCGCTCTCAGTGATTGTTCGACGCATCATTTTTCCGTCGGCCGGTATCCACCTGACGGAATGATACTCTAGGAACGACCGATGACCGCTCCCACGATGATCGTTGGCATTCCGGTCTGCACGCAATCCCGGAGAAGCCCCCTGACGCGGATATCCTGCGTGAGATGATCGGCCTTGCTGCCGCGCGTCCGGTGGAGATGGAGGTTGGCACTGGACCGGTGCCGGTTATGGCGCGATGCGTCCCGATCGCCTCGCGCAACCCAGCGGCTATCGTGATCGCGACTGGGAGACATGGGCCGGGATCGTGGAACCGCGCGTGAGCGGCATCTCCAGCTGCATGCAACGCGCCGGGTCAGCCGGTTCTGCACCAGGATCGGCGTCATGGCAGGCGCAAGAATGCGGAAGGGAAACGCGCGCTGCACGATGTTGCCCACCACCGCGACCGTCCCGCTGACAAGGGCCGCGATTGGCACCCCGCCGAGCTGGACCGCCATTACGCGCAGCGCGTAATAGCCGACATTCCCGGTGAGGGCGCACGCGAACGCCATTGCCCGGTCCGCGCGGGTCATGCCAGCCAGGCTGACGACACGCCAGGCCACGAGGATCATGACCGAGACCACGCCGTAACACAGATACCGCCCCGGCGTTATCAGGATCGGATCGACATCGGAGAGCACATGCGGAACGAGGAAGGCAAAGCCCCAGATGCAGTTGACCCTTATGTTGAGAAGGATTGCGACGGGAACGGACATCAATGTCCCCTGTTTGGTTGCGAAGGGAGACGGAACGGCAAAACCGGTCCGCGATGACGACCAGATCCTCAATGCCTGCCGCACCGGAAAGGGCGAGATGCTTCAAGGAGTTTACGAAGTGGCCGAAGCCGTTTTGCCGCAGCTGTCCGAGCAGCGGGGGGCTTTGGTTCGCCCTGCCGGTGAAATGGATCTTCGTGGTAGGATGAAAGATCGCGCGAACAGAAACAATATTCTCCTTAGCTCTGGAAAATAATTATTATCAATAATTGTCTATATTAAATAATACATTCAAATAAAGCATTTTTGCGAGCAAAATCAACCCTCTCGGGCGCTCGATCGCGGCTGCTGTCACGTATCCATGCGATTTATGGATATCGCCATCAATGCTGCACGCCGCTGATCCTCCGCAGTCAGACCGGGTCCGCGCCGACCACGCCCGGACAGAAATCATCGCCTTGTCAGGGCCGGCGCACTGCGATCCAGATCGTATGGCGCGCGCCGCGCCGGGAGCGGCTGGCGCGGACACTATGCGTCGTGACCGCAAAGCCGCACCGGCCCAGCCGTTTCGCGAAAGCCGCGTCGGGCGCTGCGGACCAGACGGCGAGGACGCCGCCGGGGGTCAGCGCTGCGCGTGCCGCATGCAATCCCGCCTCCCCGTAAAGGCTGCCGTTCTCCGAGCGCGTGAGGCCGTCGGGCCCGTTATCGACATCGAGCAGGATCGCGTCGAATTCTTCCCCGGCCTCGCGGATGGTGGCGCCGACATCGCCCACCCTCAGTTCCACCCGCGGGTCGCAGAGACAATCCCCGAAGACGGCCTTCATGTGCTGCCTGGCCCAATCGGCCAGTTCAGGCACGATTTCGCCGACGATCAGCCGCGCGTCCGGCGGCGCGACCGCCTGCGCGGCGCGCAGGGTGAAACCCATCCCGAGCCCGCCGATGAGGATGCTCGGCGTGGGCCGCTCGGCCAGCTGGTCGAAAGCAAGGGTCGCGAGTGCCTCCTCCGAGCCGCCGAGGCGGCTGTTCATCAACTCGTTGCCGCCTTCAAGACGGATCGAGAATTCATCGCCCCGGCGCAGCAGCCTGAGCGTATCCCCCTCTGGCGTTTGCGCCGTGGCCAGCTGTATCCATGGAAGCATGCGCCACCCTCTGCCGTCGAAGCCGGTCCCGTTTCGTAACCGATCCGGGGAAATGAAGGATCCCGGGCGCCACCCGCGCCAAGCCTGTTTTCTGCAGTATACATGATCCGCGCGTTGCGTTACGTGAACCTGAATCGCACGTTTCGTGCCGGTGGACCGCGCAAGGCTGCGGCGCCGATATCCTCCGCAGAGTGGCCTTCCATGATCCATACCTTGTCCGAAGCGCTTACCGAGCGCGGTTACGATAACCTCACCCCGGTCCAGGAGGCCGTCACCGATCCCTCTCTGCGCGATGCCGACCTGTTGGTCTCCGCCCAGACCGGTTCGGGCAAGACCGTGGGATTCGGGCTCGCGATCGCTCCCACGCTTCTGGATGCGCACGGCATGCTCGGCCCGGCAGGCGCTCCGCTGGCCCTGATCGTCGCACCCACGAGGGAGCTGGCCTCGCAGGTAATGCGCGAGCTCGGCTGGCTCTATGCCAAGGCGGGGGCACGCATGGCTTCCTGTGTCGGCGGCATGGACATGCGCGACGAGCGCCGTACCCTCGGGCGCGGTGCGCACATTGTCGTGGGGACACCGGGCCGACTGCGCGACCACATCCAGCGCGGATCCCTCGACATGACCGGGTTGCAGGTCATTGTCCTCGACGAGGCGGACGAGATGCTCGATCTCGGTTTTCGCGAAGATCTGGAATTCATGCTGGACAAGGCGCCGCCTGAGCGCCGGACGCTGATGTTCTCGGCGACCGTGCCGCCGATGATCGCCAAACTGGCCCAGCGGTTCCAGCGCGAGGCCGTGCGGGTGAAGACCCAGTCCGAGCGAAGCCAGCACGCCGATATCGCTTATCAGGCACTGCGTGTGGCCGCGCAGGACGCGGAAAACGCCATCATCAATGTGCTGCGCTATCACGAGGCGCAAAACGCCATCGTCTTCGCCAATACCCGCGCTATGGTCAGCCGGCTCACCGCCCGCTTTTCCAATCGCGGCTTTGCCGTGGTCAGCCTCTCCGGTGAACTGAGCCAGACGGAGCGCACACATGCGCTTCAGGCGATGCGCGATGGTCGCGCCCGGGTCTGCGTCGCGACCGATGTCGCAGCCCGCGGCATTGATCTGCCCAATCTTGAACTCGTGATCCATGCCGAGCTGCCGAGCAACGCCGATAGCCTGCTGCATCGCTCCGGTCGCACGGGCCGCGCCGGACGCAAGGGTATCTCTGCCCTTGTGGTTCCGCCGAAGGCGGTGAAGCGCGCAGAGCGTCTCCTTACGAGCGCGCGCGTGACAGCCGACTGGATCACCGCCCCGGGAGCAGACGAGATCCTGCGCCGCGACGAGGAGCGCCTGCTCGCCGACCCCGTCTGGTCAATGGACGTCACAGAGGAGGACGCGGCTTTCGCTCACCGGCTGCTCGCGATGCATTCACCGGAGGCGATCGCAGCGGCCTATCTGCGCCAGCATCGCGCCAGGCACTCGGCGCCGGAGGAACTCGTCCCGGTCGATACGCGGCCAGCCGCGAAGGCGCATGCACGCTTCGGCCCGAGCGTCTGGTTCACCCTGTCGGTCGGGCGCGACGACGGCGCCGAGCCGCGCTGGCTGCTGCCGCTGCTGTGCCGCTCCGGAGGGCTCGACAAGGATGCAATCGGCGCAATCCGCGTCCAGCAATCCGAGACCTGGGTGGAAATCGCCGAGGCGAGCGCTGCGACATTCCTGAACGCTTTGGGAAAACACGGCAGCCTCGAGAAAGGCGTCACCGCCCGGCGCGCTTCCGGTGCGCCGCAGATCGACGCTCCGGCCAGCCATCGGAAGGCGCGGACCTCCGGTCAATTCTCCGATGCCGGCGCCGGGGGAGCGGGCTTCGACAAGAAGCGGAAGAAGCGTTTCACGAAAGGCGATGGCGAAGCAGCGGTTCAATCCGTGAGCAAGAAAAAAGCCGGCAAGGCTGCGGCGGGCAAGGCTGCGGCGGGCAAACGCGGGCACCGGACTGCAGATCCATCGGATTCGCCCAAGCGGTAGCTGTTCCCGGAGCTGGTCCTCGCAGGGACATGTGCCGCGAGCAGGATGATGCTCTCCGATCGCTGCGCCTTCTTGGCGCTGGGCGGCGATCGGCGCTCTCAGGTGATCGCGCGGCATGCCGCGTCGATTCCGGGCATTGCCGAGGCAAGCATCAATCCGTCAGGTGGATACAGGCTGACGGATTGATGCGTCGAACAATCACCTGGAGCGCCCGGCCTGACTCCGTCAGGTCGCAACGCGCTTGTCTTATGACTTTCTCTGCCGAATGGGCGAGAACGGATCGCCGGGAGCGGGTGCGCCCAGAGACAGGTAGTAGAGGGGGCGTCCGGGCGGGTTCCGTATCTCCTCGATCAGATACTCGGACAAGCCGGAGGCCCCTTCCGGACGGGCCGTCAACATTTCACGCGCGGGCGTCATTTGCCCCAGACTGTCGGTCACGATCTTGCAGTCTCGCAGCAGGATATTCGACGGCCCGTCCCAGGCGCCTTCATACTTCGAAGCGATATGACGCAAGAAAGGATCGGACACCACCGCAGGATACGGGTTGCGATCGGTACGACTGCTCGCATACAGGGCTACCGGAGCAGCGTCGAGGTCACGGGCGATTTCCAGGGCGTGATCGACCGCACTCCCTTGGGTGCCGATTTCCCGAATCGGAAGATCGCTCACCGCACGCAGTCGTTCCAGATAGCGCATTTGCTGCAAGCTCTTGCGTGACCGGACCACCAGTGATGCGACGGGCAGCATCTGCAACAGGAGAAAGGTTGCCGCAAAGCCCATGCGACCGAGCCCGTTAATGCCGATGGCGAGAGCGCGCCCGCAACGCCACTTCTCGACCGCGAGCACAAACAGCAGCGCCGACCGGAATGCGGAAATCCAGGTTGTGGCAATCTGATCGGTCAGGATACCGTTCTCGCCGAACTGCAGAAAGCTCTGATACTCCTCGCTCTGGCCCAATCCGGTCGCATAGATGCGCAGCCCGAAAACGCCCTGCCGTCGAGGTCGCGGCACCAAGCGGGCGACAGCGCGAAGCCCGGTCGGACACCGCCCTCCTCAACCGCAGAACGGGATCGATCGATACCGAGCGTGCCGTCTCTGATCGCGCGTTCGAAATGCTCCCCCGATCAACGGCCAGCCCATCCGCGCTCATCGTTTCAGAACTGCCGAATACGAGTGCCCTGGCCATTTCGCCACGCCACCCTTGATGCGTCGCTGCACTATACGCAGCAATGCATCGGGATATCGTCCTGGAAAGCCCCGGCCAAAGTGGGACCGGCAATGTGACCGAAAATCACGATCAAGAAAAAAGATGATATTTTGAATATTTAACAGAGCATGGTGGCGGAGGGAGAGGGATGCTCCGACTCCAGACTCTAAAAGCCTTATATGCCTTGATTTTATGAAGAATCCCTGAGATGACTGTGTGCAGGATGTGTGTGCACCTAGGAGACTCTCACCCATGTAGCTCCTT
>Ga0102938_10002789_pt1 | contig 13160 bp, 8 predicted proteins | sample SalPonR2_B_D2_MG_FD_84516 | JGI IMG/M metagenome (GOLD analysis project Ga0102938, IMG submission 84516) | Salt pond soil microbial communities from South San Francisco under conditions of wetland restoration - Salt Pond MetaG R2_B_D2_MG | ecosystem: Environmental > Aquatic > Marine > Intertidal... | reverse complement strand
CCGCCGTGCTCGGCTTCATCAGGCGCCATCCCGATTTCAACGGTTCCATCGCCTTCCTGATCACCGGCGATGAGGAAGGCCCGGCGATCAACGGCTCGGTCAAGCTGCTGGACTGGGCGCACAAGCGCGGCGAGCGCTTCGATCATTGCCTGCTTGGCGAGCCGACCAACCCGCAAAATCTCGGCGACATGATCAAGATCGGCCGGCGCGGCTCGCTCACGGGCGCTATCACCGTCGAGGGCGTGCAGGGCCATGTCGGCTATCCGCATCTCGCGCGCAATCCGATCGACGGGATGGTGCGCCTGCTAGCCGCGCTCAAGGCCGAGCCCTTCGATACGGGGACCGAACATTTCGACGCCACCAATCTCGAAATCACCACCCTCGATGTCGGCAACCCGGCGACAAACGTCATTCCGGGCGAGGCGCGCGCGGTATTCAACGTGCGCTTCAACGATATCTGGACGCCGCAGACGCTCGGCGCCGAGATCGACCGGCGGCTGGGCGAGGCGGCGGGCAACGCGGTTACCTACCGGCTCGACCTGGAGCCGACCAATGCGGTCGCCTTCCTGACGCCGCCAGATGACTTCACCGGCTTCGTGCAGGATGCAATCGAGGCGCAGACCGGCATCCGCCCGCAACTCTCCACTACCGGTGGCACCTCGGATGCGCGCTTCATCAAGAGCTATTGCCCCGTGGTCGAATTCGGCCTCGTCGGCCAGACCATGCACAAGGTGGATGAACACGTCGCCATTTCCGACCTCGAGGGGCTCACGGCAATCTATCACGGGATCCTGATGCGCTATTTCAAGGTCGCTGTCGCAAGATAGAACCGAATTCCGACTATTGGCGGAACCGAGGCCGCATCACCCCCATTGGCGCAATGCCCTCGAACGCGCTACAACGCGCCGGATCCGGAAACCCGGGTCCCGGAACAAGCATACGGAGTCTTCATGCGTACCGAGAGCCCCCGCGCGATCCGCCTCGAGGAATACCGCCCGAGCGATTACCTGATCGACCGGGTCGATCTCGATATCTCCCTTGATGCGCATGCGACGAAGGTGCGGGCCATGCTCGCGATCCGGCCCAATCCGGAAGGCACGCCCGGCGCGCCTCTTGCGCTCGATGGTGACGAACTCACGCTCGAAGCCCTTGCGCTCAACGGGGAGGCGCTGGCGGAATCCGCCTATAGCTGCCAGCCGGACCGGCTCACCATCGCGAACCCGCCCCGGGAAGCATTCAGCCTGACCATCGGGACGGTGATCGACCCCACAGCGAATACCAAGCTGATGGGGCTGTATCGCTCGAATGGGGCCTATTGCACCCAATGCGAGGCGGAGGGCTTTCGCCGCATCACCTATTTCCTCGACCGTCCCGACGTGATGGCGGTCTATACCACCCGCATCGAAGCCGCCCGGGACGAGGCGCCGATCCTCCTCGGCAACGGCAACCCCATCGCTGCCGGCGATCTCCCCGGCGGGCGCCATTTCGCCGTCTGGGACGACCCGCATCCCAAACCCTCCTATCTCTTCGCGCTGGTCGGCGGCGCTCTCGGCAGCGTCTCGCGCGATTACGTGACCAGCAGCGGGCGCGCGGTGCGGCTGGCAATTTACGTCGAAAGCGGCAAGGAGGAGCGCGCGCATTACGCGCTCGACGCGCTGGAGCGCTCGATGCGCTGGGACGAGAAGATCTTCGGGCGCGAATACGATCTCGACGTGTTCAACATCGTCGCCGTATCCGATTTCAACATGGGCGCAATGGAGAACAAGGGTCTCAATATCTTCAACGACAAATACGTCCTCGCCTCCCCCGACACCGCGACGGATGCCGATTACGCCCATATCGAGGCGATCATCGCGCACGAATATTTCCACAACTGGACCGGTAACCGCATCACCTGCCGCGACTGGTTCCAGCTCTGCCTGAAGGAGGGCCTCACCGTCTTCCGCGATCAGGAATTCTCCAGCGACGAGCGCTCGCGCGCTGTGGAGCGCATCAACGCGGTGCGGACACTGCGCGCGCGGCAATTCACCGAGGATGCCGGCCCGCTGGCCCATCCGGTGCGCCCGCGCGAATACCGCGAGATCAACAATTTCTACACTGCGACCGTCTATGAAAAAGGCGCCGAGATCATCCGCATGCTCAAGATCCTGCTCGGCGACGACGCCTTCGCCCGGGGCATGGATCTGTATTTCGAGTGCCACGACAACGAGGCCACCACGGTCGAGGCCTTCCTCGCCTGTTTTGCGCAAGCTTCGGGTCAAGACCTGACGCATTTCGCGCTCTGGTACGAGCAGGCCGGCACACCGCGTGTCGTCGTCTCGAGCCATTACGATTCCGACAAGCGGCAATACCGGCTCGATTTCGCGCAATCGACCCCGTCCACACCAGGCCAGCCGACGAAGGATCCGCTGGTCGTCCCCATCGCCCTCGGCCTCGTCGATCACGATGGCGGGGCGCTCGACCACCGGGCGGAAGGCCTGAGCGACGGCGTCTTCGTGCTGCGCCATTCCAGTGACAGCCTGATTTTCAGGGATGTCGACGCGCGCCCCGTACCGAGTGTACTGCGCGGCTTCTCCGCGCCGGTGCGGCTGAGCCTCGATCTCGACGATACCGGTCTCCTGACGCTGGTGCGCCATGACAGCGACGCCTTCAACCGCTGGCAGGCGGGGCAGAATGTCGCGACACGGCTCCTGACGCGCGCAGCCCGGGGCGAGGGTGATGCCGCCGGCGAAACCGCCACGCAGGCGCTGGCCGAGGCGCTGGGGAGCTTTCTCGATGCGCAAGCCGCGCAGGATCCCGCCTTCGCAGCACTGATGCTGACCCTGCCTCCGGAATCGGAGATCGCCCAGGAGATCGGCAAGGATGTCGATCCCGACGCGATTCACCGGGCTCGTGAAGCCCTTCGCGACACGATCGCACGCGCGCTCGCGCCACGCCTCGGGGCCTTGCGCGCAATACCGGTCGCAGCCGGCCCCTACAGCCCGGATGCCGCTTCCGCCGGTGTGCGGGCCCTGCGTAACATTGCACTCGACCTTCTGGTCAAGGCCGATGCTGCGGGGATCACTGAAGCGCTAGCAGCCCAATATGACGATGCCGACAACATGACCGATCGGCTGGCCGCCCTGACCAGCGCCGTCCACAGCCCGACGGTGCCGGACTCCCTGCGCCAGCGCCTGCTGACCGATTTTCGCAACCGCTTCGACGACGAGCCGCTGGTCATCGACAAGTGGTTCGCGCTGCAATCCGGCCGCGCTCAACCGGACACCCTCGCCGCGATCGCGAAGCTGATGCAGGATGCCGCCTTCTCCATCAACAACCCCAACCGCGTGCGCGCGCTGATCGGCGCCTTCGCCATGAACAATCCGACCCAGTTCCACCGGGCGGACGGCGCCGGGTATGATTTTCTCGCCGATCAGGTGATCGCGCTCGATACGCGCAACCCGCAGGTCGCGGCCCGCCTGCTGACCGCCTTCAATTCATGGCGGATGATGGAGCCGGGACGGCGGGCGAAGGCGCAGGCGGCGCTCGAACGCGTCGCGTCGCGTGACGGCCTGTCCGGCGACGTCGCCGATATCGTGCAGCGCACACTCGACTGATTTGCCTCCAGTCCCGGGTGATTTGCCCCCGCGGTGGATAATTCGCACTGCAGCAACCCCCTTGTGCGCTGCCGCAATTCCATTATTGCCACGCTTTCCGCGCGAATCACCCGAGACGCCGGTCAGCCCGATTTCACGATCGTCACGAATAGATTCGAAATACCAATACCTTGAATCAGACACCGCGCGACCGCTTCAAGACGCGGAGCGATGGATTTCGCGAACCTTAAAATTTGCTGAATGCAAGTCTGGACAAATTTTTTCTACAGGATTCTATTATGTGTGATTCGGGCAGATGCGGCACGTCTCCCGGGACCAAATAACCGAACACGATGGGGGTCTGCGCATGACAGGCGCGGAGACAACGTGCGCTTCTGCGCGCGGCGGGAGCATATTGGGCGTCATCGGGGCTGGCGCCCACCCGGCACTCGGACGGCTCGAGCGTGCCGACCCATGGCTCAAGCGCGCCGTTCCCGTCCTGCTCGGCATCTTCCTCATCACCCTCGGCACCACCGTCTTCCTCCAATCCCGCAGCGATCATCAGGCGGCGCTCGGGCAGGCCGCAACCGAAGCCACGCTCATCGGTCAGCTGGCCGTGAACAGCCTCGTCGACAGGCCTGCGCATGCGCGTCAGACCGGCCTCGACACCTTCATGCAGAACCTTCCCGCCGAGCTCGATCAGACAGGCCGCTTTCTCGCCCTGGCCGATGGCGACAGTGCAATTCTCGGGTTTGCCGGGGGTGAATACCGGCCTGTTGGCATCAATACCCTGCACCAGTTGCTCGGACAGGATCCGGCCCTGCATGCTCTGAGCGCGGATTCCGGCGCCGTATCCGCGACACTGCCCGATGAAACTGCCGTGATCGCCAGCCTCCATGCGCTGGGTGATGGTGCGCACCTTGCGGTGATCCATACGACGCAGAGCATCCTCGCCGCCAGCCGGCAACGCAGCCAATCGCAGTTTTCGCTTCTTGCCGCCACCATCGTCGTTCTGATCGGCCTTGGCGCAGCCTATTTCCTGCAAGCCTCGCGGGCGCGCACTGCAGACCATGTCTGCCAGAAGGTCGGGCGGCGGATCGATTCCGCCCTCAACCGCGGACGCTGCGGCCTGTGGGACTGGGATATCGCGCGCGGGCGAATCTACTGGTCGGATTCGATGTATGCCATGCTCGGCTATACCCGCGAGGACGAGTTCCTCTCCTTCGGCGACGTCAACGATCTGATCCACCCCGACGATACGGATTTCTTCGCCCTTGCCGATGAACTCGCCGCTTCGCGCGCATCGGTGGTCGATCACGAATTCCGCATCCGCGACATACAGGGCCGCTGGGTCTGGCTGCGCGCGCGGGCCGAGCTCGTCGATGATCAGGATGACGGGTCGCGCCATCTGATCGGGATCTGCGTCGATGTCACCGACCAGCGCCAGCTCGCCCAGCGCACCGCCGAGGCCGATATGCGCCTACGCGATGCGGTCGATGCGATTTCCGAGGCCTTCGTGCTGTGGGATTCGGGAAACCGGCTGGTTCTGTGCAATTCCAAATTCCGCGAGTTGCACGGGCTCGACCATGCCAAAGCCGCGCCGGGTACCGCCTATGCGCTGGTCATGGCGGAAGCCGATCAGCCGATCGTCGAGCAGGAACTGCCCCGCAATGCCGGTCGCGAGACCGGAGCGCGCAGCTTCGAGGCCGAGCTCGCGGACGGGCGCTGGCTGCAGATCAACGAGCGCCGCACCGGCGATGGCGGTTATGTCTCCGTCGGCACGGACATTACCGCCCTCAAGCGCCAGGAGGAGCGCCTGCTCGATTCCGAGCGCCGCCTCAAGGCCACCATCAGCGACCTGCGCGTCTCCCGCCAGAAGCTTGAAACCCAGACCCAGCAACTCGCCGATCTGGCCGAGCGCTATCTCGAACAGAAGGCCGAGGCCGAGGGCGCCAGCCGCGCCAAATCCGAATTCCTCGCCAATATGAGCCACGAATTGCGCACGCCGCTCAATGCCATCATCGGCTTTGCGGAAGTGATGGAAAGTGGCATCTTCGGTCCGCTGGGTAACGGCAAATACGGCGAATACTGCCATGATATCCGCTCATCGGGAGAATATCTGCTCTCGGTGATCAACGACATCCTCGACATGTCGCGCATCGAGGCCGGACGCATCAAGCTCGAGAAGCAGGATATCGCGGTGGACGAGGTGATCGAGCGCGCATCGCGCATGATCGGCGAACTCGCCCGCGCCAAGGGGCTCGAATTCACCATCGAGAAAGCGCCGCAGGCCCGGCTCTTCGCCGACGAGCGCGCCATCCAGCAGATCCTCGTCAATCTCCTGCAAAATGCCGTCAAGTTCACCGATGATAACGGGCGCATCGCGTTGCGGGCACGTATCGTCAACGATGCGATCAATCTCTATGTGGAAGATGACGGTATCGGCATCCCGCAGGAAGCCATGAAGAAGATCGGGCGCCCGTTCGAGCAGGTCGAGAGCGAGTTCTCGCGCACCTATCAGGGCTCCGGGCTCGGCCTCGCCATCGCCAAATCCCTCGCGGCGCTGCATGGCGGCAATCTGCGTATCCGCTCGCAGGTCGGCGTCGGCACGATCGTGCTCGTCCACCTGCCGCTCAACAGCTACCAGGCCCTGCCGCACGCGGCGTGACGGGATCGGCCCGGCTCAGGCTTTCTGATCAGCCCTGGCGCTCGGGATAGGTCTGCTGCGGCGACGGAAAGCGGCGCTCACGCACCTCCTGGGCATAATCGGCAAGCGCCCGTTCGGCCTGCGCCCCGATCTCGGCATAGCGCTTGACGAATTTCGGTGTGCGCGCGGTGAGCCCCAGCATGTCGTCGAGCACGAGGATCTGCCCGTCGCATTGCGGCGATGCGCCGATGCCGATGACGGGCACATGCACGGCTTTCGTGATCTCCACCGCGAGCGGCTCGGCAACCGCTTCGACCACGACGGAGAAGGCGCCGGCCCCGGCGATCGCCTGCGCATCGGCGATCATCTGCGGCCATTGCGCCCGCTCGCGCCCCTGCGCGCGGAAGCTTCCCAGAGACGCTATCGCTTGCGGCGTGAGCCCGGTATGGCCCATCACGGGAATGCCCCTTTGCGAGATGAAGCGCACGGTCTCCGCCATATGCGCACCGCCCTCCAGCTTCACCGCGCCGCAGCCGGTCTCCTTCATGATTCGCGCCGCTGCCTCGAAAGCCTGCACCGGGCCGGCCTCATAAGCGGCGAAGGGCAGGTCAACGACGACCAGCGCCCGCGTCGAGGCGCGCATCACCGCCTGCGCATGCAGGATCATCATGTCGACGGTGACCGGCAGGGTCGAATCGTAGCCATGCACCACCATGCCGACCGAATCGCCGACGAGGATGACATCCGCCACATGATCGACGAGCCGTGCCATCGGTGCCGTATAGGCGGTGAGCGCGACGATCGGCGTAGCGTCGCGACCGCCCTTGCGTGCGGCAATGTCCGGCGCCGTGAGACGGCGGCTGGCCGATTGTGCGGACATGGCTCTCCCCTCAGGCCGTGAAGACGGGCACACCGATCAGCAGATAATGCAGCCAGAAGGCGAATGCGACATAGGCGACGAGCCCGATCACCAGCGCGATCACGTCGTATTTCGCCTGCGGACGGGTCACCGGCGCGCTGACGGCGGAGGGCGCATCCTTGCGCCGCTTTACCGAAATCCGCGCGACCACGGCCCAGGCGAGCAGCGAACCAAACAGAATGATCGAACCGAGATCGCCATTGGCGAGCAAATGCGCCAGCGCCCAGATCTTCACCGCAGCGAGCATCGGGTGCTTCGCCTTCGCCTTGATATAGCCGGGCATATAGGCGGCCGGCAGAAGGATGAATGAGAACAGGACGAGCAAGGCCGCGAGATGCTGCGTCCAGATCGGCGGCCACCATACCTGGATGTAGCCGTCAGCGCGGTATTGCGCGAAACCGATCACGATCAGAACGAAACCGAGCAGCACCAGAGCCGAATAAATGCCCTTGTAACCGTTCAGACCCAGCTTCGCGATCGCCGCCGCGCGCCGTTCGCGCATCATCGTAAAGCTGTGGACGCCGATGAAGAGCACCAGCCCGAGAATCAATACCGCCATCTGTTCCTCCGGATCCCGAATGCAATGCTTCTAACGCGGAAACCCCGGCTTTGCGACCGCAAAAACGGCGCAGGCAAGGAGGCCGGCGCTGACGGACGGGTTCGCCTGCCCAAAATCCCCAGACCCGGCTTGTATGCGCGCGCTGGACAGCGGCACGCTGCTCGCGTTTGCCTGTCGGCACCCAGAAACGCATCGCGGCGCCGCCCGAGAGCGCGTCGCGGTCGCGACGAGAATGAAATCGGGAGAGATACCATGGCAGGCTTGACGCCGATTGCGCCGGATGCCGTACCGCCGCGCGAGGACTGCGTCCTGCGCGACATGCTCGAAGACCGCGCGCGCACACATCCCCAGCGCGATTGCATCCGCTTCTGGCACGGGCGCGAGCGCGTGCCGGAAGTGTGGAGCTACGGCGAACTCCTCGACCGCGTGCGCGCACGCGCTTGCGCCCTCGCACAGGCCGGCGTGCGTCAGGGGGCGCATGTGCTGTGCTGGATGGGCAACGGCCCCGATCTGCTCGTGACCTGGTTTGCGATCAACTATCTCGGCGCCGTCTATATCCCGTTGAACACCGCCGCACGCGGGCAATCCCTGGCGCAGATCCTCGACAATGCCGATGCGCGCCTGATGATCGCCCATCCCGCCCTGGTCGAGCGGCTGCGCGAGATCGATCACGGCGCCCTGCGCAATGTCCTGACCGTCGCGGGCGATGGTGAACCCACTGCCATTCCCGGTCTCACCATCGCCCCCCTGCGCGACCCGGTCGGCATCGATGAGACCGGCCTAGCGCTCGAGGCGCCGATCCGGCCCTTCGACGTGCAGGCGGTGATGTATACCTCCGGCACGACCGGTGCACCCAAGGGCGTGCTCTTCACCTATATCCAGCATTATACGATGGGGCCGGAAGCCATTGAGGCGATCGGGCCCGATGATTGCTGCATGATCGCAGGGCCGATCTTCCACTGCGGCAGCACGCTCTATGTCCATGCGAGCCTCGCCCGCGGCGCAACCATGGCGATGATTCCGGAATTCCGCACAGGTGATTTCTGGCAGGCGATCCGCGATACCGGCTCCACGGTGGTGCTGCTGCTCGGCGTGATGGCGAATTTCCTGCTCAAGGCACCGCCCGATGCGCGCGACCACGACCACCCGCTCGCGAAGGTCTATATCGTCCCCTTCGGTGAGGACGCCCCGCGCTTCCGCGAGCGCTTCGGATCCGCGCTCTACACGGTCTATAACATGACAGAAATCGCGAGCCCGCTCATTGCAGGGCCGGGAATCGGCGAGGACGGCCATGATGCCGGCCTTGCCGGGATGCCGCGCGCGCCCTTCGAACTGCGTATCGTCGACGAGAACGACATCCCCGTCGCGCGCGGCGGCATCGGCGAACTGGTCATCCGTTCGCACCGCCCCTGGGCGCTGTTCGCGGGATATTATCGTAATCCACAGGCCACGGCCGAATCCATGCGAAACGGCTGGTTCCACACGGGGGATGCGTTCCGGCAGGATGATCAGGGCCGGTATTTTTTCGTCGACCGCATCAAGGACGTGATCCGCCGGCGCGGCGAGAATATTTCATCCTTCGCGCTCGAAGCCGAGATCACTGCCCATCCTGCCGTGCGCGAGGCGGTGGCGGTGGCGGTGGCGAGCGCGGAAACTGAGGACGAGGTGCTCGCCATCGTCACCCCCGTGGCGGGGGAGACGGTCGACCCGGCGGAGCTGGTCGCATTTCTGGCCGATCGCGTACCCCATTTCATGGTACCGCGCTATATCCGCGTAACGCAGGATCTGCCCAAGACGGCGAGCGGGAAGCTCCAGAAACACGCGCTTCGCCATGACGGCGTGACGCCCGACACATTCGATCGCGACGCCGCCGGGATCCGGCTCAGGCGCGAACGCCTCGCCTGAAGGAGGTGTCAGCGCGGCGCGCGTTTGGCCAGGATGCGCTGGAGCGTACGCCGGTGCATGTTGAGCCGGCGCGCCGTCTCGGAAACGTTGCGTCCACACAGCTCATAGACGCGCTGGATATGCTCCCAGCGCACGCGATCAGCCGACATCGGATTCTCCGGCGGATCGGCGCGCCCTTCCGGACCGGCCTTGAGCGCGGCATCGATCTCGTCCGCATCCGCCGGCTTTGCCAGGTAATCGAAGGCGCCCATCTTCACAGCGGTCACTGCCGTGGCGATATTGCCGTATCCGGTGAGGACGACACCGCGCGCTTCCGGACGCCGCTCCTTCAGCCGGGTGATCACCTCGAGACCGTTGCCGTCACCGAGGCGCATGTCGATAATCGCAAAAGCCGGGGGCGCGGCATCGACCTGCGCGATCCCCTCGGCTACGCTCTCGGCGACGGTCACCCGATAGCCACGGCTCTCCATGGCGCGGGCCAGACGCGTCGAGAACGGGCGGTCGTCATCAACGATCAGCAGGGCGTTATCCCCTTCGATCACGGCATCCCGCTCGATTTCGGCCTCGATCATCATTCTCTCTCCTCGTCTTGAGGCGCGCTCTGCACGCTAGTGATCCGCGAGCGCAACCCTTTTACGGGTTACGTGCGAAGATCACGTTCCGATGACCCGCACGTGTCGAAAACCCGTCATGGTATCGAAATAGGCCCCTGCGGCGCGTTATCCAGCTCCTGCATGTCGAAAGCGGGGTCACGCCATTCGAAAGTTTCGCGCCGCCAGAGGATCCGCGCGATGGCGCCGTGCCCTGGCGCGGGCTGGTTGGTGAGCGTGAGTTGCGCGCCGGTGCGCTCGATCAGCGTCTTGGCGATGAAGACTCCGAGCCCGTGACCCTGCATGCGCTCGCCCTGCCCGCGTTTGTCCGAACCCCGGCTCGTCACATAGGGCTCACCAAGCCGCAACAGGATATCGGGGCGAATGCCCGGCCCGTCATCGTGGATCTCGACGCGCACCTCGCGCGCATCCCAGCGCGCGATCACATGAACGTCGGAATCGGCAAAATCGATGGCGTTGTCGATCAGATTGGCCAGACCGTAGATCAGGCCGGCATTGCGCTGGCAATAAGGCTCGGCGCCCTCACCCCGGATATCGACATGCAGCGGTACTCCGATGCCGCGCTGAGGATCGACGATCTCCTCGATCAGATGACCCAACGTGATTCGCTCGAGAAACCCGCGTTTATCCTCGGCACTCAGCGAGGTCAGCTTGCCGAGAATGGCGCGGCAGCGCTCGGCCTGATCGCGCAGGAGCGCGAGATCCTCCGCCGTCTCCGTATCCGCCGGGGCGCGCCGGGCGAGCTCCTTGGCGACGACGGTGATCGTCGCGAGCGGCGTCCCCAGCTCATGTGCCGCCGCAGCGGCGAGGCCGTCGATCTGGGAGAGGTGCTGCTCACGCGCGAGGACCAGCTCCGTCGCGGCGAGCGCCTGCGCGAGCTGGCGCCCCTCCTCCGCGATGCGCCAGGCATAGACGCCGATGAAGGCGGCACCGAGCAGGATCGCGAACCATTTGCCGCTGATATAGAGAAACGGCATCTGGAAGGTCTCGCCCGGTATCCAGGGCAGCGGCAGATGCGCGAGCGCCAGCAGCGTCGCACAGCCTACGGCGAGCAGGCCCAGAAACAGCGTGCGCAACGGCGGCAGGGCCGTCGCCGAAATCAGAACGGGGGCGAGGAAGAGCAGGCTGAACGGATTCTGCAATCCGCCCGTGAGAAAGAGCAGCAGGGCGAGTTGGACAATGTCGAAGGCAAGCAGGCCCGTCGCCGTATCGTCGTGCAGGCGATGGCTCGCCGGGTAGCGGATTCGGATGGCGATGTTCAGAACCGCCGAGAGACCGATCAGCATCAGGCAGGCGGCGAAGGGCAGCGTATAGCCGAGCCCGAAATGCACGCCGAACACCGCGAGGCTCTGCCCGGTCACGGCAAGCCAGCGCAGACGCACCAGCGTATCGAGACGCAGGCGCCGGGCATTCAGGCTGAGATCTTGCGGATCGTAACTCATCACCCGCGCAATCTAGCGCATGCGCGGAAGATGGGGATGGCCTTTGCGCGAAAATCAGCCCAGACGCCCGAGTACCGGGAAAGTCTCCAGCATCCAGAAGGCCATCATCTCGATACCGCCGGTCAGGAACGCGATGCCGGTGAGCACGAGCAGGCCGCCCATCGCCTTCTCGACCATGCCGAAACGGCTCTTCATGCGTTTGAGGAAATTCACGAAGGGCCGCATCGCGAAAGCGGCGAGAATGAAGGGTATGCCCATCCCGGCAGAGTAGATCATCAAAAGAAAGGCGCCCTGCGCCACGCTCTGCTCCGTCCCCGCAACGGCAAGGATGGCGGCAAGGATCGGCCCGATACAGGGTGTCCAGCCAAAAGCGAAGGCGAGCCCCATCACATAGGCACCCCAGAGACCGACATTGGAGCCGCCCTGAAAGCGCGCCTCGCGATACAGCAAGGCGATGCGGAAGACGCCGAGGAAGTGCAAACCCATCAGGATGATGATGACCCCGGCGACGATGCCGAACACATCCATGTATTGCCGCACCAGCTGTCCCAGAGCGGAAGCCGTGGCACCGAGCAGGGTGAAGACGGTGGTGAATCCGAGAACGAACACGATCGCCGTTCTGATCGCCCGTTTGCGTAGTTCCGGATCATCCGAATCCTCGATCTGATCCAGCGAGGCACCGGCCAGATAGGTCATGTAAGGGGGCACCAGCGGCAGCACGCAGGGCGACAGGAAGCTGATCAATCCGCCAGCGAGAGCGGCCAGTATCGAAATTTCCATCATGCCCCGCTTCTAGCCCCCGAACACGCGCAGGAAAAGCCACCGCGACATGCTCTCGCGGCCTCGTGATCCCGCGTGATAGACTGTTTGCGACACGTTTCCATTGGTAAAGATCAATAAGGGGCGCATCAGGATGACGCAGCGCAGCGAACGCGGGCCGGAATCAGGCTTCACCGGGCCGACCAACAGCCTTGCCGATATTCCCGGTCTGCGCATCGGGCAAGCCCATGACATGGCGCTCGCCTCGGGGGTCAGCGTGGTGATCTTCGATGACCCCGCGATCGTCGGCGTCTCGGTACTCGGCGGCGCTTCTGCCGGTCGAGACCTCGCCTGCCTTGCGCCCGATGCCACGGTGGAGAGAGTCAACGCGCTGGTTCTCTCCGGCGGCTCGGGTTACGGGCTCGACGCGGCGAGCGGGGTCCAGGCCTGGCTGCGCGAACGCGGTATCGGTTTCCGCCTCGGCGCGGCGCTGATCCCGATCGTGCCACAGGCGATCTGTTTCGATCTGCTCAATGGCGGCGACAAGGATTGGGGCCGCTACCCGCCCTATCGCGAACTCGCTTATAGGGCCTGCGAGAGCGCCGATTCCCGGGTGGCACTCGGCTCGGTCGGCGCGGGTTACGGGGCGACGACGGTCGATCTCAAGGGCGGCGTCGGCTCCGCCTCGGCGCGGCTCGCGAGCGGTCACACAGTGGCGGCGCTCGCGGTGGTGAACGCCGTGG
>Ga0102938_10002783_pt1 | contig 13169 bp, 9 predicted proteins | sample SalPonR2_B_D2_MG_FD_84516 | JGI IMG/M metagenome (GOLD analysis project Ga0102938, IMG submission 84516) | Salt pond soil microbial communities from South San Francisco under conditions of wetland restoration - Salt Pond MetaG R2_B_D2_MG | ecosystem: Environmental > Aquatic > Marine > Intertidal... | reverse complement strand
TCCAGCATGATGCCCATGGCGAGGACCGCGCACAGGATAATGGGCAGCATCAGCCAGCCGCCGGCTTTGATGATTTCGACCATAATCCAAGGCTGCGCCAGAAAACGGAAATATACCTGCTAGGAACTGCCGGGACCAGAAGCCGCGGCGGGCGGCGCCGGCGACCAGAGCCGCCGCCGCGACTCCCTGCGCGCCGCGATTTCCGCTTCGTGCCGGTCGCTGCAGAGCGTGATCGCGAGCGCACCGTAGTCTCCGGTGCTCAGCACCCGGGCCCCGCTCGCCTGCCAGCGGCGGGCAACCTCCGGCCGGGGGAAGCCCCAGCGGTTGCGCCAGGCCGCCGTGGCGATGGCGAACCGGGGTGCCAGGGCATCCACCAGCGCGGCGCTCGACGAAGTGGCGCTGCCGTGATGAGGCATCAGCACCACGTCGGCGCGCTGCAGCGCCCCCGCCGCGAGCAGCCGCCGCTCGCTGTCGCGCTCGACGTCGCCCGGCAACAGAAGGCGGCGATCGCCGGCGCTCACCTCGAGCACACAGGAGCCGTCATTGCCCGCGGCGCCCGCGGCGGCAGGCCAGAGCACGCGGAAGTCGATGCCGTCCCAGGACCACCGATCACCGCGCTCGCAGGCAGCGGCGTCCAGGCCGGTGAGCTCGCCCGGCTCGCCGCTTGCCACCCGCGCCACCGCAACGGCGGCGGCGACGCTCGCCGCGCCGCCCGCGTGGTCGTTGTCGGCATGGCTCAGCATCATCAGATCCAGGCTCCGCACACCGAGCGCGCGCAGCGCCGGCACGACGACCCGCTGCCCCGCATCGGAGCCGCTGGCATAGGCCGGACCGGCATCGTAGAGCATCGCGTGAGTGCGTGTGCGGACGAGCACTGCAAGCCCCTGGCCCACGTCCAGCACGTCCGCCCGGACACAGCCGGAAGGAATCGCGCTGCCGCGCCACAGCAGCAGCGACAGGGTCAGCCACACCGGTATCCAGCGGCCGGGGAGACAACGGGGCAACAGCAGCGCCAGCGTGGCGACGGCAGCGAGCGGGATCACGACCGGCCCGCGACCCGGTGGCTGATAATCCGCGCCCGGCAGCGCGGCCAGCCACTCCAGCACGGCGAGCACGAGACCCAGGGCCTCGTGGGTCAGCGCCAGCAGCCAGGCTGCGGGACGCGCGAACACCCCGCCGGCGGCGGCCGCGGCGGCGCCGGCCAGCGTTGCCGGCACGACCAGCAGGCCGAAGGCGGGGATGGCCACCAGGTTGGCCGGGATGGCGGACCAGGCGACCCGGTCGAAGAACAGCAGCGTCAGCGGTGCCAGCAGCACCCAGAGCCGCCACTGCAGAGACGCCAGGGCCCGAACCCTGCCGGCGGGCCCGGCGGCGTCCGCCCGTGCGGCGTCGCTGCCCGCGATTGCGAGTATCGCCGCTACTGCCCCGAAGGAGAGCGCGAAACCGGGCGTGAGAGAGTCCAGGGGCTGCACCAGGAGCACGACGATGAGCGCCAGCGCGAGCCCGGTTGCGGGCCCGAGCGGCCGACGCCAGCGGCCGGCGAGCACCACTGTGCCGAGCATAAGGAGCGCCCGGCGCACGGGCGTGCCGAATCCGGCCAGCAGACCGTAGGCCGTGGCGACGGCCAGCGCCACCAGGGCGGCGCGATCCCGGCCGCCGGCGCCGGCCAGCCGGCCCGCCAGGGCGAAGACCAGCCCAGCGACCAGCCCCACGTGCAGCCCGGAAATGGCCATCAGGTGCGAGGTGCCGGTGGCCTGGAACAACTCGGTCGACGCCGCATCCAGGCGATGGCGGCTGCCGGTGGCCAGCGCCACCATGACGCCGCGGCCCGCGCCGTCCGGCAGCACGGCCGCAAGGCTGGTCTCGAGCCGCGAGCGCCACCAGGCCAGCCGCCCGGGTCCGGGCTCGGCCAGCAGCCGTGCCTCGCCGCGCACGTAGCCGGTGGCGCCGATACCCCGCGTGAAGAGCCAGCGCTCGTAGTCGAAGCCGCCCGGGTTGGCCAGCCCGCGCGGGGCGCGCAGAACCGCCGTGAAGCGCCAGCGCTCGCCGATGCGCGGCACCGTCTCCGGCTCGTACCAGTTCAGCCGGATCCGTCCCGGCAGCGCGGGATCGGTGCTGCGGGTGACGAAGGTAACCGCCCGGCCGCGCTGGCGGGGAAAGTCCTCGATTACGAACGCGCCGGTGGTCTCCAGCCGGTCGTGGGCGGCCGGCAGGCGGTCGGCGAGCTGCCAGTGGGCGTGCAGCGCGAACCAGGCCGCCCCTGCCAGGGCGACGGCTGGCAATCGCGCCGGACGCAGCGCCAGCCCCGCCGCACCCAGGACGAGGCCGGCAAGAATGAGCCACAGCGGCGGCAACGCGGGCAGCCGGGCCGCGAGCAGCATGCCCGCAAGCAGGGCCAAAGCCGTGCGCGCCATCGTCGGAATCCCCTGCCCCGATCCGTTAAGATGACGGCGCCCGGACACCGCGCCCTGCAGGGACCATGCCCAGACGCTTCTTCCGCCGCCTGAATTTCGACCGCCATGCCGTGGCGCGGCAGTGGTACATGCGCCCGTTCGAGCGCATCCTGCACGAGCCGCGCATCTGGAGCACGCGCCGGCGCAGCATCGTGCCCGGCGTCGGCGTGGGGTTGTTCTGCGCCTGGATCCCGGTGCCCGGGCACAGCATCATCGCGGCGCTGGTCGCACTGGCCCTGCGGGTGAACATCCCTGTCGCCGTCCTTGCTACGCTGATCACCAACCCGGTGACCATGGGGCCCTTCTACTACGCGGCCTACCGGGTCGGCGCCGCCATCCTGGAGATGCGGACCCGGACCAACGTGGACATCCCCGCCGACTCCGTGACGGAGATGATGGGCATCTGGCAGCCCTTCCTGCTCGGCTGCTTCATCCTCGGCAGCGCGACCGCGGCCGTCGGCTATTTCTCGCTGAACCTGATCTGGCGGCTGTCGGTCAGCGGCTACGTCCGCGCGCGGCGCCGCCGCGCGGCCCGCGACGCCGGCGATCACCCCAGCGGGCACCCGAGCGAGCACGCGAGCGATCGCGACCAGCGTGACCCTGGCGACTAGCGGAACGAGCTTCCGCTGGCTGCAACGACCCTCAGGCCGCCGCCAGTCGGCCGTCCTTCAGCTCCAGCTGCCGGTCCATCCGCGCCGCGATGCCGAGATCGTGGGTCACGATGACGAGGCTGGTGCCGTACTCGCGATTCAGTGCCAGCATCTGGTCCAGCACGTGCTCGCCGGTATGCCCGTCCAGATTGCCGGTGGGCTCGTCGGCGAGCACCACCCGCGGCCGGGTGATCAGCGCACGGGCCACGGCCGCACGCTGGCGTTCGCCGCCCGAGAGCTCCCCGGGCTTGTGCTGCGTCCGCTCGGCCAGTCCCACCCGGGCCAGCAACTCCCGCGCGGCTTCCAGCGCGCTCGCGCGCTCCACCCGCCGGATCAGCAGCGGCATGGCCACGTTCTCCTGCGCCGTGAACTCCGGCAGCAGATGGTGGAACTGATAGACGAAGCCGATGGCCTCGTTCCTCAGCCTGCCCCTCTCGCCGTCGGCGAGCCTGTGCATCGCCTTGCCGCAGATGCTGATCTCGCCGGCGGTGGGCGCATCCAGCCCGCCGAGGAGCTGCAGCAGCGTGGTCTTGCCCGAGCCGGAAGCGCCGACGATGGCCACCCGCTCGCCGGGCGCCACCGTGAGATCGACGCCCTCCAGCACCGTCAATTCGCCGCCCGCTTCGCGGAAGCTGCGCTTCAGTCCCCGGCACTCGATGACCGGCTCCGTACCTTCCGTCAATGTCCTCTTCCCTTGCCTATCTTGTGCATCCGTCGCGACGGCAGCCGCCGACATTTCTGTCAGCCGTGCCCGGAAATCAGTCGAATCGCAGCGCGTCCGCCGGGTCGGTTCGCGCGCCCCGCCAGGCCGGGTACAGCGTCGACAACAGCGACAACGCGAGCGCCACGCCGCAGATCAGCGCCAGGTCGGCCGCACGCAGGTCCGCCGGCAGATCGCTGATGAAATACACGTCCGGCGCCAGGAACTTGAAGCCCAGCGCCCCCTCGGCGAAACCGACGATGGTCTCGAGATTCAGCGTCAGCAGCGCGCCCAACGCGAGGCCGGCGCCGGTGCCGATGACGCCGATAATGGCGCCCTGTATCACGAACACCGACAGGATACCGCCGGGCGGCGCGCCCAGGGTGCGCAGTATGGCGATGTCCCTCTGCTTGTCCTTCACCACCATCACCAGCGTCGAGACGATATTGAATGCCGCCACGGCGATCACCAGCAGCAGGATCACGAACAGGATCGACTTTGTGATCTTGATGGAGCGGAAGAAGCCGGAGTGCCGCCGCGTCCAGTCGCTGACCAGGACGCCGCCGCCGAGCGCAGTGGCCACCTCGCGCACGATGGCCGGCGCACCGAACAGATCGCCCAGCGCGAGCCGCAGGCCGCTCACGTCGTCGCCCAGCCGGAACAGCCGGGCGGCGTCGTCGATATGCATGAAGACCTGCCGGCGGTCGAACTCGTACATGCCGGCGCGAAAGGTGCCGGCCACGGTGAAACGGCGCATCCGGGGGATCATGCCCGCGGGCGTCACTACGCCCTCCGCCAGCATCAGCAGCACCTGCTCGCCGGGCGCGACGCCGAGCGCATCGGCCAGGTCGACGCCGAGGATCACCCGGTAGGATCGGGGCTGCAGGTCGGCGAGCGAGCCTTCCCGCATGAGTCCCTCGATGCCGGAGACGTCCTGCTCCCGGGCCGGGTCCACGCCGCGGATGGCGATGCCGCTCATCGTCTCGGCGCCCGCCACGAGCCCGCGGCCCGAGACGAACGGCGCGACCGCCTTTACCCGCGGGTCGGCGAGCGCGCCCTCGGCGAGCCGCTGCCACTCCTCCAGACGGCCCGCCGGGCCCTCGATGGTCGCCTCGGCGGACATCGCCAGAATGCGGTCCTGGAGTTCGCGCTCGAATCCGTTCACCACCGACAGGACCACGATCAGCACCATCACGCCCACCGCGATACCCGCCATCGAGATCAGCGAGATGAAGGAGACGAAGCTGTTGCGGTGACGGGAGCGCACGTAGCGCGTGCCCACCAGCCACTCCCAGTAGCCCGCGCGGGACGATTGCGGAGAAGCAGGTCTAGTCATAGCGCAGCGCCCTCGACGGCTGCACCGCGGCCGCGCGCCGCGCCGGATACAGCGTGGCCAGGCCCGTCAGCCCCAGGGCGGCCGCGGCGATCGCGACGACGTCGGCCAGCTGCAGGTCCGAGGGGATCTCGGTGACGTAATAGACGTCCCCGGGCATGATCTGAAAGCCGAAGGTCTGCTCCAGCACCGGCACGATCACCGGCACGTTCACGGCCAGCATCGTGCCGAGCGCCACGCCGCCGATGGCCCCGACCCACCCGATCACGAGCCCCTGGGTGAGGAACACGCGCAGCACGCTGCCTGGACTCATGCCGAGCGTCCGCAGGATGGCGATATCGGTTTCCTTGTCGGTGACCACCATGACGAGGCTCGCCACGATATTGAATGCGGCAACGGCGATGATGAGCGAGAGAATCAGCGACATCATGGTTTTCTCCAGACGCACTGCCCGGAAGTAGCTCGCGTTCTCGCGGCTCCAGTCACTGGTCTCGTAACCCTCGCCGAGGCTGTCCTCCAGCGCCTGCGCGATTGCAGGTGCCTGCATGACGTCGCCGGTCTTCACCCGGATGCCGCTTACCGCGTCGCCGAGCCGCCGGATGGCCGCCGCGTCCTCGAGCGCGACCAGGGCCAGCGAGGCGTCGTGGTCCTGCAGCCCGGCCTCGAATACGCCGGCCACGAAAAAGCGCCGGAGTTCCGGGCGGACCTCGCCTGCCGTCAGCCGCGGTATGAGCAGCATCACCTCGTCGCCGACGCGCACGCCCAGATTGATGGCGAGCAGCCGGCCCAGCACGATGTTGAAGCTGCCCGGTTCAAGGCGGTCGAGACGGCCCGACACCATGCTGGCGGCGGCGGCCGAGACCCCCGCCTCGAGCGCCGGGTCGATGCCGCTAACGAACAGGGGCTGCAGGCCTGCCCGGGACCGGGCCATCGCCTCGAATTCCACGTACGGTGCCGCCGCCAGCACGCCGGGCTGTGCGCGCACCCGCTCGAGAACCTGCGGCCATCGCTCCAGGGTGCCGCCGGCGCCCGTCACCGACGCGTGTGCGGTCATGCTGAGCAGGCGGCTGCGGAGTTCGTTCTCGAAGCCGTTCATGACCGACAGGATGACGATCAGTGCCGCCACGCCGATCGCGATTCCGATGGACGAGGCCAGCGTGATGAACGAGACGAAGCGGGTCCGCCGGCGCGCACGCAGGTATCGGAGTCCGATCGCGACTTCCAGCGGTCCCTTCATTCCGGCCATGGCGGGATTAGACCACAACAAAACCACGACCGCTGTCGGCTCAGCCGGCGATGTCCACCTCCAGCGGGCGGTCCAGGCGGATGCCCTCGGGCGTGACGCTGGCACCCCAGGCGAGTACCTGCACGCCCTCCGCCGCCGCCGCGGTGAGCGCCTCCGCGTAGACGGGGTCGATCTCGCGGGCCGGCGCGACGACGTCGACGTCGTCGCGCTGCACGCAGAAGACCAGGGCAGCGCTGTCGCCGGCCCGCAATCGCTCCGCCAGCATCCGCATGTGCGCGGATGCCCGCGCGCTGACGGCGTCGGGGAACACGGCGCGGCGGCCGCTGACCGCCGCGGTGACGTTCTTGACCTCCACCCAGCAGGCCGGCTCGCCAGGCAGAAGAAAATCCGCCCGGCTGCGGGAATCCGGGTAGGTGGCCTCGCGCCGCAGGACTCTTTTTTCCGCCGGACGGTCTGCCGCCGGGTCTGCAGGAGGATCCGCGCAATAGTCGGCCAGCTCCGGTATGCGGCCCGCCTCCAGCGCCTCGCCGACGATGGCGTTGGTGCGGCCGGTGTGGATGCCCACCAGGGTGCCGCCGGCGGTCTCCACCAGTTCCCAGGTCCACGCGTAACGGCGACGCGGATTGTCGGAGTGGCTGAGCCAGACCCGGGAGCCGGGTTCGGCGCAGCCGGTCATGGCGCCGGTATTGGGACAGTGCACGGTGCGCGCCTCCCCGCTATCGGCGAATTCCACGTCGGCGAGAAAACGCTTGTAGCGACGCACCAGGCGGGCCTCGCGCAGCGGGCGGTCGAACTCCACGGTCGGCTCCTTACAACAAAAATTCCGGCAAATCTACGCACTACGACATTTTTCCTCAATGCGCCCGGTGCTATATTCGACCCGGTTTCGATGCGGAGAGCCGCCATGCACAGCCTGAAACTCACGCTTGCCGCCCTGACGACGGGTCTGTTGCTTGCCCTCAGCGCCGCCCACGCGGAGAGCCTCGATATGGACACCGGCAGTGCCATGCTCACCGGCGGCGACCGGCCCACCCGGGGCATGACCATGCAGAAGGTGCAGAACGAGTGGGGCCAGCCGGCCATGCGACGCGCACCGGTCGGCGAGCCGCCGATCACGCGCTGGGAGTATCCGGAGTTCGTGGTCTATTTCGAGCACAACCGGGTGATCCACGCCGTCCTGAAGCACGGCAGCGCCGGCTGAGGCCGCCTGCCGGCCGTTTTCGCGGCCATTTCTGCCGGACCACCGCCGACCAGCGCCGCCGACCGCCGCCGACCCACCGCCCCGCCGCGGGTGACGGCGGCAACGACACGCCGGTTATGAGATACTGATGGGCCGCCCGCAGGCGGCCCGCGCATTTGCGGGCTGCCTGCGGGCGGCCCTTTTTCATTATGACGGCAACACTACGCAGACCGGATTTGCCTGCAACCGGCGCATCGCCCGTGCGCTGGGGCGGACTCGTGGGCGAGGCGGACGCGCTGGCCGTCGCCGAGGCCGCGGCCCGGCACGCGGGTCCGGTACTCGTCGTCGCCGCCTCCGCACGCGAGGCGGATCGCCTGGAGGCGGCGCTGGGCTTCTTCGCCGGTGTCGATACACCGGTGCTCCACTTCCCGGACTGGGAGACGCTGCCCTACGACAGCTTCTCTCCCCACCAGGATATCGTCTCCGAGCGGCTCGCCACGCTGGCCGGACTGCCCGCGCTCACCCGCGGCATCGTCGTGGTGGCCGCCCCCTGCCTCATGCAGCGGCTGCCGCCGACGGACTACGTGACGGCCCGCGCGCTGTCGCTGCGGACCGGCGAGAGCCTGGACCGGGACGAGTTCATCCGCGGCCTGGAAGCCTCGGGCTACCTGCGCGTGCCGGAGGTCTCGGAGCACGGCGAGTTCGCCGTCCGCGGCGCCATCATCGACCTGTTCCCCATGGGGGCGCGCGAGCCCTACCGCATCGACCTGTTCGACGAGGAGATCGACACGCTCCGCGCCTTCGACCCCGATACCCAGCTGTCGGGCGAGTCGCTGGAGAAGATCGAGATTCTGCCGGCCCGGGAGACGCCGCTGGATGCGGATGCCGTCCGCGGCTTCCGTCGTCGCTACCGGGCCCGTTTCGCCGGCGAGGCCGCGCGCTCGCCGATCTACCGGGACGTATCCGAAGGCATTGCCCACGGCGGCATCGAGTACTACCTGCCGCTGTTCTTCGACCAGACCGCGACGCTGCTCGACTATCTGCCGGCATCCACGCTGATCGCGGCAGGTACGGAACTGGACGACTCGCTGGCGGCTTTCCGTGCCGAGATCGAGGAACGCCATGCCCTGGTGTCCCTCGATCCGGACCGGCCCGTGCTGGAACCCGACGAGGCGTTCCTGCCGGTGGATGCCGTGCGCGAGCGGCTCGCGGGCCGCCCCCGCATCCTGCTATCCGCCAACAAGCCGCTGCCCGGCGAAGGCGAGGACTTCGGCGCGAAGCCGGTGCCCGTGCTGCGACTGGACAGCCGGCGGGAAGAGGCGGCCGGCGCCCTGACCGCCTTCCTGGACGACTTCGACGGCCGGGTGCTGTTCACGGCGGAGTCGGCCGGCCGCCGGGAAGCGCTGGCCGACCTGCTCACCGATCTGAAACGCCCCCCCGCCCGGGTCGCTGACTGGCAGGAGTTCACGGCCACGGACGCGCCGCTGGCCATCGCGCTGGGTCCGCTCGAGAACGGGGTCGTGCTGCCCGCGGCCGGCCTCGCGATCGTGCCGGAGCAGAGCCTGTTCGGCGAGCGGGCGCGGCAGACGAGCCGCCGGCGGCGCGCGAGCCGGGACCCCGAGAACATCATCCGCCAGCTGAGCGACCTGCGCGAAGGCGCGCCGGTCGTGCACGAGGAATACGGCGTCGGCCGTTATCTGGGTCTGTCGACGCTCGCGGTGGGCGACATACCGGCCGAGTTCCTCACCCTGGAGTACGCGGACGGCGACAAACTGTACGTACCGGTGCATTCGCTGCACCTGATCTCTCGCTACACCGGCGCCTCCCCGGAGAATGCCCCTTTGCACCGGCTGGGCAGCGACCAGTGGGAGCGGGCGAAACGCCGGGCAGCCGAGAAGGTGCGCGACGTGGCCGCCGAACTCCTGGACGTCTATGCGCGCCGCGCGGCGCGGCCCGGCCACGCCTTCCGCCTGGACGAGCACGACTACCGGGCGTTCGAGGCCGACTTCCCGTTCGAGCCCACCGAGGACCAGCAACGCGTGATCGACGAGGTGCTCGCCGACATGCGCACCGCGAGCTCCATGGACCGCGTGGTCTGCGGCGACGTGGGCTTCGGCAAGACCGAGGTGGCGCTCAGGGCCGCGTTCGTCGCCGTCCAGGCCGGCAAGCAGGTGGCCATGCTGGTGCCGACCACGCTGCTCGCCCAGCAGCACTATCAGACGTTCAGCGACCGCTTCGCTGACTGGCCGGTGCGCATCGAGGTGCTGTCACGATTCCGCTCCCGCAAGGACACCGACACCGTGCTGGCCGACGTGTCCGCCGGCAAGGTGGACATCGTCATCGCCACCCACAAGCTGCTGCAGCACACCTCGCTGTTCCGTGACCTCGGCCTCGTGATCGTTGACGAGGAACACCGCTTCGGCGTGCGGCACAAAGAAGCGCTGAAGGCGCTGCGCGCGGATGTGGACGTGCTCACGCTGACCGCCACGCCCATACCGCGCACGCTGAACATGGCGCTGGGCGGGCTCAGGGAACTGTCGCTGATCACCACCCCGCCGTCCGAACGCCTCTCCGTGAAGACCTTCGTCAGCCAGTGGAACGACGCCATGGTGCGCGAGGCCTGCCTGCGCGAGATCAAGCGCGGCGGCCAGGTCTACTTCGTCCACAACCGGGTGGAGGACATCGAGCGGGTGCGCGAGAAACTCGCCGAACTGGTGCCGGAGGCCGACATCCGCGTGGGCCACGGCCAGATGCCGGAGCGCGAGCTCGAGCAGGTGATGCTGGATTTCTATCACCGCCGCTTCAACGTGCTGCTCTGCACGACCATCATCGAGAGCGGCATCGACGTGCCGACGGCGAACACCATCGTCATCAACCGGGCGGACCGCTTCGGCCTGGCCCAGCTGCACCAGCTCCGCGGCCGGGTAGGACGCTCCCATCACCGTGCCTATGCCTACCTGGTCGCGCCGCCGAAAGCCGCCATGACGGCCGATGCCGTGAAGCGGCTGGAAGCCATCGATTCGCTGGAGGACCTGGGCGCCGGGTTCGCGCTGGCCAGCCACGACCTCGAGATCCGCGGCGCCGGCGAACTGCTGGGCGACGAGCAGAGCGGGCAGATCCAGGAGATCGGCTTCGCGCTGTACACCGAGATGCTGCAGCGGGCCGTGGAGAGCCTGCGCCGCGGCGACCAGCCGAACTTCGACAAGCCCCTGCACGGCGGCGTCGAGATCAACCTGCACTGCGCCGCCCTGCTGCCCGACGACTACGTGCCCGACGTGCACCTGCGCCTGGTGCTCTACAAGCGCATCGCCGGCACCGACAGCGCCGACGACCTGCGCGAGCTGCAGGTGGAACTCATCGACCGTTTCGGCCTGCTGCCGGAGCCCGCGCGTCGGCTGCTGCAGGTGGCCGAGCTGCGCATCGCCGCCGAGCCGCTCGGTATCCGCAAGATGGACGTCGGCCCGGAGGGCGGCTCGGTGCAATTCGGTCCGGAACCGGCCGTCGAGCCGATCACCCTGATCGAGCTCATTCAGGAACCGGGCAGCATCTATCGCCTGAAGAACGACGACCGGCTGAACTTCCGCACGCCGCTGCCCGAGGTGGACGATCGGGTGGGGCACCTGCACGCGCTGCTGGGGCGGCTGGCGGCTGGCGCCCGGCCGGAGGCGATGGCAAGCTAGCGCGATGATTACACCGGTCGCACCGTTCACCGAAATACGCCGCTTCGGGACCGCACTGGCCGCGGCCTTCGTCGCGGCCCTGCTCGCCGCGGGCCCGCTGCCGGCCCAGCAGCAGGCGGCGCCAGGATCGACGCCAGGATCGACGGCCGGCCTCGTGCCGGCCGAGTCCGAGTCCGAGTCCGATACCGATACCGAGGCCGAGGCCGAGGCCGAAGAGGCGCTCGAGCAGTACCGGGTGGAGCTGATCGTGTTCGAGTACGGCGACTCTCTGGCGGGCACCACCGAGGACTGGTCGGCACCGCCCGACCCCGCCGGCGAGACCGAAACCGCCGACGGAGCCGGTAGCGATATCGACGAGGCCGACGCCGAGACCCATCAGGACGGCGCTGTTCCGGCCGGCCGGCAGGCCGGGCGCCCCGCCACGGACGCCGCCTCGCCCGGGGCGTCGGGCGACACGGCGGGCGCAACCGGCATCGACGGAGACCGGCCCGACGAACCGGTCTTCCGCTTCATGCCGCTACCGGAAGAGGAGCTCGAACTGGGCGAGGTCTATCGGCGGCTCGGCACTACGGAGGGTTACGAGCCGCTGCTGCACGTCGCCTGGCAGCAGCCGGGTTACGAGCCGGAGGCGGCACGGCCGCTCGATCTCTCCCGGCTGGCCGAGCTTCCGGATGGCCTGCAGGGCGAGGTCCGGCTGTACCGTTCCCGCTTCCTGCACCTGGAACTGAATCTGGAGTTGTGGTCGGAGCCGCGGCGGCCTCGGTCCGCGCCGGAGACGGCGACGCCGGCGCCACTCTTCCCCGATCGGGGCCGGACGGACGCCGGCGAGCCGCTGGACGCGCTGGAGCCGGACATCTACCGTCTCAGCGAACGGCGCAAGCTGCGCAGCGGCGAACTCCATTACTACGATCATCCCCGCTACGGTGTGCTGGCTAAGGTGACGCCGGTGGAAGCCGAGGAAGAACCCGCCGCGGCACCCGGCACCGGCGACGGGGAACCGGCCGCCCCGGCGCCGGCGGGCGCCTCGTCCGCGGCCGACTGACGCGCTCAGTGCTCGGCCGATGAGGCCAGGGCTTCCATGACGAAATCGTTCGCGTCCTGCTCGGCATCGGGCAGCGCCGCGGTGACGGTGCAATGAACGGTAACGAACCGGCCCACGGGAGAGTGCGGGTGATGGATGCCGAGTTCCCGCACCTGGCGGGTGATGGAATCGGCGAACGCGCGCACGGCGGACTCGTCGCCGCCGTGCACCAGCGCCACGACGCAGTCTTCCTCCAGCCGGGAAGCGATATCGCTCGCCCGGCGCAGACGCCGGGTGATGCAGCGGGCGACCCGCCGGATCATCGACTCGGTGGCATGCCGGCCGAAGGTATCGAGATAGGCGCGAAACGCCTCGATGCGGAATACGAGCAGGGAGAGCCGGTGGCCCTCGCGGCGGGCCAGGGCCCAGTCGTGGGTGAGCACGCCGTCGAAGAACGCACGCGGCGCGAGTCCCGTCGCCGCATCCCGCCGCTCGGTCGCCGGCAGCGCCTCGGCGGGATTCGGCGGACCGTCCGCCGCCTGCGCCTCGCCCTGGCGCAACGACAGGTGGCAGGCCGCGTACTCCCTGCCCTCGGACGCCTCCAGCGGTGTCACGCACAGCGACAGCGGCGGCCCGGGCTCGTCCGGCGTGCCCGGATAGACGGTGAGATAGATCGGCTCGCGGTCCGCCAGCGCCCGCGCCACCCGCGGCCAGTCGTCGCGGCCGCCGACGTTGTGCAGGATGCTCTCCAGGCTCTGGCCCGACAGCTCGCCCGGGCTGAGCCGTGCCAGTTCGCCGAATGCCGGGTTGAAAAACACCGCCTGCCAGTCCTCGCCCTGCCTCGCCACCACCATCATGCCCTCGGGCAGACCGAGCAGCAGTGATTCCAGCAGGCTCTTGGACAGT
>Ga0102938_10002782_pt1 | contig 13170 bp, 14 predicted proteins | sample SalPonR2_B_D2_MG_FD_84516 | JGI IMG/M metagenome (GOLD analysis project Ga0102938, IMG submission 84516) | Salt pond soil microbial communities from South San Francisco under conditions of wetland restoration - Salt Pond MetaG R2_B_D2_MG | ecosystem: Environmental > Aquatic > Marine >... | reverse complement strand
TCCTAAATTTCGCCATTCTCGGTTTATTTAGGGTTCTCTCTCATCACGGATCCACAAAAAGAAAAGCCACCATCACTGGTGGCTTTTCTTTTTGTGGACCGTAAGGGATTCGAAGCTGCGCCGGGCCTTAAAAATAATACTATCTTATCACAAAAATTAATTTTAATTCTTTCTGGATTTCTAACTTTTGATTCTTGGCCCGTCTAGAAGGGTTCTCATAGCACATACGGCTCCAACAAAAAAGAATGACACTGATGTGCCATTCTTTTTTGTTGTGGACCGTAAGGGATTCGAACCCTTGACCTCCTGCGTGCAAGGCAGGCGCTCTAGCCAACTGAGCTAACGGCCCATTCTCATTTTTGGATTTATGATTTTGGATTTATGATTTTTAATTTTTATAAAATTTACCTGAAAAGTTAGTGGCTTCGCTCTTGATTAACAAGTGGGTTGACGGCCCCTTCTCATTTTAGGATTTATGATTTTAGATTTATGATTTTAATTTTTATTTAATATAAAATACCCCAAAGCTCAAGGTATCTTAACTAATATCTTGCCTAAGATCAAGAGGAGATGGAATGGGAGCCGGAACCGGCATCAAATATAGGGCCTAAAAGCCAATTCATAAATCCACCGACCATGCCGGTGGCTGTTATAAGTCCTAAGAAAAAAACGACCAATCCGATCATCTTATAACCCAACCTGGAACCGCCCTCGGTGCCCAAATGTTTTTCAAAAAAGGCCATCCGGCCGAATATCTTTAATACGGTTTCGGTTTTTACCACCATGGCGATCCCTACGATCATCATTATTATACCCAAAACGATCTTCATAAAAATCAATTAATTTTATTCTTCTATTATACCATTTATCAGCCGGCAGCCCCAAACTACTTGATATAATTAAGCGGATTCTGTCTGCGGCCGTTTATAACCACTTCAAAATGAACATGGGGCCCGGTGGACCAACCGGTATTACCCATCTCGCCCAGAGTTTGGCCCTTGGCCACTCTTTCCCCGCGACTAACATAGAATCTATGCATATGGGCATATCTGGTCTTTTTACCGCCACCATGATCGATAACAATATTGTTGCCATAGCCCCGACTCCAACCCACGAATTCTATAACTCCGGCATCAGAAGCAAACAAGGGGGTACCGATATTGTCAGCCACATCCAAGCCCTTATGGCGCCAGGAATAATATTGGGTGATCCGGTGTCCGGTGGTGGGCCAATGCATTTTATTGCTACTGACCTGACTGGTCCGAGGAGATTGAACCACATCCTTGACCGCCGAAATGGCGCTTTGGCCGGAAGTCCTACCGGAAGAGACGGACTGAGAAGAGGAAGAAGAGTCATCCTGTTTCTCTCCGCCCGGAATAAGTAGCTTCTCTCCCACACTCAACCTTCCCGGGTCGCTGATATTGTTGGCCTCTATGATCTTGCTCTTGGAAATGTCGTATTTGCTGGCTATATAACTTAAACTTTCTCCGCGATCCACCTCATGCCTAACACCGCTGATCGGCAAAATAACCAACTCATCTCCGGGCCTGATCAGGTCATAGGCACTCAAACCATTTTCCCAAAGGATGGTATTAACACTGATGCCAAATTTATCGGCAATAGTGCTAACAGTGTCTCCGGTCTGCACAGTGTATTCCAATACTTCTTTCCGATCTTTTAAAGAATCATCCAAACTTTGAGCTTCTTCCAGGCCTTCGGCTTGCTCCGAAGTCGCGGTGGCGGAAGTAAAACTTTCTCCGCCTCGCCCCCGGGAGGAATCATCCTTTAGAGCCAAAGATTCCTGTCTATATTTTTTTTGCAAATTCACATGAGAGTCCAGAGTTTCCTTGTTCAAGGATTCTTCTATTAATTCCTCCTCTTCCTCAAACTCGCCGAACTCACTTTGAACCAACTGGTACACAATGGCCTCCCTTCTGCTTTCCAGGGTGGACTGAGCATTGGTAAAAGGGGCTATATTAACCAAAACCACGGAAAAAGTGATCACCATTACCGCCACATGAACTATCTTTTCATTGAATAAAAAAGACAAAAAGCCCTTCTTGTTCCGATTCCAGCCCAATTTTTTGATCAAAGAGAGATAATAACAATACAATTTCACCACTACTTTATAAAAAACAAAACGGCCCGCCAATTTCAAGGGTTGGGCCAAAAATATCATAAAGGAGATCAAAAAAGACCCGAATACAGCCAAAGTCTTAACAAAAAGGAGCGCTAACTCCAAAAAGGTCTTTTTAATTTTTATTTTAAAAAGTTTTTTGCGGGAATTCATGATTTTAATTTAAACAAAAAAATACTAACACTTTTACCTTTTTAGGTCAATCGAGAATGTCGGTTGTGCCTCTTGATCCTTTGTTTTAATTTTAACAAATTCCAAAAGAAAACAATTCCATCCTTGACCACATTTACTTTGCTCTTTCTCTTTTCATACCTGTTTTCCGACCAATCCACCGGAACTTCCTTGATCTTGAACCCGGAATTTAAGCCCCAAGCTATAAGCTCGGTATCAAAGAACCATTTATCACTCTCCAAGAAACCGGAAATGGAATGGAACTGCGACACCCGGACCGCCTTAAAGCCGCATTGCAGGTCCTTAAAGGAATGCCCCAGGAACAATCGGGAAAACTTGTTATACATCTGGGAGCTAAGCCCTCGTATAAAAGAACGATCGGTTCGGGATTCGGGTAAGAGCCGAGAGCCCAAAACCAAATCACACTCCTCTTTTAAGGTCGGCTCCAAAATGTCCTCCACATTTTTCAGGGATACGGCCAGGTCAATATCCATATAAAAAACTACTTCAGCCCGACTATGAGATAGATGCTTCTTCAGGGCCAGACCTTTGCCGGAGGCCTCCAGATTATAAAAATCTATCTCTTCCGGGTATTGCCGAGCCAGATCTTGGGCTATGGATAGGGATTTGTCCTGGGAACCGTTGACCACAATGCTAACCCTCCAGGGGCACTGCCAATTTCTTTGCCTCAAATAATCCAAAAAAGTTAAAATGTTTTTCTCCAGGATCTGCTCTTCATTGTAAACCGGAAAACAAAAATCTATCTTCATAAGATCAATGGGTTTTAAAATAAATAAGGCCGACCTCGTCTTTGTATATCTGTTTCCAACTTGCTTTCCCCTGCAAGTATTCCCTTAAATGGTTATCCTTGTTTTCAAGCTCGTTCGGGTTTATGCCCAAAAAATATCTCTCAAACCAATCCACTTGCAAAGGCCCGGACTCAACCGGCAACAAAACCAGGCCGATGTCATGTTCTTCCAGGTTTTCTTGGGCCTTGTCTTGTTCAAAAAAATCAAAATACTCCTCCAGTATCGTATGATCGCCGAACTCATATTGAGGCAAGCGCCCATCCACAAAGATCTTTCTTTCCGGGTAAGTCCATATCAAATAACCTCCCCAACTATACTTGTTAAAAATATTCTTATCATCATACCGGGGATTGTCTTTCAGGAACTGGACCGCCCCGCAAGGATAACTGCGGCAATAACTTTGAAAGGGCTTGTCAGTGAATCGAGTGGCCAAGGCCACGGAAGTGGTCGCCGCCACCAAGGACAGTACCAAGCATCCGCGGATCAAGCGGGACAACCAAACAGAGGAAAACTTGAACTCCAAGATGTTCCTTTTGATGTCAAAGAACTTAACAAGAAAATATATCATTAAAGGCAGGGAGACCAAAAAGAACAAAGGAAAATGCCGACGCGACTTAAAAGCCAACAAAAAAAACACCGCAAACAACCCCACCTGCCACAGATCCAATTTAAAATCGCGGTCTTTTCCGGAAAAAGAGAAAAAGAGGAACAAACATAAAACGGCTCCGCTTGTGGATAAATAAACAAGCTGCCAATAATGAAGAGGGAGATAATGTTGGCCCAACCACTCCGAAATATGGGTCATATAATAAGTGTTGGTATACCCCCCGAGGAAGGAATAAAGCTCCAAACCATAAGGAGTGAAAAAAGTGGCAACCAGGCTGATCAAAGAAAACAGAGCAAAAATGGCTATATATTTCAAAGAAAGAACTTGCTTAAAATCCAGAAACTTCCAAGAAAACTTTTTATAAACCACTAGTTCCACCAATTTAACTCCGATAAAAAAGAATAAAATGAAAAACCCTATCAAAAACCCCCCATGGACACAGGTCCAAAAATAAAACAAAGGAGGTAGGAACAAAAGTGGCTTTATATTTTTGTTTTTGTTATAATAGTAAATAATTATCAATAGAAAAACCAAAAGCAAAAGCGTTATCTCCTGCATTCTGACCCCGACATGAGGGCGCATGGCAAAAGCACCCCACAATAAAAAAATAATAAAAAAGAAAGCTCCTTGGCTTTTTTTTAACATCCTGGTTTGGATAAACCTGTGCCAAATGGCCAAAGCAAGGGTGACCAGCAAGGCAAACACAAAGCTTAAGGCGATATAGCCGAAATGGTCATAAACCCCAAAAGAAAAAGCGTCCAGTAACCATTCATGGTCCACCCATCTTACCCCCTCCCAGGAATAATTATAATGATTGATATGGGGAACCGCTTGTTCCTGCCAGACCTCCTGCCCCACTCTTAGATGCCAGCCCAGATCCGGATCCAGGTAACTGAAAGAGTTATAAAGAAAAAGCGAGAACAAAAAGACATAAAAGAGAAACCAGATAATTTTGGAAAAGGTGATCTTCATAAAATAGCGATTATTGTTTCCCATTATAGCAATTTCTTTTGGTTTTGTATAAAATGTGATAGAATGAAAATAAATAATGATTAATATCCAGGTGACCAATCCGATTGGGGGTTGGCCCTTAACTAGAAAGGAGGTGAAATATGAGTAAAACAATTATCAAAACAACACTGGGAATAGTAGCCGGAATGTTTGCTATTTCTACTTTTTTAAGTGTTGCCGCTGTACCGGCTCAAGCTCAAACTTTGGACGCAGATGATCTGGGAACCAACTATGCTGAGCAGACCGGTTTGAGCAACCAAGACCCGCGAACCACTGTTGCTAACATTATTAATGTGGTATTAGGTTTCTTGGGTATCTTGGCTGTCGTGATCATCTTGGTCGGAGGTTTTAAATGGATGACCGCCGCCGGAAACGAAGATAAGGTAGCCGAAGCTAAAAAGATCATTGTAGCCGGTATTATCGGTTTAGTGATCATTTTGGCCGCTTGGGGAATCGCCTCCTTCGTCCTAAATGCCTTAGTAAACAATGTTTAGCAAACTTAAAAAGTGGATTTTGCACCTACAAGCAAAATCCACTGCCCTGGGTATAGCCGACTACACTCAGGGCAGTGGATTTTGATCACTAAGATCTTGAGAACAAAAGTATGCTCAAAAAACAGTTTAAAAATATTGCTTTAGTTTCAATAGTATCTTTTATATCCTTTGCTCTTCTTCCCGCCTTGACTGCCTTTGCTCAAAATGATGGCTATGGATTAACTCAAACCACCGGGGAAGTGGAAGGGTTGAAAAACGGGGATCCGCAAACCATCATAGGAGATATCATCGGAGCCGTCCTGACTTTTGTCGGGATTTTGTTTCTTATCCTGGTTATCTACGGCGGCCTGCTATGGATGACGGCTCGGGGCAATGAACAGCAAATAGAAAAGGCCAAAAACTTGATCGGAGCGGCCATAGTGGGTTTGATCATAGTTCTGTCCGCCTATGCCATTACCGCTTTTATAGGAAATGTCTTAACTTAACCACAATGCCAAGCAGATCCAACATCCTTTTTAAAATAAGTCTTTTGTTTTTGGTAGCGGCCTGTATTTTTACACCGGGCCCAATACAGGCCTATGATTTTATAGAGGACAGTGGCCTGAACTCCACTGCCCAAGGAACCGGACACTTAGGGATACCTCTGTTCAATACCGCCAGCCCCTTGGGAATAATAGGAGTTATTATCGGGGTTATTCTTTCCTTGTTAGGAGTGATCTTTCTAGTACTTATTATCTACGGTGGCTTTCTGTGGATGACCGCGGCCGGAAATGAAGATAGAGTGGCTAAAGCTAAAAAAATAATCCAAAACAGTATAGTGGGCTTGATCATAGTAATAGCCGCTTATGCTATTACGGTATTCATAGGAACCCAATTAACTTGATCACAAAATATGCGGAACAAAAAAATAAAAATATTTTTAACTTCCTTGTTTTTTCTGTTTTTGTGCTTCCCGGTTTATGCCGGAGGCCTGGATAACGCTTTTAATACTTCCGGGGCCCTGGGTGAAGTAGGGGAAGAAGCCGGATACGACACCAGTCAAGAAGGAATTCTGCCCATAATTAAAACCATAATCCAAGTGGCTCTGTCCTTTTTGGGGGTTATATTTTTAATATTGGTTATTTATGGCGGCTTCCTGTGGATGACAGCCAGCGGCAACGAAGAGCAGGTGGGTAAAGCCAAAAAAATATTAAAATCGGCCATAATCGGCCTGGTTATAGTAATAATGTCCTATGCCATCAGTTGGTTTGTTACCAACGCCATAGGTGAAAACGCGCTTCAGGACAATGAAGGATCAACGCAAGAGAGTCAACAATAAAAATAATTATTAAAAATGAATAAACTTATAAAACAATTCCTGTCCCTGGTTTGTTTGTTGGGCCTGTTAATTCTGCCTTATTTTGTTTTTGCCGGCTCCTCTATGCAAAACAATTTGGAGGAAGTGGGTGAAGGAAGCGGTTTTGCCGAGGCCAATGAAACCACACTCTCTTCCACAGCCGGCCAAATAGTAAGTATTCTTTTGGGTTTTTTGGGGATAATATTCGTGGTCCTTATAATTTACGCCGGCTTCAAATGGATGACCGCGGCCGGAAATGAGGACAAGGTCAAAGAGGCCAGAGCTATGATCACCCGAGCCACCATAGGTTTAATAATAATTATCGGCGCCTGGGGTATCTGGGCCTTTATCCTTTCCAGGCTTTTTTAAGTATGACCCAAGAAAAAACCAAGAAAACCAACTTTCTTAAAGCGGCTGTTTTTCTACCCCTGTTAAGCATCCTGATCTTGTTGCCTACCTGGGCTCAAGCTCAACCCCTGACCCCGGAACAAGCCGGAGAAATGGACGATCAAAGTGACGCCTTTCGCCAAAGCGCCGGCTTTCAAGAGGGCTTGACCATAGGCGGAGTAATAGCCACGGTAATAAAAGCCGTGTTGGGCTTTTTGGGTATAATTTTTGTAATAATCATAATCATAAACGGCTTTAAATGGATGACCGCCGGGGGGAATGAGGAAAAGGTCAAAGATGCTAAGGATTCCATAAAGAATGCCATTATAGGACTGATAATAGTAGTGGCCGCGTATGCCATTACCTACTTTGTCTTTGAGGTCTTGAGCGATGCCGGGAGTAGTGGCGGCACCATAGAGGGCGGCTGGTAACTATCTTAAAATAAATTCTCCATATTATAAAAGCGACTATTTCAAATAGTCGCTTTTTTGAATTCTCCTTTCCTTTCCTTTCTATTCGTCATACCAAATCCGATTTCCAAAATCGGTTTTCAAGCCATTATAAATCTTGCTCTTCTTGACCGCTCTAACCCTATCCATGTCTTCATCCCCATACCACCTAACATGGAGATACTCCGGGATATGTGTGGTATAAATGAAGGCATGATTCCCTGGTCTTATTTTTATTTGAGAAGACTGGGAAGGATGATGCAGGACAACCGTCCTACTCTCATCTTGGTTGACTAAACAGCCAATATATTTACCGGCCAAGTCGCCGGGATTACCTTTCTTGATCTGCTCAGCCAAGGCCTGGGTAAGCTGGGCATTGGCCAACTCTTCCGGATTCACCGTAGGCATAAGAAATCCTACATAATTATCGGAATAGGTAGCCTGACCATTGCGAGACTCCAGACTAGCCGACCGCCGGCCATAAGGACCGGTAGAGCAGCCAACGACAACCAATGACAACACTAACAGTGCTGAAATAAAAACAATAGTTCTATTCATGACAACCTCCTTTTTTTTGTTTAAAGAGCTAATTAATAATTTAAACTAAGATAAAATTTTTGCGAACTCGGGTTGGCGGTGGGCTCCTACAGAATATAATTAATAGGGCGCGGAGCAAAAATTTTATCTTAGTTTAAATTTACTAACTTTATCATTAAAGCATATTAAATTAATTTTGTCAAGCATTTGTTATGGTTCAATACCTTTGCAACACCTTGTAATAAAATATTGCCTCGAGATAATTTAACTCTGATGACGATCATTTATAGAGTTGGGCGGAGGGAGTTATATGGCCTCCAATGTTAAATTGTTATATTGTTTTCATGTTCTAGTGTTTTTATGTTTTTAGCCATAAAAAAAGGGGCCGGCTAGGCCCCTTTTATATATATTTAATATTGTGGCCTAATAGATCCGACCCCTAGCCCTAAAGGCTTATTCCTCTTTCATCAATTTTGGTTATATTATTTGATAAAACCAGGAAATCTAAGAGCCCTCAAGGCTGTGGTGTCAGCTTTCTACCAATCTTTAGTAAAATCAATGATTGATTTTTTGATTATTGATCCTACTTTTTGTTTTTGTTTTTGTTTGAATTTAGAGTCCAATTTAAGATCAGTAGAAAGCAAAGAAATTTCTCCAAACTTGATAATAGATCGGTTTGGGGAGATTTCTTTGAAAAAGGATGAAAAGAACTTTTTTAACTTCTATTTATATAATATCATATTTTGGACTTTTTTTCAATAGTTTAAATCCAATTTTTAAAGGGAAGAACGAAAAAATAGGGATTTTAAAATTATTTAGCTAAAATTAGAAAAATAAAAGAAAAATTAATTTTCAAAGTCCACGAATCCTTGGACTTTCATTTTTTACTTATCCACATAAACCACAAGTTATCCACAACGAAAGTCCAGGAATTCGTGGACTTTCATTTTTTACTTATCCACATAAACCACAAGTTATCCACAACGAAAGTCCAGGAATTCGTGGACTTTCATTTTAATCATTCCTCAAAATCTCTGTTTTACTAAAGTCCAAGGTTGCCTGGACTTTGAAAAAACCTTTCCAAGAAAAGTCCAGGAAAAATTGGACTTTGATATTTAAACAATTCTATAAAAAAACGAAAGTCCACGATATCGTGGACTTTTGTTTTAGCCAGAGGTCTGGGCGGGATTCGAACCCGCGAATAAGGGTTTTGCAGACCCTTGCCTTAGACCACTTGGCAACCAGACCCTTTGACTCACCTCTTGGAAATCAATTTAAATATAGCAAACTTTTATTTTTCTCTCAAGAGGCGAGAGCCCAAGAGTCTGAGAAATTTTATTATTCCAAAACCTCTATTGAAGTTCTCTTAATTCCGAAATTAATGGCCTGAGTTTTGTCCTGCATCCATACATCCACCCGGTCATAATACCTGGGATTCATTCTATCCCTGACCACAAAGACCTTACTGCCAAACAATTCCGGAATCCTTATTTTGCTTCCCAAGGGCAGGTGGTTGGCGGCCACTGTATTACTTACCTGACTGGTACATAAATTATAACCATTAGCGGTAATACAGGGAGAGGCGTCGCACTGCGATGCCTCGGAATTATAAGCGGTAACAGTGGAAACAGAAGTATACTCCACCTCCCTGGTTTGGTTCTCGGGCAATCTGGGAGTATCTGCGACCCTTTTGGGATTCAAGGCCGAATTATCAGCCACATAATCCCGGAACCTCTCCCCGATCAAGGACCTGGCCTGAATGGAGGGAACGGAAAACAGATCGTGAGAGGCCAAAAAAACAAACTCCGCCACTATCAGGGCTAAAACGACTCCGCCGATAAAACCGCTGAAATTCTTGGGGCTAAAAACGACTTTGTCCTTTAGCCCCAAAAGAAAATTACTCTTTAAAGATTGTATGTTCATAAAATTTTTATTAATTAAAAAACCCCTTAACAAGGGATAATTGAAATCTTATTTTTTTACCATAAATTCTTTTTTTTGTCAATAGTAATCAGGGAATTTACCTCTTTTTAGCTCCCCGAAAAAACTGGAAAAAGAAATTAAAATATGAAATAATAAACACAGCAACACCCACCTATGTTTATATATAAAACGGCCCGACAGGGGTGTTGATTTGATTATATGAAAACAAAGAATAAAATAATTAACATCCTTTTGATAACTCTCACTGTTTTTGCGGTCATTCCCTATCTTTTCAACTATAATGCCGAGGTTGCTTTTATTTTCGCCGCTGTCGGCGTGGCCGCTTTATTGTGCTTCTTTTTTTATTTTTCCCGACTTTTATTTACAAAAAAAAGGGTCAGCTTTCCCTCTTTTTGGCTCGGAATTTATCTGTTTCTGCTTCTGGTGGCCAACCTTTATCTTTTGTTGCTGCCCAACCTGGTTCTTTCCAATATTCTTATATATGAATTAAATATTTTTTACAAGGTGTCTTCTATATTTATCTTTTATTCCTTGTTGTGGCTTTTTACTTACTGCCTGGGGCTCAAGATCTTAAAAAAACTCCGAATAGAAAAGCAAATCCAAGAACCGGAAAAACATTTTATATCCCTGGGCTTGGGATTTATTCCTCTTATATTCGGTATATTTTTGATTCTGGCCTTGAAAATTCTCTATGCTTGGGTGGTAGGGGGCTTTGTATTTCTCTTGGCCTTATGGGTATTTCCGGAATTAAAAACCTCCTTATCCCGACTTTGGTCCTTAAAAATAAAAAATAATTTAGACCGAAATAACAAGGCAATGATCCTTTTTGTGTTATTCGTGCTCTGTCTTGCTTTTGTTTATATTATCAAACCCATACCCTATGGAACCGACGACTTAAGCGCCTACTTTAATGGCCCTAATATTTTTATCAACCAGCACCAATACCAAGTGCTGGAACAACACATAAGGGCTAACTGGAGCCAAAACACAGAAATGATCTATACCGGGATCATGTCTCTGTTGGGCTCTCCTTTTGCCGTACATTTTCAGTTTTTTAGCTTTATACTGCTTTTAGTCGGTGTTTATTGTTTTATGAAGAACTTTTGGGGAAGGTCATATGCCCTGGCCGGCTTATTGATAGTTCTTACTATTCCTTGGAACAAATATTATTTCAACAAATTCAAGGTGGAGTTTTTCCTTTCCTTTTATTGCCTGCTTTTGGTGTACTCGGCCTTTCTTTATATATACAAACAAAAACCATATTCCCATTATTATCTATACTTATTCGGGGTTTTTGCGGGGCTGGCTCTGGGAATAAAATATAACGCCTTCTTTCTTATATTGCCCCTAGGGCTTCTAATTATTTTTGCCAAGATAAAAAACAATACCCCCAAGGCCCAAGTGCTAAAAAACTTGGTTGGGGCCGGACTTCTAGGTTTGATTTTCTTCTCTCCCTGGTTAATTAAAAATCAAATATACTTTAGCAACCCCACTCACCCCTGGCAAACCGTATTTGGAACCAGTGATTACTCCTCTTTTGAAGTATTAAAGACCAAACCCAAATGGAAAAAGATAAGAGGAAATGAACTTAACGAAATAAGACATTCTATTAACGAGAAAAGTAAAGTCAGCATTAGCGGCATGGTTCAAACATTGTGGAGTCAATCTGTTGGCAATAAGATAGATACCGGTCTATGGGTAAATTTTGGCTTTATACCGATCCTAATCCTGCCTTTTTATTTTTTATACCGCAAGCAAAGGACAAGATCCGCTTTTATACTAATAGGATTGGGGCAGTTTATCCTATGGTTCTTTTTGGCCGGGGCCAGGACCTGGTATAATTTCTTCGGAATCATAACCCTGTATATGGCTCTATCCTTTTTAGTGGTGGATTATCGCAAATTCGGATATCTTTATATATTCACGGCCATAACAATATTCTTTTGCTTCTTTCACGGCCTGGACCTGAACCTTAACACCAAATACTTAATAGGAGAGCTGGACCGACAAGAATACCGAGAAAAAGTGATACCTTATAATGGCCTGGCCAAATACATAAACAATCAAAATTGGGAAGAAGATGATAAAATATTAATGGCCGGGATCTACCCCACGGCCTTTATCGAGAACAATCACAAAATAACCATGGTGGATAAATATTACATCCGAATAGGCAGCCATATCCACCAAGGAGACCAGAATTTCCTTAGGTCATTGAAAAAAGCTTCTATTGCTTATATAGTAAGGTCAAAGAACAAACCCTATGTAAACTGGATAAAAAAGAAGGGTTTTGCCGGCAAAGAAGAATACCTGGCTCAATACAATCGGGCGATTCCCAGTATTTATGAGGATATAGACAAATTGGATTCCTTCCTAAAGAAACATGCCAGTTTGGAATACAAAACCCCCAATGATCTCTTTTATTTATATAAAATAAATTACCATGGATCCGAATAAAGAAAACTTAAAAATTCTGGTCATAATACCGGCTTACAACGAGGAAGATTCCCTGGGTCCGCTGTTGTCTAATATCAAAAAGAACGATATTCCTAATGCCCGAATGGATTGTTTGGTAATAGATGACGGCAGTCAAGACGGAACGGCCCGAGTCGCGCAAACTCATGGAGCGCTTCTTATAAAGAACCACCAAAATCAAGGCGTGGGACTTTCCTTGTCCCGGGGGATAGAATGTGCCTTGTCCCGAAAATACGACCTGGCTGTGAACATTGATGCTGATAATCAATTCGAGCCCGAGGATATAAAAAAACTCGTCGCCCCTATTTTAAACCAAGAAGCCGATATGGTGGTCGGGGAAAGATTCGGTTCCGGCCGGCCCCAAAATATGCCGAAAATAAAATATTACGGCAACAAAATAATGAATCGAATCATAAACACCATCATCAAGGGCGATTATTCGGATGTTTCCTGTGGTTTTCGGGCCTATAACCAAAACACTCTTATCAATCTGAATTTATTCGGAAAATTTACCTATACCCAGGAAATGTTTTTGGACCTATACTTTAAAAATATCAATATCAAACAGGTTCCGGTCCGGGTAAACTACTTTCCGGGACGCAGATCCCGAGTGGCCGGGAATTTATTTTCCTACATCTGGAAAACCTCCAAAATAATATTAAGAAGTTTTGTTTATTTCAAACCTTTAAAATTTTTCGGTATTCCAGCCTTGATAACCTCAGTGGCCGGCTTGGGTTTTGTGGGCTTTTTGTTTTTTTATCGCCTAACCAATGGTAGCTACACCCCCTTCAAGGCCTATGGCTTCATCGGGGT
>Ga0102938_10002780_pt1 | contig 13174 bp, 12 predicted proteins | sample SalPonR2_B_D2_MG_FD_84516 | JGI IMG/M metagenome (GOLD analysis project Ga0102938, IMG submission 84516) | Salt pond soil microbial communities from South San Francisco under conditions of wetland restoration - Salt Pond MetaG R2_B_D2_MG | ecosystem: Environmental > Aquatic > Marine >... | reverse complement strand
GCCACCAGCTGTCCGGTTACGCCGGCTGCAGACCCTGTGGTCAGTTTTTCCACCTGACTGTATTCAGCCAGGTCGTTTCCGGCAATCACCTGTATATTGGCCAGACAGGAACCGTCATTAAGCTCAATAAAACTAAAATCCTTTGCATCCCTTTTGGTCCGGACCCATCCCTGTACAAAGACCTCACCCGGTGGGTTGGCCATATCCAGCACTGCCTTTATCTTGGTTCTTTTCATTGCAATTTCCGTTTTAAAAATATATATTTACTGATTTTCAATTAGGTAAAGTAAAGGTTAGAATATAAGAAAATCAGTATCATGCACAAACAAAATTATCAATACATCCTTAACCGGGTCCAGACCCCGACGCGGTATTCCGGCAATGAAATCAATACAGTGAAAAAAGACCTCTCCCAGGTTGATCTGACCTTTGCCCTGGCCTTTCCGGACCTGTATGAAATCGGTACATCCCATTTTGGGCTTCAAATCCTTTATTCCATTCTGAACAAACGGCAAGATATTGCGGCAGAACGGTTTTTTGCCCCGGCCCCGGATATGGAAGCCTTGATGCGGGAAAAAGAGGTCCCCTGTCTCTCCATGGAGACCCGGACCCCACTTGGCCGCTTTGATATCATCGGCGTCAGCCTTTTGTATGAACTCAATTTCACCAATATTCTGACCCTGTTTGATCTATCCGGCATCCCCTTTTATGCGGACCAGCGGAACACTGACTTTCCTTTGATCATTGCCGGCGGCCCCTGTGCCTTTAATCCTGAGCCTTTGGCTGATTTTTTCGACGCTTTTGTTATCGGGGACGGCGAACAGGTCATCACCCAGATGGCAGATACCGTCATTGCGTTTAAAAAGGAGGGTGACGGCCAAAAAAAAACGTTACTCAGGATGCTTTCCCGGATTGAGGGCGTGTATGTGCCGTCCTTTTTCACCGTATCCCAGGATGGCAACGGCCACCAGATTCTAACCCCGCTGTATGAGGACCATGCCCGCATCAAACGGGCCATCCTGCCGGAACTGACCTTTGCCGATTTCCCCATTTCACCCATTGTGCCTTTTGGCAAACCGGTTCATGACCGTCTGCGGCTGGAAATTGCCCGGGGATGCACTCGGGGATGCCGGTTCTGCCAGGCCGGAATGATTTACAGGCCTGTAAGAGAACGAAGCCTGGAAGACCTCCTTGAAATAACCCAAGCCTCCCTGGCAACCACGGGATACTCGGACATCTCCCTTCTGTCTTTGAGCACCGGAGATTATTCACAACTGCCGGCATTAATGGAAGCGCTTCTGTTGCTGAGCCAGGGCCAGTGCAATGCCATCAGCCTGCCGTCCATCCGGGCGGAAAAACTGACACCCCAGCTCATGGCGCTGATAAAAAGTGTCCGTAAAACCGGTTTTACCATTGCACCCGAAGCCGGAACCCAGCGCCTGCGCGACATCATCAACAAAAACCTCACCGAAGAGAGCATTGCAAAAACCGTTGAAAACGCCCTGGCCCTGGGCTGGAAAAACATCAAGCTGTACTTTATGACAGGCCTTCCCTTTGAACAGATGGATGACATCCAGGGTATTGCAGATTTTTCCCGGCGACTGGCTTCTACCTATACCAAGGGAAAACAGATGATCAATGTTTCTGCTACCTGCTTTATTCCCAAAGCCCACACCCCGTTCCAGAAGCATGCCCAGATGACCCTGGACCAGACCCTTGAAAAACTGCAATACCTGAAGGACAATCTGCGGCATCCCAAGGTAAAGCTGAAATGGCAGGATCCCAAGATGAGTCTTTTAGAAGGGGTCTGGTCCAGGGGCGACCGGGCCCTGTCGCCTTTGCTGGTCAAGGCGTTTGAACTCGGATGCCGTCTGGACGGATGGAGTGACCATTTCAATTTCAGCCTCTGGGAACAGGCCTTTGAGGCCACAGGCATTGATCCGACCTTTTATACCTCCCGGCAAAGAACGCCGGATGAGCCACTGCCCTGGGATCACATTGATTCCGGGATTAAAAAAGCGTTTCTGGAAAGCGAATTTAAAAAAGCCGAAGAGATGGCCCTGACACCGGACTGCCGGGAGAACGCCTGTACCGGATGCGGCATTTGTGACTTTAAAACCATTGCGCCAGTGGTGCAAAAAAATAATGGCGGCCGGGACGCATCTTCAGATGTAACCCCGGATAAAAATCCGGACGGGCAGTCGGACCGCCTACCGGACGATGCGTTTATCAAATACGAATTGAAATTTTCGAAACTGGACGACGCCAGATTTTTCGGGCACCTGGAAATGGCCACCATTTTCCAGCGTGCCGTCAAGCGCACAGGTTTTGCCGTAAAATACTCCAAGGGGTTTAATCCGTCCATGCGCATGTCCTTTGCAACGGCCCTGCCTTTAGGCATGGAAAGCGAAGCGGAAATCCTTTATATCTATCTTAAAAAAGGATTGAAGCCCCACAGGATCATGTCAGCCCTGAACCCCCAACTGCCCCGGGGCATTGAGATTACGGACTGCGCGCTTTTCCGTAAATCACCGCATCCTCCGACACCCCGGGACATCTATCAGATTTCATTTACAGAACCCTGTATCCGCCAACCTGAACTGGACCGGTTTCTGGCCCTTTCTGAATTTATGGTTGAAGATATGAGCAAAAAGGGTAAAATTCGAGAAACAGATTTGCGAAAAGCGCTTTTATCCGTCCGGCTGATTTCTCCTATCCGTCTTGAAATGACGCTGACACCCTATAATGCTCGCATCGTCAGGCCGACAGAAATTCTGGCCAAAGGATTTGGTATTGATGATACAGTTATAAAGGATGCAAGAATAAAAAAAATTGAAGCGTTAACTTAAATAGAGTCTGAACGAAAACCTGTAAATTTTGTCGACAGGCATATATAGAATATTCCGAGGATTAAAATTTATGTCCAACGAAGTAATCGGCAAAATTTACGGTTTTCGATTGGGCACTAAGTAGACCATAAGGATTTGTTATGCTCAAAGAGCTTGTTGTCAATTGTGCTCCCCATGAAACCCGGGTCGCCCTGCTGGAAAACGGGACCATCGTTGAAGTTTTTAATGAACGCAGGGATGACACAAGTATTTCAGGAAATATATATAAAGGCCGGGTCCAGCGGGTACTTCCGGGTATGCAGGCTGCGTTTGTGGATATCGGATTTGACCAGGCTGCGTTCCTCTATGTGGATGATGTACTGGACTCTGCCAGTCTTAAGCTGTGCAGGCAGCTGGAACAGGACGCAGATACAGAAGAACGGGATGATGATGATGATGGACTGGCTGTTGATGAAATCGACGAAGAATCCGAATCATGGAAAGCCCCCGCCCTTGAATGCGCCATCCAAGGCCTTCTTGTGGAGGGCCAGGAGATCCTGGTCCAGGTGGCAAAATCATCCATCGGGTCCAAGGGACCACGGGTCACCACCCACATTTCCCTGGCCGGCAGATATATGGTGCTTATGCCCACGGTGGACCACATCGGCATTTCCAGGCGGATCACGGACGAGGCAGAACGGATACGGTTGCGGGATATGCTTAAAGGCCTGCGTAAAAACAACTTCGGCTATATTTTCAGAACCCAGGCCAAGGATATTGACAAAGAAACGTTATCAAAAGAGATCGAATTTTTAAACAATACCTGGCAGGATATCCAGGAAAGAAACCGGACCATATCGGCCACAGCCCTGGTTTACAAAGATCTTAATGCCACCTTCCGGGCTGTCAGGGATCTTCTGGCCAATGAAGCGGATAAACTGATCATTGATTCAAAAAGAGAATATGAAAGCGTCCAGAATTTTTTGAAAAAACTGATGCCCGATGTGAACCTTTCCGTTGAGCTGTATCAAGGCAAAGAGTCCATTTTTGACGCGTACAATATTGAAGGGGACATCACCCGGGCACTGAACAAAAAAGTCTGGCTTAAATCAGGCGGGTATATCATTATTGAACAGACCGAAGCGTTAGTGGCCATTGATGTGAATACCGGACGGTATGTGGGCAAACGCAACTTTGATGAAACCATTCTGAAAACCAACCTGGAAGCAGTCAAGGAGATTGCCTACCAGGTTCGGTTGCGCAATATCGGGGGTATCATTATCATTGACTTCATTGACATGCGTAAGACCTCCCACAAGGACAAGGTCATGGCCCAGATGCACGAAGCCATGAAAAAGGATAAAAGCCAGACAAATGTTCTTCCCCTAACGGAACTTGGCCTGGTTCAGATGACGCGCAAGCGCACCCGCCGCAATTTGACCCGTACCCTTTGTGAGCCCTGTTTTTACTGTAATGGAACCGGCTATCTGTTATCGGGTGAATCCATCTGCTACAAAATTTACAGGGACCTGGCCGCCGAAGCCAGGGACATGATGGGCAACAGATTTACGGTAAAAGTACATCCGGAAATTGCCCAGCTTTTCCATGGCAGTGAAAACCATCTGCTGGTATCCCTGGAATCAAAATTTTCAAAACCCATTTCCATTTACCCGGAACCCCATTATCATATTGAAGAATACCATATATTTGAGTCCCTTGTCCCGAAACGGTCAAAGGAAAAGCAGATGCATTAGTACCTTACACCTCAGCTTTTGTTACAAAAAACAAGAACAATAAATTGTGGAACGCCTTTCTTCGTGTTTCCCGTTTCTGGTCTATCGTTTCTGTGGCGTAGTCGCCTTAACCTCTCTCCCGGTGTTGCAAAAGCCATAACTCGATGATCAAGTTTTTGTTAATTTGCCCAACTTCGGCGTTGGAAAAAATTTTTAATCCTCAAAATATATTGTATATTCATCCGGTTAAAAATTGTTTCCGCCTTGAATTTGAACAAATTCCCTAAAAACTTGATGATCGAGCATAAGGATTCCCCGTAAGATAAAAATTTTATGTAACGTTGGGCTGCAGTATGATTGACAATAATAAATATATGCATTAGTATTCCATGTTTATTGTAGTTTATGCAACTGATGTATTATTGATAAATAATAACAAGACACAAGGAATAAGAATTTTATGAAACGCACTTATCAGCCAAGCAACCGGAAAAGAACCAGAAAACACGGATTCCTGAAAAGAATGTCGACCCCGGGCGGTAAACGTATCATTAATGCGAGGCGGGCCAAGGGAAGAAAAAGATTGACCACGGTTTAAATCTTTCAGGGGTGTATTGAGTAACTTTTCTTTACCCAAAGATGCACGGCTCCGGAAACGGGCCGAATTTTTAAAGCTTTCAAAACATGGCAGAAAGATACGAACCAGTTATTTTATAGCTGCTGTTTCCAAGGGAACAGAAAAAAACAATCGAATTGGAATTACCGTATCTAAAAAAGTGGGGAATGCAGTCGCGCGCAACAGAATAAAAAGGCTTGTAAGAGAGTATTTCAGACACAGGAAAGATTTTGTATCCGGAACAAACGACATCAGCATAATTGCAAGAAAAGGTCTGACAACACTGTCCAATAAACAGATTAATGAAAAGCTTAATAAACTTTTTGAAAAAATTGCATTGGTATAGATGATCAGGCAGCTGTTATCCATATTGATCAGGGTTTATCAGATTTTTATATCGCCCCTCCTTGGCACCCATTGCAGGTATGAGCCATCGTGTTCGCACTATGCCCTGGAAGCGATTCAAAAATATGGCAGTATAAAAGGCAGCATTTTGGCAATAAAAAGAGTATTGCGCTGCCACCCGTTCCGACCTGGCGGTTATGATCCGGTACCTTAAATTAGCTTTAAAAACAGCCTGTTAAGCGTCACATGCCTTCCTCTTTTTTCTTTACCGTTTTAAGACAACCCCCTTGTTTTTAGGAGAGAAGATGGATGAGCAAAAACGATTATTTTTAGCTGTGGTGCTGTCAGTTGTAGTTCTTTTGGGCTATCAACTCCTTTTCGCACCCGCACCCCAGCCTGATAATCAAAACCAAAACGCCCCGTTACAGACGATGGACTCGTCTGAATCCCATACCGCCAAGGTTTCGGACTTCACCCCCAAGACAGTACCCGCACCGGCCCCGGCTGATTTACGGGACTTTCGTACCATTACGCTGTCCACCCCCTATTATACCATTGCCGTCAGTGAGTATAAAGCTGCGGTAACAAGCCTGACCCTCAAAGATTACATGGAAACCAATGATAAGGGATCTCCTGCAAAACAGTTAGTAACCACGGAAGTGACCAATCTTACCGGGGGGATATTTTCCATTAATACCGCCCAGGGAAGTATCAGGGGGCTGGCCGATGCTGTTTTTTCTTCCGATGCGGACAGCACCAACCTTTCCCTGAACCAAGGGGAAAAAAACATTACATTTTCCTGGACAAACCCGGATGGCATTACCGTAAAAAAAGTATTGACCTTCAGGGCGGACTCTTACCTTATCCATTGTGACATCATCGTTCAAAATGGCTCGGGCATGCCGTTCAAGGACGCGATTAGCATTGGTGTTCCCGGTTATTTCGATGAAGAGGTAAAGAAACGCTCCCGGTTCGCATATGAAGGGCCGGTCGCCTATCTTGACAACAAGTTTACGACCATCAAACCCAAGAATATTGAAGACAAGGACACCTATTCAGGCGTTGTGGGCTGGGCCGGGTACAGCAACCGTTATTTCCTGACAGCGGTGATGCCGGATACCCCGAAGGAGGCCACCCTGAAGCTCTCCTTTGCCAATGATGTTGTAAATAACCGACTGGTTACCCAGATGCCCAGACTGGATCCGGAGAAACAAAACCAGCAGTCCTTTACCCTGTATATGGGCCCCAAAAGTCATAAAATTTTAAGCCGGTATGACAATCTTTTGAAAAAATCCGTTAATTTCGGTTTTTTTGATATTCTGGCCAAACCGCTGCTCATTGCCATGAATTTTATCCATGGCATTATTCCCAATTACGGGGTCGCCATCATTCTTTTGACCATCTTTATTAAACTGATATTCTGGCCGCTGGGCACCAAAAGTTACAAGTCCATGCATGAGATGAAAAAGGTACAGCCTTTAATGATGGAAATCCGGGAAAAGTACAAAGACGACAAGCAGCGCATGAATCAGGAAACGATGGCATTGTACAAAACGTATAAAGTCAACCCGGCTTCCGGATGTCTGCCGCTGCTGGTACAGATGCCCATTTTCTTTGCCCTGTACCGCATGCTCTACATGGCCATTGAGCTGCGTCACGCGCCTTTTGTGGGATGGATTACGGATCTGTCCGGGCCGGACCGCCTGTTTCACTTTAATTTTTCCATCCCTTTCATGGACGCCCCTTCCGGAATCCCTGTGCTGACAATTTTCATGGGTGCATCATTCCTGCTCCAACAGAAAATGACACCCACGACCGGGGACCCCATACAGGCAAAAATGATGATGCTTATGCCCATATTCATGACGGTTCTGTTTATCAACTTTCCGGCAGGACTGGTTCTGTACATGTTTGTCAACAACATCATCTCAATGGGCCAGCAGTATTACACACAAAAGATTTTAGCCTAAGGAGGACGTATGAACCAACCTCTTGAATTTACCGGAAAGAATGTCGATTCCGCCGTTGCGGCGGCTTGCAGACAGCTTGATATCCCCCAAAAAGAATTAAAATACAATGTGATCTCAACGGGAACAACCGGTATTTTCGGTATTGTCGGTCGCAAAGACGCCCGGATCCGGGTGACGGTTCCGGCCAAAAAGACACAGCAATCCGAGGAAGACAAGGAGGGTATTCTCTCCATTGTGGATGAGGCCTTTGGCCAGAACAAACCCAAGCCAACACCCGAACAGGCCGCTCCGGCACCCCAACCCCAAAAGCCGGCACCGAAACCAATGCCGGTAAAAGAAAAAGAACCGAAAGAGCAGGTACCTGAGCGCCTGGATAAAGAAGCTCAGATTGCCGAAAACGAATCAAAACCTGAAGATGAAGATACCGGCCGGTGGGATGCCCGCCCGGCACCCAGGGCTGAAAGACCGAGCCAAGAGGAACAGCCGCCGGAGCCGGTCTCCCAGGCATCCATTGACTTAGGTATTAAAACGGTTCAAAAAATGGCAGACCTGATTACCGAAGACGCCTATGTTGAAGCCATCGCCCAAGAAAACAAATTGACCCTTCAAATTAAAGGCGGAAATACCGGTATTTTGATTGGCCGCAAGGGTCAGACCCTGGACGCCATGCAGTTTCTTACGGATAAAATCATCAACCGCCAGAGCGAATCCCGTGTCAGGGTCAAAGTTGACATTGAAGGCTATATGGAGACCCGGAAGGCAAATCTAAAGCACCTGGCCCTGAAAATGGCGGAAAAAGCCAAAAAAACCGGACGGCCTGCCACCATTAACCAGATGAGTGCCCAGGACCGTCGTATTGTTCACCTTGCCCTGAAGGACGATGCCCAGGTTCGCACCCAGAGTATGGGAGACGGGTATTACAGACGCCTGGTTATTTTTCCCAAAAAACGCAATGCCTACAAGGGGAAAAAACGGTTCAAAAAATAAATGACAGATACAATAGCCGCAATAGCCACCCCTTTTGGAAGCGGCGGCATCGGTGTCATACGGGTTTCAGGGCAACACGCCTTTGATCTGGCAGCTAAAATTTTTTCAAAGACACCGGCCGATGGGGAAAAAAAGGCACCGCAATTTATTTCCCACAGGGTAAGCCACGGCTTTATATGTGACGGGGATACCACGATTGACGAAGTGCTTGTCATCCCCATGAAAGCGCCGCGTTCCTATACAGCCGAGGATGTTGTGGAGATCCAGGCCCATTCGGGCACCATTGTTCTCCGACGGATTCTGGATCTTTTGTTCAGGCTTGGCGCACGCCCGGCAGAACCCGGAGAATTTACCCGGCGTGCCTTTTTAAACGGCCGTATAGACCTGACCCAGGCCGAAGCTGTGGCAGACATCATTAATGCGCGGTCGGACTCATCCCTTAAATTTGCCGCCTCCCAGAGCCTTGGCCTGCTGCGCCAAAGTATCCAGGACATGATATCCGTCTTGACCCAGTTTGCGGCCCGGCTTGAGGCTGCCATTGATTTTCCCGATGATGCCGGCGCATTTTCCTACACCAGCCAGGATAAAACCAAGCTTCAATCCGTTGCAGACAAAATTGAAGGGCTTATCCAGCAGCACAAGGATGCCTGTTTTTTAAAAACAGGCATACGCCTGACCATTTGCGGGGAGCCCAATGTTGGAAAATCCAGCATCATGAACCGGATTCTGGAAAAGGAAAAATCCATTATTACGGCCATCCCCGGTACCACCCGGGACCCCATTGAGGACAACCTGACCATTGAGGGTATTCCTTTTGTCGTTGTTGATACGGCCGGCATTCACCAGACCGATGATCTTGTGGAGATCATCGGTATTGAAAAAGCCAGGGACCAGATAGAGGCTGCAGATATTGTCCTCTATGTAATTGAAACGGGCAGACCCTTTCCCGAAAAAACCGTATCAAAAAGCCTGCCGGAAGATAAACCGGTCATTTTTGCCATCAACAAAATGGATCTGGTTGATGAATTTGAAATGCCTCAACTACCTGAAAAATATACTTATTTTCCATTTGTGGAAGTCTCTGCGCTCACAGGAAAAGGTATAAATACCCTTAGAACAAGGCTTCTGGAGACCTGTATCGGCAACCTTGAGATTGGAGATAATGCCGTCATCCCCAATCTTCGGCATAAAAACGCCCTTGTCCAGGCCCTTGGATATATGACAACCATAATGGAAGGACTTGAAAACGGTCAGGAGGAAGAGACCCTGGCACTGGATGTTAAGAATTGTATTGACCATCTCGGGACAATTACCGGAGACACTGCGCCTCCGGATATCCTTGATGCTGTTTTTAATAATTTCTGTATTGGGAAATAACACACACCCATGGGCTGGTCTGGTTTTCACCGTGGTTCAGCCCACAACAAACAATGAAACTAACGATACCCAAAATGCAGGCTAAGATTGGGCGCCGCAGGCGCTTGGCCCTCTTGTTTCTGGTTTCATTCAAAAAAAGGTATACTAATGGATTTAGATAAACATTTTGTAAAATATGAAGCAGTTGTCAACATGGTGGACCAGGTCTTTGACCGGGTTAAACAGGAGTATCCCAAAGAGGTCTTCTGCAGGGAAAAATGTTCGGATTGCTGCTATGCCATTTTTGATCTGACCCTGATCGAAGCGCTGTACCTGAACCACAAATTTAATGAAAAATTTTCAGGTAAAGAAAAAGCCGAGCTCATCGCCATTGCGGATAAAACAGACCGGGCTTTGGCCAAAATGAAGCGGGATGCCTACAAAAAAGTCAAAGACGGGGCTGACCAGCTTGAAATTGTGGGAAAAATGTCCCAGGAACGGGTCCGCTGTCCCCTTCTGGGTGAAAACGATCTGTGTTTGATGTACGAGTGTCGGCCGATTACCTGCAGGGTCTACGGGATCCCCACCTCCACGGCAGGGGCTTCCCACATCTGTGGTCGAACCAATTTTGTCCAGGGTAAAGCCTATCCCACCCTGAACATGGATAAAATATACACCCAGCTCCAGCTTTTGTCTGCGGAACTGGTAAAAGATATTAATTCAAACAACATCCGGATGCATGAATTGCTTATCCCTGTATCCATGGCGATGGTTACCCTGTTTAACGATGAATTTCTTGGAGTGAAAAAAGATGGGTGAAACACAATTCTCCTCTGCGGAAATAGAAGAAAGGAAAAAGGCCATTTTCGATGCCATGGGAAAACGGGGCCAGCGGCAGATTATGAAAACGGGATATGAAAAATGGGATCCATTCCAGGAACCCAAAGATCCGATTGATATTCGCAAAGATAAAACCAAACGGACCTCCCAGCAGCTGATCCGGGATTTTCTCACAGCCATTGATGCGGATGAATATTCCAACAGCTATGCCCAGGGCGCCCTTGAAATGTGCCTTGGCATTATAAATGACGAAGAAAAAATCAAGGGCATGTTTGATTTTGCCCAATGGTATACAAAATTGCTTGAAAAAGAGGGACATGATTCCCTTTAACCGGAACCGTGCCCTGGATATTCTGAATAATGCCACGGCACGCCTGACGGCCAGGGCTTATATCCGTGAAATAGGCCGGGAATTTGCCCTGACACCATCCCAGGCAAAAAAAGAGCTCAAATCCCTTGTGGATAACCAGGATGTGGCCTATCAGGATCTGTATGGATCTACTTATGTCATGGAAAGTTTTTCAAAACCGGTCCGGATTACGGACCGGTTTTTTATTCTACCGCCTGATATTGAAAGCATCGCGGGCCCTAATGATATAGATATCCGGATAAGCGTCGGTATCTCCTTTGGTAGCGGCCACCACCCAACCACGCGGCTTTGCCTGACTGCACTGGACCGGCTTTTTTTTTCAACAGGGCTGTCAAACCATCTTCAAGGCGGCAAAGCAGGAGATATCGGCACGGGTTCAGGGGTGCTTGCCATGGCTGCCTGCCTTGCGGGCATGGCCCGGTGCATGGCCTGGGAAACAAATCCCAATGCTGTCAGCGAGGCTTGCCGGAATGTTACCGCCAATGGCCTTGAAGACAAAATAAACGTTATCCACGGCATCATGACCGCCCAGGATTTAAGGCTTTCCCTTGTTATGGCCAATTTAAGGTTTCCCACCCTTAAGCAAATTGCACCGGACATTTATTCAATCCTGGTACCTGGTGGGCATCTGATTCTTTCAGGCGTCAGGGCCTGGGAAATGGATAACCTGAAAACCCATTACAGCGCCATGGGATTTTCCATAGACTGGGAACGGGAAGAAAAGCAGTGGGGGGCCCTGATCCTGACAAAAAAGCCATAGAGGGACGCATGCGACCTGCCATTCAACTTCTTGTAACCGTGTTTTTGATCTTAAGCGTATCCCAAGCCAGATGTGATGTGTACAGCTGGATCGACGAAAATGGAATCAGGCACTTCTCCAATGTCAGTTTGCCTTATGGGAAAAAGGCAACACAAATACCGGAATCCGTCAGTTCCACCATAGACAAATCCAAGTTTAAGGTAACCAAGGTTTTTGACGGCGATACCGTGCAGGTTCAAGGGCAGGATCTTGAATTTCGAATCCGCATGGTGGCCATTGACGCCCCGGAAACCGGTGGATCAAGAAAAAAGGGGCAACCCTATTCCCAAAATGCAAAAGAGATTTTACGGCAACTCATTCAGGGAAAAAAAGTCCGGTTGAAACAATATGGTACCGGCGGGTACAACCGGATTCTGGCGGAAATTTTTTCCCAGGGTCGCAACATTAATTTGACCATGATCCGCCAGGGTCTTGCCGAAGTTTACCGGGGCAGATTACCTAAAAATCTTGATGCTGCCCCTTACAAGAAGGCCCAGGCTTATGCCAGGCGCAGACGAATAGGCATGTGGTCCCAGGGGAAGGCTTATAAAAGTCCCAAAACATGGCGGAAAGAAAATCCCAGGTAGTGTTTACTTTATGCCTGGATGAATGGTTTCGATGTCTCATTCCTATGCACCTTTATCAGTCCCGGCATAACGGTATTGCGCCCGTTGAATTTTGCTTTGTAAAGCATTGAATCTGCATCTTCAACCAGTTTTACAATATCAGCATCGGACCCCAACTGAGCCACGCCAAAACTGGCAGTTACCCGTATGGTACGATTATTAAAGGGGATACGTAATCCGGAACTTTTTTGTCTGAGTCTGTTTGCAAGTTCTATGGCTTGGGTTTTATCGGTTGCCGGCAGGATGGCGATAAATTCTTCACCACCGTACCTGGCAAAAATATCCTCAGCGCGTATATTCCGGCGAACCAGCCGACTGACTTCCTTTAACACCTCGTCGCCTCCTGGGTGGCCGTACGTGTCATTTAATGATTTAAAATGATCCAGATCAAACATGAAAACAGACAATGACTTTCTGTGCCGGCTGGCACCTGCGGCATGCCCTTTGAGCTGGGCTTCAAACGCCCTGCGGTTATAGCAGCCGGTCAACGGATCAATGGCGGCGGCATCCTTGAGCTGCTGGATCTTAATTTGTTTTGAAAGGGCTGCGGTAGAGCCCTGGAGTACAATGCGGATCACATCATCATGAAATGCAGTGATGGGCCTGCTGGGCATCATATAAAGCCGTGAATAACAATTTCCTTCTTTATGGTCGTAATGCACCAGGGAGTCCAGACTGAATTTTTCCAGGCACTCCGCCTGGTC
>Ga0102938_10002779_pt1 | contig 13177 bp, 11 predicted proteins | sample SalPonR2_B_D2_MG_FD_84516 | JGI IMG/M metagenome (GOLD analysis project Ga0102938, IMG submission 84516) | Salt pond soil microbial communities from South San Francisco under conditions of wetland restoration - Salt Pond MetaG R2_B_D2_MG | ecosystem: Environmental > Aquatic > Marine >... | reverse complement strand
CCGCGCAGGAAGCTGAAGTCCTTGCTGGTCGTGATGGCGATCGCCGACAGCGCGACGAAGGCGACCACCGACAGTTGGGCCGCGAGCTCGATCGTGCCGGGTGGACCCTGGACCTGGGCGAGGACCAGGGGCGTGGCGAACAGCAGCACGTTGGCCACCACGACCGCGGCGTAGGCCGCGTACTGTCCGGCGGGCGACGACGTCCGGTACAGCATCGAGGTGGACATCCACGACACGATCATGAAGCCACCCAGGATCAGCAGCCAGCTGACGCCGAGGACGAACTCCGCGATGGTGTAGGCGAGGCCGGTCGCGAACAGCCACCAGGAGCCCACGATGAAGCCGGCGATGCCGGCCAGGAGCCGGACGTAGACCCGGGTCATGTAGGCCCTGCGGTCCGCGACCGGTGCTTCGGCGACGGGTGTCGCGGGGGAGTACGGTGCGGCCATGGCGGACCCCTGTGTTCGTGTGAGGGTGAGAAGGTAGCCGGCCGGCAGGGACCGGACCTCGAGCATCAGTGTCCCGCTGTCACGATCGTGAGGCCTCTGGTACCCTCAGCGCACGGCGCGCCGCTCGGCGTGCCTTCTCGTGGGACGGTGTCAGCGACCTCAGGTCCCCGTGCGGGCGATGCTGGTGCCACCGCGTCCGGCGTCCGCGTCCCCGTTGCCTGAACTCTCGCCCTCTCCCCGCCGCCCCTCGGTGCCACGACCGCCCGGAGGATGCAATGAAGCAGGACATCCACCCCGAGTACACGCTCGCGACCGTCACGTGCTCCTGTGGGAACACGTTCGAAACGCGGGCGACCGTCGACCGCATCAGCGTCGAGCTGTGCAACCAATGCCACCCCTTCTACACGGGCAAGCAGAAGCTCGTGGACACCGGTGGACGGGTCGACCGCTTCAAGCGGCGCATGGAGAAGGCCAACAAGTAGTGCACCACGCAGCAGGACGCCGTCGCCGGAGCTCCCGGGGGCGGCGTTCGGTCGTCGTGAGCCAGTCGCGTGGCGACCGATGCCCCGATCGCTGCCACGGCCCATCGGCCGAGGTGCCCGGCACCGGCACCGGCATCCGGCATGGCAACCTGCGGTCACGATGTCACGTCGTCCTCGCGGTGGCTCGCCCGGCACGTGCTGCGCTCGGTCCCGGGATGACGATCCGTGGCTTCTCCTGCCCCCGAGGCCCCCGAGACGAGGATCGTGATGTCCCGCCTGCGTCGTTGTCTCCCACCGTTGCTGCTGTCGGGCCTGCTGTTGGCGGCGTGCGGAACGCCGGAACGCGATACCCCAGGTGACTACGAGCTCGAAGGCACGCCGGGCAGTGATGACATCGAGGAGCCCGATCCGGACGAGGCCGGCGAGACCGAACCGGATGCTGGTGAGACCCGGGAGCAGCAGCAGGCGGACGTGTTCGAGGGTGAGGCGCTGACGGACGCGGAGATGACGAGCCGTCGGTCGCCGCTCGGGGCGCACGTGGTGGATGGCCAGGGACGCACGCTCTACGTCTTCACCGAGGATCCGGACGGGGAACGCACCTGCACGGGGAGCTGCGTGCAGCGCTGGCCGGTGTTCTCGACCGAGGAGCCCCCGACCGTCGACGGCCAGGTCAGACAGGAACTGGTCGGCACGATCCCGGCCGAGGACGGCGGTCTGCAGGTCACCTACAACGATCAGCCGCTGTACTACTACGTCGGCGATGATGAGGTCGGCGACCTCGAGGGCCAAGGCGTCGCCGGTGCGTGGTTCGTGGTCGCCACCGAGGGGACCCCCATCGAGCAGGAGCTGGACTGAGCCGCCGAGCTCACGAGCCGGCGTCGTCGATCTCGTCAACGACGTCGGAGCGGCGCGCGAGGGTCCGGAACTCACGGATCGACTCTGCCCGGGAGAGGTGCTGGTGGAGCGGACCGTCTGCACCGTCCAACCCGTGGTCGCGGCCGTAGCGCTGCCGGTCCCCGGGTCGGACACCCGAGGCGACCGGGCCGGCTGCCACTGCTCTGACCCGGGCTGCGAGCTCGGACCAACGCATGGCGACCCACCGGTCGCCATCGTGGCAGCGGAGCGCCTCGGATCCAGCCTCACGCCGCCGCCACGATGCGGTGGTCAGGTGCTCGTTCGCCTCGACCGGCCGCGGTGTGGGGACACCATGACCGTTCGACGGTTGCGGGGATCGTGCGTCGACTCCATCGTCGTGCGTCGCGGTGTGCCGTCGGGCACCCGGAGGTCAGCAACAGGGAGACGGAGCGGTCATGGCCGAGCAACCAGACCCGATGCACCAGCGTCCGACGGGCGTGGACGATGCCACCGTCGATGCGGTCGGCAAGATCGGTGAGGCCTTCGAGTTGCTGGAACGTGCCCGCGGCGCGCTCTACGAGTTCCACCAACGCATCGGCTGGGTGGACGACACGCTCGGCGATGGCCTCGACCAGCTGCGAGGCGCGGGTCACACCGAGCTCGCCGACGAGCTGGCCCGGACCTGGCTCGGGCGCAACGTCCTGCCCGGTCTGTGGACCTTCGAGATCGTCGAGGCCTTCGATCGCACCTACTACGAGGTCGCCGTGGAGAGCGAGCGGAAGGTGCGTGATGCCTTGATCGAGGGGCGGCGGCACGTGCAGGAGGCCGAGCGCAAGGCCAAGCGGCGGCTGGACGGCCCGAGCGACGATGTCGCGTGAGCGATCCCTGCTCGCGGCTGAGGTGATGAGCGCCGAGTGGACCTGGCCACCGGTGGTGACCGGCGTCGTCCGGGTTTCTGCAGGTGAGGTCGGCCCCTGGTCGCCCGGCACTCGGTGGTGGGTGCTATGCCGTCGGTCCCGGCGGCACTCCGGTCCGTGCGATCGTGGCGGCGACCTCCGTCAGCTTCTCGTTGCGGTCCTGTGAGAGTTGCTTGAGGACGTCGAAGGCCATGTCGGCGGTGAGGCGACGCCGGGCCATCAGGATGCCCTTGGCCTGCCCGATGACATCGCGTGACTGGATCGCGGTCTTGAGTCCCTCCTCGATCAGCGCGGCTTTCATGGCCACCGACGCCTGCGCGGCGAACACCTGGCCGACCAGCTGTGAGCGCCAGTCGAACGCGTTCGGTCGGCGGGAGTACATGTCGAGCGCCCCCATCGAGTCGTCGGTGACGAACAACCGGAAGCTGATCATCGAGCGCACGCCGAGCTCCAGGACCCTGGCGCGGTAGTCCGGCCATCGCTCCTCGGTCTCGAGGTCGTCCATCACGATCGTCTCGTGCTGTCTGATGGCCTCCAGACAAGGGCCCTGCCCGGTGGCGTACTGTGCCATGTCGCTGTCGTAGGCCACCTGCGAGGAAGCGGCAGGCGTCTTGATCACGCCGCCCCGGCCGATCAGCATCATGCTGACCCCGTCGCAGTGCTCGAGCATCCCCTCACCGAGGTCGACGACGTGCTGCAAGGTTGCCTCTAGGCCGTCGGTGTCGGCGAGTTCGCGCCCGACTGCCCCGATACGTTCCAGCAGGGCCGCGGTGGTGCCGTTCTCGTCGACCACTGGGCCCCTCCCTCCCCCACGGCGCTGCAGGCTAGTCGAGGATCGGTCACGTCCACGCTCGCGCCCGGGCACACCGGTCCACGACCTCCGTCGGGGTCGGGCAGACCGTCTCGCGCTCACGTCGAGCGCATGACGCATCCCAGATGCGACGGGGCTCGATGGATAGCATGCTGGGACGGGACGCGTAGCGATGTTCACCAAAGCAGCATCACCTCGCGATGATGGCGCACGCCGGTCATCGGCGGCCCCGCGGTCGGTGCACCGGTCGCGGGCCGCACCCGTCGGCCTGGCGGGGTCTGCGGAGCGCGTCTGCTACGGCGCCGTCGCTACACGGTGGTGGTGCTGCCGGAGCGGGTGGCGGTGATCTCGAAGGTCTCGTGCACCAGATCGGCGTCGAGGGTCGTCGAGGCGTCACCCTTGGTCCAGCTGATGCGCAGCCGACCGGGCTCGGTGTCCGCGACCCGGCACTCGCCGTCGAAGCCGAACGCCGGGAAGCTCGCCCGGAACCGCAGCAGTTCGAGTTGGCGTTCGGTCACGCTGCGGGCCAGCCCGGCGTCGACGTCCGCGGTCGAGAGGTCGGTCCGGTTGATCTCCTTGTGCCCCCCTGGCCCCGCTGCGGCGACGGCCTCGTGGTCGTTGCGGCCGGCGAACAGGTCCAGGTACCAGATCTGCGGTGTGCCCGGCACGAACAGCTGGATCGCGCGGGCCAGCAGCATCCGGGCGTCGCTCTCGCCCAGGGCCGAGTAGTAGGTCGCGTTGACCTGGTAGTACACGTTCTCGGCACCGTGCAGGTCCTTGACGTAACCGCCGCGTGACTTGACCGTCTCGATCAGACCCTCGATCCGGGCGTCGTCGAGCAGTCCACGCAGGTCCAGCAGCGGGATGCCGTCGTGGCAGCCGAGCATCGTCACGGTCCGTAGTCCCTTGTCGAGCACCTCGCCCATCCACGTTTCGAGCATGGTCGCGTCGTGGTGCTCGAGGGCGTCGATCACCAGACCCGGCAGGAAGAAGTCGTAGGTGACGAAGCCCTTGGCCGCGATCGTCTCGTGGATCCGCTCGGCGTAGCTCGAGTGGATCTCCGGCAGCAGGAGCAGACCACGTGCGTCCGCGAGCTCCTTGACCCGCGCGAGCAGGTCCCAGGTCCCCGGGTCGTTGAGGAAGTTGCGTTCCCCGGGCGCTTTCGGGGCGTAGGCGAAGGCGTCCAGCCGGACGATCCGTGCGCCGTAGCCGGCCAGTGTGCCGAGGGTCTCGGCGTAGAAGTCCCACACCAGCGGCGAGCGGATGTCGAGGTCCATCTGCCCCAGGTACCGGCGCCGGGACTCCACCAGGTCGACCACCTCGTCGCGGACGTCCTCGAAACCGGTGGCGTCGACCTCACCGGGGCGCCCGCCCGCCGCGAGGGTCGCTTGGAGCCGCTCGGCGAACACCTTCGCCCGGCCGTACTGCAGGCCGGCGGCCTGCATCAGGTCCTGGGCATCCGGCGCGCTGTAGCGGACCTCCTGGTAGAAGGTGTTCCAGAAGGGCTTCTCGGTCCCGTCCGGCATCCGGACCATGAGGATCGGCAGTCCGGGCTTGCGGAAGAACATGTCGGCGAGCAGCGCGGGGTCGGGCTGGACGTAGCCCTGAGGCGTCATCTCGCCGTGACCGGCCCAGAACTCGTTCCAGTCGATGAAGAACTCCGCGTACGGCGACGCGTCGCCGTAGGCCAGCAGGTCCTGGAACTGGGGCGAGAGCACGGAGGCGTGGTTGAGCACGAAGTCGAGCTTGAGGTCGATCCCGGCGGCTTGGAGGTCATCGAGGTCGGTCTGTGAGGCGTAGAGCTCGTTGAGCTGGTAGTCGATCACGGAGAAGCCGCGGTCGAGATCGGAGTGGAACACGCTCGGCAGCAGGTAGGCGGAGGTGAAGGCTCCGCTGACCTCGTCGCGCCGTAGGAACGCCACCACGTCGGCCAGCGTGCCGCCGAGCGAGTCCGGGTAGACGTTGAGCATGGGTCCGGGATCCGGGACATCGGCCCCCATCGCCGCGAGGTAGTCCGCGAACGACTGCACCTGTCCGGACTTGGCGACGATGATCTCGGCAGCGTGGGCCCGCGCGTGCAGCTTCTCCTGCTCGATCGCGAGCACCAGCGTCGTGAACGGGCTGTCGACCCCGCGATCGCGGGCCCGCGCCCGGCGGTGGGCGAGCGTCTCCTCGGGCGTGGAGTTCAGCAGGATCGGGATGTCGACCCCGCGCAGGTGCTCGTTGTTGCCGTGCGTCCACTCGAGCACGATCACCGCCACGTGGCGCAGGTCGACCTCCTCGTACCAGCGCTCGCCCTCCCTGCGGCCCATCCGCTTGAACAGCAGGCTGGTAGCACCGTCGTGGAAGTCGGCCAGGATGCCGTTGATCTCGTCGAAGTCGGTCTCGCGGGGGGTACCGAGGTAGGCGGCCAGCGCGGCGCGCCCCGCCTTGAGGTACTCGGCCAGCCACGGGTGCTCGGCGACCTGCGCGGCGTCGGCGTCGTCGCCACGGGCCACCAGCGGAGCGAGGTCGGTGCGCACCTGCTCGTCGTAGTTGCCGGCGTCCACCAGCGCCCGCAGCCCGGCCGTGCGGAACACCCGCAGCCGTTCGGCGTCGTTGGCCGCGGGGATCCGTCGCGGGTAGTTGTCCCCGGACAGCACGTAGGCGCCGATGCCGTTCTCGCTCAGGCCATGCGCCAGCAGTGACCCGATCTCGGACTTGCCGACACCCGAGCCCCCGTGCACCGACACGACGGCACGGCCGTGGGGGCGCTGCTCGAGGAGCGGCGCGAGCCGCTCCGCCAGCACCGGGAAGATCGTCCGGGCCTTGGCGAGGTGCGTGTCGCCGATCTGCACCTGGTCGCCGGGCATGTCCCCGGTCGGCACGACCTCGAGGTCGGGGATCTCAGGGAACGTCATGGACATGGCAGCCCTCGCACCGTCGAGCGGAGTGTGCTCGGGTCGACCCTAGCTCCGGGGGAGACGGACGCGCCTCACGGGGCGGAGGCCCGCTTGCAGCTCCGGCGTCGGGAGGCCCCCGACCGATCAGCGAGGGGGTCAGGCAGTACCCTGGCGAGGTCTGCGCAGCGTCCTAGCATCACGATGCCAGGAGCTGCCCTCGTCAGTCCCATGGCAGGAGCCCCACGAGGATCGGGTAGAGGCCGCGTGGGGTCGGTCCCCGAACCAGAGAGTGCGACGTGCCAGACGACCACCAGCAGGACGCTCGACAGGCCAACGCCGAGGACGACGTCCTCGAGCTGGCCCCGCACTACTACGGCGGTCAGGCGGTCATCGAGGGTGTGATGATGCGCGGTGCCGACCGCTGGGCCGTCGCGGTGCGACGCCCGGACGGTGACATCTGGCTCGAGTGCCACTCCACCTCGACCGCGCCCTCGCGGCGCCCGTGGCTGAAGTGGCCGATGATCCGTGGCTGCTACGCCCTGGTCGACTCGCTGTCGATCGGCATGCGGGCGCTGGGCATCTCCGCCAACCAGTCGGTCCCCGACGACGAGGAGGAAGAGGAGCTTTCGGGTGCCGCGATGGGGGCCTCGATGGCGCTGGCCGCCCTGCTGTTCATCGGCATCTTCATCTTCCTGCCCTCGACGGCGACCAAGGGCATCGACGCGCTCATCGGCAACGTGATGGGTGACGGGATCTGGTTCCACCTGGTCGAGTCGTTCATCCGGATCGTCATCTTCCTGGCCTACCTGTGGTCCATCTCGCTGATCTCCGACATCCGGCGGGTGTTCGAGTACCACGGTGCTGAGCACAAGACGATCGCGGCCTGGGAGCACGGGGAGGTCCTCGAACCGACCAACGTGGACCGGTACTCGACGCTGCACGTGCGCTGCGGGACGAACTTCCTGATCCTCGTGATGCTGCTCGCGGTGGTGATCTACACCGCCGGTGGGCTGCTGGTCCCCCCACCGGAGGGGATCGCCTGGTGGGGTGCGGTGCTCTACCACGTCGCGCTGCGCATCGTGCTGCTCCCGGTGGTGGCGGGGGCGGCCTACGAGGGCCTGCGGCTCGGCGCCGCCAAGGGCGACAACGTGCTCGTCCGCGCCATCATGAAGCCGGGTCTGTGGCTCCAGCTCATCACCACGAAGCCGCCGGACACCGACCAGATCGAGGTGGCGATCCGCTCCTTCGAAGCGGTCGTACCGGCCGAGAGCCGTACGGGGCGGGTGCCCACCTCCCTCGACAGCCCGGTCCTGCTGGCGCACGAGAGCCTGCCGGTGACGCTCGAGTCGGCCGACCTGCGCATCGCCGGGCCCGACGGCGAGGTGGCGCCCGCGCCGCAGGAGCCTGGTTCGCTGACCGCCGATCCCCGAACGGTGACCGGGCAGTCCGAGCGGGCACCGGCGCGCCCCGAGGACGGCTGAGGTGTTCGAGACCCTCGCCCAACTCGAGGATCGGCACCGCGACCTCGAGGCCCAGCTCGCCGACCCGCAGATCGCCGGCGACGGGGAGCGCTACACCGCGCTGGCCAAACAGCACGCCGAGCTCAACGAGGTCGTCGGCCTGTACCGCCGTTGGCGTGCCACCCGCGACGACCTCGAGGCCGCTCGGGAGATGGCCGCGGAGTCGGAGGCCGGAGCCGAGGCCGAGGCCATGGCGGCCGAGGCGGACGAGCTCGCGTCGCGGTTGGCGGCGCTGGAGGAGGAGCTCCAGCTCGCCCTGGTGCCCAAGGACCCCAACGACGACCGGGACGTGATCGTGGAGATCCGCGCCGCGGCCGGTGGGGACGAGGCCGGCCTCTTCGCCGGCGAGCTCGAGGAGATGTACCAGCGGTACGCCGACCGGCAGGGGTGGCGGACCCGGGCCCTCGAGCGGACCGCACAGGGCATCGGGGGCATCAAGGAGACGATCCTGGAGATCGTCGGGCGCGGTGCCTACGCCCACCTCAAGCACGAATCCGGTGTGCACCGGGTACAGCGGGTGCCGAGCACCGAGTCCCAGGGCCGTATCCACACCTCGACCGCGTCGGTGGCCGTGCTCCCCGTCGCCGAGGAGGTCGACGTCGCCGTCGACCCCAACGAGCTGCGCATCGACGTGTTCCGCTCCTCCGGCCCGGGCGGCCAGAGCGTCAACACCACCGACTCGGCGGTGCGCATCACCCACCTGCCGACCGGCCTGGTCGTCTCCTGCCAGGATGAGAAGTCCCAGCACCAGAACCGGGACAAGGCGCTGAGGATCCTGCGCTCACGGCTGCTCCAGGCCGAGCAGGAGCGAGCGGCCCAGGAACGCGCCGACGCCCGCAAGGGCCAGATCGGTACCGGCGACCGGTCGGAGAAGATCCGGACCTACAACCTGCCGCAGTCCAGGATCACCGATCACCGCATCGGGGTGAGCGTGCACGACGTCGACGCGGTGCTCGCCGGTGACCTCGACGTGCTCGTCGCAGCGCTGCGGCGAGCCGAGCAGGAGGCCAAGCTCGCCGGTCTCGACGGCGAGGACGGCGTGGCTGCCGTGGCCGGCTGAGCGTGGACCTCGACCCCACCCACGACCTCGACCCCACCCACGACCGTACGGTCGCCGCGGTCGCTGCCCGCCTCGCGGCTGCGGGGATGGCCGCGCCGGACGCCGAGGCACGCTGGCTCGTGGAGCACGCGCTGCGGGACGCGAGCCGGCGCGACGATGTCACGCCCGGGGGACCGGGCGACCCGGCGCCGGTGGCGATGCGGGAACCACCGCCGGACACCGCGGACCTGCTCACGCCGGAGCTGGAGATCCTGGTGGCGCGTCGGGTCGGGCACGAACCGCTGCAGCTCGTGCTCGGCCGGTGGCCCTTCCGCACGGTCGAGCTCGAGCTGCTCCCCGGGGTCTTCGTGCCGCGCCCGGAGACCGAGGTCGTGGCGGGGGTCGCGATCGACCACGCCCGGCGGCTCGGCCCCGGCGCGATCGTCGCCGAGCCCTGCACCGGCTCCGGTGCGATCGCCGCCAGCTTGCTGGCCGAGGTCGATGACGTCGAGGTGTACGCCACCGACCGGTCCCCGGCGGCCGTTGCGTTGGCACGTCGCAACCTCGCTGCCCTCTCGAACGGGTCCCCGGCGCCCCGTGCCCACGTCCTGGAGGGCGATCTGCTGGCTCCGCTCCCGGCACGGCTGCGCGGTCGGCTCGATGTGCTGGTCGCGAACCCGCCCTACCTGCCGCACGGTGATCGCGCGGACCTGGCTCCCGAGGTGGCTGAGCACGACCCTCCGGCGGCGTTGTTCGGGGGCATCGACGGCCACGAGATGGTGGAGCGACTGCTCACGGTGGCCGCCCGGTGGTTGCGGCCCGGCGGGGTGGTCGTGCTGGAGATCGACGATCGGCGGGGCGAGGAGGTCCGTTCGGCCGCACGCGCCGCCGGTCTGGCTCGGGCCCACCTGATCGCCGATCTCGCCGGTCGCGACCGGGCGGTCGTCGCGACGTCGCCGGTTGCCGGCGATCGTCGCCAGTAGGCTCTGGGCCATGACCAACGTCTCGCCGCCGCACCGGTGCCCATGAGCGAGTTCCTCGACGCCACCGACGGGGCCGGCGAAGCCGACCGGACGGCCGCGATCGAGCGTGCCGCCGAACTGCTCCTGGCTGGTGAGGTGGTGGTCCTGCCCACCGACACCGTCTACGGGATCGCGGCCAACGCCTTCGACCCGTCGGCGATCGCCACGCTGTTGGCCATCAAGGGCCGCGACGATGCCATCCCGTTGCCGGTCATGGTCCGTTCGCCCCAGCAGATCGCGGGCCTGGCGGTCGCCGTTCCCGCCGCGGCCGACCGCCTGGCCTCGGCGTTCTGGCCGGGACCGCTCACCCTCGTGCTCCACGCCCAGCCGCGCCTGACCTGGGACATCGGACGGGCGCAGGGCACCGTGGCGCTGCGTCTGCCCCGGGACGAGGCGACGCTGGCGGTGATCCGCACGGTCGGGCCCGTCGCGCTGACGGCCGCCAACGCGCCGGGGCAGGAGCCGCCGCGCTCGGTGGCGGAGGCCTCCGACCAGTTGGGGGAGCAGGTGGCGGCCTTCCTCGATACCGGGCAGCGGCCACCCGGTCCCACCTCGACCATCGTCGATCTGACCCGATCGGGAGCGAAGGTGCTCCGCGAGGGGGCGGTGCCGACCGCGCTGGCACTCGACGTCGCCGAGGGGCACGTCGATCCGTTGACCGCGAGTGCAGCCCTCGCGGGCGCGACCGCTGACGCGATCGCTGACGACGAGGCCGACGACGACCAGTAGCCTGGCGCCGCACACCGCCCGGTGTACGTGCCGCCCTGACACCGATGGAGGCTCACGGTGACGACCTTCTGGGGTCCCGATTTCGATCAGCTCCGCGCCACCGACCCGCAGGTCGCCGAGGGGCTCCTGGCCGAGCTCGATCGGCAGCGATCGGGCTTGCAGCTGATCGCCAGCGAGAACTTCGCCTCACCCGCGGTCCTGGCCGTACAGGGGTCGGTGCTGACCAACAAGTACGCGGAGGGCTACCCCGGCAAGCGCTACTACGGTGGGTGCGAGGAGGTCATCGACCCGCTCGAACAGCTCGCCATCGACCGCGCCAAGCAGGTGTTCGGCGCCGATCACGCCAACGTCCAGCCCCACTCCGGCGCCAGCGCCAACATCGCCGCCTACTTCGCCACCGTGGCACCGGGCGACAAGGTGCTCGCGATGTCGTTGCCGCACGGCGGCCACCTCACCCACGGCATGCCGATCAACTTCTCCGGCAAGTGGTTCGACGTCGTCTCCTACGGGGTCCGTGAGGACACCGAGGTGATCGACATGGACCAGGTGCGTGCGCTCGCGCTCGAGCACCGGCCGAAGCTGATCATCGCGGGCTGGTCGGCCTACACCCGTGTGCTCGACTTCGAAGCGTTCCGCGCGATCGCCGACGAGGTCGGGGCGGTCCTGCTGTGCGACGCCGCACACTTCAGCGGTCTGGTGGCTGGCGGGGTCCATCCGAGTCCCGTGCCCTACTGCGACATCGTCACCTTCACCACCCATAAGACCCTGCGAGGTCCACGCGGCGCCATCATCCTCACCAACGAGCGCTGGGCGAAGCCGATCGACAAGGCCGTCTTCCCGGGGACCCAGGGGGGACCGCTGGAGCACGTGATCGCCGCCAAGGCCGTGGCGCTCAAGGAGGCGATGGAACCCGGCTTCAAGACCTACGCCCAACGGATCCTCGATGACATCCGAGCGCTGGCGGACGGACTCGCCGAGCGCGGCTACCGCATCGTGGCCGGTGGCACCGACACCCACCTCTTCCTCGCTGACGTCACCACCAAGGGGCTGACCGGCGCACAGGCCGAGGAGCGGTGCGAGGCTGCGGGCATCGTGCTGAACAAGAACGCGATCCCCTTCGACACCCACCCGCCCGCGGTGGCCTCCGGGATCCGCGCCGGTGCCTCCTGCGTCGCGACGCAGGGGATGGAGCCGGAGCAGCTGGCCGAGGTGGCCGGGCTGATCGATCGCGCGCTGACCGGCGACGACGCCGACCGGGCGGCCGTCCGGGCCGAGGTCACCGATCTGGTCGGCCGCTTCCCGGCCTACCCCGAGGCCGGTCCCGTGTCGCCGAGCCGGGCCGGCTGAGTTGGTCGCCCACTTCGCCGTCGCTGCGCTCGCTGCGGTCGTCACCGCCGCGCTGTCGCCGCTGATCGCCCTGCTCTCGCGACGGCTCGGGGCGCTGGAACGCCCCCCCGACACCGGGCCCGACACCGGGCAGGTGTCGCGGGAGCGTGCCGTGCCGACGATGGGGGGACTGGCGATGGCGGCCGGTGTCCTGGCGGCACTCGGTCTCGCCTGGTTGCTACCCACCTTCACCCCGCTGTTCACCGCCACCTCCGAGCCGTTGGCACTGCTCGTCGGTGTCGTCGTCATCGTGATGATCGGCGCGCTCGACGACCTGCGGCCGCTGCCGCCGCCGGTGAAGCTGGCCGGACAGATCGTCGCCGCGCTCGGCGTGGTGGTGTTCGGTGTCCAGCTCGTCCACTTCTGGGTCCCCGGTCTGGAGGTCATCGCGCTGTCGCGGGACCTCGGGCTGCCGCTGACCGTGCTCGCCCTGGTCGCGATGATCAACGCGGTCAACCTGATCGACGGTCTGGATGGGCTGGCCGCCGGGGTGACCACGATCGCGGCGGTGGCGTTCCTGGTCTTCGCCGGACACAGCCAGCCGGGCGGGGTCACCTCTGCGACCTTGGTCGGCGCCATCGTGATCGGGGTGAGTGTCGGCTTCCTGATCCACAACTGGCATCCGGCCCGGCTCTACATGGGCGACACCGGCTCGCAACTGCTCGGTCTGCTGCTCGGTGTCGCGATGATCTCCTTCGTCGGCCGTACCACGGTGCCGTCGAACACCGATTTCTTCGGCTCGATCCCGCTGCTCGTGCCGGTCCTGGTCCTGGCCGTCCCCTTCCTCGACTCGGCCTTCGCCGTCGTGCGGCGGGTGTCCACCCGCCAACCGGTGACGGCCGGCGACCGTGGGCACCTGCACCACCTCCTGCTGGCCTTCGGGCACTCGCATCGCCGGGCCGTGCTGGTGCTCTACTACTGGTCCGCCGTGATCGCCTTCGGGTCGGTGGCACCGGCCTTCCTGCCCTGGGAACGGTTGCTGCCCTGGCTCATCGTGGCGGGCGCACTGGGCCTGGTACTCACCGCCCTCGGCGCCCGGCCCCGGCGGGTCGCCCGCGGTGACGGGGCTGCTCCGAACCCGGTGG
>Ga0102938_10002778_pt1 | contig 13179 bp, 13 predicted proteins | sample SalPonR2_B_D2_MG_FD_84516 | JGI IMG/M metagenome (GOLD analysis project Ga0102938, IMG submission 84516) | Salt pond soil microbial communities from South San Francisco under conditions of wetland restoration - Salt Pond MetaG R2_B_D2_MG | ecosystem: Environmental > Aquatic > Marine >... | reverse complement strand
GGAGAGGACAATCTCGCACGCGGCGTCCTCGTCGCCATGATTCAGGGCGCGAAGGCCGACGGGCATATCGACGCCGAAGAGCAGGCGCGCATTTTCGGTCATCTCGACAATCTCGGGCTGGATGCGCAGGCCAAGGCCTTCGTCATGGACGAACTCGCAGCACCTCAGGACATCAACCGCGTGCGCCATTATGCGGATCGTCCGGAAGTTGGTGCGGAACTCTATGCCGCCTCGCTTCTGGCCATGGATCCCGATACGCCCGCCGAGCGGCGCTACCTTACCGAACTGGCCGCCGCGCTCGGCATCGATCCCGGCCTCGCCGCCGAAATCGAACAGACGGTCGCGGTGCATGCGTGATTGCCTGTACGCCTGTTGCCAGGCCCCGGATCCGGATCGTTGCAACCCAGCCACGGCGCATCTCCCGCGAACCGCCTGAAAAAGGGCAGGGGCTGGTGCGCAAGAGCAGCTTTCCGATTGCCGGCATTGAATCAGGCTATCGGAAAAACAGGTGATTCGGGACGACATATGCCGCTGGAAAGCAATCGGCCATGAAGGGCCACCGTTCCCGACATCCCTGGCTGCTTGCCGGCTTTGTTCTGGCGCTGATCCTGACGGGTTTTTTTGCGATCCGCCTCGTCGTCTCGACGCTTTACTGGTCGGAGAACGAGGATCGACCGATCGAGGGCTGGATGCCGATCGGATACATCGCGCAATCGTGGGACGTTCCGCGCGACACGCTCGCACGCGCGATCGAGCACGAGCCCGGCGCGTTCCAGCGCAAGAGCCTCGCGCATATCGCCGAGGAGCGCGGTGAATCGGTCGAAACCCTGATTACACGCATTGAAAACGCAATAGCGGATGCGCGAGAAGAAGCGGTCGACGGTGATGACTGAGCTCTTCTTCGCTCTCGTCAGCGACTGGGGCGCGCCGGCCCTCGCATTTGCGACGTTTCTCTCCTGCCTTGCCGTTCCCGTGCCGACATCCATGATGATGCTGGCCGCAGGCGCCTTCGTCGCTTCCGGAGATCTGCAACTCGCACCCGTTGTCATGGCGGCTTTCTTCGGGGCGATCGCGGGTGATCAGGCGGGGTTCGGGATCGGGCGCACTGCCAGCACCGCGCTGATCGGCTGGCTGCGCGTGAACCGATCGCGGGCGAAATTCCTCGAACAGGCGCAAGGCACGATCGACAGACGCGGCGCTCCGGCGGTCTTTCTCAGCCGCTGGCTGTTTTCGCCACTGGGCCCCTATGTCAACCTGCTGACCGGCGCCGCGAAGATGCCCTGGCCCATCTTCACCATCATGTCGGCCTTTGGCGAGGCGATCTGGGTCACCATCTATATCGGGCTTGGAATCGTGTTTTATGACAATCTGGGCGCCGTCGCTACCGTGCTGGCAGATTCGGCAGGCTTCATGACCTCCGCCCTGATCGCCCTCCTGACCGGCTACGCCCTGTTTCGGCGAAAGCGCGTTCACTGAAAAACGCCTTGCGGATATGCCGGCATCGGGCTTCGCCTGTTTACGAAGCCCGCCTGCGGGGCGCTGCGGCGAGCCGGCAATGCTCACACACCCGGCGCATAGACCGGCGCGTCGAAATCGGACGCACCCGGGGCGGGCTGTTGATTGTCGTCGAGGGCAAAGCCGGGATATCCGCGCGCGGCGATGTCGTCGCAGATGGCGCGGTAGCGTCCCATGCCGCCGGTATAGGGCATGAAGACGCGCGGCTTGCCGGGTACGTTCGCGCCCAGATACCAGGAATGGGGCACCTGCGGCAGCAATGTGCGCCCCGCCGCCTCTTCCACATGCGCGCCCCAGGCCGTTGCCGCCTCCATGCACGGTTCGATCCGCGCCACGCCGCGCTCACGCATGAAGGCGATGCAAGCGGTGATCCATTCCACATGCTGTTCGATCGCAACCGGGAGGTTCACCAGCACCGAGGGACTGCCCGGGCCGGTCACCGTGAAGAGATTGGGAAAGCCCGGGATCTGCAGGCCCAGATACGTCACCGGCCCCGCCGCCCAGGCCTCTGCCAGGCTCAAACCGTCGCGCCCGGTCAGCCCCAGCCGCAGCAGCGGCCCGGTCATGGCGTCGAATCCGGTGGCGAAGACGATCACGTCGAGCGGGTATTCGGCCTCCTCCGTCAGGATGCCGTTCTCCGTGATCTGCTTGATCGGCTCGGCGCGCAGATCCACGAGATCGACATTGTCGCGGTTGAAGGTCTCGAAATACTGCGTATCGACCGGCGGGCGCTTTGCGGCATAGGGATGGTCGATATCGGAGAGAACCCGCGCCTTGCGCGCGTCGTGTACGATATCGCGGATCCTGCCCTTGATGAAAGCGGCGGCGGTGGCGTTGGCGTCCTCGCTCGCGAGCAGATCCTGGAACACCGCGCGAAAGCGCAAGCCCCCCGTCTCCCACGCTTCCTCGTAGAGCCGCCGGCGCTCATCCTCATCGACATCGAAGACCTTGCGCTTCGCGATCTCGAAGGGATGGCCGTTGGGCGTACGCTGCACGATGTCGCGGATTTCCTCGAAGTGCTCCTTGAAATGGCGCTTGCGTGCTTCGTCAAGGGGCGCGTTGCGGGCGGGAACGGAATAGTTCGCGGTGCGCTGGAAGACCGTGAGATGCGCGGCCTCCCCGGCGATGACGGGAGCGGCCTGAATGCCGGTCGAGCCGGTGCCGATCTGACCGACGCGCTTGCCGGCGAGATCCACGCCCTCGTGCGGCCATTGCCCGGTATGGTACCATTCGCCCTTGAAGTCGCTCAGGCCGGGAATGTCGGGGATGTTGGCGCTTGACAGGCAACCCACGGCGGTTATCAGCCAAGTGCAGGTGAGGCTCTCGCCGCGATCCGTCTCGACGATCCAGCGATTGCCCGCATCGTCGAAATGCGCGGCGGTGACCTTCACGCCGAGACTGATGTCACGCATCAGGTCGAGGCGCTCGGTTACGAATTCGAGATAGCGCAGGATTTCCGCCTGGCCGGGATAGCGCTCGCTCCATTCCCATTCGCGGTAGATCTCCGGCGAGAAGAAATAGCAATAGGAATGGCTTTCCGAATCGCAGCGCGCCCCCGGATAGCGGTTCGCCTGCCAGGTGCCGCCGATCCCCGGCTGCGCCTCGAGCACGCGCACCGACAGACCGAGCCGCTCACGCAGCAGATGCAGCTGGTAGAGCCCGGCGAAACCCGCCCCGATGATCAGCGCGTCGAATTCCGTTTCCTGAGCGCTCATGCGATCCTCCTGCTCTCGATTCCGATCTTGTCGGCACGCCCTCAAGCCCGGCGCACGCCGCCATGCGTCGCCCAGGAGGTGCCCGCGAGCCAGCCGCAATCGACCGGCAGATTCGCCCCGGTGATCGCCGAGGCTTCCTGCGAGAGCAGAAAGGCGACCGCCTGCGCGATTTCATCGGGCCGCACCAGACGCCCCAACGCCGCCTGCCCCTCGGCCAGTGAGAGATCCCGCCGCCCGGCATCGACTTCAGCCTGCAGCGCAGGCGTCAGGGTGAAGCCGGGGGAGACCGCGTTGACGCGGATACCCGACGGCCCCCATTCGGCGGCGAGGCAGGCCGTCATCGAAATGACGGCGGCTTTCGTCGGCGAATAGGAATGCAGCGGCATGGAGCGCATACCCGCCACCGAGGCGATATTGACGATCGCACCGCGCCCGTACCCGATCATGGCCCGAGCGAAGATCCGGCTGGCGAGATAGGTACCGCGCTGGTTGACCGCGACGACGTCGTCATAGCGCTCCATGGACAATTCTTCGGGCGATACCGGTCGCTGCAGGATACCGGCGCTGTTGACGAGCCCCGTCACCGCGCCGAATTCCTTCGCGATACGTGAAGCCGCTTCCGCGAGCGAGGCCTCCACCCCGACATCGCCGACGCAGCCGAACCCGCCGATCTCCTCGGCAAGGTCCTTCGCCGCGTCGCCGTCGCGGTCGAGAACGACGACCTTGCCGCCGCGCGCCGCGAGCAGCTGGCAGCATGCCGCGCCGATACCGCTCGCCCCGCCCGTCACCACCGTGATGTCGTCCCTGCTCATCGTTGCGATCCTCCCGGCTCAGCGTCTGTGTTTTTTGCTGATCTTCCGGGATGGAAGCGATCCGATCAACGCGCGCTTTGCCCTAGGGGGATGGGCGCGTCTCGGCATCCGCCGCACGACACCAGCGGGCACCATCACGCGGGATCCCGTCCCGAACGGGGCTCAACCGCTCTGCAGCATCCCGGCGATCTCGCGGAACGGGTCGCGGCTGCGCGGTGAGGACGGGTCCTGGCGCAGGGCGTCGTAGAGGCGCGGCACGATGGTCACCGCCTGGTCGAGATCGGCATCGTGACCCGGCTGGTAGCCACCCATCAGGCGCAGATCGCGGGTCTCCTCGAAACGGGCGACGAGGGCGAGGAAACGACGCACCACGCCCTGCTCCTCCGCACTCCAGACCTTGCGCGCCAGCCGCGAGATCGAGCCGAGCGGATCCATGGCGGGAAAGCGCCCGCGATCGGCGATGGTGCGGTCGAGCACGATATGGCCGTCGAGCGTGCCACGAATATTGTCAGCGACGGGATCATTATGATCATCGCCGTCGACGAGCACGGAAAACAGCCCGGTAATGCTGCCCGCGCCCTCGGATCCGGGACCGGCGCGCTCCAGCAGGCGCGGGAGATCGCTGAAAACGCTCGGCGGAAAGCCGCGCGAAACGGCGGGTTCACCGGCCGCCAGCGCCACGTCGCGGGCGGCATGGGCGTAGCGCGTGACCGAATCGACGATCATCAGCACCTTCTCGCCACCGTCGCGGAAATACTCGGCGATGGCCATGGCGGTATTGGGGGCGAGGCGGCGCATCATCGGGCTCTCGTCCCCGGTCGAGACCACCATCACCGCCTTTGAACGTGCCTCGCCCAGGGTCTCTTCGAGGAATTCGCGGACTTCCCGCCCGCGCTCGCCCACCAGCGCGATCACCACCGTGTCGAAACCTTCCGCGCCGGCGAGCATCGAGAGCATGGTGGATTTGCCGACGCCGGAGCCGGCGAAGATACCAATGCGCTGTCCGGCACAGAGCGGCGTGAACAGATCGACCATGCGCACGCCGGTACGGATATGCTCGCCGACGCGGGCGCGATGCATGGCCGGCGGCGGTTCGGCAAAGGGGAAGACGCGTCGCTCACCCAGGTTAAGGGCGCCACCATCGTCAATGGGCTTGCCCAGAGCATCGAGGACGCGCCCGCGCCAGCCGGCATGCGGATGCAGCGAGACCGCCTCCATACGATGCACCTCGGCGCCGAGCCGGGCATCGATCGCGCCCTCAAAAGGTTTGACCGTGGCTCCGCCCGCATCGATGCGCACCACCTCGCCGATCTGGGGCCGGGCATCACCATTTGCGGGAAGCACCACGCGCTCCCCCAGCTTGAGGAAGGGAGAGAGCCCCCCGACGCGGTAGAAAGCGGGCGTCACCGCACTGACCCGCCCCCCGATCCCCACCAGCGGCAAATCCTGGCTGGCCCGGGCAATGGCGTCGCCCAGCCGGTCGAGGGCATCGGGCGCCGATTCCGCGCGATCTCCCCTCTCCCGCCGTGGAGCGGGGCCGGGGGTGAGGGGCGGCGCAGAAGAATTGTCGCCGTTGATTTCCGTCGCCTGCTTCATCCCGGTTTCGCTCAATTCTGATACCCCCTCACCCCCATCCCCTCTCCACCCGGGAGAGGGGAGTTCTGTCTTCCGCTTCATGGAGGCGCAGGCCAGCCGTTTGCGGCACTGGTCTGCAGCGTGCGGTCAAGGTGGCGCTGATGCAGATCACGCAGCACATCCGGCGGCAGCAGGTTCATCTCGAAGCGTGCGAGCGCATCAACGGATGGCAGTGACCTGCCCATACGGTCAGCATCGAGCATCGCGCTGAGCGCGGCGATCTCGTCCGCCCGCGCGACATCCGGGGCAGGTCCCTGCGCGGCGTCGTGTTCGCCGGGCAGATCCGGCAGAGGCGGCAGCGCGTTCGGATCGGGATTGAAGCCGCCCGGCTGCGAGACGTGGCCACGCAGGATGCTTGTGCGCAGAAAATCGAGACGCGGCTTGTCCGCCGTGGCGCGATCGGCCGCTGGGTTCACATCGGCGGTTTTCTCCTCACTCTCGTCGAGCCTGTCGGAGAGTGTTGCGGTGAAATCCTGCGCCGGCTCGGCATTCAGCGCCTGGCGGGCGTGGTTGAGGGCGTTGACCAGGCGCAGGCTGTGATCGCTGCGCGCGAGCACCACGCGATCCGACGAGGCCGCGCCGCTTGCAGCACCGATGACGGCGGGCGCCTCACTCATCGCGTATCCCCGAGGGTGCGGATCGCGTCCTGCAAGGTGCGGTCGTTCTGCTCGACCGCCGTGGATGCGCTCTCGAAGGCGCGGCTGACTGCGATCAGACGGGTCAGTTCCAGCATCGGATTGACGTTGGCGCTCTCGGTATAACCCTGAACAATGCTGTTATCGACGAAATCGAGCACCGGCTCCGGGGGCATGCTCGGGATCAGCGCGGAATTGGAAAACCGCGTGAGATCGGCGTCGGAATCGATGGCGAAGAGCCCGATTGCACCCATCTGCGCCCCGTTTTGCGTGATCATGCCGTCGCGCGAGATCGCCGGTGGCCCGCCATTGGGATCGAGCTGGATCGGCGCGAGCCCGGCATCGAGCACGAGATGGCCCGCCACCGTGCGCAATTCGCCGAATTCGTCGATCTGCAGGCGCCCGTCGCGGGTATAGGCCGGGCCGTTACCGGTCTCGATGGCGAAGAAGGCGTCACCGTTCACGGCGATGTCGAGGGGGTTGCCGGTCTGGTCGAGGCTGCCAGCCTGGCGCGATATATGGGTCTCCCCGACGCTGGCGAAGGCGACGCGTTCGCGGCCCGCCGCCGAGAAGATCGATTCGAAGGTCACCTCGTCGGCGCGATAGCCCACTGTCGACATGTTGGCGACGTTGCGGGCGATGGTCTCCATGCGTCGCTCGAGGGCGACCTGACCGGAAACGGCGACATAGATCGGGCTCTGCATGGTCTCAGAAGCCTCCGCGCTTGATGGATTGAATGCTGGTCAGGAGATTGATCCCGATCCCCTGCGGTGTCGTCCCGCCGATCAGGATGTTGGGCGCGCTCGCCGGCGCGGTCGGATTGTCGAGTTCGTAGAGCGAGGTGAAACGCGTGAGGAATTTGGACAGCGCTTCGGGGTCCTTGAAATCCGCGATGTCGAGCCGGCTCTCGATGAATGCCGCCTGCTGCTCGACGCTCGCCCCGCCGGTCTGCGGCGAGAGGCCCAGCGCGGTCTGCACGACCTTGAGCAAGGCCGGATCGGCCAGGATTTCGTACACGTTCTCGATGCCGGGCGCCTTGCGCTCGAAATACAAGGCCAGCCGTACGCCTTCGTTCTGCGCACCCTGGTTCACCTCCAGCGTCTGGCGCACGAATTTTTCCACCGTGCCCGATTGCGCGCGCGAGAAGCTCGTCGTCGCGCTGTCGTAACGCTTGAAGTTGAAGGTCTCGACAAGATCGCGATAGCGTTTGTCGGCGAGGCGGTTGGCGAAGGAATCGCGCTCGTCGGTGCCCTCCTCCAGCGCCTTGCGGATGAAAGCCCTGGCATAGGCCATGTCTTCGAGTCCGTGCGCCTTGAGCGCGAAGCGGTAGATCCGCTCGTCGCTCATGAAGTCGTCGATCGAGCGGATCTTGCCGATGTTCTCCTCAAAATAGGCGATGTCGCGCGCTGCCATCGGCTCCTGTGCGGTGCGCTCAAGCGAGCGCGGCAGATCGCGCGCGACGAGATTGAAGGCGAGCGGTGTCGAGAGCATGGTCTTCCCTCACAGGCAGCCCGCGATACGCCTGATGGCCATCGCGATGGTGCCGTGACAGTGGGGCAAGAGCCTTGCGTGTGGCTTGCGGCCCGCGCAGGCGGTGCGCGCGGGTCAGGGACCGCTGAGCGAGGGCGACCAGGTGGGGTCGGAGGCGAAGTTCGGCGTCGGGATCGGTGTCTCCACCCTTCCCGTCACGTCGACCATGAAGAGCCGCCCGCCCCCCTCGCCCCGGGGCTCGCGGAAGAAGACGATATATTGCCCGTTCGGCGCCCAGGCCGGGCTTTCATTGTGGTAGCCCTCCGTCAGGATGCGCTCACCCGAGCCGTCGGGGCGCATAACGCCGATCGAGAATTGCCCGCCCGACATCCGGGTGAAGGCGATCAGATCGCCACGCGGCGACCAGACCGGCTGCGAATAGGAGCCGTCGCCGAAGGAAATCCGCTCCGCGCCCGAGCCATCCGCGTTCATCACATACAGTTGCTGGCGCCCGCCACGGTCACTCTCGAAGACGATCCGGTCGCCATCCGGCGAGAATGACGGCGAGGTGTCGATGGCCCCGGTGGAGGTGAGGCGTGTGGTGGTGCGGGAATGCAGGTCGATCTGATAGAGATTGGCGTTGCCTCCCTGCTGCAGTGCCATCAGGATGGAGCGACCGTCCGGCGAGAAACGCGGGCTCGAGGTCATGTCGGGGAAATTGCCCACCGCCTGACGGGCACCCGTCTCGATATTGAGCACCTGCACGCGTGGCTGCTCGCCGCGTGCCTGCGCCATGAAGGCGATTTCCTGATTGCGCGGCGAGAAGCGCGGCGTCACCACGGCATTGTCGCCCGGCGTGAGATAGCGCACATTCGCCCCGTCCTGATCCATGATGGCGAGGCGCTTGCGCCGGTCGTCGCGCGGACCGGTCTCGTCGACAAAGACGATGCGGGTATCGAAGAAGCCTGGAATGCCGGTGATCTCGTTATAGACCGCGTCCGAGATGATATGCGCGATGCGGCGCCAGTTGGCGGGCTCGGTGAAATATTGCTGGCCGACCGTCTGGCGTCCGCTGGAGACGTCCCAGAGTCGGAACTCGGCCCGCAGCCTGCCCCCCGAATCGCGGGTGACGCGCCCGGTGACAATGGCCTGGATCTCGGTATCGCGCCAGGCATCGAATTGCGGCGTCGCGTCGAAGGCCGGCGCGCGCTCGGGAAACCGATTCGGATCAGCCGGGCTGAAATAGCCCGAGCGCCGCAAGTTGCCGGAGAGCACCCGGGTTATCTCCATCCCGAGATTGCCGTCTCCGGTGAAATCGATCACGGCGATCGGCATCGGTGCGAACTGACCGCCACGCACATCGATGACGAGCTCCGCCGCAGCAGGACGCGGCAGGGCCAGCGCGACCATGATCAGCCCGATCGCGGCGATCAGGAAGCGCGCATCACGCAGGGTCGGGAAAGGGATAAGGCGTTGCATCAGCGACGCTCCTCATGCGTCTCGCGGATCGAAATTGACGACCATCGTCTTCCAATCCTCATAGAAAGGTACGAATTCAGCGGGAATCGACAGGGGAGCACAGCGCTGTGTCGCCCGTGAGGCAGAATCGGCCACGGCCTGGAAGAGGCGGTCCGCTTCCGCATTGACGATCTGGGGCCGGCCTGCGAGGGAGCCATCGACATTGAGCGCGATGCGCAGGGTGGCCACCGGTGGCTGCGGCAGGGATTGCGCGGCCAGGGGGGCATCCCAGCAGCGGCGCAGCTGCGCCTGGATGATGCCGATCAGCGCATCCCGCTGGCTCGGTGCGAGCTGCGCGGCGCGCCCGGTCTCGGTGCCGAGCGAAGCGGTCTGCGAGACCTGCTCGCCGGTGGCACCGCGCGCAGCCGGATCCTCGGTGGAGCGCAACAGGGCGGCGATGCCGTCGGGATCGAAACGCTCGGCAACTTCCGCCTCCCGCGGTGCACTCTGCTGACGCTCAAGCGCGCGTCTTCGGGCTTCTTCTGTGCGTATCTCTTCGCGCCGCGCGTCTTCACGCCGCGCCTGTTCGGCGCGGGCGGCGGCCTGACGCTGCGCCTCGGCGCGGGCATTGCGCGCAGGCGGCAGCGGTGTCGGGGCTTCGGCGATCCGGGCGACGGGCTCTGCATCCGGTTCCGGTGCGGGCTCAGATTCGGTCACCGCTTGCGGCTCGGGAACGGGTTCGGAGGCGTTTTCCAACGCCGGTTCCGGCTCGGGCGGCGTGTTCTGGGCGACGGGCACGTCTTGCGGGCGTGTCGGCGGGGCCGGCGTGTTGCGGGCCTCCTCGCCGGCGGGATTGACCTCGCGGGTCTCGGCTTCGCGATCGACGCGCAGGCGCGGCTCCTCGCGGATCTCCGGGGCTTCGGCCTCACCCTGGCTGATCTGCGAGAACTGGTTCTCGGTGATGAATTCGACAGGAATGCCCTCATCGGCGTCGGGCAGGGGCGCGATCTGCGAGAACGAGACGAGCCCCGCCGTCAGCAGCGCGACATGCGCCACCGTGCTGAGCAGAAGTCCCGGTTCGCGAAACCAAGAGGCCAAGGCCGTCATCCCTTTGAATTCACTGTTCCGCCTGCGGCAGCGTGACAAGTGCCACGCGCCGGTAGCCGCCATCCGTGACGATCGACATCACCTCCGCGACGCGTCCGTAATCGACCCGCCGGTCGCCGCGCACATAGACGCGATCCTGCGCGCCCTCGCTCACCCGCTCACCGATCGCCGTGACGATATCCGCGTCGGGGATTTCGTCATCGTCGAGGAAGACGCGGCCCTGCGCATCGATCGAGAGCGTGATCGGCCGGCTCTCGACATTCAGCGCGCCGGCCCGGCTCTCGGGCAGATCGAGGGGTACCCCCGCCGAGAGCAGCGGGGCCGAGACCATGAAGACGATCAGCAGAACCAGCATGACGTCGATGAACGGCGTCATGTTGATCTCGTTGATGGCGCGCTTGCGCCCGCGCCGCCGCCGGCGCGCGCCGCCGCCGTCATTGCCCGGCCCGCCGTGAGACATCACCATCGCAACACCTCACGCCGCCTGGGCCATGCGCTCGTCGACCTGGCGGACCAGGATCGCCGAGAATTCGTCGGCAAAGCCCTCCATCCGGGCCTGGGCCCGTGAGACTTCGCTCTGCAGCTTGTTGTAGGCGATCACCGCCGGAATTGCGGCAAACAGGCCGATCGCGGTGGCAAACAGCGCCTCGGCAATGCCCGGCGCCACAACGGCAAGGCTGGTATTGTTGGAGCCAGCAATCGCCGTGAACGCAGTCATCACCCCCCAGACCGTGCCGAACAGACCGAGATAGGGGCCGGCGGAGCCGATCGAGGCGAGGAAGATCAGCCGGTTCTCGAGCCGGTCCACCTCACGCTGGATGGTCACGTCGAGGACCTTGTCGATACGCTGGGGCAGGCTGGCGAAGGAACGCGCCGCGCCCTCGAAGGAACGGCGCCATTCATGCATGGCCGAGACGAAGACCGAGGCCATGCCCGTCGTCGGGCGGTCCTGCAACGAACGATACAATTCCTCGAGCGACTGGCCCGACCAGAACACATCCTCGAACCGGTCCATCGCCCGGTTCAGGCGGCGGAAGGTCAGGGTCTTGTCGATGATGATGGCCCAGCTGTAGATCGAGGCGGCTGCGAGCCCGACCATCACCAGCTGCACCACGATATGGGCCTGCCAGAACAGGCCCCAGAGCGAGAGATCATGGGAAGCCAGCGGCACGGCTTCGATCGCATCGGCGGGGTTCATCGAACGGTCCTCTCTGGAGCATGTGGCGGGCAATCGGGTCCCGCCGGGCTCGAACGGCATTCACGACGGATGCGCCGCGCGGACAAGGAATGCCCCGCAGGCACCTCCGGTCCGATCCTTCGTTCGCCGCCGATTCTGTCGAAAGTATGAGCGGATTCGGGCGGTTGCGAAGATCGGATCGTCGTGTTGCGATTAAGGACCTGTCAGGGTTAACGGGGGGTTATGAAAGCCCGCGCGGGGCAATGACGAAAGCGTGTGCCGCGCGCGGGGCGCCCTCATCCCCGCACGGGCACGGCGAAGAAATCGACCGGTTTCATCAGCTTGTTTTCCTGATGCTCCAGCGCGCCGAGCTCCGCACTCGCGGCGAGATAGGCCTGCCAGTCGGGATCGGCCTGCATCGCCGCACGGCGACGCTCGCGATCGGTAGCGTCCTGGTACATCCACATATGGACATATTCGTTGGGATTGCCGGTCTCGGTGGTGAGATAGGCCAGCGGTTCACCCAGATGACGGGTCTGCGGCGCCTTGCCGCTTTTCTCATAGAGCGCGAGATGCGCCTTCAGGCGCCCTGGCTTGCAGCGATAGATGCGCATGTCGATCAGCATGGTTTCCTCCGTTACTGGACCATGACCCGAGATTGGGCGCGCGGATCCGTCGCGGCAAGGCCGTGCGATCCCCGTGTCGCCTTGCAGTGATGCGTGTTCCGCAAAGATGCAGGCGCGGCGGAATACCGGTTTCAACGGATGGTAAAGGGGTTGTACCCTTCGTATAATTGTTCAATAATTTAAGAATAAGCTAATATAAGGCAACCGCGCCGGTTGAGAGAGGAAATCCGATGCGTAACAACCATCCCGAGAACAATGCCTCGAAGCAGGTCGACTCCGGCAGCTTCGCCCCGACACGGCGTCAGGCCCTGTTCGGCCTCGCCGCAGCAGGTGCCGCCTCCGGCTTCGCGCTGAATGCATCCCGCGAAGCCAATGCCCAGAGCGCGGCACAGGCGCATGTCGTGATCGCCGGCGCAGGGGCCGGCGGCCTCACCGCCGCCTCGCAGCTCTCCCGCCGCATGCCCAATGCCCGCATCACCATCATCGATCGTCAGGAACGCCACTATTTCCAGCCCGGCTACACGCTGGTCGGTTCAGGTGTGTGGAATGAAGGCCAGGTGATCGATTCGACCGAGCGCTTTCTGCCGCGCAATGTCGATTGGGTGCGCGCCGATATCGCCGAGTTCGATCCGGACGGCGACCGTGTCGTGACCAGTACGGGACAGGAGATCGCCTATGATTATCTCGTCGTGGCGACCGGATTGCATCTCGATTACGAGGCGGTCGAAGGAATGGAGCGCAGCCTGATCGGCAGCAACGGAATCGCCTCGATCTATGCCGGTCCTGCAGAGGCGGCGGCTTCATGGCAGTTGATGGAGGCATTCATCGAAAGTGGCGGCCAGGGTCATTTCGGTCGCCCGGCGAGCGAAATGAAATGCGCCGGTGCGCCGCTCAAATTCGCGCTCCTGACCGAGGATCGCCTGACCACGCGCGGGCGTCGCAGCGGCGCGGAACTGTATTATCACGCCCATAATCAGGGCCTGTTCGCAGTGCCGCCGGTGAATGACAAGGTAAAAGAGATCTTCGACG
>Ga0102938_10002776_pt1 | contig 13182 bp, 9 predicted proteins | sample SalPonR2_B_D2_MG_FD_84516 | JGI IMG/M metagenome (GOLD analysis project Ga0102938, IMG submission 84516) | Salt pond soil microbial communities from South San Francisco under conditions of wetland restoration - Salt Pond MetaG R2_B_D2_MG | ecosystem: Environmental > Aquatic > Marine > Intertidal... | reverse complement strand
AACATAACCTTACCGGTGAGGGCCTATTCGCCCGAATGCTGCCCGATAGTTACGATATGTATTGGACCACAAGTGCTAAAAATGCAGTAGAGCGTCTTCTTGGCGAATTTGAACAGAGGGTGGCAATTGGGCTGAGTGAAGAGATTGATGAACATGAATTAACGTTAGACGAAGTGTTAACGTTAGCATCCATCGTGGAGTGGGAGGCCAGGGATAATGCAGAAAAGCCAAAAATAAGCGGGCTGTATCAAAACAGGCTTCAGAGAGGAATGCGACTGCAGGCCGATCCCACCGTTCTCTACGCTTTGGGTGAGCGCAGACGCCTCCTTTTTGCAGACTACCAGTTTGAACATCCATACAATACCTATTTAAATCGCGGCCTTCCGCCCGGCCCTATTACAAATCCCGATCTAACTTCCATAAGAGCGGTGCTCTTTCCCGAAGAGCACGATTACCTTTATATGGTAGCCACACCGGAGGGTACGCATCAGTTTTCAAGAACATTCCAGGAACACCGGCAAGCAAGTGAAGAGTGGAGGAGGTGGATCAGGGAACAGTATCGAATTAAGCGCGAAAGAGAACAGGAATCAGAGGATAACTCCTAGAATACGACAATGTAATATTCATTATCGTTGTTTTGCGCTTTCCGATAACGGTCTTATGAACAGGTGTTGATTCGAACGATTTCCGTTCATATCGATACGAATTGAGAGCCCGCTGTATTCATTGGATTCAGTAAGGGATCGCTTTAGGTATGCCGGATTTCCCGCTGTTTCGAGCCGCTGTAGCAGGAATGTAGCTATATCAAACCCCAGCATAGAAAAGTCATCCGGTTCCAGTCCGTACCTGCTTTGGTAATCTTCTATAAAAAACTCCCTGTTGGCAGATTCATCCATAGTGGCTTTAGAGTCGGTGTAGTAAATTTCGAAAAACCGATTCTGGAAATCACTCAGGCGTATCGATTGCCATTCCTGAGTTCCCATGATGACAACGTTGCTATTCATTGCCTCCAGCGAATTGAGCAAAAGGTTAGACATCGTGCCTGCAGCCTGCCCGGTAAACGGGGCAAAAATTCCATCGCTGGGTACATAGTTCAATGAGTCGATAAGTGCAGTGTCTGAAGTAAATACCTCGGTTAATTCTCCAAATTCGTAACCTGTGGCTGCAAAATCCTCTTCCATATAGTACGAAATGTGTGCCCCCAGTTTTTCTGCTTCGTGCCGGAAAGCAAGTGCAGAAGACCTTCCGGTTGTTTCAGAGTCTGTAATAACGGCAAGCGTATCGAGGCGAAGTGTATTTACGGCATAGCGTGCCATTTGAATACCATGCGTTTCCGGCGTGGGATTCATTTGCAAAGCGTATTCGTGGTTCCTGTGTATTTCATCAGAATTTGCTAGCGGAACAACCAATGGAATGTGATATTCGTCGGCATACTCAGCAGCAACCTCGGTCTGATCAGAGAAAATAGGCCCCATAACGGCATCGACCCTGTGTGCAAAGGTTAGCTCTGCCATGGCTATAGAAGTGGAGTCTCGGTTTTCTGCAGAATTTTTGAATATCAGGTTTACTTTTTGAGATATATTTCTGCTGTTGAATTCATCCGCAGCCATCACCATTCCGAAATAGATATTTCTCGGAATAGAAAAATCGGGATCGTTTTCATCGAAAAGCGGAAGAATCACACCAATATTATAAACCATTCCATCCGGGGCATTTACGTAGGTTCCGGGTACATTTCTGAGCCGTTCATCCCCGTTGATAAGTTCCTGTTCAATTCTTGCCCTCCACGTTTCATCGGCTGTAGTTGAAAGAAGTTCTTTTGCAATCACATTGAACTCCTGCTTCCCCATAAATGGCCTTGAGTTTGCAACAATATCAAACCGAATTGCCGGGTTCTCAATATCATATAGAAGTTCATAGCGCTCCCGGCTGCTCAGGAAGCCGAGTAACTGGTTGTAAAACCTTGTTGCCGTCTGCCTGAGTCCTGTACGATTGTTTCCTGTTGCAAGGGAGTAGAGGAGAGGCACAGTTCTATCATAGTTTCTGAGGCCAAAGTGGGCAAGTGCAAGCGTGTAGATGGCTTCGTCACGAATGGCTTCCCGGTTGCTCTTCTCAGCGCGTCGCAGATAATCGATGGCCATGGGAAAATTATAAAGAGCGTAATAGCCCTTACCCGCAAAAAGTTCGGCTCTTTCGTCGTTTATAGAAGTAAATATCTGAACAGCTTCACTATACTCTTCCTGTTCGTACAGATCCAGGCCTTCATCAAACGTTTGGGCGTGTAAAGTGGCTGTAAATAAGCCAATTATAAAGAACAGGGAAATGTAAAATTTAACTCGCATATTGATCTTTTTTGTGATATATCAGTACCCTTAAGAAAATGTTCCCTTTCATTTGAAGAAACACATTATTCCCATTCGATGGTTGCGGGTGGTTTTGAGCTTACATCGTACACTACACGATTAATTCCTCTTACTTCATTAATGATACGATTGCTCACCTCCGATAAAAAGTCGTATGGAAGGTGCGACCAGTCTGCGGTCATGCCATCAACGCTGCTCACGGATCTCAAAGCAATTGTATATTCATATGTTCTTTCATCACCCATTACACCTACAGACTGTACCGGCAGTAAAACAGCCAGTGCCTGCCATACCTTATCGTAGAGGCCATGGCTGCGCAGTGCCTGTATGAAGATATGGTCGGCTTCACGGAGGAGATCGAGTTTTTCTTTTGATAGCCCACCTAGAACACGGATTCCAAGGCCGGGCCCGGGAAAGGGATGCCTGCCTATGAAACTTTCGGGAATGCCGAGCTCTCTGCCAACACGCCGAACTTCATCTTTAAAGAGTTCCCGAACCGGCTCAATGAGAGAGAGGTTCATTTTCTCGGGAAGCCCACCTACATTATGATGGGATTTTATTGTTGCGGAGGGCCCTTTGAAAGAGATGCTTTCAATAACGTCGGGGTAGAGGGTTCCCTGTGCCAGGAATTTGTACTCCGATTCGTTGGAGATCGCTTCATCAAACACATCAATAAATGTATTGCCAATAATTTTTCGTTTCTCCTCGGGATCAGAAATTCCCTCAAGCCGAATCAGAAAAAGCTCGGAAGCGTCGATGCCCTTTACAGGTAATTTCAGATGTTTTTTATAGGTTTCGAGAACTTCGGTGTACTCATTTTTGCGCAAAAGTCCGTTATCTACAAAAATACAGAGAAGCTGATCACCAATTGCCTTATGGAGAAGCGTTGCCACAACGGTGGAGTCGACACCGCCGGACAGGCCGCAAATTACTTTCTGATCTCCAACTTCTTCCTGTATGGCTTTAATTTCTGCTTCAATAAAAGAGCCCGGAGTCCAGGTGCCTTCACACCCGGAGATATTAATAACAAAATTTCTTAGAATTTTGCTGCCTTCATCGGTATGCGCCACTTCAGGATGGAATTGAACGCCGAAGATGGGTTTATGCTCATGTTTAACGGCCGCTACCGGCGCGTTTGATGTGTGGGCAATGACCTTGTAGGGTTCTGGTAATTTTTTGATATGATCACCGTGGCTCATCCATACAACAGATTCGTTGCTTACGTCTTCAAATAGCCCTTCGGAGTCGTCAATAAAGAGCCTGGCTCGTCCAAACTCTCTTTTCGAGGCTTTTTCCACACTGTTATTGACAAGCGCATGGGCCAGAGACTGCAGGCCATAGCAAACACCCAGTACCGGCAGTTCCATTTCCAGATAGAAAAGGTTCAGGCGCGGAGCATCTTCATCATACACGCTTTTGGGTCCGCCCGATAGAACAATTCCATTTGGGGGATTATCATCAAAAGTATGAATATCAGTATTGAAGGGATGTATTTCGCAGTAAACGTTTAGTTCTCGTATTCTGCGGGCGATGAGCTGGGTGTATTGCGAACCAAAATCAAGAATCAGAATCCACTCGTCGTGGTGAATATGCATAACCGTTTAAATTAGATGTGGTATAATTAAAAAATATGGAGCATTTGGGAAATGGTACACCAGATGGATGTATTCTATTTCGGCGAAAATTTTACATAAATAATGGTGAATAAATCAGATTCCAAACCTGGTTGTATGATGTTTCGGGCTCTGTGAATTCACATCAGTTACTCAATAATTTCTTTGTACGCTTCGGCACTCAGTAAACTATCCAGCTGGGATACGTCAGATACGCTAAGCTTCACCATCCAACCACTTCCATACGGATCGGAATTTACCAGCTCCGGTTCATCCTCAAGCTCTTCATTAATTTCCGTAATTTCACCGGCAACCGGACAAAAGAGCTCGGAAACTGTTTTTACAGCCTCAACCGTTCCAAAAACTTCATCTTTATCAAATTCGGAACCTTCCGGCTCCAGCTCAACAAAGACAATATCGCCAAGCTCACCCTGTGCAAAGTCTGTAATGCCGATCGTTACCGTTCCATCGCCATTATCTTTAATCCATTCGTGCTCTTCCGTGTATTTAAGATCGTCGGGTATGTTCATTTTGATGTGCTTTTTTCGGGATTAAAAGTAAATGAGTTTTCTAAATACTGAGTATTAAATTCACCACTCACAAAACCGGGGTCAGTCATAAGCTGCAGGTGGTAGGGGATCGTCGTTTTCACTCCCTCTATCACGAACTCTTCGAGTGCCCGTTTCATCCGGTTTATGGCTTCTGTTCTGGTAGGTGCGCTTACAATGAGCTTCGCGATCATGGAGTCGTAATGTGGCGGAATCTTGTAACCGGAATAGGCGTGAGTATCAACCCGCACACTTCTGCCGCCGGGAATATTGAAGGATGTAATGGTTCCTGCGGTAGGCCTGAAGTTATGCTCAGGGTCTTCTGCATTGATACGGCATTCAATAGCGTGACCTCGCATTTTGAACGGTTTTGTGGAGATTTTCTCACCTGCAGCTGCATGAATTTGTTCGCGTACAAGATCTGTGAAGGTAATTTCTTCGGTAACCGGATGCTCAACCTGTATACGGGTGTTCATCTCCATAAAGAAGAAGTTCAGATCTTTGTCTACAATAAACTCTACGGTACCTGCACCTTCATAATTTATCGCTTTTCCGGCGTTAATTGCTGCCTGCCCCATTTTTTCCCTCACTTCGGGGGTCATTACCGGAGAGGGAGCTTCTTCCAGTATTTTTTGATGGCGTCGCTGCAGTGAACACTCGCGCTCTCCCAGGTGTACCACATTTCCATGCTGATCGCCCAGTATTTGAATCTCTATATGCCGGGGATTTACAATAAATTTTTCAATGTAAACGCCAGCATTGCCAAAGGCTGAATCTGCCTCATTACGGCAGGTGCTGAATGCATTTTTAAAATTTTCCTTTTTATGAACCACTCTCATGCCGCGGCCGCCACCGCCTGCTGTGGCTTTAATAATTACAGGATATCCGATTTCTTCGGAAATTTTTTCGCCCTCTTCAACAGAATCTACAATGCCGCCTGAGCCGGGTACGACCGGAACGTTATTCTTGATCATTGTTGCTTTTGCAGTAGCTTTATCGCCCATTGTGCTGATCATTTCGGGCGATGGGCCAATAAATTTGAGGTCGTGTTCGCTGCAAATTCTGCTAAATTCAGCATTTTCGGCCAGAAATCCATAGCCGGGATGAATTGCTTCTGCATTTGTTATTTCTGCGGCTGCAAGAATCGACGGTACCTTAAGGTAGCTGTCTTTTCCGGGTGGAGGGCCAATACAAACAGCTTCGTCTGCAAATTTTACATGGAGACTGTTTTCATCTGCAGTTGAGTATACGGCAACCGTTTTAATCCCCATTTCTTTACAGGTTCTGATAACCCGAAGTGCAATTTCGCCACGATTGGCAATCAATATTTTTTTAAACATAGATGAGGGGGATTATCCTTTTTTGATGATGAACAGCGGCTGATCGTATTCAACGGGTGAGCCGTCATCGACAAGAATTTTTTCCACTGTTCCGGAAAATTCTGCTTCAATCTCGTTCATTATTTTCATAGCCTCAACAATGCAGATCGTTTGGCCTGCCTCAATGCGGTCTCCAACAGTAACAAACGGGTCAGAATCTGGTGAGGGCGCTTCATAGTACGTCCCAACTATGGGTGACTTTACTACATCACCGGCCGGCTCGTCAGATTCTGTGTCGGAACCCGATTTTTCACCTTCGGTTGCTGCAGGCTGAGGTGCTGCGGGAGCCTGGGGCGCCTGTGGCTGCTGTGGCATTTGATAATGCACAGTCTGAGCAGCATTTTCAGACGTTTTCTTTACCTTGATTTTAAAATCACCCTCTTCAATTGATACTTCATTTACTTCACTTTCTGAAATAAGGTCGAGCAATTTTTTTACGAGTTTTAAATCCATAATTGTAGGTATTTATTTGGTTTTTAAGCAGTGGTTATATTGACAGCTGCCGGTAATGTAGATGTACCATGAACGATTACTTAACCCGTTCAACATATTCTCCGCTGCGGGTATCCACGCGTATTTTTTCATTTCTTTCAATAAACAGGGGTACCTGGACGACTGCCCCGCCAGCAATGGTTGCCGGTTTAGAACCGCCCTGTGCGGTATCCCCCCTTACACCCGGATCGGTTTCGATCACTTCGGTATTTATAATATCAGGGGGTTCAGCATATAAAATTCGTTCGCTGTCGACATCAATCGAAAGCGTGCATACGAGACCGTCGGTTACATATTCCACTTTCTCCACTCTCGATCGCTCCAGAGGGATCTGTTCATATGTTTCCTGGTGCATAAAAAAGAACATATCACCATCGGCATAGAGAAACTGATATGGATGTTTTTCAACCCGAACAGATTCTACATTTTCACCGGCTCTAAAGGTTTTATCAATATTTTTATCGTTTTCGACCCCCTTTAGTTTTGTTCGTACAAACGCACCTCCTTTCCCCGGTTTTACGTGCTGAAAATCAATAATAGTGTAAATTTCATTATCGAGCAGGATGTTCATTCCCGTTCGGAAATCGGATGTATCAATTTTGGCCATAGCTAGTTTTATTCAGTTCAACAGGCGAAAAATACCACCTGCTTGTTTTGATAACAAAAAGATTAAATAAAATTGGAAATAACATTATAAAGGATTGCCGCGGGGCATATGAATTTTATAAAAACAGGCCAGACTTTTGAAAATAGGCTGGTGCGAATCGTTGTATATCCATTTTCCATTTCGTCCAGAGCCTGATTTGTTGTCCAGAAATATCCCACAAAAACACAAATTAAGAAACCGCCCAGGGGGAGCCCCACGCTGCTGAAAACGTAATCAAACCAACCAATGAGAACGGGGAAGTAAGCCACCGCAATAGAAATCGCCAAAATCCCAAGCCCTACAGACCAGGCTGCTTTTTTTCGTTTTACTTCAAATTCATCTATCACATAAGAAACGGGAACTTCAAGCAGGGAGATGGTGGAGGTTAAAGCCGCAATACTAAGCAGAAGGAAGAACGTTACACCCAGAAGCATTCCAACACCTCCGCCAATGGTGTGGAAAAGCGCAGGTAAAATCTGAAATACCAGATCTGTACTTGAAGCAAGCGACCCGCCCGCATCAATAGTAATTCCCTGACTTTGAGCAAGATACATTGCAGGAATGATTAAAAGGCCGGCGAGAAACGCAATACCCACATCGGCCAGGGTAACGAAAGCGGCGGCTTGCGGAATATTTTCTCGCTTGCTAAGATAGGAACCATATGTTATTAAAGCCCCCATTCCCAGAGACAGGGAGAAGAAGGCCTGGCCCATTGCAGAGAAGATCAGTTCGGGGTTGATTTTGCTGAAATCGGGAAGAAGGTACACTGCAATTCCTTCGCTGCTTCCCGGCTGTGAAAGCACGTAAATAATCATTATAACGATAATTCCAATCAGCATCGGCATCATCGTTTTTGTAGCACGCTCGATACCTTCACTTACCCCTCCGGTTATTATCTTGATGGTGCCAAGCATAAATATCGCTGCGATCAAAGCATTTTTAAAGCCGTTGCCGGTATCTGTTAACCATTCAGCAGCCCCGCTCATGCCCAAGAAGTAGAAAATTTCTTCAAAGGCAAAACCGAATGCCCATCCTGCAATAACGGTGTAAAAAGAGAGAATCATCACGCCGCAAATAACGCCCCAAAGACCTACCAGGGGAAAGAATTTGTTGCTGCTTATTGCTCTGAAGGCCCCAACCGGATTTTTACCGGCTTTTCGGCCAATAGCGATTTCTGCGGCCATTACAGGGAACCCAATGGCGAACGTACAGAGCAGATAGATTAACAGATAGGCCCCTCCGCCTTCCGTGGCAACTTTTGTAGGAAAGGCCCAGATGTTGCCAAGACCTACTGCCGAGCCCGCGGCTGCAAGTACAAATCCAAGTTTGGAATTCCAGGAACCTCGAGAAGAAGATGGGGTAGTTGCCAATGTTTTTTTGTTTTAATTGTCGTTAAAGGATGCACTAAAATATCTTGTGTAGCTTAATGACGCAACTTTCGGAGTAATAATCCACTTCGCGGGGGAACATTCACCTCACCGCTTACGGTAGTAATACTTTGCAATGATGCAATGGTATCGTTTGCCAGGACTTCCCACGATCCGGTGGGCAACTTCTGATTATTGGAATGGTAGGCATTCGCATTTAAAATTACGTAATAGTTATAATTATCGTGACTTGAATTACCTGAAATGTAAAAGCTTAAAACAAGCGGATCGCCATAATAGTCGAAACAGATCTCTTCAGGGGCACATTTTCGAAGGGCCGGCGAGTTCATTCTTATTCCAATCAGCTCTTTGTAGTAATCAAAAAGATCTTTGTTCTTTGGAAGGATATCAAAATTCAACCAGTTGGTTTCGTTATCTTTTTGATAGCTGTTATGGTCGATTTTGCCTTCATCAGGATCTTTATAAGGCGATTTTGCGATCACCTTTGAGCGGGCAAATTCCTGTCCGGCGTGAATCATGGTAATGCCTTGTGCGGTAAAAAGAGAGAGCGCTGCGAGTTTACAGAGCTTTAGTTGTTCGTTAGTGAGGGTACTGTGTTCAAGCGGATTATCTACTTTTTGATCGTGAATTTCAGGATCGAGGCCAATGCGAATGAAATCTGCGAGCGTGTACCCGTCATGGCTCTCCAGGTAATTTACGCTGTGTTCAGAGGTTTGGTAGAGTCCTCCTTCACCGTGATTTAAAGTACCTTTAAAGATGTTTTCGATTCGTTCGCGGCGGGTTTCATGCTGCCACTCAGAAAATATAAACCCACGGTCGTGAAGCGGATCTGATCCTTTTATACTGTTTCTGATTCGGTCGTTCCAGGAAGCCCAGTCGTGATCAGAAAAGTGAGCAGGGGAATAGTACCCGCCCCAGGGTTCGGCAATCAACACTGCATTGGGATACCGTTCATGTACTGCAGTTTTGATGGCGTCCCATGTGTCGCGGTCGAGAAGGGCGGCCAGGTCAAAACGAAATCCGTCAATTTTATACTCATCCATCCAGTAGAGCAGAGAGTCGATAATTAACTTACGGGCGATGGGATTTTCTGATTTAAATTCGTTACCGGTGCCGCTTCGGTTCAGATAATTTCCCTTTTCATCTGTTCTCAAATACGTTTTTGGAACAAGATGGGTAAGTGGATTTAAATCAAAAAGGGAGGTATGATTGTAGACGACATCCATCAGAACAGTCATATTCTCGGCATGCAGAGCTTTTACCATCTGCTTAAACTCATCGATCACAGCCGTGGTTTTCCCCGAATAGTTGTTGCTGTAGTCGGAAGCAAAGCGGCTCTCGGGTGCAAAGAAGTACGAAGTCATATATCCCCAATAGTTCAGGGAGTATGGATTCCAGGTATTGTGAAATCCCTCAGGAGTTTTTACCTCGTACGGAGGCTCTTCAACTGCAAATTTCTGCAGAGGTAGAAGTTCAATACAGTTAACGCCCAGTTTTTTAAGGTGTGCAATTCCACCTTTTTGATTTTCGTCTATTATTTTTTGGTAGGAAGCCACTCCGGATGCTTTACTGCTGGTGTGAGCCGTGAGATCTTTAATGTGAGACTCGTAAATAACCAGGTCTCTTGGATCTTTTGGAAAGCAGTGACCTGTTTCTTCCCAGTCAAATTCGTGAGAAAAAATATATGATTTTGCTTCCTGCCTGTACGTGTTTTTTACGGTTACATGGCGGCTGTAGGGATCGGCAAACACCTCTCCTATATAGGGAGACTTAGGCCGGTTTTTCTTTTTATAGGCCGGTTTATACCCATACCAGCTGCCTTCCAGATTTTTTTCAACGGTGCAGGACCACCATCCATCTTCACTCTTTTCCATCGATACGATTTCACCTTGATCATCGCTATAGTTTTGATAGATGATGCACTCTACAGAATCCGCTGCCGGACAGTAAAAACAGAAACCTGTTGACGATTCAGAGAGATGAAACCCGGGGTTATACTCTTTTTTAACATTCTTTTCGGCTACTTCCATTAAACTACAGGGCTTCCGGGTTCAGCTGTGGTTTCGACAAAATGCAGTGATCCATCACTGTTTTCGCCCATCAATATCATGCCATTGCTTTCAATCCCCATCATCTTTTTGGGTTCCAGATTGGCGACTATACAGACGGTTTTCCCGATGATTTCATCGGGTTTAAAATATTCTGAGATACCTGAAAGGATTGTACGTTTTTCAAATCCAAGATTAACGGTGATTTTCAGCAGTTTTTTCGATTTTTTAATTTTTTCGGCGTGCTCAATTTTACCGGCCCTTAAATCCAGGGAAGCGAAGTTTCCAAAATCGACAGATTTCTTAAGAGGTTCATATTCAACTTTTTCCTCTTTTTGCTCGTTTTCACCGGCTCTTTCAATCAGCTTTTGAACCTGTTTCTCGACCACTTCATCCTCAATTTTTTCAAATAAAATTCCTGCTTCTCCAATAATCTGGCCCGACGGAATTAAGTGATCGTTTATCTTTTGCCAGGTTGTGGCTTCGGGAATTCCAAGCTGATTTCGGAGCAAATGCATTTTTTGAGGCAGTACCGGCTGAAAAAGAACAGAGAGCGCTGAACTGATTTGCAATGAAACGTATAGCGTATTTCCACAAGCTTCGGGGTTCTCTTTTCGTGTTTTCCAGGGTTCGGTTTCTGTAAAATAACGATTCCCGATTCGGGCAAGGTGCATGGTTTCTGCAATAGCTTCCCTGAAACGGTATGCCTTGTAAGCGGCTTCAATTTTTTCTTTCTGTTCTCCGATCGCTTTCAGCGCCTGCATGTCGGTTTCGGTGGGGTTACTCAGTTCGGGAACACTTCCATCAAAAAAGCGGTGTGTAAAACTTGTTGACCGAAACACAAAGTTGCCAAGAATATCCGCCAGCTCGCTGTTAACACGATTCTGGAAATCATTCCATGAGAAATCGGAGTCTTTTGTTTCGGGAAGGGTAGTGCCCAGGACGTAGCGAAGCAGATCGGGTTCAAAATCATTCAGATACTCGTTGAGCCATACTGCCCACCCTTTCGACGTTGAAAGTTTTCGCCCCTCAAGGTTCAGGAATTCATTTGCCGGCACATTTTCTGGCAGAACATAATCGCCATGTTCTTTGAGCGTGGCGGGAAACATAATGCAGTGAAATACGATATTGTCTTTACCGATAAAGTGGATTAGACTCGTGTCTTCATCCTGCCAATAGGTTTTCCACAGTTCGGGTTCCCCCTTTTGCTCTGCCCACTCTTTGGTTGCCGATATGTAGCCAATGGGTGCATCAAACCAAACATACAGAACTTTACCTTCACCATCGGGCAGCGGAACGGGCACTCCCCAGCTTAAGTCGCGGGTAACAGCTCGATCAGAAAGTCCGGCATTCAGCCAGCTCTTGCACTGCCCCGTAACATTTGGTTTCCAGTTATCGCGTGAATCAATCCATGTTTCCAGCCATGGCTGAAAATCACCCAGCGGTATAAACCAGTGGTCGGTTTTTTTGATGACGGGCTTATTGCCGGTAATCGCACTAACGGGATCGATCAGCTCGGTGGGCGAAAGAGATGAACCGCACTTTTCACACTGATCACCATACGCCTCCGGGTGACCACAAACCGGACAGGTGCCTTTTACATAGCGGTCGGGCAGAAACATATCCGCTTCTTCATCATAAAGCTGTTCCTGTGACTTTTTTTTGAAGATCCCTTTTTCGTACAATTTCAGAAAGATATCCTGCGAAGTTTTTCGATGCGTTTCTGAACTGGTTCGGCCGTAGTAGTCGAAGTCGATGCCAAACTTTTTAAAAACGGCTTTATTGGCCGTGTGATAGCGATCTACAATTTCCTGTGGAGATACATCCTCTTTCTCAGCCGCTATTGTGATGGGAACACCATGTTCATCAGAGCCGCAGATATGTATGATATCTTTCTCATTAAGCCGCTGGAACCGTGTATATAGATCGGCCGGAAGATAAGCACCGGCTAAGTGCCCGAGGTGAATGGGGCCATTGGCATACGGTAGTGCGGAAGTAACTAAAATACGTTTCGACATAAATGAGTGACTGTACGAAAAATTGATGATTACTTAACATTTTGCATAGCATCAAAAATTAGCAATTCGAGCAACAAGTTGCAGTGGTAGTTTGGTTTTTTTGATTTTTCCCTAATTACACTGCCAGAAGATGGCTTAATGCGAATAAAAAAGATTAAAGATTGAGAAGATTCAAAGATTGGAGGTTGATAAATGCGACAGGCCGGATGCTTTAAAAGAGCCAATGTTGGTAGTTCACCGGCTCACTTGCTGATATTAACCTAAATAATGATCAAGGTATAGCACTCTTATTTGATTTCAGAAATCAAAGCAGATGTACCGTTTTGACGTTGCAGCCTTAGATAATTCCAGCAGGGTGCTTGCGCTTGTCCTCCGAATTGTATGCATGCCAGCCGATTAAAATCAAAAAGAAAAAGGGAACAAGAAGGCCGATTCCTGCAGTGGCAAAACCTAAAATTAAAGCGACCCAAATAAACAGTGGGCTAATAATTAATAAGCATGCGCCGGTTCTGTACTGGCCTTTGTAAATGTGCCCCAGACCTGGTATGACACTGGAGAGAGCGGCAATCACATTACGGGATTTATGCAGACCGCTACTGAGCTGAGTATGTTGTTGAGTATTCATATGTACCTCCTGATAGCATATAAAGTAATGTACTATATCTCGATAAAGGTTCTGTGAATTTT
>Ga0102938_10002775_pt1 | contig 13184 bp, 14 predicted proteins | sample SalPonR2_B_D2_MG_FD_84516 | JGI IMG/M metagenome (GOLD analysis project Ga0102938, IMG submission 84516) | Salt pond soil microbial communities from South San Francisco under conditions of wetland restoration - Salt Pond MetaG R2_B_D2_MG | ecosystem: Environmental > Aquatic > Marine >... | reverse complement strand
CAGGAGCTTGCTGCAGGCAATGTGCTGGAAGCTGCTGCGGCCTTGAACCGACAGATTGAAGAGTGTGTTCAAATGCTACCTGCACAATATTTGTGGTCTTATGGGCGCTATCGCAAGATGAAAACACACCTGAGACGCCAGCAACCGCAGTAAGTTGTTTACAGCGAAAAAAAATATTCCATGTAGTGGTGAAAAATGCTAACGTTCTCGCGTTGCGGAGGGGGGCCTACCTGTGATGGCCTGTTGTTTATTTCCATTTAATCTTAATTAACCAAACAGGAGTAGGTAAATGAGAACAATTAAACAATTAGTAGTGGTGTTCCTGGTAAGTTTTGTTTTCGCTGTGGTAGTGCAACCGGTTTTTTCTGCTGAAAAAATCAACCTGAATACAGCAACAATTGAGCAGTTAACCGAACTTAAAGGTATTGGTCCGGTAACCGCTCAAAAAATTGATGAATATCGTAAAGCTAAAGCCTTTTCCAGCGTTGATGAGCTGACCGAAGTCAGTGGAGTTGGTCCTAAGACCTTGGAAAAACTGCGTGACCAGTTGATGGTAGACGACACCAAGCAACTCTAGTCAACTGTCAGGCAGGTCTCTTTCGCAACGCTGACGGGCGGGGGAAATGCCCCCTCCCGTTTTTTAATTTTACGGAGTTGAGGATGAAAGTTCTGGTAACCGGGGCTGCTGGTTTTATTGGTTTCCATTTGAGTCAAAGGCTGCTTAAACGCGGCGATGAGGTCGTTGGGCTGGACAACCTCAACGACTATTACGATGTCAATCTCAAATATGCTCGCCTGGCGCAGATAGAGAGTAAACCCAATTTCCGACTGGTCAAAATGGATCTGGCCGACCGTGAGGGCATCGCTGATCTGTTTCGTCGCGAGGCTTTTGATCGCGTTGTTAATCTCGCCGCCCAGGCCGGGGTCCGTTATTCCCTGATTAATCCCCACGCCTACATTGACAGCAACCTGCAAGGGTTTATCAATATCCTTGAGGGATGCCGTCACACCAAGGTGGAACATCTGGTTTATGCCTCTTCTTCTTCGGTCTATGGTGCCAACACCAGTATGCCTTTTTCCGTGCATGACAACGTTGATCACCCCTTGTCCCTTTATGCGGCCAGTAAAAAAGCTAATGAGTTGATGGCCCATACCTATAGTCACCTCTATGACATGCCGACTACGGGACTGCGCTTTTTCACCGTCTACGGCCCCTGGGGTCGTCCTGATATGGCGTTATTTCTGTTTACCCGGGCGATCCTGGCCGGTGAGCCGATTGATGTCTTCAATTACGGCAAGATGCGCCGCGATTTTACTTACATTGATGATATTGTCGAAGGGGTTGTGCGCACCCTTGATCATACGGCAGCCTCCAATGCCCAATGGAGTGGCACAACTCCTGATCCGGGTACCAGTGCGGCACCATACCGACTTTACAATATCGGCAATAACAACCCGATGGAGTTGATGTATCTGATCGACGTGCTGGAGAAGAAATTGGGAGTCACAGCGCAAAAAAATATGCTCCCTATTCAGCCGGGTGATGTGCCTGCTACCTATGCTGATGTTGATGCCTTAATCACCGATGTTGGCTTCAAACCGGCTACCCCCATCGAGGTTGGCGTAGAGCGTTTTGTCGCCTGGTATCGGGAATTCTATAAGAAATAAAAGCGCTTGACTTTTTCTGTTGTGATTTGTTAAAAGGACGCCTCGGTTATTGCAGGCACGTAGCTCAGTGGGAGAGCACTACCTTGACACGGTAGGGGTCGGCGGTTCAATCCCGCCCGTGCCTACCAGTGACTGCAGTGAGACAATTCCAACCGAGTCAAGGCATCTAATCGATGCCTTTTTTGTTTTGGAGATAAAGCTGATGCCCAGTGTACAGATAGAACTTCCCGATGGATCGATCAAAGACTTTGACGCGGGTGTGACCCCTTACGATGTTGCCCAGTCAATCAGTGAAGGGTTGGCACGCCAGACCCTCGCGGCGCGTTTTAATGGTGTTCTGATCGACACCACCCGCATCCTGGAAGAATCCGGAAAATTACTGCTCATCACCCTCAACTCCCCGGAAGCCTTGGAGATGATTCGTCACTCCTGCGCCCACCTGATGGCGCAGGCGGTTAAGGAACTATATGGCAACGAGGTGCAAGTCACTATCGGCCCGGCGATCAAGGATGGCTTCTACTACGACTTTTACAGCGATACCAAAAAATTTGTACCCGAAGACTTCCCCATCATCGAAGCCAAAATGGATGAACTGGCCAAAGCCGACATACCGGTTGAGCGCAAGGTCATGAGCCGTGACGAGGCGATTGCCATGTTTCGTTCCATGGGCGAGAGTTACAAGGTCGAGTTGATTGAAGATCTGGAGCAGGACACCCTTTCTTTGTATCAGCAGGGCAGCTTTATTGACCTCTGCCGCGGACCGCACGTGCCGCGCACCGGTGTCTTTAAGGCCTTCAAGCTGACCAGTTTGGCCGGCGCCTATTGGCGTGGCGATGAAAAGAAAGCGATGCTGCAGCGCATTTATGCGACTGCATTTTTGAATAAAAAGGATTTAAAAAAACATCTCGAGCGTCTTGAAGAGGCACGCAAGCGCGATCATCGCAAGTTAGGACGTGAACTCGATCTGTTTTCCTTCAGTGATGAGATTGGTGCCGGGATGGTTCTCTGGCATCCCAAAGGGGCCATGTTACGAACCCTGATTGAGGATTTTGAGCGCAAGGAACATCTTAAGCGCGGCTACGATATCGTTGTTGGCCCGCAACTGTTGAAAACAGAGTTATGGAAAACCTCCGGCCACTACGACAATTATCGGGAAAATATGTATTTCACCGAGGTTGACGAACAGGGCTACGGCATCAAACCAATGAATTGTCTGGCTCATATGCTTATCTACAAGGCGAAGCCGCGTTCTTATCGCAATCTGCCGGTTCGTTATTTCGAATTAGGTACGGTGCATCGCCACGAAAAATCGGGGGTATTGCACGGTTTGTTGCGGGTTCGCGGTTTTACTCAGGACGATGCCCACATCATCTGTCGCCCTGATCAGATTGATGCGGAGGTCAAGGGTGTCATGTCCTTTGTCCGTGATGTCGCCGGTATTTTTGGTTTTGATTACACCATGGAGTTGTCAACCCGCCCGGAAAAATCGATCGGCAGTGATGCAGACTGGGAACTGGCAACCGGTGCCCTAAGGAGTGCTCTTGATGATGTCGGTGAGCCTTATGAGGTCAATGATGGCGATGGTGCTTTTTACGGGCCCAAGATTGACGTAAAGCTGAAGGACGCGCTTGACAGAGAGTGGCAGTGTGCTACAATCCAGTGCGATTTTACCCTGCCGGAACGTTTTGATCTGACCTACACAGGACAGGATGGTGAAAAACACCGCCCGGTGATGCTGCATCGGGTGATTGTTGGTTCCATCGAGCGGTTCATCGGTGTACTTATCGAACATTATGCAGGTAGTTTCCCTCTCTGGTTGTCTCCGGTACAAGCCATCGTGCTGAACGTGACGGATCGTCAGGCAGAGTACACCCAGCAGGTGTTTGAGCATTTGCGTGCTGGTGGTATGCGGGTTGAGCTTGATCTGCGTAACGAGAAGCTGGGTTTTAAAATTCGTGAAGCACAGGTGGCAAAAATTCCCTACATGTTGGTCATCGGCGATCGGGAGGTTGAGAATCAGACCGTAGCGCCGCGCTTCCGTGATGGTAGTACCCTTGATTCCTTGAGTGTTGCTGATTTTGCTGCCTTTGTCGCGGCTGAAGCGGCGGCATATAAATAAATAACGTTGCATTAAAGACCCGATGTGGGTCTTTTGTGTGTAAGTAATTGCGTTAGTTTACCAAGAATAGGAGATATGTCATAGCCAAAGAAGCGAACATCAACGAAGACATCAGGGCACGCCAGGTGCGTGTTATTGATGATGAGGGCGGCCAGTTAGGAGTTCTTGATATTGACCGGGCGTTGGAGTTGGCGCGGGAGCAGGGTCTGGATCTGGTTGAAGTCTCACCACAGGCAGAACCTCCTGTATGCCGGATCATGGATTATGGCAAGTACAAATACCAGCAGGCCAAGCGTTCATCGGAAGCGAAAAAAAAGCAGGTCAAGTTTGAAATTAAAGAAGTCAAGATGCGTCCGAAAACAGACGAACATGATTTCCTTTTCAAAATGAAACACGCGCGGCGTTTTCTCGAAGAAGGGAACAAGGTTAAGCTGACTATCATGTTCCGTGGGCGCGAAAATGCCCATCCTGAACAGGGAACAATGCAACTTAACAAGGCCATTGAAGCATTAAAAGATATTGGTCAGATTGAATCACATCCGAGCAAGATGGGGCGCTTCATGACCATGATGATCGGTCCAATTAAAAAATGATGGCGTCGCAAAAACTCACCAACTGCTGCGTTGCTGCCATTTTATCGCTGCTTCGACGTACGTAAGTACGCCTCATTGCTCGATAATGGCGCGCCTTGCATTTGGCGCTTTTTGCTTAGCCATCAAAACTGATGCTTTTTGCAAAAGCATTTAAAATAGTCTGTGACTGCAGGCAGTCACATCGGTAACAGGAGAAAAACCATGCCAAAGATTAAAACCAACCGCGGCGCCGCCAAGCGTTTTCGTAAAACCGGTACCGGCAAGATTCGTCGGAATAAGGCTTATACCAGCCACATCCTTACCTCAAAAACAACCAAGCGCAAGCGTAACCTGCGCCAGGGAAGTACAGTGAATAAGGCCGATGAGCGCAATATCGGTCAGCTGGTTCCGTACTTGTAGCACGTAAAAAAAAAGATGTAACTGCCCGGTGCAGTTATGGCAGTGAACTGTGGGGTCGATCTCCCCCTGCAGATCCGGCCACGGCAGATGCCGAAACCACCATTTAATTGAAGGAGCAAGTGAGATGGCAAGAGTAAAAAGAGGCTTCAAAGCCAGACGTCGTCGTAACAAGATTCTTAAGCTGGCAAAAGGGTACCGCGGTGCCCGGAGTAAATTGTTTCGCTCAGCAACCGAGGCTGTTGACCGTGCCTTGAATTATGCGTTTCGTGACCGTCGGGTTAAAAAACGTGATTTCCGGGCCCTGTGGATAGCCCGCATTAATGCCGCTGCGCGCGACAATGGTTTGTCCTACAGCCGTTTGATCCATGGTTTAAAACAGGCCGAAATAGCACTCGATCGCAAAATTATGGCTGATCTCGCTGTTAATGATCCAGCGGCTTTCAGTGTGATAGCTGAAACTGCTAAAACCCGTCTGCAGTAAAAAATAGCTGTTCATTTCCGGGAGACCGAGTGCCAGGCTCTGTCTCCCTTTTTTTTTGTAAGCTGTTTTTGTCGTTTTTCCTGCTGAATTCATGATCAAAACCAAACCACAGGTACGCGGTAGCTCAAGGTACGGACAACACCATGATAGAACGTATACAGCAACTTCAGCACGATTCGTTGGCCGCTTTACAACATGCTGCATCACTTAAAGACCTTCAGGCCATCAGGGTTCAGGTTCTCGGCAAAAAAGGGAGTCTGACTGATATAATGAAGGGGATGCGTGACCTCTCTGCTGAGGAACGTCCGGCGATTGGCAGTCTTGTTAATACCTTCAAGGATACTTTTGAAGAGGCCTATGGGCAGCGTCAAGCTTATCTTGATGAACTTGAGATTTCTGCCCGCTTCAGTCGTGAAACCATTGATGTGACCCTGCCTGGACGCAAAGGTCCGCGCGGCAGTCTGCATCCGGTCTCTCTGGTAACGGACGATATTGTTGATATTTTTTCTCGCCTGGGTTTTTCGGTTGAGGAAGGCCCCGAGATTGAGAAGGACTTCTACAATTTCGAAGCCCTCAATATTCCCAAAGATCATCCTGCCAGGGATATGCAAGACACCTTTTACATCAATGATGACCTGGTTCTGCGTACCCACACCTCCCCGGTACAGATCCGTACCATGTTGAAGCAGCCGCCACCGATTCGCATCATCGCCCCGGGAACCGTTTATCGGCGCGATTCCGATCTGACCCACAGCCCGATGTTTCATCAGATTGAGGGGTTCTTGGTTGATGAGCGGGTGACCTTTGGCGATCTCAAAGGGGTTCTGACCCACTTTCTCAATGAATATTTCGGTGCCGGGTTGCAGGTGCGTTTTCGCCCCTCCTTCTTCCCCTTTACCGAGCCCAGCGCCGAGGTCGATATTGCCTGTGTTATCTGTGGTGGTAAGGGCTGTCGGGTGTGTAGTGGCACTGGTTGGTTAGAGATTCTTGGCTGTGGAATGATCGATCCCGAAGTTTTTTCTGCGGTTAATTATGATGCAACAAGGTACAGCGGATTTGCTTTTGGTATGGGTCTTGAGCGGATTGCCATGCTGAAGTATGGGGTCAGTGATCTGCGCCTGTTCTTTGAAAATGATATACGCTTCCTGAAACAGTTCAGTTAAGCGCAAAGGACCAAAAAGTTATGATCGTTACCTATAACTGGTTAAAAGAATTTGTCGATGTTGACGCGTCGCCGCAAGAGTTGTGTCATCGTCTGACCATGGCCGGTCTGGAAGTTGATTCCCTCAAAGAATTGGGCGCCGGGCTTGAATCGGTAATCGTTGCCCGGCTTGATCAGGTCGATCCCCATCCGGATGCTGATCGTCTGACTTTATGTCAGGTCAATACCGGTAGCGAGGTCGTGCCGGTGGTCTGTGGCGCGACCAATCATAAGGTCGGAGATCTGGTCGCTTTAGCGCAACCGGGGACACTGTTGCCAGGGGAATTCAAGATTAAAAAATCGAAGATTCGCGGCCAGGTTTCCTGCGGCATGCTGTGCTCTGAAAAGGAACTGGGGCTGGCTGATGAGTCTGAAGGGATTATGATTCTCCCGGCGCAACTGCCGATTGGTCAGCCGGTTTTTGATGTGATGGGGTGGCGTGACTATCAGATTGAAATTGGATTAACCCCGAACCGTCCGGACTGCCTTAGTATTATCGGAGTTGCCCGTGAAGTTGCCGCTCTATACGGCAAACAATTAAAGCTTCCAATGATAAAACTGACTGAAGCCAGTGAAGCCATATTGTCACACGCCAGCGTTGATATTGAAGATAGCCAGGCCTGTCCACGTTATGCTGCGCGCATGATTCGTGGAGTAAAGATTGGACCCTCACCCGAATGGATGGTCAGGCGTCTTGAGGCTGTAGGTATGCGTTCGATCAACAATATTGTTGATGTGACCAATTACGTCATGATGGAGTTGGGGCACCCGCTTCATGCCTTTGATTTCCGCTTTGTTGAGGAAGGGCGTATCGTCGTTAAGTGCGCACATGAGGGTGACAGATTCGCCACCCTGGACGGTCAGGAGCATCAGCTGTCAGGTGATGATTTGATGATCTGTGATGGTCGCAAAGCCGTCGCCCTGGCAGGAGTGATGGGCGGACTGAATTCCGAGGTTCAGGATGACACGGAAACAATCCTGCTTGAAGCGGCTTACTTTAACCCGGTAACAGTGCGTCGTTCGAGTAAACGTCATGGCCTGCATACGGAATCGTCACATCGTTTTGAGCGTGGCGCAGATGTTGATATGGTTCCTGTTGCCTTGGATCGGGCCGCTGCTCTGATGGCAGAATGGGGGGGTGGCGATGTCCTGGCTGGTGTTATTGATGTTTATCCACAACCCCTGTCGCAACGAAAGATCAAATTATCCTTGGCCAGTATTAATCGCATACTGGATCTGCCACTGGATGTTGCCACAGTTATAAAATGTCTCGAATCCATCGGTCTAAATGTGGCGCCGCAAGCAACCGAAGATGAGATATTTGTGGTCAGTATCCCCAGCTTTCGTCCGGATCTTGAGCGTGAGATAGACCTGATTGAAGAGGTAGTCCGTCTCTATGGCTACGATCAGGTGCCGGTGACGATGCCCATTGGCGCAGTTGACGCGAGCGTGCCACCCGAGCATCAACGCCTGCAAAAAAAACTCCGCGATATGCTGGTAGCTTCAGGGTTTTCAGAGACCATCAATTATTCTTTCATTGCTGCTAATGCCGTTGATAAGGTCGAATTGCCGCAAGATGATGTGCGTCGCCGGCTGACACCGATTTTAAATCCCCTTTCCGAAGAGCAAGCGGTGATGCGAACCAGTCTGGTGCCGAGCCTGCTGGAAATTGTCGCCAGGAACCTTAATTACCGGAGCACTGATCTACGTCTATTTGAATTGCGGCCGGTTTTTTTGTCTGGTGAGGGGGGCCAAACCACAGAACGCTTGTCTCTTGCTGCCGTTATGACCGGTCGCAGAGAGCAGGAAGGGTGGGCGCAGAGTGGCGACCTGGTCGATTTTTATGACTTAAAGGGAGCAGTTGAGGGGTTCTTAACAGCTTTTGGCCTGGAACATGTCAGGTTTGCTGCTGTGCCAACGCAACCTTATTTGCATCCGGGCAAGTCTTGTGCACTGACGACTGAGGATGGGATTCTGCTGGGTTATCTAGGCGAAGTCCATCCGCGTACGTTGTCGACATTTGATATTGACCAGCCTGTCTACTTGCTGGATCTGGATGCTGAAGAATTGCTTTACCAGCAGGTGTCGCGACGTTCTTTTACCCCCTTGTCGCGCTTTCCCGATGTCAGTCGTGATACCGCCCTGCTGGTGGATGACGAGATTCGAGCCGAACAGATTCTTGACGTTTTGCGTCAGTATCAGGCAAGAACCGTTGAGGATCTGACCCTGTTTGATCTCTACACCGGGCAGGGTATTCCGCCAGGGAAAAAGAGCATCGGGGTGCGTATTCGTTATCGCGACATGACCAAGACTCTTACCGAAGAAGAGGTTGGTAAAGCGCATGATCGGATGATCAGCACCTTGTGTGATAAATTGGCTGCTGAAATTCACTGATAGCACTTGCGGCAACTTTTCCGCTATGGTACAAAACTATTGAAATCAAATAGATACTTGATTCTAAGGCTTATTTTAAAAAGGCAGGAGGGTTTATGACAAAAGCAGATTTGATAGAGAATGTTTATTTGACCACCGGGTTCTCAAAAAAAGAATCTGCAGAAATTGTCGAGATGGTTTTTGACTTAATGAAGTCAACTCTCGAGGATGGAGAAAAAATCAAGATTGCCGGATTTGGCAATTTTGTTGTCAAAGAAAAAGCCTCCCGGCGCGGACGCAATCCCCAGACCGGTGGCGAAATTGAAATCTCTGCTCGTAAAATTCTGACATTCAAGCCGAGTCAGGTACTCAAGGCGGCCATTAACGAGGCTTCCTGAGCTACTTAAAGAGAAGCTGTGGCTGATATTCCCGACAAACTTTTTTTTAAAATAGGTGAGGTGGCGGATCTTCTCGATCTCAAGACCCATGTATTGCGTTATTGGGAAACAGAGTTCGGCTGCCTTAAGCCGGTTAAAAGTCGCAGTAATCAGCGACTTTATCGCCGTAAGGACGTAGAAACGGCCCTGTTGATCAAAGACCTTCTTTATCATCAGGGTTTTACTATTGCCGGAGCGCGCAATCAGCTTGATCATCAAAACAGTTTTGACCTGCCCGTCTCTTCCCGTGAAGAGACATTTCAAACAGCTCAACAACGGCTGACACAAGTGAAATCCGATCTGCTGGCATTGCGCCGTTCCCTGCTAGACAACCAATGATCCATCGAAAAGTGACGACGTGCTGATACTGGTAACCAACGATGATGGCGTCTATTCTCCCGGGCTACGCGCGCTAGCAGATGCGATGGCGACCCTCGGTGAGGCTGTGATTGTCGCCCCGGATCGCAATCGTAGCGCTGTAGGCCATGCCCTTACCCTGGAACATCCCCTGCGTGCCGAAGAAATTGAGCCCGGTATTTTTGCTGTCGATGGCACTCCGACCGATTGCGTTAATCTGGGGATTCACGGTTTGATGATGCAGCGCCCTGATCTGGTAGTTTCCGGCATTAATAATGGTAGTAATATGGGCGATGATATTACCTACTCCGGTACCGTCAGCGCAGCACTGGAAGCTTCGTTGATGGGAATTCCGGCAATTGCTGTATCGTTGGATGCCAAACTATTTTCTGAAGTCGACCTGCTATCAGCCACTAACTTTATCGTTGCTCTGGCCCAACAAGTGATAAAAAAAGGTTTGCCTGCTGACACTTTTCTCAATGTCAATATCCCCTCCGGCAGTTGTCATGGAGTGGAAATTACCCGCCAAGGCAAGCGTCGTTATGGCGAGGCTGTGATTGTTAATGAGGATCCTCGTGGACGAAAATATTATTGGATTGGGGGTTCCAGCGTTGGCTTTGAGGATATTCCCGGTACCGACTGTTGTGCCGTGTCACGTGGACATATCTCGGTTACTCCCCTGTACACCAATCTGACGAGCGACAGTTGTTGTGAAGATATGAAGAACTGGTCACTGACATGTCGAGGGAGTGATTCCTGATGGACTATGCCGTTGCCAGACGCCGAATGGTCCAACAACAGATAGTTTCCAGAGGAATCGAAGATCCGCGTCTGATTGAAGCGATGAACCGGCTACCCCGTCATTTTTTTGTTGATGAGGGGTTAGGTGGCCACGCTTATGCTGATGGCCCACTGCCGATTGGCCACAAACAGACCATCTCTCAGCCCTACATGGTGGCTGCGATGTCAGCTGCGTTGGATTTGCAGGGGCAGGAGCGAGTCCTTGAAATAGGTACCGGTTCAGGTTACCAGACCGCGATTCTTGCCATGTTGGCTAAGCGTGTCTATTCTGTTGAACGCATCGCCAACCTTGCCGCCCGTGCCCGCAAGGTTCTTGATCAATTACACATCAGTAACGTTAATATCAAAACTGCGGATGGCACCCTGGGTTGGAAAGATCAAGCTCCGTTCGACGGGATTTTAGTCGCTGCCGGGGCGCCTGATGTACCATTGGAATATCTTGCCCAGTTAGCTGTAGGGGGGAAGCTTGTGCTCCCGGTAGGAGGGTATAATGAGCAAAATCTGCTGCGGATAACCCGCCTTGATAACGATCAGTTTAAACGTGAAGAGCTGATGGGTTGTCGTTTTGTTCCACTGATCGGCGCAGCGGGTTGGTCTGAAGCTGATGAAAGCTAATCTGCCTGTGATGAACTCACCATGCTGAAATCTGTACGCCGCCTCTACGACTGGGTACTGACCTGGGCTAACAGCCGCTACGCGCTACTGGCGCTGGGGCTGCTCGCTTTTACCGAAGCCAGTTTTTTTCCGATACCTCCCGATGTTCTGATTATGGCTCTGGCCCTGTCCATGCCACAGATGTCCTACCGCTATGCCCTGATCGCTACGGGTGGTTCAGTGCTGGGGGCTGCCCTTGGTTATGCCATTGGTTGGGGACTGTGGGATGTTTTGGCGGTCTATTTCTACGCTTATGTGCCGGGGGTCACCGAAGCGGGTTTTGCCCGTGTTGGTGCGTTGTTTAGCGAATACGATTTCTGGATTATTTTTGCTGCCGGCTTTACCCCGATCCCCTATAAAATCTTTACTATTGCCGCCGGTGTATTTGCTGTCAATTTCCCGGTATTTATGTTGGCATCCTTGATCGGTCGCGGTTTACGCTTTTATCTGGTGGCCACCCTGTTCTATTATATGGGACAACCGGCTCGCGCCCTGATTGAAAAATACTTCAATCTATTAACCATCATCGTCTTTGTTATTGTTGCGGTTTTTCTTGTTGTTGCCCGGCTGGCCAGTTGATGGCCAAGGCAGATGACAAAAAACGAATCTTCTTTTAATTGCCGGTCACAGGAAGGTGGTAGTGTTTTTGTCCCGTCTCTCATTGGCTCTGTTGGTTGCTGTGACCTTTGTGGCTGTTTTGACAGCCTGTCATCGTGGCGTCTATCATACCGTTGAACCGGGTCAAACCCTTTTCAGAATCAGTCGTACCTATGGGGTTGATAGCGACTATCTAGCACGTATTAACAATATCTCCGACCCGACGCAATTGCGCGCCGGGACCAAATTATTTATACCGGGAACCAATCAGCAACGTCGCGTTGCGGTGGTAACATCGCCACCGGCGTCCACTACCACCCGCACCACACCTCCGCTGCGACCTACGTCGCCCTCGGCTTCAACGCCTGCTCCTGTCCTGACACCCCAGCCAAAGCCGTCACCATCATCGCCCCCTGCAACGATAGCCAGTGTACCGCAAAAGAAACTTAATTGGCCACTTAAGGGCCGAATTGTGCGACATTTCAGCTCAGCAGCCGAGGCGGGAGCGGGACGCGGTATTGAAATCGCCGCAAAGTCGGGGACATCGGTGCTGGCTGCCGAAGCCGGACGAGTTATTTATAGTGGCGACGGGGTCAGTGGTTACGGACATCTGGTGATTTTGCAGCACGATAATCAGCTCTTTACTGTCTACGGATTTAATCAGCGTAATCTGGTCAATCAGGGGGTGTTTGTCAGTCGAGGTGACAAAATTGCCTTGTCGGGAACACCACCTGCGGGGGGTGAGCCACGCTTGCATTTTGAGGTTCGATCAGGAAAGGAACCGGTAAATCCTCAGTTATATCTCCCTTAGTGATCACTGCGATCATATTAGAAACCCAGGGATTTGGAGATTATTGATGAACAGATATAATTCAGAAGAGGATCAGCCGGAAGAGTTGGATGCCTTGCCCGATGAGGAGGAAAATACCCAAAATCCACAAACCGATATTGCGGATGAAGGAGAAGAAAAGGAATACCGCTCTGACGATCAGGCATCAACAGCTGACGCCATCAAGCTCTACCTCAAGGACATCCAGAAAAGTCAACTCTTAAGCGCCGCACAGGAACGTGAATTAGCTGAATTGATCGCAGTTGGTGATGACCATGCCAGAGAACGGATGATCGAATCGAACCTGCGCCTGGTGGTTAAAATTGCCAAGCGTTACATGAATCGCGGCCTGCCTTTTCTCGATCTCATTGAAGAAGGCAATATGGGGCTGATCAAAGCCGTTGAAAAGTTTAAGGTCAGCAAGGGGTGCCGTTTTTCTACCTATGCTACCTGGTGGATTCGTCAGTCGATCGAACGTGCTTTGGTCAATCAAAGTCGTACTATTCGTTTACCAGTACATGTTGCCGATGAAATTAATAAGCTTGTCAAAATTAATCGCGAACTGGTACAGACCCTGAAACGTGATCCCTCCACCGCAGAAATTGCCGGCGCTATGGGTGTTGGGGAAGCCCAGGTGGAAAAGATGCAGTTACTGCTTAGAAAAACATACTCAAT
>Ga0102938_10002774_pt1 | contig 13185 bp, 13 predicted proteins | sample SalPonR2_B_D2_MG_FD_84516 | JGI IMG/M metagenome (GOLD analysis project Ga0102938, IMG submission 84516) | Salt pond soil microbial communities from South San Francisco under conditions of wetland restoration - Salt Pond MetaG R2_B_D2_MG | ecosystem: Environmental > Aquatic > Marine >... | reverse complement strand
GGCAACATATTCTATTCCCTCAGCCGTTATGGTCCAACTTTCACGGTCGGGATTGTATTTTGCCAAGCCTCTGGCAGCAAGGCCAGTTCCTTGTTGGCGGTGCGAAACAGTGTTCCTAACCTTCTGGGAGAAGTATGTGTCGCTGCGACCGTCTGCGATTTGGGCATCCTTGCCTGATGGTGAAAGGCGAATCTCCAATTGGTCGATAAGGTCGGATATGGTAATTTCGCCCGATGAGCTAGCGGCAAGTTCTCGCAATACCTCATCACGTATTTCAGATTCAGCAATTGACATGAAGGCCCTCCATTTTATTTTCGGGGGTATTACTTTTTATTATGCGAATACGATCACTCTATTTCAAGAGAAGGGAGTTAGATTTTCCTGGAAACTTTGATGTCACAAAGTAGAATATCTAATCCAAGCCAACCCAAATTCACTAACCCATATACCCTTCCAGCCCAGCTCCGCTGGGCAGCGCCCGAACCGCCCCCACGGGGCGGGCGCTTCTCGCCCACCCCTCGGTCCGGGCGCCGCGCTCTCCATCATGGTGCTGCAAAATTCCAGGCCCCCGGGGCTCCGCCCGTTCGACGCTTGAAAGGTCCACCGGACCTTTCATCCGGCTGCGCCGGAGCCGCGTCTTACCCCCGCCCGTTCATGACGCGGGTGCGCTCCGGCGTAACCCGGGCAAAATCCTTGCCAAAAGGTTAGCAACATCGCCGTTCCCGTTTTTCATCAATGGGCTACCCCGGGCGCTCAAACCTGAGCGCCCTGTGCGGGAGGGGGCGGGCCTACGGCCCCCTCACGGCCTCTGGATGCGCCTCCAGGAAATGCCGCAGCAGCGCGAACAGCCGTTTCGCCTCGGTCACCCGGCCCGCATGCAGCGCCGCGCGGATATCCTCGCTCAGCATCGTCTCCAGCCTGTGCGGCCCGCCATGTTCGTGCATCAGCCGCTCCACCTCCGCCACCGCGGCCCCTTCCGTGATATGCTCGTGATCAGCCACCTGAGCGATCTCCTCGCGCGTCAGGCTGCTCATGTCCTCCATGTCGTCCAGCGTGATCATCCGCCCCCCTTTCCGGTCCCGACGGACCGTTCCCGATGATGCCCGCATCATGCCCGACGCCGCAGCCGCCCCGGTTGACGAGGGTCAATCCGGGGCGATTCCCACGATCGGGAAGCCCGCAAGAGCAGAAAAACCCTTCGCAGTTGCAGAAAAACCCGTGCAAATCGGGTCTTTCCCCGGTTTCTGGACAACCCGTGGAACCGCCGCGAAAAATCGGCCTCACCCACATGATCTGAACAGGGTTCTTCACGGATTTCTCCACAAGAAAAATCCATGCTGCAGTGCTTCGTTCTTGTGCGACTCGGCCCTGATTGGGACTGTGTTTTCACCGCAGCGGGGCAACCGGCAGCGGGGCGCAAACGGCTCCACGGCCAGAGGGAAAACCAGACAGGGACTTGTGCCTTGGGTGGGGGACCCGATGGTAGGGGGTGCAGGGCAGCCGGGCGAAATGGTCGCAAGATCAGGACGTTCGGACAGCCGGCACAACCTGGGACGGCGGCGCGTCAAAGGGGCGGTTTTTCGGAACCGGTCTGATGACAGCCTTGATCGGTAGGCTTTCGGGCCGACGGTCGGGCAACGTGAGAGCACCTTCGGGGTTCGCACGCATGAACCAGGAGGGTCGCAAGGCCCGAGCGGATCAAGAGAAGGCGTCAGGACCGGGGGCAACCCCAATGCTAAGACCGCGTCTGAGCACCTGGCGTCTTCTTCTTTTTTCAACGCTTCAGTCTGAAACGCGAAAACGGGGCCAACGTTTCCGTCAGACCCCGTTCCCGTCAGTATGCTACCGCGTCTATGCACCTGTGCGAGCACCTCTATACGTGCTCCAAGGGCAGATCAACCAAATCTCGTCCCAATGACCACATGAAGCTGCCAGGTAGGGCATGGGCGCAACATCTCGTGTGTGAAATCTATGGATCGCTGCGAAGACCGTGGCTATGGTCAGGAGGCGCACTCCTCAAAAGGTCCCGATCATGGCACAGCCAACTGGATATTCCCGAACGCAAATCCGGCTGCACTGGGCGGTCGTCATCCTGGTCGCCCTGCAATACCTCCTGCACGAGGGGATATCGGATGCCTACGACATCGCCACCGATACCGGCACCTACGCGATGTCGGCGCCCGTGATCGGCCACGCGGTCGGCGGCGCGCTGATCTTGCTGCTGGTGTGCTGGCGTCTGATCCTGCGCCAGGAACGCGGCACGCCGCCGCCGCCCGATGGCGAACCGGCCGTGTTCCAGAAGGTCTCTCACCTTGCCCATCTTGCGTTTTACGTACTGCTGTTCGCGTTGCCGATCAGCGGAGCAATGGCGTGGGGCGGCCAGATCGAGGCTGCGGGCGAGGTCCACGAAGTCTTGCGCGCATTGCTGATGATCCTGATCCTGGCCCATGTGGGCGCCGTGATCGTGCATCAGGTCGTGTGGAAAACCGGGCTGATCAAACGCATGATGAAGGCAGAGGATTGATGCCCCCACGCACCGGTGACGTGACCTAGCCCGCGCCCATGAAGGCGCGGATCGTGGCCTCGAACTCGCGGGGCTTGTCGGCGTGCAGCCAATGGCCCGCATCCGGTATCTTTGCGAATTTCGCGTTCTCGAACAGCGCCTTGATCGCGGGCCGATGGTCCGGCTGGACGTAATCCGATAGCGCACCGGACAAGAACAACACCGGCCCGTCGAAGGTTCCGGACAGATCCGGCCACCCGATGATCCGGGGCATGAACCGTTCCAGCACATCGAGGTTCAGGCGCCATGCCCGCCCCTTCACATCCAGCGACTGGAGCAAGAAGGCCCGCACACCATCCTCGGCCACATGTTCTGCCAGTTGCAGGTCCGCGTCGCGGCGGGTTTCGATCTGCGCAAGGTCGACCTTGCGCATGGCGTCGATCATCATCTGCTGCGTATGCCCGTAGGTGACGGGCGCAATATCGGCCACGATCAGGCGGCGCACCAGGTTGGGATGCAAAAGCGCCAACGCCATCGCGGCCTTGCCCCCCATGGAATGGCCGACGACATCCGCCTGCCCGCCATGGACTGCGACAACCTCGGCGAGGTCGGAGGCGAGATCTGCGTAGGAATGACTATCGAACCAGGGGCTTGCACCATGGTTGCGCATATCGACCGCCAGCACACGGCGCGTGTCCGACAGGCGCTTGGCGACGACGCCAAGGTTGCGCGCAGATCCGTAAAGCCCGTGCGCAATCAGGATCGGAGGGCCGGGCTGGTCTGCCCCGTATTCAGTGATTGCCAACATGCGCCCTGAATATGCGCGGGGCACCCCGGATGGCCAGCACAAACCGCCAGCCTTGAGCAAGGCAGCCGAACCGGAATAGATTTCGGGGATCTGCCAACTGGGGGCCGATTCCATGACCCGCGACGAGCTTGACGCGATCCACGAAGACCTGCGCATGATGCTGGCCGACAGGCTGAATATCCGCGCGCGCACATTTGACAAGGCCATCCGCAAGGCCGGACGCTTGCTGCCGTCCAGGGCGCGCGCGGCCGCCGTCCGGCTGCAAACGCTGGAACAGCGGATAAAACATCCCAAACTGGCGGCCCGCACGGATCCTGCGCTGTTGCGCGAAGATGCGCAAACGATCCGCGATGCGCTGTCGCGTCACCGGCCCGGCGCAAGGGCCGCGCGCGACAGATCGTTTCTTCTGGCCGATATCGGTGTCAAGCTGGCGCTTGTGATCGGCCTGGGCCTGGCCCTTGTGCATTCACAGTTCGGGATCTGACCACGATCAGTGGGCGGGGCGGATAAACGTCCCGTTCTGCAGATCGCGCATCGCCTGGCGCAGTTCCTCTTGCGTGTTCATCACGATCGGCCCGTGCCACGCCACAGGTTCTTCGATGGGTGCGCCCGAGATCAGCAGGAACCGGATACCATCGGGGCCGGCCTGCACGGTGACCTCATCCCCGGCACCGAACCGGATCAGCGTGCGATCCCCCGACATGTCGCGGATGTTGAGCTCTTCCCCCATGACTTCTTTTTCCAGCAACACCCCGTGCGGCCGCGACGCATCGGCAAAGGCGCCGGCCCCTTGAAACACATAGGCAAAAGCCCGGCGGTAGGTATCGATTTTGAACGTTTTCCGGACACCCGCGGGCACTGTCACGTCAAGGTATTGGGGATCTGCGGCAATGCCGTCGACCGGGCCACGCTTGCCCCAGAACTCGCCGGTGATGACACGAACATGGGTGCCATCATCATCGGTCACTTCGGGGATATCCGCACCCTGAATGTCCTGGTAGCGCGGCGCTGTCATCTTTTGCGATCCGGGCAGATTGCCCCAAAGCTGAAAGCCGTGCATCTGACCCTTGGCGTTTCCAAGCGGCATTTCCTGGTGCAAGATGCCCGATCCCGCCGTCATCCATTGCACGGAACCCGCCCCCAGCCTGCCGGTGTTTCCCAGGCTGTCGGAATGTTCGACCGTGCCTTCCAGAACATAGGTGATCGTCTCAATCCCCCGATGCGGATGCCAGGGGAACCCCTTTTGGTAGAAGGCCGGGTTATCGTTGCGGAAATCGTCGAACAGCAAGAAGGGGTCCAGTTCGCTGGGGTCCTGAAACCCGAACGCACGATGCAGATGAACGCCGGCCCCTTCCATGGTCGGCATTGCGTGGCGGGATTCCAGGATGGGGCGGATGGACATGGGACCGTTTCCTTTGATGCTGCCCGACCAACATAGCAGTGCCGGGCGGCCGGGCAATTCTGCACCCGTGAACGCGCCTTGTGCGACGCAGCATAGGTCGGTTTTGGACGCGACCATGCCCGCGATGCGCGAAAGGGTTGGGGCGAACCAAGACAAGGGGGCACTTATGCGGATCGGTTTCATCGGGCTGGGGAACGTCGGCGCCAAATTGGCCGGCACCATGTTGCGCAACGGGCATGATCTGAGCGTCATGGATCTGGACGCCGAAAAGGTGGCGGAATTCGTGACCAAGGGGGCCGGAACGGCCGACAGTTATGCGGCTCTGATGACAGCCAGCGATGTCGTTATCACCTGCCTGCCGCGCCCCGACATTTCGGCCGCGGTGGTCGAAGGCCCCGATGGCCTGCTGGAGGGGATGGCGCCCGGCAAGATCTGGCTTGAAATGAGCACCACGGACGCGGCCGAGATCACGCGACTGGCGGCAAAGGTCGCACAAACCGGCGCCGCGGCCGTCGATTGCCCCGTTTCGGGGGGATGCCACAGGGCGGACACCGGTAACATCTCGATCTTTGCGGGCTGCGACCGGGCCACGTTCGACCGGGTTCTGCCGCTGCTGACCACGATGGGCCGCCGGGTGCTGCATACCGGGCCAATAGGTTCGGCCAGCGTGCTGAAAGTCATCACCAATTTCCTTGCCACCGCCAATCTGGTCAGCTGCGCAGAGGCGCTGACCGTGGCCAAGGGCGCGGGCCTCGACCTCGGCACGGCCTATGAAGCGATCCGGATCTCGTCGGGCACATCGTTCGTGCATGAAACCGAGAGCCAGGTGATCCTCAACGGGTCGCGCGACATCAGCTTCACCATGGATCTCGTGGCCAAGGATATCGGCCTTTTCCAGGACGTGGCCGACCGCGCAGGCGTGCCGCTGGAACTCAACCCGCTCTTGATTTCGATCTTTCACGATGGGATGGCGCGCTTTGGCCCGCGCGAACTCTCGCCCAATATCATCAAGCGACTGGAGGAGGCGACAGGCCTCGACATCACGGCACCGGGCTTTCCGCCCGAGATGGTCGATAACGAGCCCGAGGAACAGGGGGCGGAGGTCATCGTTCGCCACGGATAAGTCCCTCTCGCCATTGGCTTTCGGACCCGCTATGGGAAGGCCATGTCGCTCCTTGATCTGAATGACGGCGAAGTGCTTGCCACCATCGACCCACGCCCGGCGCGGCGCGGGTTCGCCACCGGTGTGGTAGGGCTGTTGGGCATGATGCTGATCTACCTCGCCGGGACCCATCCGCCCGAGGATCCGTTGTGGCTGGTCTTTCTCATCCTCATGGGAGGTGGCAGTCTGTACCTGTCTTGGCTGTTGTGGCAGGCGACCGGCAGGCAGCTGGAACTGACACGCACCGAATTGCGCGAAGCCGGAGGTCGCGTCCTGTTCTCGATCGACGAAGTGAAATCCGTTGATCGGGGCTTTTTCGCCTTCAAGCCCTCGAACGGCTTTCTTGTGCGCCTGACTGCACCGACAACACGCGGGCGGGTTTACGCGCCGGGGCTGTGGTGGCGGGCCGGAAGGACGGTGATGGTGGGCGGCGTGACCTCGGGCGCCCAGGCCAAATCCGTATCCGATCTGATCAACGTCATCATGATCGACCGCGCCGGCAACCTGCCAAGGATGTGACCGCGCCGCAGCGCCTGTCTCAGATGCCTTTCGCCTGGTAGCTTGCCGCGACTTTGCCGATGCTGACCAGGAAACCCGCCGTGCGCAGGTCGGTCACGTCATCACGCGACCACCAGACCTCGCGCATCGACTGGTAGGCCGCGCGCATCGTGTCGTCGAGGCCCGAGCGCACCAGTTCAAGCTCGCCCGCGCCGCGCAGGTATTTGTCCTTGAAATCCGGGGACAACGTCCAATTGATCGAGGTGTCACGGCTGATCCGCTCCAGTTCATCGACGATCAGCTGATGGCGCGATTCCTCTTGCCGCCTTTGCATCCGGCCAAACCGGATATGGCTTAGGTTCTTGACCCACTCGAAATAGCTCACCGTGACGCCGCCGGCATTGGCGTAGAGGTCGGGGATGATCACCGTTCCCTTGTGGCGCAGAACCTCGTCCGCACCCGCGGTGACCGGGCCATTGGCGGCCTCGATGATCAGCGGGGCCTGGATGGCATGGGCATTGTGCATGTTGATCACACCTTCCAGCGCCGCGGGAATCAAGATGTCGCACTCTTCCTCCAACACGCGGACGCCGTCTTCGCGATAGGTGCCAAAAGGGCACCCCCTTACGCCGCCATGCGTCGCGATCCAGTCACGAAGCGCGGCGATATCCAGACCGTTTCGATCCTCGATCGCTCCGTCGCGTTCGATGACATGGGTGACCTTGCACCCATCCTCTGTGGTCAGGAACAGGGCGGCGTGATAGCCGACATTTCCCAGCCCCTGCACGATCACACGCTTGCCATCCAGCGACCCGGAGAGACCTGCCTTGGCCACATCCTCGGGGTAACGAAAGAATTCCTGCAAGGCGTACTGGACCCCGCGTCCGGTGGCTTCGACCCGGCCCTGAATACCACCCGCATTGGGCGGCTTGCCCGTCACGCAGGCGCGCGCATTGATGTCGGTCGTGTTCATGCGTGCATACTGATCGGCAATGATCGCCATCTCTCGTTCGCCCGTGCCCATATCGGGGGCCGGCACGTTTTGCGCCGGATCGATCAGGTCGCGCTTGATCAGTTCATAGGCAAAACGACGGGTGATCTTTTCCAACTCTTCGGCCTCGTAGTGGCGCGGGTCGATGCATAGCCCGCCTTTCGAGCCGCCAAAGGGCGCGTCCACCAGCGCGCATTTGTATGTCATCAGCGCGGCGAGTGCCTCGACCTCGTCCTGGTGCACGTTGGGGGCATAGCGGATGCCGCCCTTGACTGGTTCCATGTGTTCGGAATGCACCGAGCGATAGCCGGTGACGGTGTGGATCTCGCCTCGCAGCTTCACGCCGAACCGCACCGTGTAGGTGGAGTTGCAGACCCTTATCTTTTCTTCCAGGCCCGGGGGCAGGTCCATCAACGCAGCCGCGCGGTTGAACATGAGATCGACGGATTGCCGAAAGCTTGGTTCGCCTGTCTGGACATTCATTGCGTCTTCTCCCCGAGACGGAGCCGCCGCGCTTGAGTGCCTCGCGGCTCTGCCGACAGGAGGCCACAAGGAGTGACCGCTGACAAGGCATCGTCGGCCCAAAAGTCCGCACGTTCAGGTGTATTGACCCTCATAAGGGCTTGGTCTTGCCCCAATTTCGCCGCGGTCTGGGGGCAAGCACGGGTTCGGGTCAATGTGTCCTTGCACCTTCGCCTGTACCGGATCGTCGGAGATACACCGCTATGTGCCGTAATGAACAACAGCTGTTGAACGAACGTATTCTTGGGGCCGTTGCCGCGCATTTGCCGCGCCGTTTCCTGCACCGCGAGGACGGAACGGTCACGATCTTCGCAGCGATGATCTTCATTCTCATGATCGGTGTCGGCGGAATTGCAATCGACGTCATGCGCTATGAAACGCAACGTGTGCAGCTGCAGTACACGCTGGACCGCGCCGTTCTGGCCGCCGCGTCGCTGACCCAGACGCTTGAGCCACAGGACGTGGTGGAAGGCTATTTCGAACGCGCGGGTCTTGCCGACTACCGCCTGAACGTGTCGGTCGAAGAGGCCATCAACTTTCGCCGCGTCGAAGCCCACGCGGAAATGGATATCCAGACCATCTTCATGCAGCTCTTCGGTCAGCGCGTCATGACCTCGCCCGCAATGGGGGCCGCCGAAGAACGTATTCGCAACATCGAAGTGGCCATGGTGCTCGACATCTCGGGCTCGATGGGCGGCGCCCGCATGGACAACCTCAAACCGGCCGCCCGTGAATTCGTGTCCACCATCATGGCCGCCAACATCAATCCCAACGGGGATCAGCTCGTGTCGGTTTCGATCGTGCCTTATAACGGTCATGTGAATGTCGGCACCACCTTGTCATCGGTGTTTGCCCTGACCGACGAACATTCCTATTCGCGTTGCTCCAGGTTCTATTGGGACGATTTTACCGTCTCGGGACTCGACCCGACCGTGCCGATCCAGCGCATGGCGCATTTCGACATGTCGTCCAATTCCTGGAACGACCCCGTGACAAATCCACGTTGCCCGACCAGCAATTACGGGGCCATCATACCCTGGTCGAACAACGAAGCCGCGCTTCATGGCCTGATCAACAGCTTCAACCCCGGCGGCACCACGGCGATCGATGCCGGCATGCGGTGGGCGATGGCATTGCTGGACCCGCTCGCGCGTCCCGCCCTGTCGGGCCTGGTCAGCAATGGCACGGTCCATGCGGATTTCGACGGCCGTCCGGCAAGCTATCTTGACCCCGAGACGATCAAGATCGTGGTCCTGATGACGGACGGCGCAAACACCGAACAATATGACATCGTCGACCACATGCGCAGCGGCCCCAGCCCGTTCTGGCGCGACCCGGCTGATGGCGATTTCTCTGTCTACTACGAAGCGTGGGATCTTTATTGGCACGAGGATCATGACACGTGGCGCCCCTACCCGGACGGCGGAGGCGATGACGATGCCGTGCGCCTCGACTACGCGGATCTATGGAACCACATCCCCACCCGCGAGGTAGAGGAGGATCTGTTCCATCGCGACGCTTGGGAAGAACATGAAGGAAGCAATTCGTCGGTCAACCTGTGGCGGCGTCCAACCATCGAGGCGATGGGGAATTTTTTTGAGCCGTGGGACATCACCACCCAGTATGTCTGGGGCGATGAAGGCGACCGTCGCCTGCGCCAGATGTGCGACGTGGCCGCCGCAAACAACGTTCTGGTGTTCTCGATTGCGTTCCAGGCCCCGACCCGCGGCCGGGAAGTGATGCAGTATTGCGCGTCCTCCGACGCCCATTATTACGATGTCACCGGCCTGGATATCTCGGATGCGTTTTCGTCCATCGCGCGCACGATCAACCAACTGCGACTGATCCAATGACGCACAGATCCGGTATCATTCGCCGCCTTTCGGATTTCATCCGGGACGAAAAGGCAACGTCGACGATGGAATTCGTCATCATGTTTCCCGTGATCATCACGCTTTTCATCGGCGTGTTCGAGAACGGCATGATCCTGACCCGTCAGGCCCTGATGGAACGGTCCCTGGACGAGGCCACGCGTATCTTGCGTCTGGCATCCGGCCTTGCCCTGAGCGCCTCGGACATCGAAGAGGCGATCTGCAACAACACAAGCGCCATTCCGGACTGCGAAAATGTTCTGGTCGTTGACCTGCGGGTGGTCAACCGCCTGACCTATGAGGTGCCGACCCCGGACGTCGCCTGCGTCAATCGCAACGACATGGACATCGCCCCCGTCAACCAGTTTCAACAGGGCGAAGACAACGAGCTGATCCTTGTGCGGGCCTGCGCGGTCATCGACCCCATCCTGCCTTTCACCGGCTTCGGCCTGAACCTAACGCGCGACGATTCGGGCGGCATGCACATGGTGGCAGCCTCGGTCTTCGTGAACGAACCGGATTAGGGAGCATCGACATGTTGACGACACTTTTCAACCGGTTCTGGAAAGACGAAAGCGCGGCCGTCACGATGGAAACCGTGATCGTTGTGCCTCTTCTGGCGTGGACCTTCAGCGGCAGTTTCATTTTCTTCGATGCCTACCGAACCTACAACAGTTCGGTAAAGGCGACCTACGCAATCGCCGATATCATCTCGCGCCAGACCAACACGGTCTACGCATACGACATCGACGGCATGGCCAGCTTGTTCGAACACCTCGTCCGCAACACGGGCGAAGTGCAGTTGCGTGTGACCCAGGTTTCGTGGGACGGAACCGATCATACGGTGGATTGGTCGGATGCGACGGGCGGACAGGCCCGGCTGTTCGACGCGAACATGGAAGACATGGCAGACCAGTTTCCCCCGATGGCCGTAAGCGAACGCCTGATCCTGGTGGAAAGTTTCATTCCCTACCGACCGGCCTTCGACGTCGGGCTGGACATCGTGACCTTCACGAATTTCACCTTTACGCGTCCCCGCTATGCCGGGCAGGTGCCATTTGACGGCACCGTGACCGAGCCGCCGGCCAACCCCGCGTCCTGATCCGCCACTCTGTCGCAGGTCGCCACCGACCGGTGCCATGTCGCGTATTGGCACTCAGCGCATAATGCTGCATCTGATAGTGCAGGGGCAGGAAAAACAGCCCAACCTTTTCGGGGGACCACATGCGCTATTCCGGCTGGCAGGTGCTGGCACAAGGTTTGACGGGCAATCGCGGCTGGACCAGGGCCTGGCGCGACCCCGATCCGAAGGACGCCTATGATATCGTGATCATCGGGGGCGGCGGCCACGGTCTTGCCACCGCGTTCTATCTTGCCAAGGAACATGGGCTGACCAATGTCGCCGTGCTGGAAAAGGGGTATCTGGGCGGCGGCAACGTCGGGCGCAACACCACGATCGTGCGCGCGAATTACGGGCTACCGGGCAATTCCGAATTCTACAGCCATTCCCTGAAATTGTGGGAAACCCTGGAAGAACAGACCAATTACAACGTGATGCACAGCCAGCGCGGCATCATCAACCTGTTCCATTCCGACGGCCAGCGCGATGCCTATGCACGCCGCGGCAATGCGATCGTCAACCAGGGTGATGACGCGATCTTGCTGGACCGCGAAGGCTGTCGCAAGATCATGCCGTATCTGGATTACGACCAGACACGGTTTCCCATCTATGGCGGCCTCTATCATCCACGCGGCGGCACCGCCCGCCACGACGCCGTGGCATGGGGCCTGGCGCGCGGTGCCGATCAACGCGGTGTCGATCTGATCCAGAATTGCGAAGTCACCGGCATCGATATCGAGAACGGCGTGGTCAAGGGCGTGCAGACAAGCCGTGGCGCGATCCGCGCCAAGAAGGTCGGCATCGTCGTGGCCGGGCGCTCCAGCCAGGTTGCCGCCATGGCCGGGATGCGCCTGCCCATCGAAAGCCATGTCCTGCAGGCCTTTGTGACCGAGGGGCTGAAGCCGGTGATCGACACGGTCGTCACCTACGGGATGGGCCATTTCTATATCAGCCAATCCGACAAGGGCGGGCTGGTGTTCGGGGGCGACCTGGATTTCTACGCCTCCTACGCCGCACGCGGGAACCTTCCGATGGCCGAGCACGTGATCGAGGCGGGTATGACCCTGATGCCGATGATCGGCAAATCGCGCCTGTTGCGATCCTGGGGGGGGATCATGGACATGTCGCCCGATGGTTCGCCCATTATCGACAAGACCCATATCGAGGGGCTCTACCTCAATTGCGGTTGGTGCTACGGCGGGTTCAAGGCGGTGCCGGGATCGGGCAATTGCTTTGCCCATCTGATCGCCACCGACCGCCCCCACGAGGCCGCGACGCGGTACCGGTTGGACCGGTTCGTGACAGGCCGCGGCCTGATGGACGAAGAAGCCACGGGCAGCCAGCACAACCTGCACTGAAAGATCGGATCCGATGCAAATACCCTGCCCCCTCTGCGGCCTGCGCGACAGCCGCGAATTCACCCCGAAAGGGCATGAAACCTATATGCACCGCCCGTCCGAGGATGCAGCCCCCGAGGCGTGGAACGATTACCTGCACAACCGCGAGAACCCCGCCGGCCCCACCCGGGAGCTTTGGTATCACGGCGCAGGCTGCACGGCATGGCTGGTGGTTGAACGCAACACCGTGACCCATGCCATTTCAGGTGCACAGCTGGCGGCGGAGGTGCGCAATGCGGATTGAAGGGCGCGGCCTGATCGACCGGGACGTCCGGATCCGGTTCCAGTTCGATGGTAAAGGCTATGCGGGCTTTCAGGGTGATACGCTGGCCTCGGCGCTGCTGGCCAATGGGGTGAAGCTCATGGGCCGGTCGTTCAAATACCACCGCCCGCGCGGTGTGCTGACGGCCGGGTCGGAAGAACCCAACGCCTTGATGGAAATCGGTACAGGCGCGTCCATGGTTCCCAACACCCGCGCCACGGTGCAGGAGATCTTCGAAGGGCTAGAGGCGCACAGCCAGAACCGCATCGGCCCGCTCGACCGGGATCTGTTGTCGGTCAACGACCTGCTGTCCCCGTTCCTGAGCGCCGGATTTTACTACAAGACATTCATGTGGCCCCGCGCATTCTGGGAAAAACTGTACGAGCCGATCATTCGGCGCGCGGCAGGGCTGGGCCGGATCACGAAAAATCCAAGCCCCGAGTTCAGCGAAAAGGCCTTTGCCTTTTGCGATATCCTGGTGATCGGCGGCGGCCCTGCGGGTCTGATGGCCGCTCTGACCGCGGCCAGGGGCGGGGCCGATGTGATCGTGGCCGAGGACAGCGCCGATTTCGGCGGCAGGCTGTTGTCGGACATGCAGGAGGTTGGCGGCAAACCCGGTCATGACTGGGTCGCCAAGACCGTTGCGGAG
>Ga0102938_10002771_pt1 | contig 13190 bp, 11 predicted proteins | sample SalPonR2_B_D2_MG_FD_84516 | JGI IMG/M metagenome (GOLD analysis project Ga0102938, IMG submission 84516) | Salt pond soil microbial communities from South San Francisco under conditions of wetland restoration - Salt Pond MetaG R2_B_D2_MG | ecosystem: Environmental > Aquatic > Marine >... | reverse complement strand
CTCGACCTTTGCGTTCCCTGGATGACCGACTCGCCTCGATCCGCTGGGAAAAAAATTCTCCACTGACCCTGGTCGCACAGACGCCGCACGGGGACATCAAAACCCGGCTGGGCCGATTCGTCGGCGGGCGGGCCGACGGCGTCGAGGTCGTCGAGATCGACACCGGCGCGGTCGTCGTCCGCGTGTTGCCGACCCGCGGCATGGGGATCTGGGACTTGGACGCCGGCGGCCGGCGATTCGGTTGGCGGTCGCCCGTCGACGGGCCGGTCCACCCGGCCCACGTCCCGCTGCACGATCCCAGCGGCCTGGGATGGCTGGAAGGCTTTGACGAGTTGGTCGTCCGCTGCGGTTTGGAGAGCAACGGAGCGCCGGAACACGACGAAAACGGCCGATTGCGGTATCCGCTGCACGGCCGGATCGGAAACCTGCCCGCCGATTCGCTGTGGATCGAAATCGACGAAGCCTCCGGACGGTTGGACCTGATCGGCGAACTGCTGGAATCGCGATTGTTCTTCAAACGACTTCGGCTGCGATGTCGAATCCGATGCCAAGCCGGATCGGCGGACGTCGAACTGCTGGACGATCTGACCAACGAACTGTCCACGCCGGCGACGGCGCAATTGCTTTATCACGTCAACCTGGGAACGCCTTTGTTGGGGAACGACGCCGGCCTGGAAGCCCCGGTGGCCGAACTGGCACCCAAAGACGATTTGTCCGCCGGCGAAATCGACCAGTGGAACCGGTACCCGGGGCCCACGGTCGGCTACAGCGAACGAGTTTACTTCGCCGAACTGCAGGCCGATGAAGCCGGGAAGACGACGGCGATGCTGACTTCCGCGTCAAAAGACCGCGGCTTTGCGATCGATTTTGACACCCAGACGCTGCCGAAATTCGTGCTGTGGAAAAACGCGGCGGCGACAAGCGATGGTTACGTGACCGGACTGGAACCGGCCACGAACTTTCCCAACCCCCGCGGCTTCGAGGAAAGCCAGGGCCGCGTCGTCCTCTTGAAACCGGAATCCGGCGTCTCGTTCGGCTTGAAACTTCGCCCGCTGGTCGACGCCCGACAGGTCGCCACGGTGTCCGCGGAAATCGACAAACTGTCCCAAGGCGTCAGCCCGCAGGTTCACCGACATCCGAAAGCGGGCTGGTCGATGTAGCGTCGGCGAAGCCGAGGGGCGATCGAAGCCGCTAACGCCGGGATCCGCCGGTCGACCGCGTCGGGATTCATTTCACCTGGACGCCGTCGATCTGAAAGATGGCCAGGTGACTGGCCCCGCCGGGACCTCTGCCGCCGGGGTAGCGATACGATTCGGTATCGATTTTGAAGGTGCCTTCGACCGTGACCGGGCGGGTCACAAAGTCGGTCGTGTTGCCGCCGACCATCTTCACCATCACACAGTCGTAAAGAGCCGCGCCGGGACCGAAACAGCATTCTTGGTTGTCACGGACCAAAACGAACTGATCAATGTTGCTCATGCGAAACAGGGTGCTGGGCAAGATGTAACCACGCAGCTTGACCGTTTTGCCTTTGAGCGATTTGACGCGGTCGTTGAGCTTTTCTTGATCAAACGCTTCGTCTTTTTCGATGTCGAATTGCAAGTCGTCGAAATTGATGTCGCCCTTGGCCAGTCGAGCTTCACTGCTCTTGCGGTCTTCGGCGAGTGGCCGGTCTTGGTCGTCCACGGTGCGGGCCGAATCCCCGGCCTCTCCCGACGCGGATCCGGTCGAACCGCTCCGCTGGGCCGTCGCCCTCGGGGCGAGCAGACCCGCCGCGGCGAAGAGGATGATCGAAAAACAAACGGCCGGCAGAGGGGAGAGATGCATTATTTGATCTGGTCGACTTTCATGCGGTAATAGATGGCATTTTCGAACCCGTTCACCTCACGGGCGGCGGAATTCAACTTGAAATCTCCGGCGAGTTTCTTTTTGACGAAGCCCGCCCGAACGGTCTGGCCGTTTCGCAACGTCACTTCGATCATGTCCGTCGCCTTGGGTTGCCCGCCGAAACAGCAGGTTCCCAGGTCAGGCACCAAGATGAATTGACGAAGCATGCCGCTGCCGGACAAAGGATGGATGTAGCCTTTCAAGAACACCGGTTTGCCGTCAATCTCAAATGCCAAATCGGCCGGCACGTCGGGAGCATCGTCGGGCTGCTGGAGCTGATAAAACGCGACCCTTTCGTAACCGTCGGGAACTTCGGTGGCGTAGATGTAGGCGTGCCGCGCCGCACCGCCGACCAACAACAAAAGGTTCAGGCCCAAAGCGGCCATGACCAGCGAACCGCCGCTGAACTCGTCCGGGTATTTCTTGATGCTGCGAATCCCGGCGACCGCCGCAATGATTCCCAGGAACGTCACCACCAACGCGGGCCACCACAACAAACCGATCAACGCCAGTCCGGCAAAAATCAACGACAGGATCGCCCACGGGCTGATTGCCCGGTACGGAAACTCGACCGCGTCGGCCGCGGTCGACAATTGAGGCTCGGCGGACGTGCTTTCTGCGGACACGGCCTCCGCGGACAGGCTTTCCGAAGACGTGCTCTCTGGGGACATGGTCTCGACGGACATGGGCTCGGCTCCGATCGGGCGGTCTACCGCCCGTGATGATCAACAGTGGAGGATCATAAGTGGTCAGGAAGGGGAAACGACGGACCACCGGCCGCCGTACGGTTTGTGCTTTTCGCTCGGATTGTGCTTTTACGTCGGCGGCGACGCGACGGTTCAGGCGACCGTCCGGCGTCCCCGGCTCGGTTCGGAACCGCCTACGACGACGCCTGGGCGGCCTCCGGCTCGGTATCGGTGGAAGTCGCGGCCGGTTGCGGAATCGTGAAGAAGGTGTTCGCCCGCTTGACGCTTTCCGGGTCGATCTCGGACAGTTCCTCCAGTGCCTCGGCCGCCTCGGGCAACGGACAGGCTTTCATGTACAGCACGACCGGGACACGCACCCAATTGTTGTCTTGATCGGCCTCGACGAACAACTTTTTCAATCGGGCGATCTGCGACCAGTCTTCCCAGCGGGCCAAGTCCGGGATCACCAGGTCAGCCAGATCTTTGCGTTCGAGCACGTAGTGCAGTGATTCGATCAACGCGCTGCGGGCGATCACGTCACCCTCGGTGCCGTGGAAACGCACCGCCATGATCGCCGCGTAGGTGTCGGCATACTTGGCGGTGTCGTTGTCCAAAAACAACTCGTCGACCAGGGGAAGGCCTTCTTCGCCGGCCAGCGTCAAATAACAGGCGATCAATGCGTCCAGTCCCGTGCGGGCGCTCTTTTGCGTGCTCCGCAACATCCCTTCCAACATCGGCAAGTCGGTTTCGTCGCCGCACACGCCCAGCATGGTCAAGTACAGCCTTTTGCGATCGGCTGACATCTCCGGGTCTTGGATCCAAGTGACCAATTGCCGGTGATCCATGTCGGGTTTCAGTTTTCGCACGGCTTCGTACGGGGTGATCGCGAATTCGTCGTAAGCGTCACGCGACAACATCGTGTCTTCGTCCTGCAGGAAATCCATGTAAAAGCGAAGTCGCTCGGTGGCATCTTCCTCGTCCAGATTGCTGACCGCGACCACGTAATCTTCGGCACGCGGGTTCAGCGGCAGGGAGGACCACTGGAGATTCGGGGGCTCGACGCCGCTGAGCATGAAGCGACGCGACTTGGTGATGTCGCCGAAGTAAACCGCCGTGACTTCGTCGCCGACCCGGACATGGTCGTCACCCTTGAGGATCCGCAAGATCCTCATTCGCACGCCGCCGGTGTCTTCGTTGCGGGTTTCTTGGGTGTCGATGGCTTCGGCGATCACGACCGCGTCCATGACCTTCATTTCCTGACGCAACGTTTGCGACACGGCGCTGCAAAACGGGCACGCCCCGCTGGGAGTCGATCCGGCTAAAACGATGGCGATCGTCAGACAAACCGAAAGCCGAACTGAATTGGACATCACGTTTTTCATGTTCATGAAGGAGAGTACGAAGGGAGCACCGCGTGTGTTCCGCCGGGAGAGGACAAGCCGGGCGAAGTCACACCGGACGCCCGGTGCGAAAAATCAATCGTCCGGACGCCGTGTTCCCTCATGATAGGTGCCCGACGGGGTTCGTGAGAAGGCAAAACCCGCTCAGGTCGACTCAACCCGCCGGGGCGGTCGTGCCGATAGAAGCGGTACGTCGGATTGCACGGGATATCCCGCTGCTGCCGCGCGCCGCACATCATTCGCAGGGGGAATCACTGAATGATCCGTCAACTCTTGTTCGCCGCCGCCATCGCGGCCATCGCCTTTTCCATGACCGGAACCGCTTCGGCCGATCCGAGAGCCTACGGCCAAGCGTGGGGCGGCGGAGCCAGCACTCGGGACTGGAATCGCTTTTACCACTATCCGTATGTTTACTATCCGCAGAATTTCTACGGGCAGGATTACTACAAAAGCAGTGACAGCCTTTACCACCGCTATCCGGCCGAAATGCGGATCCCGGTTTACAATAAACGGTGGCACAATTTCTATCCCAGCAATCGCCGGTTCCACAGCGGACACCACTTCATCCTGGACACGTTCTAGACCGGCACAACCGCGTGTGAGTCGACATCCTTGCCCAGCGTCACGGAACTCCGCGGCTTTGCGAAACGGTTGATCGTCGCGGACGTGGCGATCTGGATGCTGGACGAACAACTGCGAGTCATTTTCGCCAGCGACGCACTCGGCCCGATCGTCGGCTGCCCGAGCGATGACCTGTGGGGTCGATCGGCCGGGGCGGACGACTCCGACGCGGAATCACCGGCGGGCGAATCGCAGCCCCCGGGGCTTCGCGACGCGCTGGAACAGCTGCGGCCACCGCCGGGACTTCACCAAGCCGGTGTCATCGTCCGCGCGGCGGCCAACGACGATCGGCACGTCACGTTCGTGTCAGTGGGCGATCCCGCGGCACCCTGGACGCTGGGGATCATCGGCACCGCCGGGTTTCCGCCACTGCGACCGGGTCCCGAATGCGGCGGACTGTTCGAAACGTTGGAATTGCAACGTCTGCTGGACACTTGGCGAAACGACAACCGACGTTTTCACGACGCCGTGGTGGCCGGAAACAGCTCGGCCGCTCGCCGGCTCCGGCGACAGATCGACGTCGCCGCCCGCCTCCGCGAGGACACGTTGATCATCGCACCGGACGGCTTCCCCGCCGAAACGATCGCGCGACGTCTGCACGCGTCGGCCGATCCCACCGAACCCTTGGACGTGATCGACGGTTCGTTGATGGACTTGGAACTTTAGGAAGCCGTCGGGGCGCCGCTGGTCGCCCACCTGACCGATGGGCAAACGTCGACGGCGACCGCGATCATCGCCAAGCTGGACCAAACGCCCGATGACGCGCAAGTCCGCTTGGGCCAGTGGAAAGAGGTCTTCGGAAACCGGCTGCGTTTGATCGCGTTGGCGAGCGGTGAAGACTTCACCGACACCGCGGCGAACGAATTGATGGAATCTCTGTGCGGCCTGGTGATTCGTGTTCCGCCGCTGGCCGGCCGCGGCGACGACGTGCCGCTGATCGCCACCGCGATGCTGGAATCCGGCAAGCGAAAAACCAGCGACGCCGAACGAATCAGCCGCGAAGCCCTGGACGCTTTGGTCCGATACCCGTGGCCCGGGGACGTCGGCGAACTGGAACAATCCGTCCGCCATGCCGCGAACGTGTGTACCGGCACCGCGATCGGCAAAGAACACCTGCCCTTGGCCGTGCGATCCTTTCGCCCCGGGCGTGTTCCCGTTGCGGAAGCGACCACGATCGACTTGGACGCGACGTTGGCCGCCATCGAACGTCGATTGATCGGCGATGCGGTGCGGGCGAGCGACGGGAACCGCGCCGAAGCGGCGCGGCGTTTGGGCATCAGCCGCGCCCGATTGCTGCGTCGCTTGGACGACACCGGTGAGGACGCCGCCGCACGATGAATTCCGCCGCAACATGAAACGTCACCCGCCGACGAACATCGATGTCGAAAAAGCCGTTCGCCAGGTGATCGCCGATCGACCGACGTTTGCGGTCGTCGAACGTGACGAGGCGTGGTCGATGGCTTTGCGAACCTTTTTCTCGCGTCAAAGCAAGTACGGAAATTTTGTCGAAGATCGGCTTGCCGAAATCGTTCGCTTGGATCATCGTCGCCTCGGCAATCGGTTCGACTTGATCGCCGAATTGGTCAACCACAAGCCCGCCGCGGTGCTGTGGCACGTCGACGCGTTGCCGGCGATCGAGGTTCTGCAGTGCGTGCGTCGGCTGCGATCGGTCTTCCCGGGTTGTCGCCAAGGAGTGGCCGGGCGGCGGCTGGGAAACGTCGATCGGATGCGATTCATGGCGGCCGGTGCCGACGCGACTTTGCGTCATCCGGAGGATCTGTGGTCGGTCGCGCGGCTGTTGGCCCCGGGATTGAGGTGATGGCCGCCCGGCGTAGACTGACCTTCGTCCGATGTCACTTCCTCCGCCCCGTCCGCCCCGCGCCGCTGCGACCTTGCCATGTCTGAACCGACCGTTTCCGCCGTTCGCGAAATCTTGGAAAGCCATCCCGATCCGGAAACGGGTCGCAAGATGGGTCCGATGGGACAGGTGATCGACGTGGCAATCGAGGACTCGTTGATTCGATACACCGTCGGCGTCACGACCTACGCCCTGCCGATCGTCGATGAAGTCACCGACGCGCTGGACGCAAAACTGACGGCCGCTTTTCCCGGCCACCGGGTCGAAGCGAACGTCGTCACGCACCATCGTCCGCCGGCCCGCATCGGTCAGCTCGGTTTGCGCGCCAAAAGCGTGATTCTGGTGGGTAGTGGAAAAGGCGGTGTCGGCAAGAGCACGGTGGCCGCATCGATCGCCGTGATGCTGGGCAAACTCGGCAGCCGCGTCGGCTTGATGGATGCCGACGTGTACGGCCCCAGTGTCCCGCATCTGCTGGGCCTGCAAGGTCGTCCGTCGGTCGATGCGGACAAAAAAATCGAACCGATCCTGTTGGACGGCGAGATGCCGGTGATGTCGATGGGCTTTCTGGTCGAACCCGATCAAGCCGTCATTTGGCGCGGTCCGATGCTGCACGGCAGCGTTCAACAGTTCTTGCGGGATACCCGCTGGGGCGAACTGGACTATCTGATCATCGACATGCCGCCGGGGACCGGCGACATCGCCCTGACGTTGTCCCAGTCGGTGCCGATCGCCGGCGCCGTCGTCGTTTGCACGCCGCAAGAGGTCGCGTTATTGGACGCCGTCAAGGCGATCAGCATGTTTCGCAAGGTCAACATCCCGATCGCCGGCATGGTCGAAAACATGAGCGGGTTTCTGTGTCCCGACAACGGCAAGACCTACGACATCTTCGGTCGCGGCGGTGCACGCGAGAAAGCCGAAACGCTGGGCGTTTCGTTCCTCGGCGGGTTACCCATCGACATTCGATTACGAGTCGCCGGCGACGAAGGCCGGTTACACACGGTGATCCGCGACGACGCCCAGGCGGCCGCACCGGTCGAAAAGGTCGCCAAGGCGCTCGTCCGTCATTTGGCGGCCCGAGCCGCCTCTCAGGGCACCGCGCCGACGCTGCCGACCCTGTGACGGGTCCAGACTGCGGGGCCGCAGACGACCCGAGTGCCCAAAAAAAGCCACGTCGACAAGTTCGACGTGGCAAAGAAATTCTTAAGGAAGAGTCGGAGGTGAAATTCACGCTCCGACCAAGAAAAACGCAGACTCAGTGGTCCTAACGGCGCTTCTTGGCGGCTTTCTTCTTGGTCGCCCGCTTCTTAGCGGTCTTCTTCTTGGCGGCCTTCTTCTTGGTCGCTCGTTTCTTAGCGGTCTTCTTCTTGACCGCCTTCTTTGCGCTCTTCTTCTTTGCTACGCGTTTCTTCGTGGCACGCTTCTTGGCGACACGTTTCTTCGTAGCTTTCTTCTTGGCTGCTTTCTTCTTGGCCATGTTCTTCCTCCGCGAGAAAGGAACTGTCGGCGAGTCATTGTGACTTGAAAAACTTGCGTTTCAGAAGTCACCGGCCACGGCTCACCAACATGAATCGTGGTTGATCCAACGCGTCGTGACATCCACGTCACACTGATGCACTCGATCAACCGTTAAAAAACTGCGCGTCACTGTACGCAACTCTTCGAATTTCGCAACATCTTTTCAACAAAAAAGTGGTTGCGAAAGAAAAAAAATTTGGTACGTCGAGTCGCCCGTTGAGCGCTTGATGCGCTTCATCAACCATCGATGCTTGACGTTTTTGCGTCGCTGCGGTGTCGCCGAGTCGTCGCTTCTTCCATCGCAACGATCACGTTCGCGGAAGCAACGCGTGACCACTTCGACGTCGACTTCAGAATCGTCCGCCGAACTGTTGCAGCATCTGATAGTTCCCCATCGCCAACGATGCGAACAAGATGCCCAAGAAGAATTGACCACCCGTGAAACCCCACACGGCCATCAACACGGCGACGATCAGGCTTAACCACAACGATTGATCCACTTCTCCGCCGCCCAGTTGAATCAGCGAACGCGCGATGCGTCCGCCGTCGAGCGGATACACCGGCAACAGGTTCAAAAACGCCCACAACACGCTGGGCAAGATGTAAAACAGCGACAGCGAAAACAGACCCACCGAAGGCAACCGATCGCCGACCTGAAGCCAGTCGATCCGGTCCAACAGCGGCATGAGCCCGTAAGCGGCCGCGCCGTAGCCGGCCGCTTTGAAGACCAAGGTCAGCACGACGGCCGAGGCGATTTGCAGGGCCGGTCCGGCAGCCGAAACGAACAAGTCTTGGGCCGGGCTGAGCCGGGAAACGGGGGCGAAATGAAAACTTCCCGACGAATGACTGCTCCGCGGAGTCGCCAATCCGCCGAAGTGATACAGCAGCACCGATGATTCGATCCCCAAGCGACGGAATGCAAACGCGTGCCCGAGTTCGTGAATCAGAATCGATACCAACAGGCACACCGCCCACAACAACAACAGGGGCAGTCGGCCGGGACTGGTTTCGGCAAACAGACTGTCGACGTCATCGGCCAATCCGTAACCGAACACCGTCGCGCCCAACCAGAACGTCCAAGCGATGCGGATCGGAAACCCGAACAGATCGAAGCGTAAGTCGTAAGGCGAATCGGGTGGTTCTTGAAAAAGCATGTTACTGAAGTACTTCGATCAGGAACGCCCACAGGTCGGCGTATTCTTCGATGCGTTTGCTGACGGGCGTGCCGGCACCGTGACCGGCCCGGGTTTCGATGCGGATCAACGTCGGGTTCGCACACCCTTGAGCCGCTTGCAACGCGGCGGCGAACTTGAAACTGTGTCCGGGCACCACGCGGTCGTCTCGGTCGGCCGTCGTCACCAGCGTCGGCGGGTAACACGTGCCGGCTTTCAAGTTGTGCAGCGGCGAGTACGAGAGCAGGTTATCGATCTGATCCGCCTCGTCGCTGCTGCCGTATTCGGTCGCCCAAGCCCAGCCGATCGTGAACTTGTGATACCGCAACATGTCCATCACGCCGACGGCGGGCAGACACGCGCCGAACAACTCGGGTCGCTGCGTCATCACCGCGCCGACCAACAGACCGCCGTTGCTGCCGCCGCGAATGCCCAGGCGATCACTGCGGGTGTAGTTGTTTTCGATCAAATGTTCGGCCGCGGCGATGAAATCGTCGAACACGTTCTGTTTTTTCAAACGCATCCCGTCTTCGTGCCACTGTCGACCGTACTCCCCGCCGCCACGCATGTTGGCGACCGCGTAAATGCCGCCCGAATCCAACCAACCGGCGATCGCGGGGGAATAGGACGGCGTCAACGAAATGTTGAAGCCGCCGTAACCGTAAAGCAACGTGCGATTTCGACCGTCGAGCTGGGAATCCTTGTGCCTCGTGATGATCATCGGCACCTTCGTCCCGTCCTTGCCGGTCACAAAGACCTGTTCGGTCAAGTAATCGTCGACGGCGAAATCGACTTGCGGTGATCGCCACAAAGAAACCTCGCCGGTTGCCAAATCCAGGCGGTAGATCGACGTCGGGGTGACGTAGTTGGTGAAGCTGAAAAACGTTTCGCTGGCATCTTGCTTGCCACCGAATCCGGCCACCGATCCGACACCGGGAAGCGACAAATCGGCTCGGGCGGTCCCGTCGATCCCGAATCTGGCCACGCGTGCCCGGGCGTCTTTCAAGTAACTGGCGTAAAACGTCTCCCCGAACAGACTGACGCTTTCCAAGACATCGGCGTCGTCTTGCGGGATGACCTCTCGCCAGTTTTCCCGCGCCGGATCGTCGACGTCGACCGCGATCAGCCGACGTCGGGGAGCTTCGTGATCGGTCAGGAAATACATCGTGTTGTCGATCGACGCGACGAACGTGTAATCGGCGTCGAAGCCTTCGATCAGCGGCACGACCGTCACCTCGTCTTGCCGCAAATCACCCAGGAAGACCTGCGTTTTCGGTTCGGTGCCTTTCCAGTTCCCGATCACCAGGTAGCGGCCGTCGTCGGTCACTTCGGGCGAAAATCCCCACTTCGGTTGATCGGGACGTTGCAACACGAGACGATCGGCGGACTGATTCGTTCCCAGAGCGTGAAAGTACAGCTTTTGGTTTTCGTTCGTGCCGGTCATGGCTTGGCCGTCGACCGGTTCGTCGTATCGGGCATAAAAGAATCCGCTATTGTCGGGCATCCAAGCGATCCCGCTGAACTTGACCCACCGCACGACGTCGTCCAAATCCTGGCCGGTGGCGACGTCGCGAACTTTCCAAGTCCGCCAATCGCTGCCACCGTCGGCCAGACCGTAAGCGACCAAATCACCGTCATCGGTGGGCACCCAACCGGCCAGCGCCACGGTGCCGTCGTCGCTGAGCTTGTTGGGATCGATCAGGACCTGGCGTTCGGCCTCCAACGAATCGGTCTTGTACAAAACGCTCTGGTCCTGCAAGCCGTCGTTGTGGGTGTACAGGTAAGTCTTGCTTGCGGCCGATTCGCCCTGGGCTTCGGGCAACCCGTAACGCTCGTAGTTCCACAAGGTCTCCAGCTTTTGCCGCATCGCCTGGCGCTGTGGCAAGTTTTCCAAGTAGCTTTGCGTGATCTTGTTCTGTGCCGCGACCCAGGCCGCCGTTTCGTCACTTTCGACGTCTTCGAGCCAACGATAGGGATCGGCGACGACGCGGCCGTGATAGTCGTCGCTGACGTCGACGGTTTTGCTTTCAGGATATTGAATCGGCATGGCGGTCCGGGTGTCGTCTTGAGCCGATGAGAACGCCGCGGACAACGCGACGGTGGCGGCGATCAGCAAAGCTGGTGATTTCATGAAAGTGTTTCCGAAGGGGAACCCTGTGCGTCGGATCGGCTGGATTCGGATCGGCAAAGTCGACGCCGACAGGTTATGTTTTCGCGAATGTCCGACTTGATTGATAGAGTACCGAGCGGGAAACGATCCGCGACCCGTGATCGGCCGGACCGTGATTGGCTGCATCGGTTTCCGTTGGTGATCCTGTCGGCCGCAGCGTGCGTCGGAATCCTGCTCGATCAGCTGGGGACGCCCACCGCGGCGGCTTGGTGGACGTCGTTGGGGCTGCTCGGTCTGGCCACGGCGGCCTTCGCTTTGGGCCCACAGGCCGTGGGTTCCCCGCCGCACCACCGATCCGCTCCGCCGACGATCGCCGTGATCTTGTTGATCATTCCCTGTTACGGCCTGAGGCACCGATCGGTTGCCCGGTCGTATCAGGCTGCACCGATTCGACAGCTCGCCGGCGAAACCGTGCAGCCCGCAATCGTCCGAGCCGTCATCGACCGGCCGCCCGTGTTGCGACGGCATCCGCTATCGACGCAGCGACGATTGCGTGGACAGTCGGAATTGCAAACGCAGTTCGAGGCACGAACGACCGCGTTTCGAAGCGGCGTCGCGTTTGTGCCGACCGGCGGCAGAGTTCTTGTCACCGTCGACGAACCGCTCACCGATCTCAGCGTCGGCGACACGGTGACCTTGTTCGGCGACCTGAGCGGCTTTCGCAGGCCCAGCAATCCCGGCGAACCCGACTTGCGTGACGTTTACCGGCAACGCGGCGTTCACGCGCGATTCTTGATCGACAATGCCGGTGGGGTGGTCGTCGCCTCCGCGTCGACGTCTTGGTTCGACTTGCCGATGCGGGCCGTCGCGGCGGTCGCGTCGAGTGGTCGTGAAAGCTTGCTGCGACACACGGACGATTCGAGCGGACCGCTGGCGATGGCTTTGGTGCTGGGGCAACGGGAGTTCGTCGAACGACCGACGCGTGACTTATTGCTGGTGACCGGAACGGCACACTTGCTGTCGGTCAGCGGATTGCATTTGGCGATCGTCGTCGTCATGGCGCAGTGGTTGGCAACGTTGGCGGGCTTGTCGGTGCGCTGGCGGGTCGTATTGATCTTGGCGACTTGTCTGTTTTACACGGCGGTGACCGGCGGACGGCCGCCGGTGGTACGCGCGGCGATTTTGGTCGCGGCTTTCGCCCTGTCGCTGACGTTGCATCGGCCGGCGGTGTCCTTAAATTCGCTGGGGTTGGCGGCGCTGATCCTGCTGTTCTGGAATCCGCTGCTGTTGCGGAGCGTCGGGGTTCAGCTTTCCTTTCTGGCCGTCGCGACGTTGGTCCTTTGCGGACGTCGCCGTGTCACGGATTCGATTTCGATTCAAGACGAAATCGCTCGGGAGGATCAACTGGACAAGCTGATCGACAAATCCAGATCGGTTTGGTGGTTTCACGGGCGAAGGTTTTTGATTTCGCTGCGCGCGGCGTTCTTGTTCAGCTCGGCCGTGACTTTGGTCGCCGCGCCGTTGGTTTGGTATCAGTTCAACGTGATCTCGCCGATCAGTGCGCTGACCAACGTTACTTTGGGCCCGCCGATGTTCGTCGCGTTGGCGGCGGGTTTGTTGACGATCGGTTTGGATGCGGTGTCACCGGTTTTGGCAATGCCCGCGGGATGGCTTTGTCACGTCAGCTTGTCGCTCATGCGCGGGATCATCGAATTCGCCGCGGGCGTGCCCGGCGGACACGTCTGGCTTCCACGTCCGCCGCTGGCGATGGTCATCGCGTTTTACGTCTTGTTGTTGGCGTGGTTGATCGTCGCGGCGTGGACGCGGAACGAGGACGCGGGCAAGGGTTTCTGGACGAGCGGTTTTTGGACGAGCAGGCGTCGACTGTTGGCCGGTGCGACGGCTTGGCTGACGTGGATCGCACTGGCGATCGTGACGGCG
>Ga0102938_10002770_pt1 | contig 13192 bp, 13 predicted proteins | sample SalPonR2_B_D2_MG_FD_84516 | JGI IMG/M metagenome (GOLD analysis project Ga0102938, IMG submission 84516) | Salt pond soil microbial communities from South San Francisco under conditions of wetland restoration - Salt Pond MetaG R2_B_D2_MG | ecosystem: Environmental > Aquatic > Marine >... | reverse complement strand
CGCCACCCGCCGATCCTGCCCGACGGCGGTGAGGTGGTCGATGGCCGCTTCGTCCCGGGCACCGGGCTGGACGACCCCGAGGATGCGCCCGTGGCGAGCCCGGTGAAGGCGCCGGACAGCGCCCTCGACCTGACCGACCCGGCCGTCGACACCGCACTGGCCGCGGCGCAGCACGCGCTGGCGGGCGCACCGATGCTGCTCGGCGATGGCCGCGAGGACGGCATCGGGTCCAACTCGTGGGTGGTCGCGCCGGAGCGCTCCGCCACCGGCTCGGCCCTGCTGGCCAACGACCCCCACCTGGGTCCTGCCCAGCCCTCGCTGTGGTACCAGGTCGGGCTGCGCTGCGAGCCCGTCGGTGACGCGTGTCCCTACCACGTCCTCGGCTACTCCTTCGCCGGCATGCCCGGCATCGTCATCGGCCAGACCGATCGGGTCGCGTGGGGGTTCACCAACCTCGGACCTGACGTCGCCGACCTGGCCATCGAACGCATCGACGGCGACCGGGTGCAGACCGAGGACGGCTGGGAGCCGCTCGAGGTCCTCACCGAGACGATCGGTGTCGCCGGCGGGGACGACGTCGAGCTCAGCATCCGCATCGGTCCGAACGGTCCGCTGTTCTCGGACGTCTCCGGCGCCGGGGCAGAGATCGCCGAGGGACCCCTGGCCACCGGAGACGACAACGCCGCTGCGGCCGAAGACGGCGACGGCGAGGTGGAGCACGCGGTCGCGCTGCGATGGGTGGCCCTCGACCCGGTCGCCACCGCGGACGCCGTGCCGTTGTTCATGCAGGCGCAGGACTGGGACGGCTTCCGGGCCGCCGCCCGTCGCTTCGAGGTCCCCTCGCAGAGCCTGGTCTACGCCGACGTCGACGGCCACATCGGCTACCAGGCCCCTGGCCGGATCCCGGTACGCCGCAGCGGCGACGGCACCCTGCCCCAGCCGGGCTGGACCGGCGAGGCCACCTGGGAACGCTTCCTCGACTTCGAGGAGCTGCCATGGACGTTCGATCCGCCCACCGGCGTGCTGGCGACGGCGAACCAGCCCGTCCTGGCCCCCGGCAGCGAGCCCTTCCTGTCCCGCGACTTCAACATCGGGTACCGGGCGGCGCGCATCACCGAACTGCTCGACGGCCGCGACGACCTCTCGCTCGACGATCTGCTGGCGATCCAGCTCGATGCCCACAACGGCAACGCCGCCAACCTGGTGCCGACCCTGCTCGCCGTACCGGCCGACAGCGGTGATGCGGGCGCGGGGGGCGGCGACGGTGCCGCCGCGGACATCGCCGCGATCCAGGAGGTACTGGCGGCGTGGGACCTGCAGGATGCTGCCGACAGCGCCGGCGCCGCGGCATTCAACGCCACCTGGCGTCACCTGTTGGCAGGGACCTTCCACGACGAACTGCCCGAGTGGGCCTGGCCGAGCGGGACCGGCCGGTGGTGGGAGGTCGTACGGGGCCTGATCGCCCAGCCCGATGCCGCCTGGTGGGACGACCGCAGCACGCCCGAGCGCGAGACCCGCGACCAGGTCCTACGCCGGGCGATGGCCGACGCCCACGCGGAGCTCACCGACCGCTTCTCCCCCGACCCGACCGACTGGCGGTGGGGGGCGATGCACACCCTGACACTGACCCACGCGACGTTCGGCTCCTCGGGGATCGCACCTCTGGAGGCGCTGTTCAACCGCGGTCCGCTGCAGCTGGCCGGCGGCTCCGACATCGTCAACGCCACCGGCTGGTCGGCCACCGAGGGCTACGCGGTCAACTGGGTGCCGTCGATGCGCTACCTGGTCGACCTCGGCGACCTCGATGCAGGGCGGTGGATCCACCTCACGGGACAGTCGGGTCGGCCCTTCCACCAGCACTACGCCGACCAGGCCGAGGCCTGGGCACGGGGCGACACCCTGCCGATCCACTTCACGCCCGACGCGGTCGAGACAGCCGCGGTCGATCGGCTCACCCTGCTGCCGGATGACGCCTGACGCCTGACGCGCACGATCCCGACGGAGACGCGATCATGTCGATGCTGGAACGCATGCTGGCCGGTGAGCTCTACCACGCCGACGACCGGGAGCTGCAGGCCCGCTACGCCCGGGCGCAACAGGTGCTGGCGGCCTTCAACGCCACGGGGCCGGGCGAGTGGGCGCGCCGCACCGAACTACTGCACGAACTGCTCGGGGCCGTCGGGGAGGACGTGGTGGTGCAGCCGTCGCTGCGCCTCGACTACGGCTGCCACGTGCGGATCGGCGCCGGCACCTTCGTCAACTACGACTGCGTCCTGCTCGACGTGGCACCCATCACCATCGGTGAGGACTGCCAGATCGCGACCCGTGTGCAGCTGCTGACCGCCAGCCATCCCATCGACCCGGTCGTCCGCCGCGCCGGATGGGAGTCCGGCGCCCCGATCGAGCTCGGCGACAACGTCTGGCTCGGCGGGGGCGCCATCGTCCTGCCGGGCGTGACCATCGGTGCCGACACCGTGGTCGGTGCGGGCGCGGTCGTGACCCGCGATCTGCCCGCCGGCGTGGTCGCGGTCGGCTCGCCGGCCAGGATCCTCCGCGAGATCGCCGAGGCCGACCGGGTCGCGATGCCGACCCGTTGAGCCCACCGGTAGAGTCGCCGCGGGGCGTCGTGCGGCCCGGTTCGGGTCAGCACCGCGCTCCCCCGGCCACGCCGGTGCCGATCCCGGCCGACCCACGACAGGCGACGAGATGTCCGACAGCGATCACCGGCACGTCACCCTCGAGCGCGTCGAGACCGGTGTCTACCGAGCCACCAATCCGGCCGGCGTGGAGCTCACCTTCGGGAGCCTGACCGAGGACGGCTTCAGCCCGGTGGAGCTGCTGCTCGCGGCGATCGGCGGCTGCACGGCGGTCGACGTGGACCTCATGACCTCACGGCGTGCGACGCCGGAGCGCTTCGAGGTCGAGATCGATGCGGAGAAGGTCGAGGTGGAGGGCGGCAACCTGCTGCGAGACATCGAGATGATCTTCCGGGTGCGCTTTCCCGACGGCGCAGATGGTGACAAGGCCCGCGACCGTCTGCCGCGTGCGGTACAGCACTCCCACGACCGCACGTGCACGGTCAGCCGGACCATCGAGGCCGGTACGCCCGTGACCGCGCGCATCACGGACGGGGACTGAACCGGGCGCACCGCGTCGGCGAGGGAGGCCCCATGCCAGGGTGGTCGGACATCGAGGTGGCAGTCCCGGAGCTGGCCGGCACCGCCGCTGAGGAGCACAACGCCGAACGCCACCGTGCGCTCGGCCCGCAGGCCGACGCCGGGGCCCACCTGTTCCGCCTCGACATCACCGAGGTGGTGACGGTGCAGGTCTCGGCCGAGGTGCTGACCGGGTGGACCCCCACGCACGGGATCCGGATCCTCCAGCGCGCGTGCGGCGTACGGTGACGTCCAACCCTCCCCCTGGTGGTGCGCGCCATCCCCCCGTACCGCTGATCCGACCGGAGCCAACATGACCGCCTGGTACCACTATCTCGAGCAGCTCGATCAGGGCCCGCAGACCTGGACCTCCCGTCAGCGGGTCGAGCAACTGTTGGCCGACGAGGCGGTGGAGCACACCACGGCGACCACGATCAAGGACGTCTGCGACGACGGGCATGTCCACACCGACGTGACCCTGGGGCTGCTGACGTCGACGCGTCTGGTGCATGTGGTCGTTGGTGACGCGCAGCACGTGACCGACGAGCACGAACTCGGGTTGCAGTGCGCGGTCACCTCGCTGCCCCTCACCGCCATCACCGACGTCTCCGTGCTGTCGTGGGACCAGCACGGCACACCGGCGGTCGAGGTCCGCATCTCGCGCGCCGGCGGCGCCTGGCAGGCCATGGGTGACGTCCACGACTGCGGGGACCCCGAGTGCGAGATCCCCCCGGGCTCGATCCAGCTCGAGGCCCGTGCGGATGGCGTGGTGCTGTTCGCCACCGGCGCGGAGGCCGAGGTCCTCACGAGCTTCGCCGGTCACCTGGCACGCGCGACCGGCTCTCGCTGAGCTCCCCGAGCGAGCACCGCCGATACCCGACGCGCTGCCGAAGCACCGATCCTGCCGACGCTCACTCGGCGTGCAGATCCTCCGCCACCAGCGTCAGGGACTCCACCACCACCTCGCTGTGCCGGGCATCCAGCGGCGAGGTGCACAACTCGGTCGGCAGAGCGTTCCGCAGGCGCCAACGGTGCACGGTCTGTTCCCGGTCCTCACCCAGCAGCTCGATGGTGACGTCCCGACGATCGGCCCGCCCCGCGACTGCCGACGCGAGCCACTCGTGCAACGTCAACTCGCCGATCAGTCCCCGCTGCAGGACCACCTGCGGTGGAGCGACGAGCCCGGGTACCAGCACCGACGCACGGGATCGCGCGTTCCCGGCGCGGTAGGGGATCATCGCGACGCGGCGATCCAGTCCGGTGACCCGTGAGAAGCCCGCAGCCGGGCCTGCGGGATCGAGCCCGTCGAACGAGACGAGGAAGTCGAATCCCCCGTACGGGTGTTCACTCAGGATCGCCATGCGTTGCGCTCCTTCCCCGGGCCGGACCCGGTCGCTCTCGGATCACTCCCGGAACAGGTCGTGGTAGACGACCTCGAGTTCCTCCCACGCCACCTCGGTGGACCGCCCGTCCAGCACAGGTCCGCTCCAGCGCTGCGGCCAGGCGCAGTGCAGCCGCAGCACGGCTACCGGTGCCCGGGTCACCGGATCGAGGATGCGGACCCCGATGTCACGGGTCGCCGCGGCCCTGACCTCCTCCTCCGTCGAGAGCGCCTCACGCCGCCAGCCGTAGAAGGTCGGGTCTCCGTCGAGCGCACGGCCGAGCACCACCGACCCTCTGGCAGCCTCACCGGACCAGGTCACCCGAGGCGGGTCCGGTGACCGCAGCCGACGAGCTCTCTTCGGCGGAACGGGCGTCGCGACGACGGTGTCAGGGTCGGCGGCCAGGGAGGCGGGCGACAGCCGCGCCACGGCCACCTCCCGATCGCCGATCGTGACGGTGAAGTCGCAAGCAGCGACGGGACCAGCACCGACCGAACCCGTCACGGACCCCGGTGACATGGTGGACTCCTCGTTGGATGCTGCCCGGCTCCCAGGCCGGCTCCCAGGCCAGCTCCGCATCGGCGCGACCAGTGCATCCTGCGAGTAGCGACCGGACAACGCAAACCTGCCGATGGTCCGATCGACACGGACGGGTTCGAGCACCTGTTGGCGTCGAACCCGTCCGCTCCCCCGTTGTCGCTGCAGCCCCAACACCATGCCAGAGCCCTGTGACTTGCCTGATCCCACGCCCCGGCAGGGCCCTGGTGCAGCTCTCCGGTGAGGACTGGGAGCTCGGCCGTCAGCAGTGGCGGGCCACGGTGGAACTGCTCGACGAGACCTGCTACGGGGCGCACACATCGCGACCCATGTCGCCTTCTCCATGGCACTGATGGCCCATGTCGGGCTCGTGCTCGAACACCGACTGATCGAGGAGGACGGTCTCCTCCGCCGCATGAGGTGAGACGTGGTGCGCGGTGTCAGGAGCCGAGACCGGCGGCCGCGACCCGCTCCAGCACGCGCATCGTGGCGACCCCCTCGCTCGGCGGGATCGGGACCGGACCACCGGAGAGCACGGCCGCCGCGAACCGCTGCCCCTGCTCGGTGTAGGGATCGACCGCCTCGAAGCGGTGCACCTCACCGTCGGCGTCGGCCGGCAGGGCCTCGCCGGTGTGGACCACCACCTCGGTGGCACGGTCGGGCGGGATGTTGAAGGGCACGCCGAGCTGTATGCGCCCCTGCGTGCCGTGGATCGTGACGTACTGGTCGGGCTTGGCCCTGGTGGAGCAGGTGAAGGTCGCCACCCCGGACGGGAAACCGAGCAGGGCGCTGGTCGTGGTGTCGACGTGCTGGGCGGGGTCGCGCTGGATGCGACTCGCGACCGTGGTCGGCTCGGTGCCGAAGAGCAGCCGGGAGAGATCGATGCAGTAGCACCCGATGTCCATCAGGGCCCCACCTCCGGTCTCGGGGATGTTGCGGATGTCGGTGGGGTCGTCGTTGTAATAGGAGAACCAACTGTCCACGGCCACAAGCTCACCGATCCGGCCCTCGGCGACCAACTCGCGGGCGCGCACCCAACTCGGGTGGAGCCGGTACATGAAGGCCTCCATGAAGGCCACGCCGGCCCGGTCGCAGACGTCGACCATGGCCTGGGCGTCATCGGCGGTCATCGCCATCGGCTTCTCGCACAGCACGTGCTTCCCCGCCTCGGCGGCGGCGATCGTCCACCGGGCGTGCAGGTGGTTGGGGACGGGCACGTAGACCGCATCGACCCGAGGATCGGCGAGCACCTCCTCGTAGGAGCCGTACGCGGCAGGGATCCCCCAGCGCTCGGCCACGTCCACCGCGACCTGCTGCTCCCGTGAGCCGATCGCCACCACCTCGCAGTTGGACGCACCCTGTAGGCCGGGGATCACCTTCTCCCGCGCGATCTTCGCCGAACTGATGATCCCCCACCTGAGGGTGTCCATATCGACCTCCGAACGATGGTTGCCCGACCCGCCTTCGAGCCTGCGGGATGCCCCACGGCGGGGCGACCGGCGGAACGCGCCACAGGCACCGGCGACCCCAGTCTGCCAGCCGGCATCGACCGCGGTCAGGGGCGCAGCGCCCGGCGCATCGCGGCGAACCGGTCACCCACCATCTGCGCCGTCACGGCTGCCTCCGGCGTGAACGCATCCCAGCCGTGGAAGGCTCCCGGGTAGACGTGCAGCTCGGTGGGCACCCCGGCCTGCAGCAGGCGGGTCGCGTAGTCGATGTCCTCGTCACGGAACACCTCGAGCTCCCCCACCTGCACGATCGCGGGCGGGAGTCCCGCCAGATCACCGGCTCGCGCCGGTGTGGCGTAGACCGGGACATCCCCGCCTCCCGCCGCAGCCCCGAGGTACGCATGCCGGCCCGAGGCGTGGTGTTCGCGGCTCCAGGAGAGGATGCCGCTGAACTCGCCCGCCCGCAGCAGCTGCGGATGACAGCCGCATCGGGTCCGGCTTGCGGTCGGTGCACCTGCAGGGCCCGCGCTACGAACGCAGCTCTTCCGAGGCCCGGTGAGCCCTCGCAACTAGGCTCTCCCTCGCTGGCCAGGCGACCTGGCTGCCTGAGAACCCCGATGCGACGTCGGCGGGCGAGGAACGAGGACCTCCCAGGGTGCGGTCAAAGGGTCGAGCCGAGGCCCGGGAAGGACACAGCGTGACTGGTCGCCGTGAGCGGACACCGTCGGCGTATCGGGGCATCGCCATCGCAACGACCGTGCTGCTGGCGGCGTTGCTCGCGCTCGGAGGCGCCCCGGAGGACCAGGATGACCACCGCTACCGGCTCCTGGGCGCCAGTGTGGCAGCAGCAGCTGAGACGGAACCCGGATCGGAGTCGCAACCAGAACCAGAACCAGAACCAGAACCCGAACCGGAGCCGGAACCAGCACCTGAGCCCGAACCAGAACCCGACCCAGAGCCCGACACCGGGACGACGGCCGGCGTCCCGTCGTGGTTGTGGCCGCTGTTGGGCCTCCTGGCCGCCGTCGCCATCATCGCGGCCGTGGCCGCCAAGGTGCGCTCCTCGCAGGAGCGCAGAGGACAGGTGACGCTGATCGACCAGGCCCTCAGCGATGCGGACTGGCTCCTGGCCGTCAGCGGTGAGACGCCCGGCTCGATCGACCAGCACGAGCGCGTCCCCGCGGTCCGGTCCCGAAGCGACCGGCTGCACGACGATCTCGGACGTCTCAGCACGGGCGCACAAGGTCAGCTCCGCCAGGCGGCGCTCGAGCTCAGGGAAGCGACCAACGATCTGGCGGCGACGGTCGTCGCGCGGCTGGGCACCACCGACCGGGACGAGGCGCGGCAGTTGGACCTCCGCCTCGGTGAGCGTCGGGAGCGGGCTCGCAGCGCACGTCGCGGGCTCGCGCAGCAACACCCGCGAGCCGACCAACGGCCCGACGGAGCACGCTGACCCCCAGGGACGACCTCGACGAAGGAAGCCGACGATGGCAGACCGAACTCCAGCGGGAGGTAGGGCGTCCTCGCCGCTCACCCCGAGACGCATCGCAGCGCTGGTACTCGCACTGGCTGCGGCGGTCCTCGTGTGGCAGAACCGGGCCGACACGACGTTGACCGTCTTCGGGGTCAGCGTGACGGCACCGTTGTGGCTGTTCACCCTGGCGATGCTCGCCGTCGGCATCCTGATCGGTGCGCTGCTGAGCCGGCGAGGCAGATCCGACTGACCAGAGCGTTCCCTCAACTCACCGCAGGGACACTGGTCACCACCATTGGGTCGTCACCTGCAGTGGGCGCCCTACCGCCGTGGGAGCGGCGCGGTGCTCGCCAGCGCGGTCCCGAGCGTCGAGGAGGCCAGCGGTAGGTAGATCCAGGCTGGGCTACCGAGGCTGATGGTGCCGACGCTGAACAGGCTCGTTGCGCCGGCGAGACCAGCCAGCAGGCCCGCCACCAGGCCCACCATCGGTCGGCCCGATCCGTGGGTGCCCACCCGACCCGCGCCCACGGTGATGGTCAGCAGGGCCAGAAGGGCGACGAGCGATCCGACCGTGAGCCCGTCGACGGCCGCAACAGCGGGGTCCACCGCCCCGGCGTCCGGTGCAGCGGCCCCCTGGGCGCCGTCATCTGCGGCAGCCGGCGCGAAGGCGGAGACCATCATCACAGCGAAGGACCCGATCGAAGCGACCATGAACAGGTGCGGGACCGGAAGACGTGGTGCAGTGACCTCGGGCATGATGTGTCCTGTGCGGTGGCTACACGGCCGACAGGCCGTGACGCTACGAGCGCGTGTCGCCGACCTCCTCACCCACGATGGGTGAAAGTGGTCGTCCACCCGTCGGGCGCCGCGCGGCCCGGTGCTACAACAGTCCCTGGCGCCTGGCTGCCTCAAGGGCCTCACGCCGGCCCTGGACCGCCAGCTTCCGGTAGATGTTCTTGAGGTGGGTCTTGACGGTGTTGACGGAGATGCCTCGCAGCGCGGCGATATCCGCCATCGTCCGGTGTGCCGGCAGCTCTCGCAGGATCGCCGCCTCCGCGGGCGTGAGAGCGGTGGTCGCGGCTGACACCAGCTCGGTGTCGTGCCGTTCGAGGAGTTCGGTGACGAAGGCCTCGTGTCGACCGAACCGGCCACGGTTGGCAGCGAGCAGCTCGCGCGTCGCCGGACCGAAGCCATCGATGAGCCCGACGAGACGGTCCGGCGCTGCCGACCGGACGGCCTGCGTGAGGGCTTCGTGGGATGCCTGGATGGCCTCAGCCTCGGCAGCCAGCTGTGCTTCCAGGAGCCACACCCAGATGCGGTTGGTCATGAACCTCACGGGCACCTCGCCTGCGCAGGCGGGTGCCAACTGCCGACGGGCTTTGGTGGCAGGCAAGCCCCTGGCCCTCCCCAACAGCACCTGCACCAGCAGTGCCTCCGCACTGCCCTCCAGATCCGGCTGACGTCGTCGGGCCGCCTCCCCGGCGGCAACGGGGTCGTCCGCGGCGAGCCACAGCCTGACCTCCCAGGGGATCAACATGCACGCGATCTCCGGAGTGGTCTCGGCCTCGCCGAGGTGCTCCCAGGCCGCCCGCAGGCGGATCGCGGTCGACCTCGCCGGGGCGCCATCGACGTGGTCGGCAACGGCCATGACCGTCGCGACGGCGACCCGCATGTCGGGGTTGCCGAGCGTCGCCGGCTCCGGTACGGCGGCGAGTTCGCTGCGCGCCCTGGGCCGGTCGCCGCGCACCATGGCCCACCATGCGCTGAGCACGTGGAGTTGAGCGGTGAGCTGACTGCCATCCCAGCCGCGAAGCCGTGCGATCCCCAGGGCCTGGTCCAGGTACGCGTCGCACTCGGGGATCCGGCCGGCGATCGTCGCCAGCGCTGCGAGGTTGCCGAGGCACATCACCCGTGGGAAGTCACGTTCGGTGGAAGCCGCCAGGTACAAGGCCTGCTCGAGATCGCGCCGTGAGCCCGCTGGCGAACCCCCACGGACGCGCGCCACCCCGGTCTGGATGAGCCCGAGCAGATCCAGGTCCACCTCGCCGGTGTCACCGACCCCCGCGACGTCCGCGTCGCGCAGCGCCGCACTCACCTCGGGGCCGAACCGTGCACGGTGCAGGGCGACCGTCGCCCGCAACGCCGACAGCCAGGGATCGCGCTGGGGATCGCCGGCCGGTGCCGACGTGGCATCCAGCGCAGCCAGGTGCCGATCCGCGGTGACCGGATCGAACCGTGCCAGTGCCGCCGCCGCGAGCAGGAGCCCGATGGTCGGATCCTGCCGCCACGCATCGGGGACGTCGGCCAGGAGCCGCTCGATCGGTGGACCGTCGCCGTCGAGGATCATCCCGACACCGGCCTCACGAAGCACGCTCTGGACCCGATGCTGCCCGTTGGAGCCCACCGCGTGTTCCAGCGCCAACCGCCACTGCCGCTGCTGCGCGTACCAGTCGGCCAGCTCCCCCTGGAGCTGACGCCACCGGGGGAGATCGATCCGCTGGAGCTCGGAGCCCAGGTAGTCCCGGAGGAGATCGTGGTAGCGGTAGACCGACTCCGAACCGTTTGGCTGGGCGAGCCGCTGGGTCAGCGCGTTGCGCTGATGCAGTTCGTCGAGCACCGCACCGGCGTCCTTGCGTCCGGTGAGACGCTCGGCCAGCGTCGGGGTGAGTTCGCGGCACGCGCCGGTTGCCAGGAGGAACTGCCGCACATCGCCGGGAAGATGGTCGAGGACCTCGGCGACCAGCAGCTCGGCGACCATGGGCGTCGCCCCTCCGAAGGTGCGGGCGATGTCCCGCGGATCGCCACCCCGCCGCAGCTCAGCGGCTGCGAGGCGCAGCGCCGCAACCCAGCCCTCGGTCCGCCGCCACAGCACGTCGACGTGCTCGGCCTCCAGTTCGTGTCCCAGGGACGCCAGGAGTGCGCCCGCCTCCTCCCGGCCGAGCGCGAAGTCCTCGGATCTGATCTCACGCACGGCCGCGTCGAGCCGCAGCTGGTGCAGTGCGATGCCGGGCTGGGACCTCCCGCTGAGGACCAACGCAAGCCCGGCAGGTCGCCGTCGCAGCAGCAACTCCACGCTCTCCAGCGCCGCAGGATCGGAGATCTCGTGCAGGTCGTCCATCACCAACACGACGGGTGGATCCTGCCGACCGAGGAGCTCGCCGAGCTGCCGGATCAGCGAGCCATCCGCACCCGCCGCGGCCGGGGCCGACGACAACTCGGCGATCCGAGGATCGGAGGAGAGCACCGGAGTGGTACGCAGCGCTGCGAGCAGGCTCGTCCACAGGCTCGTGACGTCGTCGTCGTTGCGGTCCAGGGTGACCCAGGCCACGCGATCAGCGAGCGTCGAGGTGCTCTGCATCCACCTGATCAGTGTGAGCGTCTTGCCGGAGCCGGGCGGAGCGACGAGCACCGTGACGGGGGCGGGCGGCCCGGCGAGTAGCCGCGAGGCCCTGGTCTCGGCCACGGCGATGGCCGGTAGCTCCGGAGGCGTGACCTTGGCCAACGACACACGGCCGCTCAGCAGCGGTCGGCCGCTCGCCGAGGCGTCGGACACGGTCACCCTCCCCGTCGGCCGACGTCACCACTCGCATCAGCCGGATCAGCGTGATCCTAGTGTCCAAACAGGACGGACCCCGCTGCTTTCGACGTCCGACGATGCCGCACACCGGGCGGACTCGGCTGCGCGATGTCGGGGCACGGAAGATGGCTCCGGGGTCCGAGCGCAGACCGGCCGGTTGGTCTCAGCGCTGCTCTTGCTCCTCCGAGCCTGCCTGAGGCTCCTCCTCGGGTGCTCGCTCATCGGTTTCGGATGACGCTTCCTCGGCGGCCTCGCTTCCGGCTACCGGCTCGTCGCCCTCCTCCTCGCCGTCTCCCAGCTGCCGGCCGAGCTCCTCGATGGCGGCGATGGTCTTGCCTGCGTTGGACTCGGCCTCCGCTGTTGCCTCGGTGGTTGCCTTGGCGGCCTCGGCGATCTCCGTCACGGCCGTACCGAGCTCACGACTCCGCTCGATGCTCTCCTCGATGGGGCGACGGAGGCGGTCGTAGAGCTTCTTCAGAGCGAAGCCAGCCAGCCCGACGCCGGCACCGTAGACGACGAACCTGAGCACGTTCTCCGGCTCCACGGCCCGCTCCCACCACGGACGACGTCGTGGAACGACCTCCGCGAACTTGCGCTTGGCGGCGTGGCCCAGCAGCTGCTTGGTGGCCATGAGGCATCCTCGTGGTCGGGGCTGCTCTCAGCCTAAGCCGGCGAAGGTGTGTCCATCCCGGCCGGACGACCAGTCATCGTCGCCAGAACCGGCGACCGACCTCGGCTCGATCTCATGGTCGGTCCACGACCGTGGCCGAGCGGCCGCATCAGGGGCTGGCAGGACGCCGAGCGGCGTGGTAGGGCTGAGCGTTGGTCGGAGGGACCGCTGGTGGTGATCCCCGCGCTTTCCAGGCTGCGTGTCGCGAGGCGACGCGAGCCGGCAGCGCTCGTGCGTCGCGTCCACGCGCTGCTGGCACAGCACGCCGTCGCACTCCCCGTGCGCCTCTGGGATGGCACCGAGCTCGGGCCGAGCAACGCCGGCTACCGGTTGATCCTGCAGCACCCCTGGTCCTTGCGCTCGCTCCTGCCCCTGGACGATCTCTCCGCTGGCGAGGCCTACCTCTTCGAGGACATCGACGTCGAGGGCTCGATGACGGCGGCCCTGCGTGTGGTCTCGCGCCTGCCCAGCATGGAGCATCTCGGACGGCTCGAGCGGATCAGGCTGCTCCGCAACGTGCTCGCGCTCCCCGCGCCGCCGGAGCGTGTGTCGTCGGTAGGCGCCCGTTTCGCTGGCCGGCTGCACTCCCCCGCGCGCGACCGCCAGGCGGTCCGCTTCCACTACGACACCGGTAACGGGTTCTACACCCACCTCCTCGACGCGAACCTGGTGTACTCCTGCGCGTACTTCGAGGAGGAGTCGCCGGAGGATCCCGCAGAGGATCCGCTGGCGCTCGACCGCGCCCAGGTCCGCAAGCTCGACCTGATCTGTCGCAAGCTCCGGCTGCGCGAGGGGGAATCGCTGCTCGACATCGGCTGCGGCTGGGGCTCGCTGGTCCTCCATGCGGCCCGACACTACGGCGTGCGGGCGCTGGGCATCACGCTCTCGACCCCGCAGGCAGAGCTCGCCCGCGAGCGCATCGCAGCCGCGGGGCTGACCGATCGGATCG
>Ga0102938_10002768_pt1 | contig 13196 bp, 9 predicted proteins | sample SalPonR2_B_D2_MG_FD_84516 | JGI IMG/M metagenome (GOLD analysis project Ga0102938, IMG submission 84516) | Salt pond soil microbial communities from South San Francisco under conditions of wetland restoration - Salt Pond MetaG R2_B_D2_MG | ecosystem: Environmental > Aquatic > Marine > Intertidal... | reverse complement strand
GCCACTGGAAGAACTGTCGCTGGAGGAACTGTCATTAAGGCGGTGGATCAACCGGCTGTCTACCGGGAAATCGGCGAGGGGACATCGGAACGCATCGAAACCCGGGAGCCACACTCGCTCCTCAAAATCTCTATGTACTGTAGATAAAAGTACTATCCGCTCAATAGTCATGGCCTGGGATACAAGATGAAAGGCCCGGGCAAGGTAGCTTCCTATATGTTGATACGAGGCATGGGGTACAAACAAAACACGCAGTTGTTGGTCCGGCGGGGGGCTTATCCGGTTGTTCTCTTCTGCAGATACCCTTTCCAGCAGATCCTGCACTAGACGCGTAAGTTCATCCGCATCTTCCGGATAAAATATACCGCTTACAATTGGAGCACGAAGTTTCGATCCAGTTTCCATAGCTGTATTATCTCGCACTTGGCCCACTCTTGCAATCCATGAAGGACTATTGCTCGTATTAGCTGCCGAGTAGTCGCTGAATACGTTCCTCATCAAGTTCTATTGAGATGTTTTTTTCTTGTGTTGGAATGACCAGGCCTTGGGGCCCTTCTTTTGCTCGTCGAAGGTATTTAACCTGGGTGTAATAAAGTTCAGCCTTACCTCCGGTTCTTCCCTTAGAGTAATGTAAAGCTAAATTGCCGGCATCCAGCAGAGTCTCCAGTGGAACCGATTTACCGGAGATGTATTTAATAAAGACATATCCCCCGGGGTAGTCGCGGGTGTGCAGCCAGTAATCGTTGCCCCGCACATAATGGCGAAGCAGTGCATCGTTTTCTTTAGCGGTTCGCCCTACAAGAATTGTGAACTGTCCGGACTGAAAGCGCAAGCCCGGTGCGGCAGTGCCGGGCTTTTCCCCTTTTTTAGGGCTGTACTGGGAAATAAACTCCCTAAACGACTGCAGCTGCTGTTCAGGGTCTTCGATTGCATAGAGCTGTTCAGCCTGCTGCTGCAGTTGCCGTTTGCTCTGTTTGAGGTTGGCCAGTTCCTCTTTAAGATGCTCCCTTTGGCGTTTTGCTTTTCTATATTTGTTATAATAGGCTTCACCGTTCTGCTGTGGGCTGAGGGTGGGATCCAACTCAATCTCGGTGGGGGCGTTTTCATGATAAAAATCATCCAAGCGAGCCCATTTACTTCCCGGCTGAATTAAATGCAGATTGGCCATTATAAGGTCACCGGTCTGCTTCAAGCCATCAAGCTCCTCATTGTCATAGGATTTTCGCTGCAGCTCGGCGAGTTTAGAATCGATATTGGCTATCTGTTTTTTATACAGTGTCTCCGCCCGCTCTCTGAGGCTGCCTAACTCTTGTTCTGTCTCGCGATTGAAATACTCCTGCTCAATGAACTGATTGAAGCTCATTGAGGTCGGGTTTTCACGAGGGATAAACTTTTTGGGGGGAGTATCACCTATGGTTTTAGATTTGGCGGCCGCGATCAGCTCTTGGGGGTTAAAGTACTCTCCCGAAATCTCGTGGCGCTTGGGCCGACGGTAAAATGCATCAAGGATGATATTGCTGCTGTCGGTGGCGATAATATTTGCAGCCCCTCCCCACAGCCGAATGTACAGCAGGGTTGTTTCTCCTCCGCGGCTAATCTCCACGCGTACTATCCGCTCGCCGCCTATCTGTTCTGCAGTGCGTATCTTTCCTCCCTTGATGCGCGAGCGCAGGAACTGGGCAAAACGCTGCAGGGGAACTTGATTTTTGAAGGAACGGGTAAGCCGATGGAGACGCGTTTTCCCCTGGGCCAAAGAAATGAAGAGACTTTGTCTATTTCCGGGCATGTAGAGGTCAAGCACGAGGGTCTTAAAATCGGGTTGACGGATCTTCTGTATAGAGCTGTTTTCTAAGTGAAGCTCCTCCAAAATAAGGTCGATCTCCTTCCAGTTTAATGACACAGTTTACTCCAGGTTGTGGGTTTGCAATGTCTCAAGGAAGATCTGCTCGTCATCGCTGCTGAAAAAAACCAAATATACCTCCCTCGGGAGGCTGTGACTGCCTAGAAACTGCTTGATAGTCTGAAATGCAATTGTGGCAGCCTTTGATTTCGGAAAGCCGTATACTCCGGTACTGATAGCCGGAAAAGCGACTGTCTTTAATCCCGTTTCAGCTGCAACTGAAAGGGAATTGGTATACGCCGCTTCAAGCTGTTGTTCTTCATCCTGGTTCCCCCCGTGCCATACCGGGCCGACAGTGTGGATTACATGGGAGGAGGGGAGTTTTCCTGCATTGGTAATCACTGCTTTGCCGGTTGGAAGCCCTTCCGGGTACTGATGTTGCCGGATTTCCTTGCACTCCCGTAGAATTGCATCCCCTCCGCGACGGTGGATGGCTCCATCAACACCACCCCCACCCATCAAACTGGTGTTGGCTGCATTTACAATAGCATCAACTTCAATTGATGTAATATCTCCGGTTTGAACAATCACACGATCCTGCAGCAGCTTTTTCATAAGATTCCTCCTATTAAGAAACTAGCCGAATAAGGCTATTTGCGTTGTTTCGGTTGCCGCGAAGCGGCATGCAAAACTATTTGGAATAAAGCGTATCTAAGTCGGCTAGTAAACTATCCATCTGTTCATCAGTTCCAATGGTAATACGGACAAACGCTTTAATACCTGACTGATCAAAGTAGCGGACTAAAATTCCCCTCTGTTTTAAATCGGAATACAGAGTATGTCCGTCAATTCCTGGAGCAGAAGCAAAAATGAAGTTTGCTGATGAGGGCAGTACATACCACCCCCGTGTGCGAAGCCGGGCGACCGTTCTCTCGCGGGTTTCGATTACCTTCTCCTGCATTTTCTCATAGTAGCTTTTATCTTCCAATGCGCGAAGGGCGAGCTGTTGGCTTAAGCGGTTTAAGGGATAGGAATTAAACGAATCTTTAACGGTGAAAAGCGTGGCGATAAGCTCCGGATTCCCAAGGGCGAAACCGAGTCGCAAACCGGCCAATGAACGGCCTTTGGAAAAAGTGTGTACCACCAGCAAATTGGGAAACTCTCGAACCAGACCGCTGCAGGACTCGGCACCGAAATCAATATACGCCTCGTCGATTACATACACACGGTCCCTGCGTGCCGTGCGAAGAAAGGCGACGATTTGATTTCGAGAAAGTGCAATTCCCGTGGGAGCATTTGGATTGGGGAAAATGACACCCGAAAAAGCATCCTGTTCACTGAAACCCGATAGCTGCACTGAAAAATCCTCGTCCATTGGAACTTTTTGGTATTCCAGACCGTAGTAGGAGCAGTACACCGGATAGAAGCTGTAAGTGTGAGTCGGAAAGAGAACCGGACCGTTGTGAGGGTCAAAAAAGGCATAAAAAGCAAACGAGAGAACCTCATCCGATCCATTCCCGACAAAGACTTCCTCCGCAGTGAGCTGATAGCGTTCTGCTAAAGACTCGCGTAGCTGAGTAGAGTTGGGATCGGGGTAGAGTCTGAGGTCTTCAGCCTTGTAACTCCGAAGCTGAGTCTGAACAGCGGGGGCAGGGGGATAAGGGTTCTCATTTGTGTTCAATTTGATATAAGTTTTATCCTGCGGCTGTTCGCCGGGGGTATAAGGGGTAAGCCCGCGGGCTTGTGCCGAAACAAGTGCTGGGTTCATATAACCTCCTGGATGCCTGAATTGTGATCTTTCTGCAGAAGTGGACGAATTTCGGCTACCATGTAGAATGATCCTGTCACTAGAACTGGTCGTGTGCCTCCGGCAAGCTCCATGGCCCTTTGGAGTGCAGTGTTCGGGTCGGTAATCAGCTCTACTGATGTTGTCAGTCTATGAAATACTTTTGCCACATCCTCCGGGGAGTTTGCTTTAAACGTTCCGGGTTGTGAAATAATAATATCACTAAAGGCTTCAGTGATGGCTTCGGCCATCCCGATGGTATTTTTGCCCTCTACCGAACCGAAAATACATATGCCCTGTGAACCGTATACCTGCTGAAAAGCAGTGATTGTGCGTTGTATTGAAGATGGGGTGTGTGCTCCGTCGAGGATTACCGCAGGGGCAGATTGGCACTTTTCCATCCGTCCCGGCAAGCCGGCGGAAGCTACAGCCTGCAGCACAGCAGGATAGCTGGTTGACGAAAACTGTTCCGGCAGAAGCTCTCGCAGCACGGTCAGAGCCAGCGCAGCATTTTCAGCCTGTACCTCTCCCTGCATTTCTAAATTGAGTGTTATGTTTTTGTCTTTAGAGCAGCGGGAATCGTCTGCCCATCGGGAATCATCCTTCCATTTAAGCCGTAGGCAGGTTCCCAGAGAGTCCACCGACGCCGAGAACTCCTGAGGATATTCGGGAAAGTAAAAAAATGGGCTCTGGCTCTGCTCGGCCCTTTTCCTAAGTACCTCCAGCGTTTTTTCCCTTTGGGGGGAGACAAATACCGGTACACCTGGTTTGATAATCCCTGCTTTTTCGGAAGCGATCTGTTCCAGGGTCGAACCTAAAATGTCGGTATGTTCAAGCTCAATCGGTGTAATGACCGCCGCCTGTGGTGTGATTACATTAGTAGCATCCAGGCGCCCTCCGATTCCTGTCTCAATCACCGCATAGCTGCAGCCAGCTTCTAGAAACAGGAGAAATGCGAACAGGGTGAATAATTCAAACGCCGTCGGTTCAGCCTCACCGATCAGTACCGTACGGTTAAACTCCGGAAGAGCCTTTTTGATCCGACTACCGACGGTGAGGTACATTTTGGTTGGAAAGAAACTGCCGGCCCTAGTGATGCGCTCCCGGTAGTTGCTTATGTGGGGAGAACTGTATAAGCCGGTGGGGTATCCCAGAGCTTCCAATCCGCGGGCCAGATAGATTGCGGTAGAGCCCTTTCCCTTTGAGCCGGCAATATGAATAGTATGCAGCTGTGTATGGGGATTTCCAAAAAAATCGAGGAGCAGATGCATGCGATCCAGCCGATATTCTCGGATAGTCTGCTTCTGTTTCTGTTCAAAATTTACAAATGATCCGAAATAGGCGAACAGCTCTTCAACCGGGTTACTGGACACACTCACTCTTCCCTCCGTATCTTAAGGGCATTTCCGTGGGTAATAAAGCCTTCATAGTCGGCAATGCGAATTACGTGTTCTTTCAATTGTTTATACCCGCTTTTCTCTGCATATACCACCGAAGAGAATTTTATAAAATCGCGGACCGATACCGGCGAGTAGCTTTTGGCCCAGCCGCCGGTAGGTAAAACCGCGTTCGCCCCAGTACTGTAATTGGCCGCCGAAAAGGGGAGGTGTTTTCCCAACAGGATTTCACCGGCATTGGTGATTTTATTCATAATGTGGAAGGGTTCACAGGTGTTAATCAGCAGGTGTTCCGGAGCAAAGCCGTTCACAATTTCCACCGCCTCATCGATAGATTCAGTGAGGATAACTCCCCCATACCGGTTAAATACATCCTGTACAAATCCAGCGCGCGGGGCGGGTAGTGACCCACCTATTTCGGCCACATTGGAGCGAACCTGTTCTGCCAGAGCCGGTGAATCCGTTAGCAGTAGAGCACAGGAGTCGGAGCCGTGTTCTGCTTCGACCATTAAATCCAGTGCAATGTTCCAGGCATCTGACTGTTCGTCGGCAATAATCATAGATTCGGAGGGGCCCGCCGGCAGGCCCGCATCGATTTTGGAGGCCAGCAGGCGTTTGGCGGCCGTGACGTAACTGCTACCGGGGCCGACTACTTTGAGCACCCCCGGGATGCTTTCGGTGCCGTAGGCCAAGGCCGCAATTGCATGGGCACCTCCCACCCGAAAGACTTTTTCTATTCCGATAAGCTTGGCCGCGTACAGACACGCCGCATCGACACTTCCGTCCGGGTTTGGCGGTGTGACAATTTGAATTGAAGGTACCCCTGCGATTTTTGCGGGCACCGCCAGCATATACAGCATCGAAGGAAAACTGCCGCGGCCTCGTGGAACGTACAGTCCCGCCGAATCAACTGGAAGGGCCCGTTCCCCGGCTATAAGTCCGGGGTGCAGCTCCTTCATGTGTATACTCTCTGGTTTTTGCGCCAAGTGATAGTTCCATGTGGTGTTGATTGCGAACTCGATGGATTCCTTTAGATCATCATCAAGGGCTTGAGCCGCGGCTTCGAACTCTTCAGGTTGTACCTGCAGTGGGAGAGCCCTCAGGTCGGCTTTATCGAAGCGTTGAGTATACTCTATGAGGGCTTGGTCGCCCTTCAGACGGACCTGCTCGAGGATCTGTGCAATTGAATCTTCCACCTCGGAAATATCCATTTCCGAGCGCTGAAACATCCTGCTCTTCTGTTCTTCGCTGTATTCTTTCCATTTTCGTATGTATATTTGCATTTCTCTTTCCATGTAGTAGTAAAAATACTGTAGTATACCAACCCAAGACAGTCAATGTAAGTACAGCAATTACAGCAATTAGATATGTGAAGTGTGCATCATAGACTTCACATTTCTAATGCCTCCACCTATTAAGAAATTGTAATATTTGCTAAGTGTTTGAAGCAAATTCCAAATGTAGAAGTCTGAAATACTTCTACATTTGGAATTGCTGATGTAAGTGGTATCAATTTCTACACCAGTTGAACACCACGCTTCGTACCATATGCAACTGCAGCCATTTTTGAAGTTGAAGTTGGAACCCTTGAAAAAAGGGCTGTTTTTGCCGAATATTTTGGAATGAATATACAAGGCATCCCGATGGGGTTATTTGAAACCCCTTGTCCATATATTGATGGGCTTACCTTTGAGAGTGAAACTATTGTAGTACGTGAGATTGATGCTGAAGGCTTGAACTTTATGCTTGCAATCGGTTTTCGACATTTTGGAGAACATTTCTTTCGGCCCCTGTGCAGTGAATGCAGCCAATGTATTCCAATACGTATTCCGGTAAAAGATTTCACCTTCAACCGCAGCTTCAGACGTGTGCTGCGGAAAAACCGTCATCTAAGGGTTGTGCTGAGTGAACCTGAGCCTACTGCAGAAAAGTACAAGCTGTACTGTACCCATTCCGGACGTTTCGAGCAAAATGGAGAGCCCAGCTATGAGGATTTTAAGCACTCATTTTTTGAGAATGCCCCCTTCGGAAAGGAGCTGCAGATATACGAGGGTGAAAAATTGCTAGCGGTGAGTCATATGGATATGAACCCAGCTGTGCTATCTGCAATTTATTGCTATTGGGACCTAAACTACTCCCATTTGAGCCTCGGTACTTATGCGGTGTTACGGCAGATAGCGTTAGCAAAACAGCGGGGCAGTGAATATCTTTATCTTGGGTACTATGTACATGAAAATGTCCACATGAACTACAAAGCAAAGTTTAAGCATATTGAGGCCCTGTTGACTGAATATAACTGGGTTCCTCTTTTTGATGGAGAACAGCGGCATGTACGCAAGGAAGTAATTGAACACGGCTTTATTGCGAAGACTCGTCTCGGAACCGACACCGAATCAGAGCAGTAAGGTTCAACTCAAGTTTCACTTGTGTTCTAATGGTCCATCCGCTATAGTAGGATTTAAAAGAATAGAAAAAGTTCGGATAGACAAAAGGAGGAGCTATGCGGGAAAAAGATACACCATGGAAGTTTTTAGATGCATATAGGGGCAGCCATTTTCAGGGTGAGTGGCCTACACTCCCCGAATTATTTTCCATCACTAGTGAGAGGTTCCCGGAGCGGCGCTGTTTTAGCATTTACGAGCCGGACAACATCTTTCTGAATTACGGAGAAACCCTGGCGGCAATAAAATCGGTTTCGAACCACCTAGTGCATAGTGGAGTGAAAAAGGGTGACCGAGTAGCAGTGACCGGTAAAAATTCACCTGAATGGGCAATTGCCTACCTCTCTGTTCTGTATGCCGGAGGAGTAGTAGTACCGATTGATTATCAGCTGAGAAATAAGGATATTGCAGCCTTTATTGATTTTTCTGATGCAAAAATTGGCTTCATCGATGAGGAGAAATTCGATGAAATCGAACAAGAGGGCAAGGTAAAACTAAAAGAGAAAATTTCACTCGCTCCTGGTAAAGAGAATTATATTCTGGATATAAAGGATCAAGATGCTCCTGCTCGGGAAATGCCCGTAGAAGATGATTTAGCGGCTATCTTATATACTTCGGGTACAACGGGAAATCAGAAAGGGGTTATGCTGACCCATAAAAACCTGGTAAGCGACTGTTTTCTCGCTCAGGCGAATATGTCGGTATTCCATACCGATGTCTTCTATGCCCTCCTTCCAATCCACCACTCTTATACCATGTTAGCGGTTTTCATCGAAGCTATCTCGGTTGGTGCGGAAATTGTATTTGCCAAAAAACTGGTGATAAAGCAAATCTTGAAGGACCTCCATGAGGGGCAGGTTACTATGTTCCTCGGTATCCCTATGTTGTTCAATAAACTGTTGAAAGGCCTGCTGCGGGGAGTCCGTGAAAAGGGTATTGTGGTATACGGACTTATCCGAGGGTTGATGTACGTGAGCGGATTTATTAAAAAAACCTTCGGAGTGAACCCCGGAAAGAAGATGTTTAAAGGCATTTTGAAGAAATTGTCCCTCGATACCAATCGAATCTGTATCTGTGGAGGCGGGCCGCTTCCCTCATCGACTTTCAGTATGTTTAACCAGCTGGGTATTGATTTTGTGCAGGGCTATGGTCTTACCGAGACCTCACCAATTCTTACCCTGAATCCGGTGGAGCATTATAAAGAGACTTCCGTTGGCAAGGTTATTCCCCAAGCCGAAATGAAGGTGCTTGATCCGGATGAAGAGGGCAACGGGGAGTTGATCGCCCGGGGTCCTATGGTAATGCAGGGCTATTATCATAACGAGGCGGCCACCAAGGAAGTCTTTACCGATGACGGATGGTTTAAAACAGGAGATGTCGGTTATCTGGATAGCGAGAATTACCTGTACCTCACCGGACGCCAGAAGAACCTAATCGTAACCGAAGGTGGAAAAAACGTCTTTCCCGAAGAAATCGAAGATTACTTCCAATTATACGATGAGATTGAGCAGATTATGGTCAAGGGGTATGTGAGCGACGAGAAAATGAAGACCGAAGGAATTGAAGCCTTTGTGTATCCCAACTACGAGGCCTTCAGCAACCAGGATATTGAAGCCCGGATCGACGCCATTATAAAAGAGGTAAACCTTGAACTAATGCCGTATAAGCGAATCGAGCGATTTAAAGTGTTGAATGAACCGATGGAAATGACGACCACTAAGAAAATTAAGCGCTTCAAGGTGGACGGGGAGTCGAGTGAGTAGTCTTTTTTCTATTATATTTTATGTTAAAGCGGCCCTTCCTGCCTTACAAAGGAAGGGCGCCGCTGTTCTGTTTGTTCTCCTGTGCTTACTTGTTCCGGCCGAAAGGGGGTGGGCCGAGTATCTGCAGTTTGGAGAGGACCTGTTTGTGAATTTGCCGGCCAGCTGGCAGGTTCAGGGAATCGAAGAGAACAAATTTTCGGCGGGCAACCAAGCAGAGGAAGCCTATTTTCTGCTTAAACAGCATGCGGGCGGACATTTTCAGGATATCAACCAGATGCATTCTACTGTTGCCGCTGAACTTAGCGCCAGGGTATATGCCGGCAGCAGTTACAGCTATTCCGGGATGGATGCCCACCTATCACAGGTGGAATTCCAGCAGCAGGATCGTCGTTTCCAAGGATATTTGCTCTGTATCGAATCCCACCGGATTGATGTGGTGGTAGTGGGGTTTGCTCTAAAGGGTAAACTCTCCACCTACCAGGATACCCTTTTTTCAGCGATGGATTCGCTGGCTGTGGGAGACCGCGGTCTGGTTGAGCCGGGACCTATCAGCCAATCAGTATCACCCTATCCGGCTCAGGATGTTGAACGCTTTGAGATTCAATTTGAGGGCCGAGAGGTTCCATTGGCCTTAAGTAATGCAGCTATTGATGCGACTCAGGATGTAATTGAGCGTGAAGCGAGGGTTTTGTCGGTATATGGGGGAACTGAATATGCAGAAGCCGCCTGGAAACGGTATTACCGGCTTGTGTATCGCGACTTATTTGTCCGAAGTCGCCCTCTCTATTCGGCACTGCAGACCTATCTCTCGCCGCGGGATAACAGCCCCGAGGAGATTGCCGCCGCGTTGTTAGCATGGGTTCAGGGTTTTCAGTACGAGCGTTTGGTAAGCTTGTCCGACTGTCTCTCTCCCTTGCGGGCGGCGGTGGAGAGCCGCGGCGACTGTGATTCCAGGGGGCTGCTGTATACGATCCTCCTGCACCATTATAAGATCGATGCAATTCTGATGGTATCCTCGGTGTATAAACACAGCATGGCTGCGGTTGCAGTAGACGGTCAGGGAGCGCGTTTCCCTCTCAATGAAAAACGTTATTTGGTTGCTGAGACAACCGACCAGGTTGAACTTGGATTAATCGACCAAACCATGTCTAATACCAATGCATGGATTGGTATAAATTTTATCAATCCCCGAATTACCCACTAGTTTCGTATGCCGCTTCGCGGCAACTGATTCCTGATTAGAATCTTGCTGAAGGAGGGCTGCAGATGGGCCTGTTAAGCAGAATCCTGGAAGATGAAAAACTTGTCTTTGAAAATCCTCCGCTCCCTATCTTAAAAGTTGGAGAAGGAGTTCTATTTTCAATTCCCGAGTATCTTCACAGCCAGGGTTTTTCCCGGGTAGCGCTCCTAACCGGGGGCGATTCATATTCTGCAGGTGGGTACCGGGAGCAGTTTGAAGAACAGCTCCGGTCTGCCGGGATAGAAGCCCCTCATTTTCCGGTATCCGGGGAACCCTCGCCACTTAAGGTGGATCAGATACGTGATACCGCCGCCGAGTTGCAGGTAGATGCGGTACTTGCCGTAGGCGGGGGAAGTGTGATCGATACTGCCAAGGCAGTAGCCGTCATGCTACATCATAATGGAAGTGTACGGGAATATCTGGAGGGGGTGGGAAGCCGTATGTCGAAGCCCCTGCGTCACCCGTTGATCGCGATACCTGCTACCTCCGGCACCGGGTCGGAGGCGACTAAAAACGCGGTTATCAGCGAAGTGGGGGAACACGGCTTTAAGAAGTCCCTCCGTAACGATGCCTATGTGCCCGATATGGCGCTGCTTGATCCGCTGGTAATCAAGAGCTGTCCCTATGATGTGACGGCCGCATCGGGAATGGATGCGGTAACCCAACTCTTAGAGGCATATGTGTCTACAAAAGCGAATCCCTTTACCGATGCCCTGGCCCTGAATGGATTGCAGCGCAGCCGCTGGTCACTTCCAGCCTCCCTCAGGGATGGGGAGAATTTAAATGCTCGTAGCCAAATGGCCTATGCCGCATATTTATCCGGAGCTGCCCTGGCGGGAGCCGGCCTGGGTGTGGTTCACGGATTAGCCTCCCCCTTGGGAGCACTTCGAAACATCCCCCATGGAGTAGTATGTGGTACCCTGCTTCCTGCGGCATGTGAGGTAGTGGTAGATAGGTTGCTGAAAAGCGAGAATGAGAGTCGGGGACTTGCAAAGTACTCCCAGGCGGCGATGGTATTTACCGGAAGTGATCATGGAAGTGCCGAACACAACTGCCGGGCTCTGGTGGATGAGCTCTACCGCTGGGTTGAAGATTTCTCCCTGCCTGTGCTCTCCGATTACGGGTTTACCGCTGCAGAGTTGCGGGACATTGCCGATAGTAGCTCAGTAAAGGGAACTCCGATCGATCTTGGCCCGGATGAGATATATTCGATTTTAACCCGGCGTATGTAAGGTTGATCCATGCAAATTTGAGCCGGTTAAGTTCAAAAAAAGGGCTGCCCAGCAAGTGAGCAGCCCCTTTCATATTATTGGTTTTCTAATGAGAGGGTTAAGGTTGGGCGGTTACACACTTCATCCGGTCCGTAGTATTGGATTGCCCCTGGATATGAAAATGAGGTTTTAATTCCCCACTCCTCACGCTTTGCTGCAAAGGTTTTAAAGGGTTTTTCCTTTAACTGTACTAGTGCCTTCTTAATCACCGGTTTCATTTTACCGTGGCGCATCTCAAGGTTCATCATCATGGTGATGGGGATCCCTCCGGCGCTCCACTTCTCCGCCGGAGCAGATAAATTTTGTATTGATGAAATATAACCAGATAGACCAAAGGAAATGAGCAGATAGGCATTGTACCCCAGGCTGTAGGTGTAATTTGCATCAAAATTGGAAGGAAAAGCAGCACGGCCTTCATATCCGAAAAAATGGTGCTGGGTACTGAACTTGCCCTTATACTTTCCTTCAGCTTTTAACTCGTTCAGATTATCTTCTACCATCTCGATCAGCAGTTTTTCTGTCTCTATTCTGGATACCTGCACATTACCGTGAGGATCGCGGTCCATCAGCAGCTGTCGCTGAATGTTGTTAGGCAGGGTAGAGAATACATACGAGGCATCACGGGTGAGATTCTTGTTGATCCACTCGGATTGGTCTTCAAAAGTATGAAGCGATGAAAAGTAGGATTCATGCTCGGCTAGGAGGGTATTTAGTTCGGAAATGAGAGTTTTCATCTCCGGAATAAATTCAATCAGCCCCTCCGGAATCAGAACGACTCCAAAGTGCTCCCCGTGTTCACTGCGGGTAACAACCTTTTTGACGATATCATCTACAATTTCGTTGAGGGTCGTATGTTTCTCTTCCACCTCCTCGGAGATAATTGCTACATTTGGCTGTGTCTGCAGGGCGCATTCCAGACAGATGTGCGAGGCACTGCGGCCCATTAGTTTGATAAAGTGCCAATATTTCTTTGCCGAATTTGCATCGCGCTCGATATTTCCAATCAACTCAGCATAGGTTTTGGTGGCGGTATCAAAACCGAAGGAGACTTCGATCTGTTCGTTCTTTAGGTCTCCGTCGATGGTTTTGGGAACTCCTATAACCGAAATTTCAATGTTCTGCCTGCGGTAGTATTCAGCCAGTACCGCTGCATTGGTGTTTGAATCGTCTCCGCCGATAACTACAATTGCAGAAATAGAGTGCTTTTTGCACACCTCGGTTGTTTTTGCAAACTGCGCTTCGGACTCCAATTTGGTTCGGCCGGAACCTATCATATCAAAGCCGCCGGTGTTGCGGTACTGATCCACATACTGACCGGTGATTTCTACAAGCCGGTCTTCTAGGATCCCCGCCGGACCGTTAAGAAAACCGTACAGCTTCGATTCACTATTTGCCGCTTTCAGAGCGTCATAAATTCCGGCAATCACATTATGTCCGCCGGGAGCTTGTCCGCCGGAT
>Ga0102938_10002767_pt1 | contig 13196 bp, 7 predicted proteins | sample SalPonR2_B_D2_MG_FD_84516 | JGI IMG/M metagenome (GOLD analysis project Ga0102938, IMG submission 84516) | Salt pond soil microbial communities from South San Francisco under conditions of wetland restoration - Salt Pond MetaG R2_B_D2_MG | ecosystem: Environmental > Aquatic > Marine > Intertidal... | reverse complement strand
TCGCATCGGTGGTGACGCCGTTGTCGTTGTGGCAGCTGGCGCAGTTTTCCGCTGCAGCCGGCGCTTGCGCAACCGCGACGTTCATGGCGGCGACTAGAACGGCGCCAAGGGCGATTTTTGCTGAATTTTGCTTGATGGTACTCATGGTCTCTCCCGTTCTGGCAGTGAAAAGTCTCTGGAAATCAAATTTCCCCAAGACAGGTTAACGAATTCCATTGTATTGAATCAAAATTTCCCTAAACCGGTGCTGAATCAATTTTTCCTCCCGAATTTGGGTGTATGCCCGGTTACTGGAACCGATAGCGCAGTACAGCGCTGACGACGTGTACTGTACCGTCCGGGGTCTGCTCGCCCAGGCTGAGCAGCGTCGGAACCGTATCCGGCAGCACGTTGTCGCGGAAAAAGTCGTCTTCGGAAAGTTTTCCGACCAGGTAGCCCAGCCGCAGGTTCAGGTTTTCCCGCAGCGCCCTTTCCAGCGAAGCCTCGAGCGTGAAGCGCCGGGTCTTCAGGCGCGGGAATTCAGGCGAAACGGTGCTGCGCTTGTCGATTGCGATCTCGCCGTCGGCCGCGGCATAGGTCAGGTCGACCGAACCGCGTACCCATTTGCCCGGCAACTCGTCGAAGTTGATGCCGACGCCGGCGGTGCGGAAATCGTCGTCCTGGGTCGCGAACCAGGTCGCGCCGTCGATGTTGTCGGCGCCCCGAACGTCGGCTTCCAGCCGCTCGAAGGCCACGAAGGCATGGGCCGAAACCTTCCGGGAAAAGCTTGCCGAAAGGTCGATGCCGTAGCTTTCGGCGCGCGCGTCGCTGAGGCCGATCTTGACATCCTTGTAGTCCTCGTCGGCCACTTCCGCGAAGGCGCCGAGGAAAAGGTTGTCGAGCAGGGCGTAGTCGGCTGAAATGCGGAAGGCGTCGCGGTCCTTCTCGGCGAAATGAAAGCGCCTCAGATCGGGATTGACCTCGGGGCCGAGCAGGGCCGGATCCAGGTCGTTGTCACGCTGCTCTCGCTTGTACTCGGCGCGCAGATTAAGTCGCTCGAACAGGTTGGCGCGCGCCTGCAGCGCGTAGATGTCGGTGGTGGTTTCCTCCACCTCCTGCAGGGTCCGGTCCATTTCCTTGCGCTCGGCCGAAGCCGTCAGGTTCAGGAACGAGAAGACGCGATAGTCGAGGCTGGCATCGACGCTGGTGCGATCGAAGCTGTAGGGCTCGTTGACGACTTCACCGGTGACGAACGTATCGGCGACTACCTGGGTATAGGCATCGCGCGGTGAATCGTTGTCGCGCTCGTCATAGCGAAACTGGACGCGCGCGCGGAGGCTGCGGGTCAGATTGCTGGTGGCGCGGAAGTTGACGATGCGCGTGTCGACCTCGCCATTGAGGTTGGCGCGCGGCAGGCCCGGATTGACCAGGTTGAGGTTGACCGTGGGCTGAAGGAAACCGGCATCCTGCTTCATTCGGCCGATCGCGACCTGGCCGGCGAGCGTCAGATAACGGGACTGGTTCCAGGAGCCGCTGAGCATGAACTGGTGGAACTGGTTGTCCGGCGGCTCGGCCAGTTGCCCGAGCTGCGCGCCGAAGATTCCGGTAAACGGATTTTCCCACTGCAGCGCGTCGTTGTCGTTCTCGAACAGCGAAACGTTGTAGCCGGCTTCGAGCTGCCAGCGGTCCTTGACGTAGGCGATGCTGGTATCGAACCGGGTTGTCTGGTAATCGATGGGCGCGGCCAGTTCCACGGCGCGGAAGATGAAACTCGCGCCCCGGATCGCATTGCCGTCGCGCGTGCTGCGGCGGACGTCGGCCTTGTAGCGCCATGGGCTCTTCCCGCCGAATTCCACACCCAGCCTGAGGGTGCGTCTTTCGCGCCCGATATTGATCTGGCGCAGACTGGCATCGAGCGCCGTCATGCCGTCGGTGGTGCCGGCCAGGACCCAGTCATCGGGAAGCGTCTGGTCGCTGGTGCCGGCACCGAGGAAAGGCGTGCGCGTATCGTCGGCGCGGTACTGGGTGATCTGATCCCAGCCCAGGAATACCTTGTAACTGCCCTGCTTGCCGGCCTCGATCGCCAGCGTTCGGCTGTCCAGGCCGAGGCGTTCGCCGTAAATGTCGAGATAGCGCGCGTCTTCGGCCCGCCAGGTCAGGTCGACGCCGAGCGCGCCGTAGACGCCCTGCTCTTCCAGTCCCCGGTAATTCCCGAACTCGAAGAAATCATCCGAAACGTAGCCGGCGCCGAAAAGCACGTTGCCGCGCCAGCCGTAGACCAGCGGACAGTTGCGGCACTGCCAGCGACTCAGATCCGGGGGCTCGGGCATTCTCGGCGCCGCGGCCTCGGCGGCTTCCTCGTCCTGGGCGGCGACCGGCGCGCCGAATGCGAGGGCCAGTGCGGTAGCGGCGAACACCGTCATTAGCGGCCGCCATGCGTTGTGCATCAGACGTTCTATGAATTTCATGCTTGACTCTCCGCTTGCCGCTTACCGATTCAGAAGGGATCCGGAAGGATGGTTGGATCCGTGGACCTGCGAATGGCAGCTGGTACAACTGCCCGAAAGCAGGAACGCCGAGGCATTGCCGGAAGGCAGATCACCTGGTGAGCGACCGATCCCGGCATGGCCTACCCGGGAATGGCACTGCTGGCAGAGCAACGGCGCGCGGCGCGTTAGCATCGCCGGATTGTTGGACCCGTGAGGCTTGTGGCACGAGGTGCAGTCCTCGGTGGCGGGCGCGTGCTCCCACAGGAACGGACCGCGTTTTTCTGCATGGCATTCGTAACAGTTCTGGTTGACCGTCGGGCTCGAAAGCATCGCCTCGTTGGGCGCGCCGTGCGGCTGATGGCAGCTCGAGCAGGCCATTTCGCCCTGCCGGAGGGGATGCGAATATGCCTGGTGGACCTGGGCACGCTGCTCGACATGGCAGCCGACACAGGTGTCGGTTTGACTGGACGCGACCGTCATCGGGTCGCGCCGGACGTGCGAATCGTGACAGTCGGCGCAGCCGACGTCCTGGCGCTGGTGCGTGCCGCCTTCCCAGAAGCCGTGTTTCTGCTCGGTGTGACAATCCTGGCAGACCTGGTTTTCCCTTTCTTCCGACCACGGCGAATTCGACGCGAAGGCAGGCATGGGCGGGCGCGGTTCGCCAAATCCAATCCGGCCGGTATGATCGCCGCCGGGCCCGTGACAGGCCTCGCACTGGTTACCGCCGAACGGTGTGCGTTCGTCGGCCATGACCCCGTGGGGTCCTTCAAATACGGCATTCAGATGCGCACTGTCCTCGTCGCCGTGGCATCGCACGCATTCGTCGGCGCCTCTGCGGGAATATTCGGGCATGTAGTCATCGCCCAGTTTCACCCACGCCGGCGTGTCCTCCGCCGGGGTTTCCTCCTGCGCTACTGCAGCGGACTGCAGCGCCAGCAGTACGGTCAATACGGCCGCCAGAAAACCCATGCCTTTCTCGTATTCAGTCAATCGTCGGCAGATATGCAATGCCCGTCTCCCAGGATTCTGTAACCAATACACCTTAACAAGTCAGGCCTGCCGACCGGGGGTCGGCAGGCCAGTTTGGTCAGGCCGTTTGACTGCTCAATGCAGTCGTCAGGGCCCTAGTTTATGCCGTGTACTTCGCTGACCGGAACAAACCCGCTTTCGCTGTGGCAGAACGAGCAGTTCTCGGCCGGCTGCGTATCGATGAACGCCTGCGTATCGGGGTTGCCGATCGGGTCCGGGTTCATCAGCCAGCCGTTACCGAACGAAATGCCTGAATCGCTGCGTGCCGCCATGTGATCCTTGGAGATCTCGGACGTGTGGCAGGACAGGCAGGCCGCGGATTCCGCGCTGACGTTGTTGTCGTCGGTCGGGTCTTCAGCCACAGCACGGCTGGGTGCAAAACCGCTTGCCGTATTGGTGGCACCGGTGTTGACGGTGACCGCCAGACGTTCGCTAGCCAGCGGCAGCGTATAGCTGTCGCCGTCGTGGCAGGCCTGGCAATCGGACGGCGAGCGCGGATAACCGGCGTCGCTGTAGTCGTGTGGCCGGCTACCGAATCCGTAGGCGACGTAGCCTTCGGTGCGGACCGAAGCCCCATGGATCGCATGGATCATGTACTGCATGCTGATCGACTGATCTTCGAGACCGTCCAGCGTCGCGGTATTGACCGTGTTGGCGATGCCGTCCGGATCGTCGGGCCGACGGTTAAGGTCGGTGCCGTTCGGGTTGTGGCACGCCACGCAGTTCTGGACGTTGTCGGTCCGGTTGCCGCCGTGGAACGCCAGGCCGTCGTTCTCGCCATGGCAGGTCTGGCACTTGGCGATCGAAACCACTTCGCGACGCGGAGTAGGCGTTGCATCGGTGATCGCGAAGGCCTGGACCACGTTGGTCACCGGAATATCTTCGTCATAGACGCCGTCGAAGTCGAGATCGGCGGCCGGATGGCCTTCGATGGCAACCTGGCCGGAGCCCAGCGGCGGCATGGTCGAAGGCACGACCAGCGGTTCGTCGAGCATACCGGTGTCAAGCGTGTAGGTGCCGTCGCCGTTGTCGAATACGTATCCGGGCGGGCCGCTGGGACCGGCGATCCGGATCGACGCGGTACGACCGCCCACGCCACCCAGCACTTCCGTGCCGGCATCGTTGGCCACGTTGTTGAAGTCGACCGTAGGCCAGCCGAACGTCATGTTGACGCTGGTGCCCGGGCCGTTGAAGGCCGGTGCGCTCATCAGGTCGTAGGTCGTGCCGTCGAACGGGTTGACGACCTCGAAGGTCACGATAGGCGACATGCCTTCACCGGTGTTGCTGACGTCCAGGATGTTGTAGGCGATCTTCTGCGCTTCTACCTGGGACAGGTTGACGTGATACGCGAGGTTGCCCTGCAGCAGGCCGGTGGGCGAGTGGCAGGCTTCGCAGGTTTCGTTGGGCTGTGCCAGGCCGATATGGTTGCGGTTGGCGTTGGTCAGACCAGTTTCGTCGAACGCGAGCCCGTCATGGCAAGAGGCACACATCTCCGCGGTTGCCTTGCTGTCGATATTCGAAGCCTGCGGCGTCGCCGGGTTGTCCGGGTTGTGGCAGGTCGTGCAGTTCTGCAGGCTTTGCGGATAGACAACGTGGTTGAAATTATCCGGCGGTGAGCCGAAGCGTTCGCAGCCGAAACCGCAGAACTCGTAGTTCTGGGTCAGGTTCTCGCCGGCGTGGATCTTGTGAATCATGACGCCAAACTCGAGAGAGGCATTGATGCCGCCGCCGTCGATCTTGCCGGACTGGTGGCAGGAAACGCACTGCTCGACATTCTTGCGCGGGCCGCCGTGGAATGCGAATTCTTCCGTTCCGTGGCAGCTGGTGCAGTTTTCCTGCACAACGAGAGTCTTGTTGGGGATTCCCTCGGTCGCGCCCGTAGCGGGAACGATATTGAATACCGTGTCGAATGTTTCCGGTTCTCCGCCGAAGATTTCGGCGTCCCGGATTTCCATGCCGACCCGATGGGTCAGTTCAGGCTCGAATGCGACGCCGGAGATTTCTTCCAGCGGATCGTCGAAGGTAAAGCTGTAGTTGCCGCCGCCCAGATCTTCGAGCATGCCGTCGACATAGGCGCCTGCAGATACATTTTCCATGCCTTCGTCATCGGCCACCATGTAGGTGCTCCACTTGGCCAATTCACCGTTGCTGCCGGGAATGAGCTTGTTTACCGTGAATTCGAACTCGACGTTTTCACCCTGCATGAAGCCTTCGATTCCGAAACCGAATTCGTCGGTCACTCTAAAATCGACGACCGGCATGCCGTTGAGCTCAGCCCCGGTGATTTCTGCAAACAGATATTCCGGAGCAGGACGCGGGCGCTGGAAGCTGGTCGCCTCGACGCTGTCCTGAACAGCAGCGGCCACGTCGGGATCCGCAAAGATCGCCAGAATATCCGCCGGCATCTTGTCGAAGAAGCGCGCGGTTTCGGGATCGTCCAGGAGCGAATCGCCTTCCTGGCCGCCGCGCAGCGAACTGCGGTCCTGTGCGTTGCGACGTGATAGTTCGCCGAGACGATCGGTGGTGCGGCCTGCGGCAGTCACCTGCCCGCCGGCTTCGCGCGCCTCGATCCGATCCTCGAGACGATCGTCGCCCGGCGACGCGTAAGCGTACGGCACCAGGAGACCGACGAGCATCAGCCCGGTAAAAATAACGCCGCATATTCGTGCGGTCCTTGAGCCTTTACAGTCATGCATGGTGGTTCTCCTTCTCCCGCTTGGTTAACTACCTGTTTACTCGATCCCCGGTAACCGTTGCCGGCCGGCGGTCTACTCGATTGGCCCGGTCGTCGTATGACCGAGCCCTGTTGCAAACTGATTGTTCCTGGTTGACCTGCCCACGTGTCTACATTCCCTCCGGAAGCTCATGCGCGACGCCCTTGTGGCAGTCGATGCAGGTTCGTCCGGTCTTTTCCCGGTACTCGGCAGAGTGCCGACGCTGCGCATAGCGATCCTGCAGCTCGGCCGACATGGCTTCGTACTTGTGGCAGTTGCGGCACTGCTTCGAATCGTTGGCCTTCATGCGCGCCCAGACCTTTTCGGCCATTTCGAGCTTGTGCGCCTCGAATTTCTCTTCGGTGGCGATGCGCCCGGTGAGATGGCCCGGCACCTCGACCATCATCGCCTTCATCTTCACCTGCATCTTGGGGAAGAATTCCTTGGGCACGTGGCAGTCCTTGCACTTGGCCACGACACCGGAACGACTGTTGTGGTGAATGCTTTCGTTCTCGTAGTAAGGAAAGACGAATGCTTCCATTTCGTGGCAGGACGAGCAGAATTCGTTGGTGCTGGAGACCTCGACGACGGTCAGGAAGCTTTGCCAGGCCAGTGCTCCGGCCACCACGCCGGCGAGCAGCAGAAACCCCATTCCGAAGCGCGTGCTCGGTCGGGTGAAGAACGCGCCGATGCGGGCGATGATGCCGCGCTTCGTGTTCTTCGTCCCTCGATCTTCCGGATGCGCCATGTTGTGCCCGTTGCTCGTCGCGCGTTGCCCGCATAGGCAGGGCGAGGCGAAATTTTGATTTCACCTCATCTTCACACAAAACCGGGGATGTCTCAATTGATGAAAATCAATTTCGACCAAAAAAACAGCTAGTTAGGAATGATTGGTATTTGCATTCAAGAGGCGGTCAGACGGCCGATCGTGCGAGCGGCATTGTCATGCATCGGCAACCGCCGCCGCCGCGGCTGAGTTCTGCACCGTCGATGCTGACGACGACGCGCCCTTCGCTGGGCAATTCAGATTTTCCGTCCAGCAGTTCGCCGGCGTCAAGCACCTCGAAACCGGCCGACGACAGCGCTTCCAGCGTATGCACGTTGTGCTTGTAGCCCAGGATGCGCCCGGGCCCGAAGGCGAAGAAATTCGCCCCGCTACCCCATTGTTCGCGCTCCTGGTGAAACGAATCGGCGCCGCCGCAGGCGATCGGCGACAGTTCGACGCCCTGTGCCGCCAGCGCCGAAAGGACATCGGGATACTCTTCGATTCGGGCCCCGCCCCCCGCGCCGAACCTGCAGTGAAAAGCCCGGCAGCGTTGATTGCCGGTGATCAGCGGCGGGAAGACCACGCACTTGTCGCGGTCGACCATGGTAAAGATCATGTCCAGGTGAATCGTCGCACGCGTCTTGGGAATTTCGACGACCACGAAGTCGGTGACCGGTCCCTGGCTTGCTATTGCACGCATCAGGCGGTCTATGCCGGCCACCGAGGTGCGCTCGCTGTAGCCGATGACGACCAGGTCCTCTCGAATGACGAGCAGGTCGCCGCCCTCGATGGTGACCTCGGAATCCGGATTCGCCGTGCCGTCGTAATAGAATCCGCCGCTCTGGATTCTCGGGTGGTATTTGAAGACGGCTTTCAGCAGCAGGGCTTCCGCCGCACGCGCGCGATAGGCCATGGAGCCGATCACCACGCGGTCGTTGACGCACATGGTCGCGTCGCGGGTGAAGAAGGTATTCGGCAACGGCGGGATCGCGTAGCGCGAGGGGTGCAGGTACTTCTCCAGGCTGTCGGGCTTCTTGGGCGTACCCTGCACCAGCTGCATGGCCAGCCCGGCCGGCTCCATTTCGATCAGATCGGTGAAAACTTCCGGGCAGTCGAACAGCTGCGTAAGCTCTTCGATCAGCCCCCGGCGCACGCGTTCGCGTCCGAGCACCTCGGTCAACAGATCGTGGAGTTCGACCACGGTGGCAACCTGGCCCAGCACACCCTTGAGCTGCCTGTGCTCGGCCAGCGCGAGCGGCAGGTTGAGAATGTCGTCGTACAGCACCTCGGCAGCGGTGGCCGGGGTCATGTTTTCCATTTCCTGGCCCGGCGTGTGCACCACGACGGTCTGCAGCGCGCCGATTTCCGAACCCAGGCTGATTTCGATTGACATTCGATTAGATCCTTCAGCGGTGTCGCGGGCAGCAGAAGACGGTCGAAACCCGGAAAACGTCCGCCGGCCGTTACAAAGCCATAACAAGCCGGATTGAACCCTCATGATATAACGGAATCCTACAATAAGGTCACGCGCCCGGCCGGACCGGGCTGCCTGGAGGTCGCCATGAACAAGGACGCGCGCGCCCGCCTCGGCGGCACTGCGAAAGTCACCCGTTTCGGCACTGTCGGCAATTGCGGCAGCGCCTGGCAGATCCTCTTGCTCCTGGCTGCCGCATCCGTGCTGGCCGGATGCGCAACCCACCTGCCCCGCCAGGGCGACCGTGAAGCCGTTCTGAGCCGGGCGCCGGCATTCAACAATGCGCTATTCGGCGAGCCGGTGACGGTCCCGGAATTCTCGGAGTTGATCGCGCTCACGCCGCAGCAGCGCGCCGAGTTCCTGCGGTTTTTCAATTCAGGCGTCAACTCGCGGCACGAGCCCCATCAGCGCGTCTACGAATTTCTTACGCGCCGCCTGGGCGACACCGATTTCCAGCATCGCACCCTGCCGGCCGCGACCACCATCGATACGCGCAGCGGCAACTGCATGTCGCTGGCGCTCGTCACCACGGCCTACGCGCGCCTGGCCGATGTCGAAATCGGCTGGCAGCTCGCCGATGCCGACCCGGTCTATTCGTCGGAAGGATCGGTAATCTACAGCGCCGAGCATATCCAGACCCTCCTGTATCGCCCCGAATTCAGCCTGAACTCGCATTCCTTCGCGTTTGGCCGGCCGTATCTGCTGGTCGACTACTACACCGAAAGCCCGCCCGGCACCGGGACCCGTCTGCGAGAATCCGAAATGATCGCCCTGGTCTACCAGAACCTGGCCATCGAGGCGCTGGCCGAGGGGCGGCTGCGGGAAAGCTTCTGGTTTCTGCGCGCGGCGCTGGAACAGGATGCGGGCAATGCCAATCTCTACAACGCAATGGCCGTCGTGCATCGACGTGCAGGCGATGCGGAAACCGCCGAGGCGCTCTATCGGTTTGCGCTTGATGAATTCGGCGACCGGCTGATCATTCTGCGTAACTATCGCAAGCTGCTGTTGGCCCAGAACCGAGTTGACGACGCCGAATTTGTCGAGCATCGCATCATGAGGCTGCCCGATCCCGACCCGTACCCATTGCTCGGGCTCGGCGACGAAGCGGCTGAAGACGGCAAGACCGATGCTGCGCTGGCCTACTACCGTCGGGCCGTCGAGGTGGCGCCTTATCTCCACGAAATCTATCTGAAAATCGCCCGCATCCACACCGAACGAGGCGATCTCAAGCGCGCCGAGCGGGCATTGCGCCAGGCACGCGATCGCGCCTGGGCCGAAAGCGATCAGCAGCGCTACCAGGCCAAGCTGATGGCGTTGGGCGAACACTGAGATTTCTTGATGGTGCCCGGGGCCGGACTCGAACCGGCACGGGATTGCTCCCGAGGGATTTTAAGTCCCTTGTGTCTACCAATTTCACCACCCGGGCTCGAGAAACCACTGCAAAACTACTGCGCGTGCGCCTGACGGCGTCCGGCGGTGCTCGAAATCCTCATGTATTCGCATATACATTCCGGTTTCTGCGCTCCGGCGGTCACCGTCACGCACCCGCTCGCTACGTTTTTCAGAGGTTTCTCAGTCCCGAGATGATACAGCGCGCGTCACCAGCCTGCCAAACGGAGGGTTTCGGACGGAAGATGGAGGCTAGGCCCGGAATCGAACCGAGGTAAACGGCTTTGCAGGCCGCTGCATGACCACTCTGCCACCTAGCCGTGGTGGGGAACATCAAGCGCAAATTGTACCGCGTATTTTTCCGGTGCGTCAGATGTGCGATCGCGTCACCTGCCCGGAAAAGAAAAACCCCGGCCGGACCGGGGTTTTTCAGGGTATCTGGAGCGGGAAACGAGACTCGAACTCGCGACCCCAACCTTGGCAAGGTTGTGCTCTACCAACTGAGCTATTCCCGCAGACAAGACCCGTAATTTTAGCCTGACATTTATTTCTGTCAATACCTATTCGCCGTTTTTGCGGCAATAAAGTAGCGGCTCGAACGCAACCGTCGGCTAAACTTCGATCCAGCGTCTTCAATGGGGCCGCCCGCCCGCCGGATCAACCCGATTTTGAGCTCCTTCGACCTACATTCCAGCAACCGGTTGCCCGGCGATGACCGGCCGGGCGACACGCCGGCGATATCCATCCTCGTGCCCACGCTCAACGAGGGCGGCAATATCGGCGCGCTCATCGATTCGCTTCTCGCCAATCGGGACCTTGCCGATCGAATCGAGATTGTTGTTGCCGACGACGGTTCCACCGATTCGACGATCGCCGAAGTGCAGGCACGCTCGGCCTCGGGCCGCGTCCGCTTGCTGCAGCGCACCGGTACCCCGGATCTGACCGCGTCGGTGCTGGAGGCCGCCCGGATCGCCCGCGGCCGTTACTGCGTCGTGATGGACGCCGACGGCTCGCACCCGACCGAAGCGGTGGCGCGCCTGCTTCAGCCGCTCGAGACCGGCCGGGCCGATGTCGCCGTCGGCAGCCGGCACGTACAAGGCGGCGCCATCGATGACTGGCCGCGCTGGCGGCGCCTGGTGTCGCGCGCCGCGGCGTTCCTTGCCTGGCCGTTCACCCGCGTGCGCGATCCGATGTCGGGTTTCTTTGCAACCACCCGGGACCGGCTGGCCTCGCTGGCGCCGCTGGAAGCAGGCTACAAGGTGCTGCTGGAGGTGCTGGTACGCACGCGTCCCGATCCGAAGGTGGTCGAAGTGCCGTTCCGGTTCAACGACCGGGATACCGGCGCTTCCAAGATGAACGCGCGCGTGCAGTGGCTTTTCGTGCGTCGCCTGGCTGCGCTGGGCGGTGCCCGCATGACGCTGGGCAACCTGTCGAGATTCAGCCTGGTGGGCTTGAGCGGCGTCGGCGTGGACCTGGCGGTGTTCTGGCTGCTGAGATCGCTGGAGGCCAGCCTGGCGACGGCCCATTTCGGCGCATTCTTCGTCGCCACGGTCAGCAACTTCGTGCTCAACTATCGCTGGAGTTTCGCCCGCGAATTCGACCCGGACCGGTCGGCGCTCAGGCGCTACTCGGCGTTCCTGGTGGTGGCGCTGCTGTCGCTGACGCTGCGCGGCGGCGTGCTTGCGATGCTGACCGACGGTCTCGGCGTGGTGCCCTGGCTGGCCATCCTGCCGGCCGTAGGCCTGACCGCCGTGATCAACTATCTCGGATCGATCTTCTACGTATTCCCCGCCCGCGATGCCGAGAACAACCCGGAAACCCGCTGGCGGATGGCTGCCCTGGCGCTGATCGGCTGTTCGCTGATGCTGCGCTGGCTCTACCTCGGGCAGGCCGAGTTGATTTTCGACGAGATGTACTACTGGACCTATACGCTGCATCCGGCGCTTTCGTATCTGGATCACCCGCCGCTGACGGCCTGGCTGGTCTGGCTGGGCTCTTCGCTGTTCGGCGACAACGCATTCGGCGTGCGTGCAGCCACGCTGCTGCTGGGGCCCGCTTCCCTTGTTTTCGCCTATCTGCTGACGCGTGATCTCTACGACAAGACGCGCGGGTTGCTGGGGGCGATGCTGGTGGCCGTGGTGCCGGCATGGCTGGCGACCGGATTTCTCATGACCACCGATGCCGCCGCAACGGCGGCCTGGCTGGCGGCGCTGTATTTCCTGCAGCGGGCCCTGGTTCAGGATCGGTCCGGGGCATGGATAGGCGCCGGTTTCGCGATTGGCGCGGGCGCCCTGGCGAAATACACCGTCGCCTTTCTCGGGCCGGCGGTGCTGGTGTTCATGCTGGTCCACCGCCCTGCCCGGCGGCATCTGGCGACCTGGCAGCCCTGGGCGGGCGCTTTGATCGCGTTGGCGCTCTTCAGTCCGGTGCTGGTCTGGAATTTTCAGCACGACTGGGCGTCTTTTGCGTTTCAGTCCACGCGTCGAATCGCGGAGGAAGCGACCGCGAGTGCGCATTGGTTGCCGGTTCACACGATCGTCGCGCTGGCGCCGCTGGCCGGGCTGGTGGCGCTTTACCTGCTCGGGCCGGCCCACAAGCGCCTGTGCCCGGGCGATGCGTCTCGGCGCTTCATGCTCAGCATGGCGCTGGTGCCGCTGGCCATCATTGCCGCTTTCGGTCTGTTTACCGAAACCAAGGTGCACTGGATCGTACCGGCATGGCTGGGTCTGTTGCCGATGATTGCGGCCACGGTCCACCCGCCGGCCGGGGTTGCCGATTCGCGGATATCGCGGATCATCGAGACGCTTTGGCGACCGATGCTGCCGCTCTCGCTGGTGGCGTTCGGCTTCGGCCTGCACTACATTTCGATCGGCCTGCCCGGCGTTCAGTGGCAGCCCAACCGGCTGGGCTACATGGGCTGGCCGGAACTGGCTCGCGAGGTCCACGCCATCGAGCGCGAAATCGAAGCCGAAACCGGCAAGCGCCCGGTCATTGCCGGCATGGCCAAGTGGGGCATCCCGTCGGCTCTGGCCTTTCACGACGTCGACGGCAGGCGCGACAACATCACCGCGCGCAACCTGGTCGGCATGAGCGGCTCGCAGTGGGAGCGCTGGTTCGATCCTGAGACCGACCCGCGCCGCCCGGTGCTGCTGGTGAGCCATGAACCCAAGCTCATAGACGAAGACTGGCTGGAAATCGCATTGATCGGGCTGGGGCCCCTGGAGACCAGGACGGTCTATCGCGACGACATGCCGATTCAGACCCTGCACTATCGCATCGGGGACGGATTCAGGCCGGACATGCTTCGCTACCCGGGTCACATGCCGCCGTGACGCATCCCGGGGCCGGAACCGCCG
>Ga0102938_10002766_pt1 | contig 13201 bp, 19 predicted proteins | sample SalPonR2_B_D2_MG_FD_84516 | JGI IMG/M metagenome (GOLD analysis project Ga0102938, IMG submission 84516) | Salt pond soil microbial communities from South San Francisco under conditions of wetland restoration - Salt Pond MetaG R2_B_D2_MG | ecosystem: Environmental > Aquatic > Marine >... | reverse complement strand
GCGGCTTTCCACCACCGACACCACATAGCCCATGCCGTCCTCATTCATGACGTTGATGAACTCCTTCAGGCCCGGCAGCGCCATGATGTCGGCTTTCATGCTCTCCATCGTGGCCATCGCCGCGTCGCGGGCGCCGGGTTTCAATTTAAATCGCGTAATGCGTGCAAACATGGCACGTCCTCCCTTTTTGTTATGACCTTGTCTTTGGAAGCGCCCTTTATTGACGCTGCGTCAACATAGCATGACCTTGCCATTCAGAGTCGCCTTTTCTCGGCGTGGATCGCGACAGGTGCTAAACTCGTCGCTGATGACCGAACTCGAACCCGCCAATACCCATCTCTATCCCGGCGCGACGGGGCGCATCGCCTCCGGGCCCATGGACGGTCCGGTGATCCTGAGATTTGCGGACGGGAGCACGGCGCAGGGGGCGCTGCGCGGTGATGTATTGGCGGTCATGCCACATGTCACCGCCGCGGACACCTCCATCACTGCCAAACACTGGCGGATCGGCATGTCGGGCACGCGCTTCAGGATCCTGAAGCGATTGCCGTCGGCGCCCTAGCCCCTACACATCCGCCCGCGCGGCCTCTATCTTTGCGCCTATGGCGCGTTTCCTGATCCTAGCGGGCCTTGTGCTCATCGTGACGGGGCTGCTCTGGGGGCCGCTCAGCCGTCTGGGGCTTGGCCGTCTGCCGGGCGACATCGTGATCGAGCGCGAGAATATCCGCCTCTTCATTCCCATCACCAGCGCGATCCTCGTCTCGGTGGTGCTGTCGCTGCTGATCGCGCTTGTCCGCATCTTTCTGGGGCGGTGATCCAAACCTCTGGACAGGGCCGCGCTCCGGCGACACTCTGGCGGGATGTTCGCTGCGCGTTTCTTCCTGCTGGCCTCGGCCTTCATCCTGCTCATGCTGCCACCGGTGGGCGCACGCGCCGCCCCCATATGCGCCGATTATCCCTATGCCAGCGCCCCGCGCATCGCCGCGCTGATGGCGCCGCTGCGCCCTGTTCTGGCGCGTTTGCCTTCGATGCGCGCCGCGCTCGACTTCCGTCAACCCGAGATCTGCCTGCGCCTGAATCTCCTCGATGCGCATGGCTATCTCGACGCACAGGGCACCCGGCTGGTGTTGTCAGCACAGATCAACCCGGCGCTGCAACGGCTGATCCTGCTGCACGAGCTGCGCCACCTCGATCAGGTCGTGCATGGAGTCTGCCCTCCGCCGGACCTCTCCATGCAAAGCAACGCCCGCGCGGTCATGGCGATGGAGGCCGACGCCAGCGCCATCAGCCTGCTGGCGGCATGGACGCTGCGCGAATGGGGCGACCCTTCGGTCTGGAACGCGGCAAGCGACTGGCCCTCGCAATCGGACATAGCCGACGCGTTTGCCCGCAACATGGAGGAAACCCGCGATCCCGCTGCCGCTACCGCGGCGGCATTCGCGCGCTGGTTCGCGTCTGACTGGAGACGCGAAAGCTATTACCTCGCCGCCTGCGATGACTACCTTACCGTGCAGGACCGCACAAAACGGTTGCCGCGATACCGTGCGCTGTCCGCGGACTTCCTCGAAACCCTCTGCCGGATGCCGGGCGGGCAGGCCTATGCCTGCGCGCTGCCCGACACCTCGCGCTGAGCCCTCAGAAGTCGAACAGATCCTCCAGGAACCCGCCGCGCTTCTTGCGCTTGTAATCGCGCGCATCGCCGCGGGGCATGGGTTCACCGCGGTCACTTGCTCCGCCCTGCGGCGCCGATCGCTCGACGATCTTGTCCAGCTCACCACGGTCGAGCCATACGCCCCGGCATTTGGGGCAGTAATCAATCTCGACCCCTGCGCGGTCGGTCATCACCAGATTTTCTCCGTCGATCGGGCATTGCATGGGCGTCATCCTTCCTGAAGTGAACATACATCCTCAAGATGGGGTCGCGCATCGCGTGCGCAAGACATCCTAGTCGCCTGTGACGGAAAGCCCCAGTACCCGCCAGCTTTGCATGCCGCCCCGGTAATAGAATATCTTTTCCGCCGGGTAGCCCGCCGAGATCATGTTGCGGATCGCCGAGGGGCTTTGCCCGCACCACAGCCCGTTGCAGAACAGCGCCACCGGGCGGGCATTGCTGCAATCCCAGCCGTCGAAATCGATCTCGCAGCCCAGATCGCCCAGCCGGTCAACCACCTGCGTATAGGGAATGTTGATCGCGCCGGGGATGGTGCCGCCCTCGAACCAGTCGGGGGTGCGGCTGTCTACCAGCACGGTTTCTGACTCCTCCAGCATATCCAGCAATTCCAGCTCGCCGATGGTGGTGACGCCCGGCGCCGGGGTCATCGGCTGGATGCAGAAGGGCGGGCAGGGGCGCGACGTGCGCGCCCATTCGCCGGTGATTTCGTGGTCGTTTTCCTGAAGACGCTTGATCTCGAACGGGCCGCTTGGTGTTTCGACCGTGACCGAGGGGCGGTCGGGCCGGATATTGACCGGCTCCTGCGCGGCCAGCGGCGCGGCCAACAGGCCCAGACAGATGGTGGCCAGCGTGATGATCGCTCGCATGATGTCCTCCCTTGATGCGGGGCGGGCGGCGCGTATGCGACATGCTCCGCGCCGCCGCCCGATTCCGTGCAACCCGTTTAACGGATCACATGCACCGAGCATGTGGCATGGCGCACGACCTGGGTTGCGGTGCTGCCCAGAAGCAGATCCTGCATGCCGGGGCGGTGGCCCGCGATGACGATGCAATCCGTGCCGTTCTTCTCGGCATAATCGAGGATCGTGCGGCTGGAATGGCCGGTCACAACTTCGCTTGCGCCATTGGCCAGCGGTGCCGCCATATCGCGCAGCTCGGTCTCGATCGCCTGACGGCTTTCGACAAGGTAATTGTCCGGCACATAGGTGATGGCATAGCCCGGAATCTCCTCCATGACGTGCACCAGCGTGATTTTTCCATCATCGCCTGCCAGCGCTTCGGCCACCTTGATCGCGCCGGCTGCGTCGCGGTCTTCCTCGAATGAAACGGGAACCAATATATTCTTGTACATTCTATCCTCCGGTTTTGAATTCGGCCCATCCTCGCAGATCGCGCGATGCGCCACATTGATACAGGTCACGCCGATGTCAACGCGGCGCGATCACTCCACGCTCGCCTCGATCTGTCGGGCGATCTCGGCAACCCACTCGCCGATGATCGGCAAGAACTCCACCTGGCTCAGCGCCCAGGCCACCAGCGACAACAGAACCGACGCCCCCAGCACCGTGCCAAGGCCAAAGGCCAGCCCGCGCGCCAGGTTGAACAACAAAAGCCGCGGGATCGAGTTGTGAATCCGCACGAAACGATGCGCATTGAGTCGCGCCACTTCGGCGCGCAGCGCCTGCAATTCCGCGGTCATCTGGCTTTGCGTGGCGTCGCCTTCGTCCTTCATGGTCAGTCGAACGTCGCCGTTACATCATACATGACCGGCTCGAAGCTCTTGCACAACTCGTTGATCCGCCGGTTGCGCGCGCGCATCTCATCGCTGCGCAGCATGGCAAGGAAATCCTCGCGCTTGCGCCACTGGGAATAATTGGCGATCCGGGTCTGTGCGTCGTTCACATGCAACCCGGCGGCGATGAAGCCGGGCTGTTGCGATATGAACGCGCGATAGGCCTCGGTCAACTCGTCCATCAGATCCTGGCAGGTGCCGGGGGTCATCTCGAAGGTGGTGATCACGGTCTGGTAACTGCTGGATGTCTCGATCTTCGGCATGGCACACCTCCTTGGCCGAATCTCAGCCTATCAGCTTGGCGGCGCAGGGCAAATTCTTCTGTCGGTGGTTGGGTGCACCGTTTCCCGGCGTGATCCGTCTGCGATCGTTAACCCCCGGTTTACCCTGATTGACGATAAGTGAAACCGGAGGTGAGCGATGCGCGTCCTGTTGATTCTGCTGTTGGGCTTTTGCGCGCTGCCGCTTCAGGCCGGGCCTTGGCTGCGCGACAAGGGCGAGACGTTCCTGTCCGTCTCGCTTGAGGGCGACCTTCTGAGCGGCGGCGATTTTGTCGGGATCTACACCGAATATGGCTGGAGCGACACGATGACCCTGGGGCTCGATCTTGGTGGTCATTCGGGCGCAATGTCCAAGGCGATCGTCTTCGCGCGCCGCCATTTCGGCACCGCGCCCGGCGGAATGCGCCTGGCGGTGGAACTCGGTGCGGGGCTGGCGGATGACGATCCGGTGCTGCGCCCGGCGCTGTCCTTCGGGCGCGGGCTTGACTGGAAGGGGCGCAATGGCTGGCTGGTGCTCGATGCCCGCGCGCTGATTGTCGGCGAGGGGCGCGAGATTGCATGGGAAGGCGATCTGACCTTCGGCATGCAGGCCTTTCGCAAATCGCGCGCGATCCTTCAGCTTCAGGCGCGCCAGCCCGTTTCGGGCGATGCGCAGTTCAAGCTGGCGCAGTCCTGGGTGATCGAACGCGCACCCGGCCGCCACCTCGAAGTCGGGGTAACGACCGGGATCAGGAACAGTGACGCGCTGGCGCTGAAGCTGGCGCTCTGGCACAACTTCTAGCGCCCCGAACCTCAGAAGGGGTCGTCGATGCGCACCTTGACCATGACCGTGCCTTCCACGGGTTCTTCCCATCTGAGCGTGATGCGGTCATTGTCCGGCCCCTGCTTGGCTAGGTAATAGGGCGCGCCGTAATGGATGTCGCCGTTCGCCTTGCGCAGCGGTCCTTCGGCGACCACAGATTCGACCACCTGCGCCCAGGCGTTGAAGGGCAGCTTTGAATGCGCCTCGATGCTCCAGGCCTGCGACGGGCTGGATTCGGTATGTTCGATCGTCACCGGGGTGGCGACCGGGTTCGCCACGTTGTTGAAGGTGTTGTCGCGGAAGGTCACGTTGTAGGACCGGTTGTAATCCAGATCGGCAAAACTGGTATCGACCGTCTCGACCCGGTCGATCGCATCGCCGACGACACGGAAGGCATTGCCGGTGACGGTCAGCCCGTTCAGGAAATGCCCCGGACCCATCGGCTTGATCACCAGCCAGTTGAACCAGGGCGCCACCTGGCTGACGATAAAGGTGTTGTCGGTGATGCTGAGCTGGCTGAACGAGAATTCAGACGAAAAATCAGGTGCTTGATCGTGTTCGTTCACCCACTCGATGAAGTTGTTGTCAATATAGTTTCCGTCGATCGTGCCCCGGTTGTTGATCCGTGTCAGCACCAGCCCGCCCACGCGCGGCGAGTTCTGCAACGTGTCGCCCTGGAACCAGTGATTGCCCGAAATGATCGAGCTCGATCCGCCGATCACCGCGAAATGGCGGAAATGCACCGCGCGGTTGTTGCGCAGCTTCACGTCATTGGCGTTGGTGTTGATGGCGATGGTCTGGCGCTCGGTCGCGGGCAACGGGCTTTCGTTGGACAGGAACTGGCAGCGGTCGATCAGCATCCCCTGGCAGCCCTCGCCATGGCTGGTGATGCCGCGATCCTTGGGGCGGACGATGAAACAGTCGCGCAGCGCGAAAACGCTGCCCTGTGGGGGCAAAAGGATACCGCTGCACTCGCCGCTGCACTGAAGCTCGACATCGGCCAGGTGAAAGCGCCCCAGATCGGAAAAGCCGCTGAAATCAAGGATGTATTTGAACCGCCGGAAGGTAAAGACCTGGGTGCCGTCCGCATCATAAAGCGGCGCGCTCAACTCCAGTGTCTGTGCGGCGATGTTGCGGTCACGCACGTAAACCTCGCGCCCCACGCCATTGCCCTCGATCAAGGACCCCACCGGCACGTTGGCCACATTCTCGACGCCGGTCAGCCGCTTGGGGTCGCTGGGCGAATAGCTGGCCTGCGATGTGTTCACCTCGGTATCCCATGCGCTGCCGGGAAAGACCGAGAACTGCCCGTTGCGGATCACCCGGCGCTGGTTGAAAAAGGTCCGGTTGGCCAGCGCCGCCTGCAGGTCGATGGGCGCGCGCAGCCCGATCAGCCGCCCGCCAAGATCCAGCTCGTTATGCCCGGCGGTATTGAGCAGCGCCTGAAACGCCTTCTTGAGCGCCAGTTCCTCGTCATCGCCAAAGGCGTCGATATAGGCGGGCAGGTCGAAATTCTTGGTCAGTCCGAGGATCTTGTCCTCGGGCATGGTCAGCGTCCCCTCAAAGCGCACGCGGCTCTGGAACGTGACGCTGTCACCCAGAAAATACGTGCCTGCGGGCACCAGCACCTCGCGCCCGTTCGCGGCCGCGTCGGCGGCCTCGAAGGCGGCGCTGTCGTCGCTCACGCCGTCGCCCACCGCGCCGAAATCGCGCACATCGACCAGGCCCAGCATGTCACGCAGGAAAACCTGCGTCACGTCCTCGATCTCGATATCGTCGATTCGCAGGATGCCGCCATTGGGGCCGGTCAGGTCCAGCCCGATATGCGCATAGATGGGCGCCGTGCCCCAGGCCATGTCAACGCCGTTGCGCTGGCCCGGCCCGATGATGGCGCTCAGCTCGACCACCTCGCCATAGGTGGACAGGCTGACCTGCGGACCTGTCTCCACGAGCCCATCCACATGGACGCCACCCGCGCCACCGGCCCATGCGGCGATGCGCAGGCTGGGCAGGTTGCCGCTCATCGCCTTGGCGCGCACCCGCACCTGCAGATAGCACCCCGGCAGGACCGGCGTTTCTCCCATGTAACGCAGCTTTTGCAGGGTCTCGGTCTTGACCAGTTCCAGCGCGCCGCCGAAATCCTGATCGACGGGCACGAAGGCCGCATTGATGGCGCCGTCATAACTGTCCGAACCCGGAGTCCCGTCGCCGCTCGACCACATGTCGAGCCCCGCCTCGAAGGGCGGCGGCATGAAGACGACCCCGTCGGTGATAGCCTTGTTCATCGAAGTTCCCTTTCCGCATCCGGGCGGCGCCACGGATGCCCCATATTGCTGCGTCCATGGAAAGGGGAGATATCAACGATGGGTTAACGGGAGCCGACAGCACCGTGACGGTGCAGGCGCGCGCGCAACGGGCTTAATCGTCCTTCAGCATGCGGTCGGCCTTCTTGCGCACCAGCACGGACCGCAGGTCATGCATCGCCAGCAGCAGCGCGTCGGTGACGTTTTCAAGCTGTTCTTCGGTGGCGCGGGTCTGCACCCAATGGGTGGTCTGGTTCAGGTAATCGACGGCGCGGTGAATATCGTCGATATCGCGCTCGGCCAGCAGGGCGTTGCGGTCCTCCATCCACTCTTGGATCTCGTGCAGGTCCTGGGCGGTCAGTTCGCGATCGCCATGCGGCTTGATCTGGCCGTTGCGGATATTGACCACCGCGATCTGTTCCAGGTCGATCCGGCGCTGCCGGTTCTCGGTATCCACGCGGAATACGAACGCGCCGTTCTCGCGCACCCTGAAATAATAATCAGGCAGGTCCCCCGCCATCCTGTCCGCCCCCTGTTCACTTCAGTGCGGCGCAGAAACTCTGAATGCGCCCGCAGGCCTCTTTCAGGGCCTCGTCAGCGGTAGCGTAGCTGACGCGGAACGCTGGCGAAAGACCGAAAGCCGCGCCGAACACCACGGCCACGCCGGTTTCCTCCAGCAGCGCTGTGGCGAAGGCCTCGTCATCGGTGATCTTGGTGCCCGCCTTGCTGGTCTTGCCGATCAGCCCCTCGATCGAGGGATAGACGTAAAACGCGCCCTCGGGCACGGGGCATTCGATCCCCTCGATCGCGTTCAGCTTTTCCACCACCAGGTCGCGGCGGCGCGTGAAGACCGCGTTGTTCGCCTTGATGAAATCCTGCGGGCCGTTCAGCGCCTCTATCGCGGCCCACTGGCTGATCGTGCAGGGGTTCGAGGTGCTTTGCGACTGTATCTTGCGCATACCCGCAATCAGAACCTCGGGGCCGGCGGCATAGCCGATCCGCCAGCCGGTCATCGCATAGGCCTTGGAGACGCCGTTGCAGGTCAGCGTGCGCTCGTAAAGGCCGGGTTCCACCTGCGCCGGGGTGCAGAATTCGAAATCGTCATAGGCCAGGTGCTCATACATGTCGTCGGTCATGATCCAGACATGCGGGTGGCGCATCAGCACATCGGTCAGCGCCTTCAGTTCCTTGCGCGAATAGCCCGCGCCGGTCGGGTTGCTGGGCGAATTGAAGATGAACCAGCGGGTCTTGGGGGTGATCGCGGCCTCCAGCGCCTCTGGCGTCAGCTTGAAGGCGCTCTCGATGCCCGCAGGCACCACCACCGGCTCACCGCCCGCCAGCAGCACCATGTCGGGGTAGCTGACCCAATAGGGCGCCGGGATGATCACCTCGTCGCCGGGATTGAGCGTCGCCATCAGGGCATTGTAAAGGATCTGCTTGCCGCCGGTGCCGACACTTACCTGCGCGGGGCTGTAGCTCAGCCCGTTGTCGCGGCTGAACTTGTCGCAGATCGCCTGTTTCAACTCGGGGATCCCGTCGGGGGCGGTGTATTTCGTCTTGCCCTCGTTGATTGCGCGAATGCCCGCTTGCTTGATATTGTCGGGGGTGTCGAAATCGGGCTCGCCCGCGCCCAGCCCGATCACGTCATGCCCCGCCTGGCGCATTTCCGTCGCCTTGGTCGAGACCGCGATGGTCGGAGACGGTTTGACGCGAGATAGTGTCGCGGAAAGGGGGTTCATGACGGCCTCCGGTTTGTATAGCGATAACGCATGTCATAGGTTCTGTGCCAACCCGGATCAAGCATCCCGGCAAGACCACTTGAAAGGAAGACCGATGAACGACGATTCGACCGAAGGCTGGTTCGACCCCGACGCCACCACGTTCGGCGACCGTGTCGCCGGCGCGCGCGAACAGGCCGGGATGACCCAGGCCGAACTCGCCAAGCGCCTCGGCGTCAAGCTCAAGACCCTCAAGGGCTGGGAAAACGACCTCAGCGAACCGCGTGCCAACAAGCTGTCGATGATGGCGGGGCTTTTGAACGTCTCGCTGCTCTGGCTGCTGTCGGGCGAAGGCGAAGGCCCCGACGGTCCCGGCGAAGACGGCGAACTGTCGCGCGACGTGACCGAAATGCTGACCGAGATACGCGATATCCGCACCCATCTGGTGCAATATACCGACCGGCTCGGGCGGCTCGAAAAGAACCTTCGCGCCAAGCTCAAGGACGAGGCCGGTGCCTGAAGAAGACCGCGCCACCCGGATCAAACGCCTTGCCATGCGCTCTATGCGCCGCGGCATCAAGGAGATGGACATCATCCTGTCGCGCTATGCCGCTGCCCGTCTCGACGCGCTTGGCGAGGCGCAGCTGGCGCTTTATGACCGGCTGCTTTCGGAAAACGACCAGGATCTTTACCAATGGGTCACCGGGCAGACCCCGGCGCCCGATCCCTTTCGCGACCTCATCGCCGAGATCGCGATGCTCTCGGATGCGTCGCGCTCGGCGGTGGCTCCGCAGTGAAATAGCGCGCATTTTAGCTGTTATTGGTTCGGTTTACGGATTTTTCGGTATTTTCGCTCAGTTTCCTCTCCCAGACGCATCGCACGGAGACGAAGATGAGCTTGCACACCCAGATGGCCGAGGCCGAACAGCAAAGCTTCGTGACAGGCTATCTTGATGCCCTGTCACTGGTGGAGCGGCTGCACCGGCTGCTTCTTGATGTCATCAAGGATGAATTCGAACGCCTCGGCGTGCTCGAGGTGAACCCGGTCCAGGCGCTGTTGATGTTCAACATCGGCGAGAACGAAGTGACCGCGGGCGAGCTGAAAACCCGCGGTTATTACCAGGGCAGCAATGTCAGCTACAATCTCAAGAAACTCGTGGAAATGGGCTATATGCACCACCAGCGATGCGAGATCGACCGCCGCTCGGTCCGCGTCCGGCTGACCGCCAAGGGCCGCGCGGTCCGCGATATCGTCGCCGCGCTATTCGGCCGGCATGCCGACGCGCTGCAGGGCAAGGGCGTCCTTGGCGCTGACGGGATCGACCAGATCACCGGCGCTCTGCGCCGGGTCGAACGCTACTGGAGCGACCAGATCCGATACATCTATTGACCGTCCCGGCGCGGCGGGCAGGGTGCCCAGCATGATGTCATTGATCTCGCGGAACAGTTTGCGCGACATGGCGCGCCTGTAATCGTCATAACCGCTTGCCACCTCGACAAAGGCATTCGTGCCGCGGATCACCTCGTTGCGGTAGAAATCCAGAACCTCGGGCGCATCGCCCAGCACCACCAGCCCGTTCACGGTGACATTCCCCAACGGGAAATGCCGATAGGCAAGGCGCGGGCCGAACCCCTCGTTATTGACCCCGTCGCCCGAGACGTCGATCACCTGTCGCGCGCAGGTCGGCGCGCGTGCCAGCAGCCCCGCCGCGTAGCCCAGCCCATAGCCCATTGCGGTGGGAAACTCGGATTCGCTGCGCGTCGCGCGCGCCAGCGCCGCCACCGCGCGGTCTATATCGCCATGGCCGCGCAGCATGCTCCAGTCCAGCAGCAGCTTTTGCTTGTAGCGCCCGCTCCATTCATAGATCGCCAGCGCCACATCGCCCTGGCCGCCTGCAAGGATCGCATGGCGGATTTCGGGGGCATTGAGCGCGCCGGCCAGCCCGGTGCGCTGCAACTCGTATTCCTGCGCATCGACCGACGAGGACACATCCAGCGCCAATACCAGCGCCAGCCGGCAAGCGGCAGTGGCGGGCCATGCAGCCATGGCCCATACCGCCGCCGCCAGTAAGGCGGACCTTACCAATGGCCTGTATTTTCCATGCTGGCCCAGGGCTCCTCAGGGGGCTTGGCGCCGCCCTCCTGCAACAGCTCGACCGAAATATTGTCGGGGCTGCGCACAAAGGCCATCCGCCCGTCGCGCGGCGGGCGGTTAATGGTCACGCCATTGGCCTGAAGATGCGCGCACATGGCATAGATATCCTCGACCTCATAGGCCAGATGCCCGAAATGGCGGCTGTCCGACGGCAGCCCGTCATCCCCATCCCAGTTCCAGGTCAGCTCAACGGGGCATTCCTCCTGCCCCTCGGGCGCCATGAAGACCAGCGTGAACCGCCCGGCCTCGACATCCGTGCGCCGGGTTTCGCGCAGGCCCAGAAGGGCGTAGAACCTCATGCTCTCCTCCAGGTCCTTCACCCGGACCATCGTGTGCAAATAGCGTATGCGCATCGCCTGACTCCTCGTTGCTTTCGCCCCACAGGATAGGCTCATTCCCCTTGCTGTCGACCCATCCGGGCAGCAGCGCGGCGATTCCACCCGATATTGGCGTTTTCACTGCAGCCCTCCGCAAGATATAGTGGGGCGCGACTCGCGACGATGGCTTTGCACCGAAAGGAATCCCCGATGCCCCTCACGCCCGACCAGCAGGCCGAAATCGACAGCCTGCGCAGCCAGCCCCAGGACACGCTTCGCACCATCGCGCCAGGGATGGAAAAGCACCTCTATACCGCGCATCCGGTGCTCGATCATGGCTTCGTGCGGGTGGTCGATTACATGGGCGACGACGCCGCCATCTGTCAGGCGGCGCGGGTCAGCTATGGCAAGGGCACGAAATCCGTGTCCAATGACGAGGGGCTGATCCGGTATCTCATGCGCCACTGGCACTCGACCCCGTTCGAGATGTGCGAAGTGAAGCTGCATGTGAAACTGCCGGTTTTCGTGGCGCGCCAGTGGATCCGCCACCGCACCGCCAACGTGAATGAATATTCCGCGCGCTATTCGATCCTTGACCGTGAATTCTACATCCCCGCGCCCGATGCCCTGGCGGCGCAGTCGACCACCAACAACCAGGGCCGCGGCGCCGCGCTCGAGGGCGAAGAGGCCGACCGCGTGCTGCGCATCCTGCAGGATGACGCGATGCGCTGCTATGACAATTACGAGGCGATGATCTCGGACGAGGGGCAACAGGGGCTGGCGCGTGAACTGGCGCGCATGAACCTGCCCGCCAATATCTATACCCAATGGTACTGGAAGGTGGATCTGCACAACCTTCTGCATTTCCTGCGCCTGCGTGCCGATGCCCATGCCCAGTACGAGATCCGCGTCTATGCCGACGCGATCTGCAAGATCACCGCCGACTGGGTGCCCGCCGCCTACAAGGCGTTCGAGGATTACCGCATGGGCGGCGCCAACCTTTCGGCCCGCGCCCTCGACTGCCTGCGCCGCATGCTCAAGGGCGAAGAGGTCACCCAGGAAAGCTCGGGCATGTCCAAGGGCGAATGGCGTGAGTTCATGGCGGTGATCGAGTAGGGCGGGGTTCACCCCGCCACCCGGCCCAAAACCGCCCCGACGCCCACCGCTTAGGGCGGGGTTCACCCGGCCACTCGCGCACTCCGCCGGGCGCGCATTCATGCGCGCCGATCTGGTCCAGCAACCTGCGAAGGAATCAGTAGACTGCGCTCACCACCAATTCTGCTTTCCAACGGATCGGGGTTGAAGTGACGCTCGTATTTTTGTTTTATCATGTATCAGAAGTAGGAATCTATCTTAGTAGTGCGACTTTGAGGATTGCTATGTCTTGAGGTGAAGAAGTCGTGAGCGTGTTTTTCGCGAGTATCTGGCAATCAGCAGCTTTTCAGAATGCGCTATGGCTTTTAGCGGGCATTGTGGTTGGAGCGTTGATCCAGTTCCTCCTTGCTCGTATCGATCTTCGATTTAAAGCAGCGAATGCGTTGCGAGTAATGCAAACTGAAATAGATCTAAATTTAGCAGAGTATGAGCAGTTCTTAGAGCAACTAAAACGTCTGAAGAGTCTGATAGCAGTGAGGCAAATCTCAGATGATGCTTTGACAATTAGTATGGAGACTTTCGACTACTCGGTAGTTAACCCACTGGTTCAGCAAGGCTATTTTCATTTCATGCTTGGGGCAGATAAAGCCAAGGATTATTTTGCATTCATGCGTTTTTTCAACGATGCGAGGGCAAAGGAACTAACATCAATCCTCCGACATGAACACAGAGCCGGCCGCTCCATGGAGTTTCTCTTGAAGGTGGAGGAGACAGCGAAGGAGCTTAGCGGCAATTTACGTAATATCAAATCGATGAAGTTGCATAGAGGCCTAGCATTGAAGTAGCCATCTCCGCCTTTGTCATGCTTACCCTTCGCAACCTGCGACCCCCCGCACCGCACGCCTAAAACCGATCCAACCCGCCCCTTTCCGCGTAACCACTGAAACACCACACCGCCGAAAGGGCCGACATGCTCAACCTCCTCGTTCTCTATATCGTCACCGCCGTCGTGTTCCTCGCCCTTGATGCGGTCATGCTCACGACCGTCTTGAAGCCGCTGTTCGAG
>Ga0102938_10002763_pt1 | contig 13205 bp, 13 predicted proteins | sample SalPonR2_B_D2_MG_FD_84516 | JGI IMG/M metagenome (GOLD analysis project Ga0102938, IMG submission 84516) | Salt pond soil microbial communities from South San Francisco under conditions of wetland restoration - Salt Pond MetaG R2_B_D2_MG | ecosystem: Environmental > Aquatic > Marine >... | reverse complement strand
TACGCCCAGGAGCTCTTTGAAGAAAATGAACTCTTCGGCTATCTGAAGAAGAACATGATTGCTGCCGAAAAGTCGGTATTCGACCACGTGGTGTACGACTCCGATGTTGAAGCCGAGTTTGCAAAATCCTTTGAACAGAACGATCACATCAAGGTGTATGCGAAGTTACCGGGATGGTTTAAAATCGACACACCCTTGGGGCCGTATAACCCCGATTGGGCTGTACTGGTTGACCTGGATGGAGAGGAGAGGCTCTATTTTGTAGTCGAAACTAAGGGCAGCCTCTTTACCGATGCTCTCCGGCCAACAGAACAAGCCAAGATCGACTGTGGAAGGGAACACTTTAAGGCCTTGGGGAATGAGGTTGGCTTCACCGTTGCCAACAACTTTGACACCTTTGCGGATAAGGTTTTCTCTTAAGAGTCAAGGTTCAAGGAAAAATAGCGTAGCTGTAAGTAAGAGTGCCACTTCACTAATGCCGGACTGTGAGAAACCAGGAAAGATCCGAATACATAGGGCATCTGAACTGCATTAAAGCTGTATCCGTTTCTCAAGGTAGACATCCACAGCTGATAATGGGACTCTACTGCAGCAATCCTTCCATTACCACTGTTGTCCTCAGGCATGTACAGGTGGAGTAATTTCAGAGCATCTACTCTTTGCCGATATTCCTTAGCTATAAGCATCGCCAAGAGCTGCTGCCTGAACAGCTGATAGTACTCATCACTCCCAAACAAAGTCAGATGGTCCTTTACGTTGATAATAAAGGGTGAGCTCTCATCGGTGAGCAGCTGCAGATACGGCTCTAGACGTTTGTACGCACTTTCCGGTGTAATCTTGGTCTTTATAACCGGCTCGGTGTATTTGCCTCTCCCAATACCATCACTGTCTCCCCTACTTCCCTTTCCAGGGCAGCATCTGGAAGCAGTAAGTGACCTGCGAACCGAGCTGATACCCACACCATCTTTAAGATAACCTACCTATCTTAAACAAAATGTGAGCATTCGCAATGTGAAAAATTTTAAAAAATTTTTCACATTACGAATTGTTGTTTTAAATAAAAGATATGTTGACAATAGGCGACACCGCAAGTACGCTTGTAATGTGATATTCGAGTTCAGTGATGAAAAAAATCAGAAGCTAAAACATATACGGGATATTTCTTTCGAGACGGTTATCGTATATGTGCTCGAGGATAAAATCCTGGATATAATTGAACATCCAAAAAGGGAAAATCAGTACATGTATGTGCTTAGATACAATGAGAAAGTATATGTGTGTCCTTTTGTAGTGGAACCGGAGAAAATATTTCTAAAAACGATATTTCCCAGTAGGAAAATTGCGAGAGAATACGGGGAGGGAAAGAATGAGTGATCCGTTCGAGCCACTCGACAGAGAAGAAAAAGAGCTTATAGCTGAAATAGATCGGGGTGAGTGGCGGCCGGTTTCAGAGGAAAAAAAAGAAGAACTTCTCAGGGTGTCGAAAACCGCCGGCACGAATACCCGAAACAAAACCGAACGAATGAATATCCGCCTGAGCGAGGCGGATATGCTCCGCCTGAAATCGAAGGCAATGGAAAAGGGAATCCCCTATCAAACACTCCTCACCGAGCTGATACACGAGTACGTGCATCGTACCTGAATGAGGGTATATTCTTTCATCGGCTTGTCGAGGTATAGGGTGGATACGGTCGGGGCGTCGAAACCGGTCAGCCACAGGGCACAGACAAACACCAGCTGAAGGGGATCTTCGGGATCCTTGAAACGGAATTCAATATCATGACCGTTTTTGAGCATGCTATACACGGTGTAGTTAGCCTGAAGTTTCTGCAGGGTCCCCGGGCTGCCTGCTTCAACACGGCTTTTGTCTCCAGCTCCGCCTTCGGCGGCAGCAGCAGAAGATTGTTACACGGCAGATCCGGTCGTAATTCAGCAAACGGAAAACCTAACTGCCCGCAGGTCTTTTTTTCGGGAGGAGGGACCGACCAGCAGTTCGAATTCTCCAGGCTCAACCAGCCGTTCTCCCGCAGCATTCACTATGGAACAATCCTGTACCGGAAATTCCAGTTCCACCACCTTGGTTTCCCCCGGCTCCAGGGCTACCCGTGCGAAGGTCTTTAATTCCATCTGCACCCACGTGGCGGAGGTCACAAGATCGGACACATAGGCCTGGACGATTTCTGTTCCCTTCATCGCTCCGGTATTGGTCACCGGCACTGAGGCCCGCACCGAGTCGTGAAGGGTCAGATTCTTTTCTTCGAGCACCAGTTCTCCGTAGTCATAGCTCGTGTAGGAAGAGCCCTCTCCAAAGGCGTACAGGGGTTCCTGAGTCAAGTCGGCATAGCTGTCCCCGTGCTGCCCGCGAACCTGGGAGTAGTAGACCGGCAGCTGTCCGACATGATAGGGAAAGGAGATAGTCAGCTTGCCCGTAAAGTTGCAGTCGCCGAAGAGCAGCTCAGCCAGGGCGGTGCCGCCGAGCATCCCCGGGTTGAACTGTTCAACCACCGCCGCCGCTTCATACACTGCTTTAGGGAGGGCCAGGGGTTTGGAATTGATCAAGACGACGATCAGCTCCTTTCCGGCTTTCTGCTGAGTTTCTCGAAGTCCTTTATGTTTGGTTTTCTGCTGGGCTTTCTGCAGCGCCTCCACCAACTCCAGCTGGCCCCCCTGAAGTTCCAGGGTGGCCGTACTTTTTGTCTCCCCTACCAGATGGTGCTGGTCCCCCAGCACAAGCACGACGGCGTCTGCCTTTTCTGCTATGGACACCGCCTCATCTATCTTTTCAACGGTATGTGCTGCATCCGCCTCTATGCTGCAGCCGGGGCTGTACAGCACTTCACCGTCAAACCTCTGCTTTATACCGTCAAGAACGCTCACCACAGCCTCACGCGGATGGGTTTCATCGCCCCCGGTTTGACCGGTGCCGAGGGACCAGTCTCCCAACTGGGCAAAGGGATTGTCGGCATTGGGGCCGATGACGGCAATAGTGGAAAGTTTCTGTTCCTTCAGGGGAAGAACTCCGGTGTTGCGCAGAAGGACGGAGGACTGACGGGCCAGTTCAAGCGCTGCCTGCCGGTGCTCCGGAATCCCCTTCATAGCTTCCGCCGCAGGAATATCAGGATAACGCCTGTCCTCGAAGAGGCCCAGCTTGAACTTGATTCTGAGCACTCGCCCGACCGCCTGGTCAAGCACTTCTTCATCAAGCAATCCCTGTTCGAGTGCATCAAGGGCACCCTGGTAAAACTCCGGCGTAGCCATCATCATATCGTTCCCGCACTCGACCGCCAAAGCGGCGGCGCGGGTATAGTCTTCACAAATTTTTTGTTTTGTTACTAAGGTGCCGACATTATCCCAATCGGTCACCAATATTCCTTCGAACCCCCATTCCTCCCGCAACACCTCCCGAAGGAGCCATGCATTTACGGTTGAGGGAAGCCCCTCGATGGATTGATACCCGGTCATAAATGAGCCCACCCCTGCTTTTGCGGCTTCGGCAAAGGGTGGCAGAAAGTATGAACGCAGTTTTCGGCGGGAGAGGTCAGCCTCAGAGGCATCGCGCCCCCCCTGGGTTTCAGAATAGCCCGCGTAATGTTTTGCGGTAGCAAGCACACTGTCGGGTTCGGAAAGGTCATCTCCCTGATATCCTTCGATCATCGCTTTGGCAAATCGGCCGATCAGGTAGGGATCTTCACCAAAGGTCTCACCAATCCTTCCCCACCGAAGGTCTCTCGCCAGGCACAATACGGGTGAAAAGGTCCAGTGAATGCCGGTATTCCGCATCTCTCTCGCTGTGATGCGGGCGCATCTTTTTATCAGCTCCTCATTCCACGAGCATGCCATGGCAATTTGCGTGGGAAAAATCGTAGCCCCTTTCCAGAAGGAATGGCCATGGATGGCGTCGATTCCCAGAATCAAGGGAATACCGAGTCTGTCGGTTTCAGAAAGTTCTATCGCCTGGGCTGTCTCTTCTGCCAAAAGATGCAGAAATGATCCCGGATGCTTCGTTTTGTATTCCTTCTCTATATCAAACCTGCCGTCGAGCTGCAGGAGTTGGCCCACTTTCTCTTCTCTGGTCATCCTCTGCAGTAAATCCTCCACCCTCTCCTCTACCGGTCGGGCGGGGTCCTTATACACGAGTTCTTCCTTCATTCTCAGCTCCTTGTTGTCGTTGTTCCCGGTACTCCTGTGGAGTTACATGTATATGCTTTTTAAAAACACGTGAAAAATAATTCGGATCCTGAAACCCTGTTATATAGGCTATATCGCTTATGGTGAGGTCCTCCTGCTCCCGCAGCAGATGCGCCGCCTGTTCAATTCTCAGGTCCTTCAGGTAGTGGTTAAACCCGATCCCCATCTCCTTTTTAAATATTTCAGAGAAGTATGCGCAATTGATGACGACCTCATCACAGACACTGGTAAGGCTGATTGGTTCGGAAAAATGTTCATGTATATATCTTAGGGCTTTCCTGATTTTATCATTTTTAATTTCTGAAAATTCCCCTCCATCGAGCTGAACAAAATCTGCTGTTAGCCGTTTCACCTTCCTCTGCAGGTTATTTTTTTCGTTGTCCCGCTGATTCCTCTTATTCAGGTTCTCCACTGCTTTAGCTATAGCCTTGTGCAGCTCCGCCTCTTCTAGAGGTTTCAGGAGAAAGTCGGTTACCCCCAGTTTGATCGCTTTTTGTGCGTATTCGAAATTATCGTATCCAGAGACAATGATAATCTCTGACCGCGGCAGGGTGGTTTTTATCTTCTGTATCAAATCGAGTCCCGATAAGAAGGGCATCCGTATATCGGTAATCACAATATGAGGTCGGTACTTTTTCAGCAGCTCAACGCCCTCTTCCCCGTCTTCAGCTTCACCGATTATTTTTATTGGAAACTGCTTCGTGGGCATCAACTTGATAATAAGCTTTCGAATCCATTTTTCATCATCAATTATTACTACATTACACATCTCACTGCTCCAATTGAAAGGGAACTTTAACGCTTACTTCCGTCCATTTCGAATATTCACTCTGCAGAAAGAGGCCGTATTGAGCGCCGTACAACAGTTTCAGGCGGAGGTTTACATTATCAAGACCGTGGGCACTTTTCATCTCGTTAATACCGGTTTCACTATCGAAGGATTCGTGGATAGATTTCAGTCGATCCGCTTCGATGCCGGGACCGTTGTCATAAACTCTTATGTAGAGACTGTCCAGCTTTTTTTCAGCCGATATCTTCAGCAGTCCCCCCCTTCCGCGCAATTCAAGCCCGTATTTGAAGGCATTCTCAACAATAGGCTGCAGGACAAACCTTGTAATTTTAACCGATTTTACCTCTTCTGGAATATCAAACTCTACGTGTATCCGATTGCCGAACCGATACTCCTGAATCTTCAGATAATCAAAAATATACCCGAGTTCATCATCAAGGGTGGTAAATTCCTTCAAATTCCCTACATTATACCGGAAGAGCCGCGATAATGATAAAGTCATCTCGGATATATCGTTGTTGTCATATTCCAGTGCTATACTTCGTATTACATCGAGGGTGTTGTACAGGAAATGAGGATTTATTTTTGCCTGCAGGGCCTGAAGCTTCGCCTCGGAGGTCTCCTTTTCCTTGTGTACTATCGTTTCTATCAGATGATCAACGCTGGAGACCATCTTTCTGAACCTGTCTATCAGATACCCCAGTTCCTTATAATCTGTTTCCGGATAATCGAGTTTGAAGTCGCCCTGTTCCACCTGTTTCAAGCTGAGGTACAGCTCATGGAGAGGAGAGGTAATCCTTCTGGAGAACATCAGGGCTGCGATAAATGCGAAGATGGAAATCAGGGTAATTACCCCTATCATTCCAAGAATTGCGGAGTAGAATTTGTGTGCAACCTGGTCCTGGCTGATCAAGCCGTAGAGATAGAGATGGTCCTGTCTGATTTCACTTTCGTAGAGTTCAGCGGCCCCACGCTGCTTTTCGCTCAATGCGGAGAAGACCTCATTTTCCAGCAGAATCGATTCGCTGAGGGTATTGTAGATGTACATCGGAATCTGCTCATCCGCCTCCATCGATTCAATAAAGTCCTCGAAGGCTGAAAAATTGACATCCACCTGTAGTACCACTTCTCTGTTCCAGGACCCCGGCAAGACGAATTTCTTTATCGATGTAACAACCGAATCATAGGTATCACGGGGAAGCCCCACATTGTAGTCCGCCGGATGGGGGCCGAAAATAAGCTCTTCCCCCTCGGATGCCTTGCCTATGGTGATCCATGGTTTTTCAAGGAGCAGCGTACTGTTCATACTCAGTCGCGAGCTGATTACATTATCAGCTCCGTACAGAAGGTATATGCCGTTTATATATGTATTGGACTGGGCCAGGGTATGCAAAAATTGCATAACATCCCTCAGCACCAACACCTCCTCTCGGTCCAATCTTTTTTCCAACCCTGAAGGAAGCCTTTTCGTCATGATTCTTCCAATAACCGAACGCTGAATAGTTTCAATGCTGGAAAAAATATGCTCTATGCGTAATTTTGCCTGCCCGATTATGACTTCCTGGTAAGCACGTACATCGGTATCAATGACCTTTTTTACGCTATAGGTGTATATTGCTGTGATAGATAAAGCCGGAACCATAATCGATAAAAGAAGTAATATGAGCAGGTCCTTTCTAATCGTACGTCTGTTTTCAGCCTTTTTACTCATCGTATATCTCTATGCCCTTCTGTACATATGCGAGAAACTCATCGGCGGTAAATACTCCGTTCCAAAGAAAATCATTTGCCTCCTTGTAGTGGTTAAAGGCATTCAGTGAATCAAAGAAAAACTCATGTATTCCATATACCTCCACCGATTGCAGGTACTCTTCGACCTTTCGGTACATACTGTTTTTATATTCCGGCACCTCAACTCCCCTTTTCGCAGGGAAGGTTCCCTGCTGCTCAAGGCGGGCGATAAATACCTCATCCGATAACAGCCAGTCTACCAGGCGGGTAATGCTTTCCCTTTTTTCTGGATCCGCCCAGGATTTTTTGTTGATACAGATGTTCATGGCGATTCCGCCCACGGTAAAGGATGAAGTATCTGCAACTTCGGAGTTGATTCTGGGTACTGGAATAATACGACTCTTGTCTGCTATTTCCGGCTTAAAGAGGGCCAGGTTCCAGTTAAAAGCGTACATCATGGCAGCTTTCTCTTCATTATACTCGTTTATCTGATGGTCCCATGAACCGGAAAAAATAGTGTTGCTGGGTATGGATCCATACTCTATCAGTTTTCGCACCGCCTTCGCTGCGGCGATGGTCCCCGGATAGAAAAAAGTATTGTTCTCTTTCATCGCCGCCGTATCCTGGTAACCCCTTCGGCTTTGATAGGTCAGCGCGCTGAAAAACAAATGACCGGGGTCGCCTTTAAAACTGCCGATTGAGAGCGGGGTTATGCCGTTTTCCTGCAACACAGGGGTGATGTGACGAATATCCTGCCAGGTCTCGGGAACCTTCAGATCCAAGTTAGTGAAGATTTCGTTATTGACAAGATAGAACCCGCAAAAGCGTTCATAGGGAATAGCATAATGGGCCCCTTTGACATTAGTAGCTTCTAGGGCCCTCTGATAGAAATCCCTTCGGGCAACCGCTTCCGAGGCGTTGAAGTACTCCTGCACGTCAATAATGGTGCCGTTTTCAACAAAATCGCCGAGGTTTGTTTCATAACTCCAGAAGGTGAACACATCAGGCAGGTTACCCGAGGCGACATCGATCAATATCTTTTGCTTATGCTGCAACCCTACATTTGCCTCAGGTTTGATTGTTACACTGGCTTTTACGTGTTTCGCATACTCCTGCAGAAGCTCGGAAAATCCATTCGCCCAGGAGTAGGCAAACCTGATCGTGGGGACTTCCAGCTGGTCTTCCTGGATTTGCTGCTTTTTTTTGACCTGCTGCTCCTTCTGGAGCGGCAGGAGCGGGTTTTCCTGGAGCGAGGTCTCCTCTTGCGAAGTCCCCTGCCTGAGATACAGGAACATCAAGAAAAAAATGAAGAGCAGGAATAAAACCCCTAGGGGCACTAGTTTTCGCATGGTCCTTCCCTCCCGTCAGGTTTTGTATTTTACTACAATTATATTCTGAATGCACCCGTAACCGAAAAAAGTCCAGCTCTTCCAAAAACTTCCTTCTTTCCGGCTTAAACAAGCGGACATACAATTAAAAAAACTATGAAAAGGAGCCTAAAATGAAGTTATTACGAAAAGGATTTAAACTCGCGGCACTTCTGGTGTGTGCCGTGATGGTTCTTGCTGGATGTCAGGAAAAGGAGGAGACCACCGATTCGGCATCCGCCGGCGATGGACCTACAACAATAAAGGTCTGGACCCTATGGACCGAGACCACCGATGATATTAATGCGGTAGCCTTCCGTAAAGCCCTGGAGTCGGCGAAAACTGACCTTCCGGACATTGTCATCAAACATGATGCTACTGAAAACGAGGCATATAAGACAAAGATTAAAACCGCTATGGCTGCGAACGAGGTCCCCGATGTCTTTTTTGCCTGGGGTGCGGGTTTTGTGAGACAGTTTGTCGATGCAAACAAGGTTGAACCCCTCGATGCATATATGAAGGACGGCACCGCCGACAGACTGAAGGGCGGAGCGAATACTAATTTTATGTTCGATGGAAAAACCTTCGGAATCACCTTTTCCCAGTGGGTCGCCTCTCTGTACTGCAACAAGGCCCTCTTCGATGAATATGGTGCGAAAATACCGAAAACCTACGATGAACTAGTGCAGGCCGTAAAAACCTTTAACGCCAACGATGTTATTCCAATCACCCTTGGGGGGAAAGACAAGTGGCCGGCCATGTTCTGGCAGAACGCCTTTGCCATTAGGACCGCCGGTGCCGATACCTGCAACGCGGCCCTTGCCGGAGAGGCTTCCTTCGACACACCGGAGTTCGTCAGGTCCGCAGAATTGCTGGCCAACCTGGTGGAAGAAGAAGCCTTCGTAGACGGTGTTCTCGGACTTGACTATAACGAAAGCGGTGCTTTATATCTGGAGGGCCAAGCGGCGATGTATTATATGGGGAACTGGTTCGCCGGGGACATTGCCGGCCATGAAAGTGATATCCTGGAAAATACCGTAGTTGCACGATTTCCGGTCATTCCGAATGCAAAGGGGGATGAGACCCAGTATCTCGGAGGTTCGATCGACGGTCTCTGCGTGTCCGCCAATTCAGAACACAAGCAAGCCGCCGCAACCGTGGCAAAGTATCTGATGGAACAAGTTGCCAGAAATCTTGCAGCGGTCGGTGAAGGACTCCCCACCTGGAAAACGGACGATGTGGTCAGTGAAAAATCCAATCCCGTCATAGACCAGATAAAGTCTCAGATTAGCAATTCAACCGGCTATGTGCTGGCCTGGGACACCTTTCTCTCCGGAGCAGATGCGGACGATCACAAGAACTATGTTGCCTCTATTTTTGGTCAGGAACTTGGTGCGGAAAAGTTTGCAGCCCTGATGCAGGAAATGAACGAATAGGCATTACAATGCTTTGGCTGCCCCCTCGCCGGTTCGTGTGAAAAGAGCATCTCGTGCGACCGGGCAGCCTCACTATTTGGAGTGAATATGAATAGCGTTTTATCCAACAAAAAAACGATTTTGATTTTTATGCTACCGGCTTCGTTGATATTCTTGTTTATTGTCATAGCCCCAATCTTTATTTCGGCGTATTACAGTAGTCTGGAATGGGACGGAATCGGGAAAGGTGTGTTTATCGGCCTGGAGAATTATAAGGACCTGTTTTTTGGTACAAGAAATATTTTTTACGGGGCCATCGGAAACTCCCTGCTGCTGGCCGGGCTGTCGGTCTTTATTCAGCTTCCCTTAGCCTTTCTGTTTGCCAGGATACTGGCGGGGGGGACCGCGGGAGAAGGTTTTTTCAGAACGGTCTATTTTATACCGGTTATCGTCTCGACTGTGGTCATCGGTCAGATGTGGTTGAAAATATACAATCCTCAATACGGGCTGTTGAATCAATTCCTCGAGGCTATCGGTCGCGGCAACTGGAAGCAGGAGTGGCTCGGAAATAAAGATATTGCCCTGGGATCGGTGTTTGTTCCCCTTCTATGGCAATATGTGGGATATCACATACTCCTGTTTTACGCAGGGATAAAAACCGTTCCGCAGGAGCTGATTGAAGCGGCCAGAATCGATGGCGCTTCACATTCGCGAATCACTTTCAACATTGTGGTGCCGTACATCGTTTCTATAATTGAGATTTGTGTGATCCTGGCTGTGATCGGTTCTTTGAAGACCTTCGATCTGATTTATGTTATTACCGGCGGCGGCCCGCTGCACGCAACGGAGGTGCCGACAACCGTCATGTTCAATACACTTTTTCACAGAGTCGACTACGGATCAGGAAGTGCCATGGCCATCTTCATCATACTGGAATGCCTGGTGCTCACTATGGTTATCCGCTATATATTTGGGAGATTAAGCTATGATAATTAGTCAGCGACCATTTCAGTTGAAGAAAAACCTGCTGCTTTTACTCTTAGTGGCATTTGCCGTCATCCAGGTCTATCCATTTTTATGGTTATTACTCTTTTCCTTCAAATCAAACTCGGAAATCTTTGGTGGAAATATTGCAGGGTTTCCGGAGACCTGGTTATGGATGAACTATAAAGACGCTTTTTTCGGCGGTAAGGTCGGACTTTACCTCTTTAACAGTGTCGTCGTGACCGCGTTAACCATATTTATCACCCTGTTAACAGCCTGTATGGCGGCGTATGGAATTGCCAGAATGCGGTGGAAGCTCAGCCGGCCTGTAATGGTCCTTTTCCTGCTGGGTATGATGATTCCCCTGCATGCTACCCTTTTGCCGCTGTTTTTAATCTTCAGCAAAATAAATCTTCTTAACACCTACTGGTGTCTGATCCTGCCGTATGTAGGGTTTGGATTGCCGATCGCAATATTCATACTGGTCGGATTTATGAAGAACATTCCCCTCGCAATGGAGGAATCAGCCTTCATCGACGGGGCATCGATATACAGGTCCTTTTTCCTGATTATTCTGCCGATTGTAAAACCGGCAATGGCCACTGTCGCTATATTCACCTTTTTGGGTTCCTGGAACGAGCTCATGTTTGCCATAACCTTTATCAGCAAACAGCAGATGAGAACCCTGACTGTGGGACTTCAGTCCATGGTCGGTCAGTATGCCACCCAGTGGGGACCCATCGGGGCGGGGCTGGTTATCGGCACTATTCCGACAATCTTCATCTATTCGATCATCAGCAAACAAGTCCAGAATAGCCTGACCACCGCCGGCGCAGTAAAGGGCTGATAACCTGAAAGTAGAGGGCGGTGCAGCAGATTTTCGGCCGCCCTCTATCTCAAGCCGGGTATTACAAGCAGAAATCAGTTATAGGCCAGCCGGGTGGGTTCATCGGACATAGTGGGGCTGATAATCGGCTCCCACTCATCGCCCTCCCAGGTACCGAGCTTCGTATGCATGGTGAGGTATTTTTCCGGTATCGGATGGGTACCGTATACCACTTCCAGCTGGTAACGCTGTTCGATAAAATTGCGGAAATAGGTAATGTAGGGACAGGGAGGATACCCGACCACTAATCCGGTAGCCAAATGGATAACGGTGGCTCCGTTTTTCTTCATCTCCTCCACCGCGTACTCTATATTTCCACCGGGGCACCCGTCGCAGGAGGTGTAGCCTACAAGTTCGACCTCAGAATCTGCGTATCTTTCAAACGCCCCTTCGCGGTTTCGTAGAGACCGCATGCACTTTCCCCCAGCGCACCTTCTATAACGATCGCAGATAATAATACCGACTTTTATAGCTTCTTTCATTGTGCTCCTCCCTTGCTTCCTCGTAGTACTTTATATTACCACACCGCTTATGACATTGTCAGTTCTTTTTAGCACTTCTTCTGGACAGCGCCCCGGACATCGACTAAACGCCGGCCTATTGCCCTTGTGCGCAGGGCCGCATATTGCTACACTAAACCCCATGACAAAGAAAGAATTACATGAGCTAAAAGATATTATCCTGGTAAAAATAAAAGAGATCGAAGACTCTTTTCCCTATTTGACAGAGGAAACCAAGGCCATAGAACCGAGCGTGAGCCTCGGACGACTTACCAGAATGGAGGCCATCAGCGAAAAGGGTGTGAATGAATATGTCCTCGCTCAGAATAGACAGTCCCTTCAAAAGCTGAACAATGCCCTGGATCGTATGGAAAAGGGAACCTACGGTATGTGTATGAAATGCAAGCAGGAAATCCCCATCGGCCGGCTGCGACTGGTTCCGGAGGCGGTAGTCTGCGTTAATTGCTCTTCCTAGAGCACACGTTTCTCCTCTCGTTGTATGTGCCCCAAATACTGGCCGAACTGGGAATATCGAACAGCCTGTTGGGGTATACATTACATATTACACCAGTAATTCGCAATGTGAAAATTTTCACATTGCGAATGCTCACATTTTGTTTAAGATAGGTAGTTTATCTTAAAGATGGTGTGGGTATTACACGCTAAAATTGAGAGTACTCACTGTTCCCTTGGGTGTACTGTCGATTGAATAAGTAGCATCTATCTGTTCAGAAAGAATCTTCACCAGAACCAGCCCCAGGGATGTGCTTTCTATCTGGTCCTTTTCAAAACCGCTTCCATTATCCGATATGGAGAGGTGAAAATTGCTACCTTTTTTTTCCAAGCTTATTGAAATTTTTCCATTGCTTGAGTTTGAGAATCCGTACTTGAGACTGTTTGTTACAAGCTCATTGATAATTAGACCTAAGGGAACTGCGGTGTCGAGGTCAATATGGTAGTGAGGAGAGTCTACAGAATACTCTATGGGATGATTGGTCCCCCGGTATGTATCAATAAGCTGACCAACAATGTCATCAAGATAATTGCCGATATCTACCCCGCTAAGATCGTTCGATTTATAAAGTTTGTCATGCACCAGGGCCATGCTCTCTATCCGCCCCATTGCCTCATGAAAATAGCTTTTCACGTCCTCATTATCTATCTCGGAAGACTGCAAACTAAGCAGGGCTACAACAACGGAAAGATTATTTTTGACCCGGTGGTGTACCTCCTTTAAAAGAATTTCCTTTTCCTTGAGGGCCTGTTCCTGTCGCTTCTTAGCCTCTTCTCTTTCGGTTACATCCATTGAGTACTCTATTACCCTATCCAATTTTCCGTTCTCAT
>Ga0102938_10002760_pt1 | contig 13211 bp, 9 predicted proteins | sample SalPonR2_B_D2_MG_FD_84516 | JGI IMG/M metagenome (GOLD analysis project Ga0102938, IMG submission 84516) | Salt pond soil microbial communities from South San Francisco under conditions of wetland restoration - Salt Pond MetaG R2_B_D2_MG | ecosystem: Environmental > Aquatic > Marine > Intertidal... | reverse complement strand
CAGCGGTGAATCGGGCAGCAGGACCCCTATCGCGAGCAGCGCGATGGCCAGCACAATGCTTCCCAGCGCCCAGTTCAGGCCGCGGCGCTCGTTGTCGGCCAGCGGCTCGAGCTTCGGCATGTCCGACATGTCGCCGTCGACCGGCGTCTCGCGCGCCAGCCTGGGCTCCACGACCTTGTCGGTCAGCCACCAGCCGATGCCGATCACCAGAACGCTGGAGGCCGCCATGAAGAACCAGTTGACCAGCGGGTTGATCGCCACCGAGGGGTCGAGCACGCGCGCGGCCTCCTCGGTAATGCCGGCCAGCATCGGGTCGATGGCCGACGGGATGAAGTTGGCCGAAAAACCACCCGAAACACCTGCGAATGCCGCCGCGATGCCCGCCAGCGGATGGCGTCCGGCGGCGTAGAAGATCACCGCGCCGAGTGGAATGACGACCACGTAGCCCGCGTCGGCCGCAGTGTGAGAAACAATCGCCACCAGGATGAGCATCGGCGTGAGCAGCCGCGGCGAGGTCACGCCGAGCATCTTGCGCAGCGCGGCGTTGATGAAACCGGTATGTTCGGCCACACCCACGCCCAGCATCGCAACCAGCACGATGCCCAGCGGGGCGAAGCTGGTGAACACGGTGACCATCTGGCTCAGGAAACGCGCCAGCTCACCGCCGGAAAGCTGGTTGACGACCTGGATGGGCTCGCCTGTCTGCGGGTGCAGCGCGCTGAACTGGATCGGTGCAAGCAGCGCCGACAGCGCCCAGACCACCAGCATCAGCAGGAAGAAAAGCACAGCCGGATCGGGTAGACGATTTCCGACGCGTTCGATCACGTCGAGGCTCCGGTAAAGCCAGCGACGGCCGGCAGTCGGCTCGGATATGGGTTGTTCGCTCAAGATGAAATCTCCCTTGTTCTGATCGTTTTGAAAGCTGTCACGACCTTCGGCCCCTCAAGTCTTGCGGCCCGGTCCGTCAAGCGGCAGCGGCGTGACCTTGTCCCCTGTCCCACGATCACGAATGACACACTTGCCGCGTTTTTTCACCTGCTCTATGCGAATGACCGACTGCATCGGCAGCATCAGCTTGTCGGTGTCGGCGAATTCGGCCCGCAGGCGCTCCTCGGTCGGATCCACGACCACCTTGGAATCGCCGTCGAATATCAGGCCCGACGCCTCGACGAAACCATACAGATGACTGGAATCCACGTGCTCCACGAAAAGCTCATAGACCTTTCCGTGGCTGAAAAACACCAGTTTGTACACGTTTCGCCCTGAGTGATTCGTTTTCAACGGTCCATTATGCACGGTCGAAGCCGATCGGTTGAAGCACTTTGCGCCGGCACGCTGACCCGGACATGGTGTCGCGAGATTCAGTCGACATCGGTGACGTATCCGTTCCTGCCGGAGAACAGGCGAATGACCAGCGCCACAAGGACGCCGGCCACGAATCCGGCAACGTGGGTTCGCCAGGCAACTGCGTCGGACATCGGACCGAAAACCGTATACAGAACCTGCAGCGCAAACCATGAGCCGATGACCAGCAAAGCCGGAATGCGAGCGAACTGAAGGAAAAGTCCCAGCGGGAGCCACAAACCGATGCGACGCGAGGGAAACAGACCCAGATAGACGCCCACAATCGCCGAAACCCCTCCACTGGCGCCGATGATGGTGCGTTCAAGGGCTGGTATGTTGAGTGCGACGAACAGGTTTGCCAGGGCGCCGAGCAAAAGAAAGATCGCGATGAAACGCATATGCCCGAGCGCACGCTCCACCGGAATTCCGAAGACCCAAAGGTAGGCGATGTTGCCGGCAAGATGCCACCAGGTGGCGTGCGCGAACAGTGCGCTGATCAAACCGACCAGCCCGGCCGATTCACCGAATGCGGGAAGCGTCGCAAGAAGCTGCGCAATCCGCGCAGGCTTGAAGCCCCAGAAATCGACCCAGCCGTCGACCATTGTTTCCGGGACCAGCAAGGTACTCAATGTGACCGACAGCGCGAGCGCGCTGATCAGGATCACCATCCATGGATTTGCGGTTCCGGACCGGGGCGGACCGGCTCGAACAAGCCAGTTCACTCGATCAGAATCCGATACCCGGAAAATTCGACCACGGCGCCGCGTTGCCGGATCTCCACCAGGCGGACACCGGTCTCTACCAATTGACCCTCGCGGTAGCGCTCGCCATTGATCAACACGAATCGATCGACAGGCTTTTCAGCGTAAAAATGGACTGCCAGATCGAGTTCGGGAAATTCTGCACGCTGGACCTGCGGCATTTCCCATGGCCGGATGAACAGATTCCGGGTCGGCTCTTCGGCCGGCCGGGATCGCTCTGCCGGCGCTTCGGACGGCTTCGATGCCCGGGGCGGCTGTTGTTGCTGCGCAGGCTGCTGCGGATCTTGCGCCTGTTCCTTCGGCGGCTGGCGTTGCGCATGCTGTTCCTGGAGCATCCGCCGCATTTCCTGCATCGAGGGTCGGGACTGCGCAATATCGGCCTCCGTAGCCGCGACGGAATCGGCAGCTCCCGGGTCACGTTCGCCGTCGGTCGACGCATTGCCGGAATCACTGTCTGCGCCGTGCTCGGCAACCGATGTCGAAACGTCCTGCGGTGCCATGTCCACGGCGGTGGTCGGGCGCTGACTGGATGCACCGGCCACCGGCGCCGGATCGGCCTTTGCGTCAACAGCTCCGGACGCGGCACGCGCTTGCAACCCGGCATCGGCGGCCGCGGGCTCGCTTTCAAGGGCAGCCACGCTCGATTTGCCATCGCCGTTCGAAGGCTTTTCCAGCCGCTCCGAGAGCATCGGCCAAAGCCACGGCGCCGCGGCAACCAGCAAGACGGCCGCAGCCACGCCGACCAACCAGCGCGATCCGCGTCTCGTGGAAACGGCCGCCGGAGGCGTTCTGGTCAGGTCAATCGTCGGCGATGCGTCGCGCCGACGCTGGGCTTCCGATTTCTTCAATGCATCGAGCAACAGCGACATTTCAGTCCGAAAAGGTGGTGGCTTCGGCGCGCCCGGAATCCGCGCCAAGCGTTGAAAGAAACAGCCGCGTCACCGGACCGGCCATGCCGTCCTGGCGCAACCCGTTGCGCAGCTGGAAATCGCGTATCCAGCGCTGGAAATCGGGGCCGTAGCGCGTGTCCACGGCGCCGGACCACGGTTGATCCGGATCCTGGGCCGCGAGACGCTTGAGCTCGATGATGGCCGCATTGTCGTCGCCGGTCTGCCAGACGCTTCCCATGTCCGGCCAGACGGCATAGAAATCGCCCAGCCAGCGCGCGTCCAGCTGCGGGATCGGTACCTGAAAATCCTGGCCGGACTGGCGAGCCAGCACGCTGTCCAGTCCGACCTCGACCGCCAGTACATGACCGCCCCTGGGCTCATCGAGTCTGAGCACCACCGGCCTTCCGAGTTTGCGCAGCAGCGCCCAACTGCCGCGCAGGCGATGGCAGGCAAACCCCTCGAACTGACCCTGCGAGCAGGCCGCGGCGATCAACTCCGGATTGGCCGCCGGATACAGCGCCGCCGCCTCCCGCCAGGCATTCTGGTCGCTGGATTCGGCAAGCATCTGGCGCCACAGCGGTTGGCTCACCTCTTCGGCTTGCTCGGGCAACGAGTTAAGCGACCAGATCATGCCGCCGGCGACCGCCAGAACAACCACGATTGCCAGTACCGAAAGCGCGGCGCTGACACGCCTGCCGCTGCCGGCTTCGTCTCCGACGACAACCTCGCCGGCGGCCTTGCGGATCATCGCCGGGGTAATCCTGTCGGCCTCGCGTGCGTATCCGGCCATCAGTGCGCGGTCGGCGATGATGTTGATCAGCCGCGGCACACCGCCCGAAACATGATGCAGCGTGCGCAGCGCCGACGAAGTAAACGGACAGCGCGCGCCGCCGGCGATCTGGATTCGGTGGCGCACGTACTCGGCCGTTTCCTGCTGTCCCAGCGGCGCCAGGTGATAGCGCGCCGTGATGCGCTGGGCAAGCTGGCGCAGCGACGGCCGACTGAGCAGCTCGCGCAGCTCCGGCTGACCGAGCAGGATGATCTGCAGCAGCTTGTCGGTGGCGGTTTCCAGATTGGTCAGCAGGCGGACCTGCTCCAGCGTCTCGCGCGACATGTTCTGGGCTTCGTCGATGATGAGCACGGCGCGTTCCCCGGCGGCGTGGATTTCCAGCAGGCGCTGGTTCAGGCACTGGCCCAGGGCTTCCAGGCCGGTCTCGCCATCCGGAGGTTCGACCTCGAGCTCGCGACAGATCGCGCGCAGCAGTTCGCGCGGCTCAAGCATTGGGTTGAGAATCAGCGCAATTCGCGTATGCTCCGGCACCTGCTCGAGCATCAACCGGCACAGCGTGGTCTTGCCGGTCCCCACCTCCCCTGTCAGCTGGACGAACCCGCCGCTTCCGCCCCGTCCGACGCCGTACAAGAGATGCGCGAGCGCATCCTGGTGGCGCTGACTCAGAAAAACGAAGCGCGGGTCCGGCGTGATCGAGAAAGGCCGCTCTTCAAGTCCGTAGAATTGCTCGTACATACTGCCTCGGTTTGGACGGGGCCTGCCATGAACCGGCGCCGCCGACGAATCGATTGCCACTTTGACGCGGCCCGTGAATATTAAGCTTTTCTGCGCCCTGGTTGATTCAACCTGTAACAATTACACCTGAAAGGAACGCATTCAGTCCGACAACACCATCAGCGAAGCGTTGCCGCCGACCGCCGCGGTATTGATCGTGCGGGTCCGCTCCACGGCGAAGCGCTGCAGGTAGTTCGGACCGCCCGCCTTGGGTCCCGTTCCCGAAAGGCCTTCGCCGCCGAACGGCTGCACGCCCACCACCGCCCCGGTCATGTTGCGGTTGACGTAGGCATTGCCGGCATGCACGTTCCGAACGACATGCTGCTGTATCTTGTCAATTCGGCTGTGGCACCCGACGGTGAGGCCGTAACCGGTGGCGTTGATTTCGTCGATCACCTGGTCGAGGTCGCGGGCCCGGTAGCGCACGATGTGCAATATCGGCCCGAAGACCTCTCCGTCCAGCTGCTCGATGGATTCGAGCTCGAACGCACGCGGAGCGAACCAGAAGCCTTCGCCGGCGTTGACCGGGTCCGGCACTCGTGCGACGGGACGCGCTTCGCGCTCCATTCGTTCTGCGTGGCGCTCGAGCATTTCGAACTGGGCCCGGTCGATGACCGGCCCGATGTCGGTGGCCAGTCGCCCCGGCCACCCCACTGTCAGTTCCTGCATGGCACCGGCCAGCATCTCCAGTACGTGATCGGCGACGTCGCGCTGAATATAAAGAACCCTGAGCGCGGAGCAGCGCTGACCCGCCGACAGGAACGACGAATTGATCACGTCGCGCACGACCTGTTCGGCCAGCGCCGAGGAATCCACGATCATCGCGTTCTGCCCGCCGGTCTCTGCGATCAGCGTGGCGATCGGACCGTCGCGCTCGGCAAGCTTGCGGTTGATCGTGCGTGCGGTCTCGGTCGAACCGGTAAAGGCGACGCCGGCAATTTGCGGATCGGCGGTCAGCGCGGCGCCCACGCGCCCGTCGCCGGGCAGCATCTGCAGCACGTCTTTCGGAATGCCGGCCTGGATAAACAGTTCGATCGTGCGCGCGGCCACCAGCGGTGTCTGCTCGGCCGGCTTGGCGATCGCCGCGTTGCCCGAAGCCAGCGCCGCGGCCACCTGGCCGGTAAATATCGCCACCGGAAAATTCCACGGGCTGATACACACGAAAACACCCTTGCCGTGCAGCGAGATTTCGTTGTGCTCCCCGGTCGGCCCGGCCAGCACTTCCGGCTGAGCGAAGTGACGACGCGCCATCTGCGCGTAATAACGACAGAAGTCGGCTGCTTCGCGGACTTCGTTGATGCCGTCGATCAAGGACTTTCCGGCCTCGCGAACGCACAGCGCCATCAGCTCGGCGCGATTATCTTCAAGCAGGTCGGCCATGCGCTCGAGACACTCGGCACGCTCACCGGCCGGTGTGGCATCCCAATCAGGCTGCGCCCGCCGGGCGTTCGCCACGGCAATTTCAGCGGCCGCGGGATCAGCCAGCGTTACCGACCCAACCACATCGTCGCGATCGGCCGGAGACCGAATCTCCATCGTTTCACCGGTGGCCAGACCGTGGCCGCCGGTCGGGGCCGCCTTCCACCGGCAATCCCGAAACGCCGACATCCGCTCTGCCAACTGTTTCTGCTGCGACTCGGCGGCGAAATTGATGCCGCGCGAGTTCTTGCGCTGACCGGCGAAAATATCGGCCGGAAGCGGAATCTTCGGGTGAGCATACTGCCCGAAACGCTCGACGGTTTCGACCGGATCGGACACGACATCCCGGGCCGGCAGCTTCTCGTCGACGATACGGTTGACGAACGAGCTGTTGGCCCCGTTTTCCAGCAGCCGGCGCACCAGGTACGGCAGCAGATCACGATGGTCGCCGACCGGCGCATAAACCCGGCAGTGGCCATTGAACTTCCCGCTGTCCAGCACCTCTTCGTAAAGATCGCGCCCCATCCCATGCAGGCGCTGGTATTCAAAATCCTCGCGATCGCCGGCCAGCTGATTGATGGCGCAGATGGTGTGCGCGTTGTGGGTCGCGAATTGCGGATAGAACTCCTTCCTGAGCTTCAGCACGCGAGCAGCACAGGCCAGATACGACACGTCGGTATTCGGCTTGCGCGTGAAAACGGGATAGTCATCATGGCCCTCGAGTTGAGCCAGCTTGATCTCGGTATCCCAGTACGCGCCCTTGACCAGCCGTACCGGAATCCTGTGGCCGGTGGTGCGGGCGAGTTCGGCCAGCCATTCGATCGCCGGCCAGCCGCGCCTGAGATATACCTGCAGCGCCAGGCCGAAACCGTCCCACCCGGCCAACTGCTCGTCGGTCAGGACGGCGGCGAAAACGTCGAGCTGCAGCATCAGGCGCGCAGCCTCCTCGGCGTCGACGGTCAGCGCGATTCCGGCGTTCCGCGCGCGTACCGCAAGGTCGCGCAGCACCGGCACCAGCTCGGTCATCACGCGATTGCGCTGCGCGGTCTCGTAACGCGGGTGCAGCGCAGACAGCTTGACCGAGATGCTCGGCGCGTCGAAGATGTCGCTGGTGGCGGCGGCCGCGCCGATCGCGTCTATGGCCGCCGCGTACGCATCACGATAGCGTCGTGCGTCGGCAGCCGTAAGCGCCGCTTCGCCCAGCATGTCGAACGAATAGCGGTAACGCTTGTTGGCTTTCTTTCGCGAACGCTCCATGGCGGCCTTGATGTCGCGCCCCATGACGTACTGGTGGCCCATGATGCGCATGGCCTGGCGTATGGCCAGCCGTACGACCGGCTCTCCCGATTTGTTGGCCAGTCGCGCCAGGACAGAGCGCACGTCGCGCCTGGCCGACTGGCCCACCTTGACCATCCGCCCCGTCAGCATCAGGCCCCAGGTGGAGGCATTGACGAACAGCGACTCGCTCTTGCCCAGGTGAGACTCCCAGTTCGCCTCGGAAAGCTTGTCGGAAATGAGCTTCTCGGCCGTTTCGTTGTCCGGAATCCGCAGCAACGCCTCGGCCAGGCACATCAGCACCACGCCCTCTTCCGAAGAGAGGTCGTATTCGCGCATGAAAGCCTCCATGGCGCCGTGATGCTCGCTGCGCTTGCGCACTTTTTCCACGAGATCCACGGCCAGCTTCTGCACGCGACCCCGCTCGACCTGATCCAGCCCGACATTTTCCAGCAGATGCGGTACGAAATCGGCTTCCGGGACGGTCCACGCTTTTTCCAGAGCCCGGCGCGCGGAGTCTGAAGGAAACTCTGTACTGGTTACAAATGGCGTGTCATGACTCATTTTCGGCCCTGCTCCGGCTGACGGTGGGTTGACTCCGGCCCCTGCGCGGCGCGACCAGACCGCCGCGCCACCTGGATTAGGGCGAGTTTAACGCAAGCCCGGTAGAGCCTACCTGCATCCGGCGGGCATGAATCGACGGTTGGCCAACGTGAAGATTGCGATTCCGCGTCACATGAGCATCGGCTACAATACGCGCTTTGGAAATCCACCGGTTTCATGATCCGCGAGAGCGTTACAGATCAGGATAATTCGGTGACCCGGATCGAGGTGCTGTCCAACCTGTCGCTTTCGCTGGACAGGCTGGTCGCGTTTTTTCTGGTACTGAGCGCGGTGACCCTGACGGTCGCACTGCTGCCGACGCTGCTCGGCTACTGGCCGATCATGGCCATCGCGATCGTGCACCTTGTGATCGTGGGCTGGTGTTTTCGGGTCGCGTGGCGTGGTCACTGGGCACGTCAGGAGATCACGGTGGACGCCGACCGCGTGCAGGTCGACTTCCGCACGGTCCGCGGCGTCGAACAGCAAAAATTGCCGACAGGATGGGTTCGGGTGGAACAGCGGTCTGCGCGCGGCGAGCCCAGGGTATATCTGGCACTGCACGGCAAACGGATCGAAATCGGAAGTTTCGTTCCAGCCGACGAGCGGATCGAGGCGGCCAAAAGCATCATTCGGGCGCTCGAACCGCATTCGGCGTGGAATATCAAAAGAATCAAGGAAACAGCGAGTTCAGGATGAAAAGAACCAATGAATTGATTGTCGGATTGGCGATGGTGGCAGTTATCACGGTCATCACGTGGGGCTTGTTCGCCGTGGGCGACAACATGCCGGTGGGCGTTACCCCATTCAGTCGCGACGTTTACCAATTGCACATGATCGTGCTTGGAATCGTCACCGTCATCGGCATTCTCGTATTTGCCGCCATGTTCACCTCGATCTATCTGCATCGCAAGTCTCGCGGTGCGGAATCGGCAAAGTTCACGCACTCGACCCGGGCCGAAATCACCTGGACCGTGATTCCGATCCTGATCCTGGTAGCAATGGCCATTCCTGCCACACGCGTGCTGATCGACATGGAAGACATGTCGGGCGCCGAGATGAATATCAAGGTCACCGGTTACCAGTGGCTGTGGCAGTACGAATATCTGGAAGACGACATTTCGTTCTATTCGGCTCTGGACCGCGACAGCAACGCCGCACGCCAGATCGGATCCGACATCTCGCCGCGCGAAGTCGACAACTACCTGCTCGAGGTCGACAAGCGCATGGTGGTACCCACCAACACCAAAATTCGCATCCTGCTGACTTCGGGCGATGTGATCCACTCCTGGTGGGTGCCCGATCTGGGCTGGAAGCGGGACGCGATTCCCGGCATGGTCAACGAAGCCTGGACGCTGATCGAAGAACCCGGCGTATATCGTGGCCAGTGTGCCGAACTGTGCGGCAAGGATCACGGTTTCATGCCGGTGGTGGTCGAAGCGGTTTCGCCCGAGGACTACCGTGCTTGGGTTGCAGAACAGACCGGCGGCGAGCAGACCGCAGCGGCAGCGCCGGCCCTGGACGAAATGGACCGGGAAACGCTGATGGCACACGGCGAGGACATATACCAGGCGCACTGCGCGGCCTGCCACCGGGAAGATGGTTCGGGGATGCAGCCGGCGTTTCCGGCACTGGCCGGCAACGCCGTCGTCAACGGTGAACTCTCCGAGCACATCGACGTGGTGGTCAACGGTCGTCCCGGTACCGCAATGGCAGCGTTCGGCCAGCGTCTCGACGCACGCGATCTCGCCGCGACATTGACTTACACGCGCAATGCCTTCGGCAATCAAACCGGCGACCTGGTGCAGCCTGAAGACGTCGCCGCGCTGACCGACGCGCAGCTCGACGAAAGTCTGGTATCGACAGGCCGTCCGGCAAACTGAATGCGCAGTCCGCGCGCCAAGCGCGGACTTCTGGAAACCGACGGAAACCGGGGCCCCCGAAAGGGCCCAATTTGCAAGGAATCGCAATGACTGACACAACCGCTCATATCGACGATCATCACGCTCAGCCCAAGGGCCTGGCGCGCTGGCTGTTCACGACCAACCACAAGGAAATCGGTACGCTGTATCTGGTGTTCTCGCTGGCGATGTTCCTCGTCGGTGGCGCGATGGCCATGGTGATCCGCGCCGAGCTTTTCCAGCCGGGACTGCAACTGGTCAACCCCGAGTTTTTCAATCAGATGACCACCATGCACGCGCTGGTGATGATCTTCGGTGCCGTGATGCCTGCCTTCGTCGGCCTGGCCAACTGGATGGTGCCGATGATGATCGGTGCGCCGGACATGGCCTTGCCCCGAATGAACAACTGGTCGTTCTGGATCCTGCCGTTCGCTTTCCTGATCCTTCTGTCGACGCTGTTCATGCCCTCGGGCGCCCCCGCGTCGGGCTGGACGCTGTATCCCCCGCTGTCGCTGCAGGGCGGCAACAGCTTCGCGTTCGTGATTTTCGCGATTCACCTCATGGGTATCTCGTCGATCATGGGCGCGATCAACATCATCGCCACCATCCTGAACATGCGAGCCCCGGGCATGACCCTGCTGCGCATGCCGCTGTTCGTCTGGACCTGGCTGATTACCGCGTTCCTGCTGATCGCCGTGATGCCGGTGCTGGCCGGCGCGGTCACCATGCTGCTGACCGACCGCTTCTTCGACACCAGTTTCTTCAACGCCGCCGGCGGCGGCGACCCGGTGATGTACCAGCACATCTTCTGGTTCTTCGGACACCCGGAGGTCTACATCATGATTCTGCCGGCGTTCGGCATCATTTCGGAGATCATTCCGACCTTCTCGCGCAAGCGCCTGTTCGGTTACACGGCGATGGTCTATGCGACCGCGTCGATCGCGTTTCTGTCGTTCATCGTATGGGCCCACCACATGTTCACCGTGGGCATGCCGCTGGGCGGCGCGCTGTTCTTCATGTACGCGACCATGATCATCGCGGTCCCGACCGGCATCAAGGTCTTCAACTGGGTCTCGACCATGTGGCGCGGCTCCATGACCTTCGAAACGCCGATGCTGTTCGCGATTGCATTCGTCGTGCTGTTCACAATCGGCGGCTTCTCCGGCGTCATGCTGGCCATCGTGCCGGCCGACTTCCAGTACCACGACACCTACTTCGTGGTGGCTCACTTCCACTATGTGCTGGTCACCGGCGCGGTCTTCGCGATCATGGCCGCCGCGTATTACTGGCTGCCCAAGTGGACCGGCCACATGTACGACGAGCGCCTCGGCAAGATCCATTTCTGGTGGTCGACCATTTCGGTCAACGTGCTGTTCTTCCCGCAGCACTACCTGGGCCTTGCCGGCATGCCGCGCCGTATCCCGGACTACTCGGTTCAGTTCGCGGAGTTCAACCTGATCTCCTCGATCGGCGGGTTTGCGTTCGGCCTTGCCCAGCTGCTGTTCGTCTGGATCGTGATCAAGTGCGTCCGCGGCGGTGAAAAGGCTACCGCGAATGTCTGGGAAGGTGCGCGCGGACTGGAATGGACCGTGCCGTCGCCGGCGCCCTTGCACACCTTCGACACGCCGCCGCAGGTCGACGACAGCGTCACGGCTCACAAGGACCAACTGGCCTGAGCGTCGGGATCAGGTCGACTCGGGCTGCGCGCGACATGAGTGATCGAAACCAACAGGATCGGCAAGCCCGGCGTCCCCGGCGGCGGATCCGCTGGACGGTGGCGCTGCTCGCCGGGCTGGCAGCCCTGATCTATTTCGGTTTTATCAGCCGTGGAGTATTTGGCTGAGCGCAAGTTGAACCGCGGCCGCGGTCCCCGGACCCCGCGCCGGGAATCATGAGGTCCCGGCAAGACACGCCGCTGGGATAAAATAACAATGTAAATGGCCGGTAGAGGTACCGGCCAGCGAAAGAACCGGGAGTCAAAATGGCACAAGGTAGTTACTACGTTCCTCATCAGGCCCGCTGGCCGATCGTCGGCTCGATCGGGCTGTTCCTGCTGGTCTCGGGTTTCGCCAACTGGATGAACGGCGGCAACACCGCCGGCATCGGTCCCTGGATGGCCGCCGCGGGAGCCGCGACCGTGATCCTGATGATGTTCGGCTGGTTCGCCGATGTCATTCGAGAATCCGAGCGCGGCCTTTACAACAACAAGGTCGACGCCTCGTTCCGCCAGGGCATGATCTGGTTCATCTTCTCCGAAGTCATGTTCTTCGCTGCATTCTTCGGCGCGCTGTTCTACGCGCGGATGTTCGCGGTGCCGTGGCTGGGCGGCTCGGGCACCGGCGCGATGACCAACGAACTGCTGTACCCGGGCTTCCAGGCCACCTGGCCGACCAACGGGCCGGCCAATGTCGGCGGCGAGTTCCAGACGGTTCCGGCCTTCGACGTGCCGCTGCTCAACACGCTGATCCTGCTGACCTCGGGCTGGACCATCACCATGGCGCACTGGGCGCTGAAGAAGATGAAGCGCGGCGCGCTCGTGTTCTGGATGCTGGCCACCGTCGCGCTCGGCGCCCTGTTCCTGTTCTACCAGGTCGAAGAATATATCCACGCCTACCAGGATCTCGGGCTGACGCTGGGTTCGGGTATCTACGGCTCGACCTTCTTCATGCTCACCGGCTTCCACGGCATGCACGTGACCGTCGGTACCATCATGCTGCTGGTCATCACCTTCCGCTGCATGAAAGGACACTTTCGGCCCGACCATCACTTCGGCTTCGAGGCCGTTGCCTGGTACTGGCACTTCGTCGACGTGGTCTGGCTCGTGCTGTTCCTGTTCGTCTACGTGATCTGATCACGCCAGAAGTGAATGCCGGACACGAAAAACGGGGCTCGCGGCCCCGTTTTTCATTTCCAGCGCCCCGCAGCCGGCCTGAGGCTTCGGGTCGTTGGATCAGGCTTTCGCGGTCATGTCTTTTTCGGCGCCAGCATCATGACCATCTGGCGGCCTTCCATGCGCGGGAACTGCTCGACCGTCACTTCGCCTTCCATGTCGGCTTCGACGCGCTTGAGCAGGTCGCGACCGAGGTCCTGGTGGGCCATTTCGCGGCCGCGAAAGCGCAGGGTCACCTTGACCTTGTCGCCGTCCTCGATGAAACGCCTCAGATTGCGCATCTTGACGTCGTAGTCGTGGTCGTCAGTCCCGGGCCGAAACTTGATTTCCTTGACCTGGATCTGCTTCTGCTTCTTCTTCTGGGCCTGGGATTTCTTCGATTCTTCGAAGCGAAACTTGCCCCAGTCCATGATTCGGCAAACCGGCGGCGAAGCCTGCGGTGCGATCTCGACCAGATCCATGCCTTCTTCTTCGGCCAGCGCGATGGCATCCTCAAGCGACCGGATTCCGATCTGGTCGCCTTCGGGCCCCACGACCCTTACCTTGGACGCAGTGATGTCTTCATTG
>Ga0102938_10002759_pt1 | contig 13212 bp, 14 predicted proteins | sample SalPonR2_B_D2_MG_FD_84516 | JGI IMG/M metagenome (GOLD analysis project Ga0102938, IMG submission 84516) | Salt pond soil microbial communities from South San Francisco under conditions of wetland restoration - Salt Pond MetaG R2_B_D2_MG | ecosystem: Environmental > Aquatic > Marine >... | reverse complement strand
GGTCTTCCCCGACCTGTTCACGTCCGTGCGTCGACCGAATCGAGAACCCTGAACCGATCAGGGCACGGGAGGCGGACCAACCGCCACCACCGAACCATCATCGGCAACACCGACACCCTCCACCACCGACACCGGCGGCTCGACGACCGCCACCACCGAACCATCATCAGCAACACCGACACCCTCCACCACCGGCACCGGCGGCTCGACGACCGCCACCACCGAACCATCATCGGCAACACCGACACCCTCGTCGGGAGCGACAGGAGATTCGGGCAATGGCTGCGGCGCCAATGCGTGCGTGAGTTGCTGCAGGGCAACCTCGAGCTCCCACTCGGGACCACCCGCTGCGATGGCGAGATCGGGTTCGGGCGTCACCTCGTCGAGCGCCACTTCGGGCTGCGGATTCTCGGCCGCCACCACCTCCGCGGCGACGCCCACCTCGACCGTCGAGGCCGATGCTGGCGTCGGCAGTTCGACCGTCTCGACGACCGGGGCGACGTCGGTCGGGGCGTGTGCGCGCGCATCCGACGGTGCGAGGTCGAGCGCAACCGATCCGGTCGCAACGATCGACAAGGCACCCATCGCGAACATCGCGAACAGCGCCCTGCGTTGGGCTTGCGTGGCACCCATCCGCTCGAGAAGGTCGTCGAGCACGCGCTGCTCGCTCACACCGAGGTGAGCTGCAATCGCACGGATGTCGTCACTGCGCAGGGTGATGGAGGGTTCGCGTCGCTGCCCACGCAGCTGGCGGATCAACACCAGATAGCTGTGGAGCAGCGCCTCGCGGTCGCCGTCGCTGTACGTGGCGTGCACGGGGCCTGCGACCAGGCTGCCGGCGGTGATGACGAGCGGTGTGCGTTGGAACGTGGCAGCAGACATGAAGCGATCACTTTCTCGACGGATCTTCCCAACGGTCATCGGCCCCGAAACCGTCATCATGAGCGATCTGTCAGTGCATTCGCAGAGAGATGTCGTTGGCCATCAACCTGCCGGCGCGCGTGAGCACGACCCGATCACGATCGGTTGGATGGACGACCACCATGCCCTCGAGCAGCGCGAGGGTCTCGGGCAGGAAGGCGTCGCGCTGAACCCCGTCCCGAGTCCGCAGGGCCAGCTGGAGTGATTCGAACCGGCGGGTGGCGTCGTCGAGCGTCTCCGACGACGCCTCCACCGTCACGCCGGCACGGACGGCCTCGATGTAGCGGTCGGGCGTCCGCAGGTTCCACCACCGTCGGCCCGCCTCATGAGAGTGCGCGGCGCAGCCGAATCCCTGGTAGTCGTCCTGGTCCCAGTACAGGTGGTTGTGGCGCGACTCGTGGCCGGGACGGGCCCAGTTCGACACCTCGTAGTTCTCCAAGCCGGCGGCGCTCAGGAGATCGTCGACCAACTCGTACTTGTCGGCCTGGTCGTCGTCGTCGGGGAACCGGTCGGGCTGCGCGGCGAGCGGGGTTCCGGCTTCGACGGTGAGACCGTACGCGGAGATGTGCGGCGGGTCGAACGCCAGGGCGGCCCCGACCGTTCGAAGCCAGTCATCGATCGACTCGCCGACGGCGCCATAGATCAAGTCGAGGTTGAACGAGGGCATCCCCGAAGCGATGACGGCGTCGACGGCGCGTTCGACGTTGCGCTGGTCGTGGGTTCGCCCGAGCGCCTGCAGGACGTGCGCCGACATCGACTGCACACCGAGACTCACCCGGTTGACGCCGGCGCTGCGGTAGGTGGCGAGCATGTCGAGCTCGACGTCGTCGGGGTTGCATTCGACGGTGATCTCGGCGTCGTCGGCAACCGGGATGGATCCGATCACCTCGGCGAGGGCACCAGACGACACGAGCGTCGGCGTGCCACCTCCCACGAAGACGGTGTCGGCGGTGCGCATCCCTGCGGCCACGGCGCGGTCGATCTCGACTCGGAGGGCGTCGAGATATGCGTCGACGAGGTGGGCGCGGTCGGTCCAGGTGGCGAACGCGCAGTACTCGCACTTCGACGCGCAGAACGGGATGTGCACGTACACCCCGAAGCGCCCGGACGGTCCAGCCATTCCCCCAGTCAATCCCCGAGCGATGCGGCTTCGCGACACCCCCGGGCGCGACGATTCGTCACCCCGGGCGGCCCGCTTCGGCGAAGCTGCCGGCGCAGACCAGTTCAGGTGGAGGGGACGAAGAGCAGGTCGAGCGCGGCGAGGCGTTCGGCGACCTGGTCGACCGGAACGTCGAGCATCGCAGCGATCGATCGGGTGTCGTCGCCGCGCACGGTGATGACGCGGCCGTTGAAGTCCTGACGCTGCACCTGGATCAGCTTGAGATAACGCGCCAGCATCTCGAACGGTGAGCCCTTCAGCTGGACGAGCTTGGCGACGTCGACGGCGAGCTTCTTGTTGACCGGCGATGCGATCGCCGCTGCCGCCTCGGTGCCTGTGACCTCTCGAGGGAGGAGCTGCTCGACGGGCACGGCGTAGAACTGCGAGAGCCGGTCGAGCCGGGGCACCGACAGCGCCCGCTCGCCTCGCTCGTACGCGCCGAGCACCGAGGCCTTGAACTCCTGATTCGACTGGGCTTCGACCTCCTGCAACGACAACCGCTTCTGTTTGCGGATGACGCGCAAGCGCTCACCCACCTGCTGGCTGTACGCCGAAGGAGCTTCGTCGTCGATCATGGTCATCTCGGTTCCCGCCTTGCTGTTCGTGTGTATGAGGTGGCCCGCCGGCCGATCTTCCCGGACGTTACCTGTGGGTAACTGTTCGAGCATAGACGGTCAGCGTTCGAATGCCACGCAGAGTGCGGATACCGCCACCACCGCTGTCTCGGTGCGCAGGATGGTCGGACCCAGATCGACCCGGTCACGGGCCACCTCCAGCTCGGCGACACTCCACCCGCCCTCGGGCCCGATCGCGATCGCCGTGTCACCTCCGGCCAGTGCCCGTCCTCCCGGTTCGGCGACCACGAAGTCCCCGAGCACGTCGGCCGCCGGGCGGGGTGCATCGATCGCCAGACGGACCACCCGTCGGCTCTGACGCAGCGCCTCGTCGGCGATGCGTTGGAGACGTGCGAGCTGGTGGGCGACGCGTTCGGGCTTCCATCGCACCACGGAGCGTTCGGCGTGGAGGAGCACCAGACGATCGAGTCCCAGCTCGGTCGCCTTCTGCACCATCCAGTCGAGCCGGTCGCCCTTCGGGATCGCTGCGGCGATCGTGACGGGATGGGCGTCGGCGGGCTCGACGACGATCGGCGACGTCGCTTCGAGTCGCAGTCGGCTCGTGTCGCCCACCGTCGCAGCGAGACACCAGCGGCCGGCGCCGTCGGTTGCGCTGACCGGATCGCCGTCGCGCAGGCGCAGGACCCGGCGCAGGTGGTGCTCGGTGTCGGTGTCGAGCACGATCGTCGGCCCGCCGTCGAGCAGGTCGGCGTCGACCAGGACGTGGGCGTTCGTCGAACGCAACGCCGACCGGTCGGGGCTCGACATCAGCCTGGCGCTCTCAGGAGAATGCCGACTTGATCCGCGAGAACAGGCCTTCCTTGCCGTTGCCGACCACTTCGCCTCGACCGTCCGCATAGCGGGTGAGCAGGTCGACCTCGTCGTCGGTGAGCTTGGTCGGGATGTCGACGCGGACCCGGGCGCGCAGGTCGCCTCGACCGCGGCCACGCAGGTGCGGGACCCCGCGCTGGCGCAGCACGAACTCGCGGCCGGGTTGCGTGCCGGGCGGCACGATCAGGTGCTCGGCGCCGTCGAGTGTCTCGAGTTCGATCTGCGTGCCGAGTGCAGCCTGCGCGATCGACACCGGCACTTCGGTGACGAGGTCGTGATCCTCGCGCAGGAACAGGTCGTGGGGTGCGACGCGCAGGTGGACGTAGAGATCTCCGGCACCGCCACCACGGGGGCCGATCGCACCGCGACCGCTGAGCCGCAGCGTGGAACCGGAGTCGACACCGGCCGGCACATCGACCTGGTACGTCTTGTCGGAGGTGACACGGCCCTCGCCCCGGCACGTGGCGCACGGGGTGGTCACGATCTGGCCGAGCCCGCCGCACCGGCTGCAGGGGCTGGCGGTGACCATCTGGCCGAGCAGGCTCTGGCGGACCCGCTGGACCTGGCCGCTGCCGCCGCAGTCACTGCACGTGATCGGCTTCGTGCCCTCACCGGCGCCGGTGCCCTCGCAGTCGCCGCAGCGGGTGGGCAGCTTCAGCGAGACGTCGATCTCGTCGCCGAACACGGCCTGCTCGAACGAGATGTCGGCGATGACCTCGATGTCCTGACCGCGAGGGGGGCCGGAAGGTCCCCGGGCGCGGCCACCGCCGCCGAACGGGCTGCCCCCGCCGGCACCGCCGAAGAACGTCTCGAAGATGTCGCCGAGCCCACCGCCGAACAGATCCTCCGCCGACGGGCCGCCGCCACCTCCGGGCCCGCCGACACCGGCCTCGCCGTAGCGGTCGTAGCGGGAGCGCTGTTGGTCGTCGGAGAGCACCTGGTAGGCCTGCGCGACCTTCTTGAATTGTTCGGCGGCCGCTGCGTCGTCGGGGTTCGCATCGGGATGGAACTCACGGGCTCGCTGGCGATACGCCTTCTTGATCTCGTCGGCCGACGCGGTGCGGGGCACGCCGAGGAGTTCGTAGTAGTCAGCCATGGGAGGTCCCATCATGCCGTGAGTTGGCCACGCCGACTCAGCCTTCTTCGATGCGGTGGCCGAGTTGCTTGCTGACCACTTCGACGGTGGCGAGCGCCTGGGGGTAGTTCATCCGGGTCGGCCCGAGCACGCCGACGGACCCGAGATGCTCGCCGTCGATGACGACGGGCGCAACGACCACCGAGCAGGCCGACAGCGGTTCGACGCCGTGCTCGACGCCGATCGCCACCGACATCCCGCGGTTGACGATGTCGCTCACCAGGGTGACGACCACGAACTGCTGCTCGAGGGTGGCGAGCACCGATCGCACGACCTCGACGGCATCGAATGCGTTGGCGACGGCGGCCGCTCCACCGGTGAAGACCTGCTCGGGACTGGCGGTGTGGTGCAGTGCATCGAGGGCCCGGTGGCACAGCCGGTCGACGACGGCGTCGCCGGTGTCGGTGATTTCGATGACCGAGCCGAGCACTCGCCCGTCGAGCGCGGCTGACACATGGGCCCCCGCCGCCGACAACTTGAGGTCGTCGTCACCCTCGTCGAGTTCGATGGCCACGTTCTCGACCGTGCCGTTCGCGAACACGACGATCACGGTCGCTGCGGTGGCCGACAGCGAGACGAACTGCACGCGACGCACGGGGATGGCCTCGGCGCGGGGACCGACGACGACGCCTGCGTTGTTGGTGAGTGTCGCCAAGAGATTCGACGTCTGGTGCAGCATCTCCTCGAGGCGACCGTGCGCAGCTGAGAAGAAGTCGCCGACCTGCCGGGTGGTGGCCTTGTCGAGGCGACCCGGGCGGGTGAGGTGATCGACGAAGTAGCGGTAGCCCTTGTCGGTGGGGATGCGTCCCGCAGAGGTGTGCGGCTGCACGAGGTACCCCTCGTGCTCGAGGTGGGCCATCTCGTTGCGGACGGTCGCCGACGACACGTTGACCGCAGGTGCCTCGGCGATGTGGCCGGACCCGACGGGCTGGGCCGTGGCGATGTACTCCTGCACCACGGCACTCAAGATGGCGGTCTTGCGGTCGTCCAACATCTGGCACTCCAGTCTATCGACTGCCAGCCACCGCGGTCGTCGCCCGTGGTTCGACTACCGCAGCGACCCGAGGCGGCGGAGGGCCTCCTCGCGCTCGGCCTTGTGATCGAGCATCGGCTCGCCGAGATCGGGCACCCAACGGGCGACGTACTCACCACTCGGGTCGTAGCGCTCCTGCTGGAGGTGCGGGTTGAACACCCGGAAGTAGGGCGCCGCGTCGGTGCCGGTGCCGGCGGCCCACTGCCAGCCGTGGTTGTTCGAGGCCAGGTCGCCGTCGACGAGGTGCTGCATGAACCACCGGGCACCCCACTGCCACGGGAGATGGAGATCCTTGACCAGGAAGCTCGCCACGATCATCCGCACCCGGTTGTGCATCCATCCGGTCGCCGCGAGCTGGCGCATCCCGGCGTCGACGATGCCGAACCCGGTCTCCCCCGCTGCCCACCGATCGAACCGTTTCCGGGCGGCGGCGTCGGTGTCGACGGCCATGGCGTCCATCTTCGGGTTCAGGTTCTCCCAGGCGGTCCGGGGTTGCTGGAACAGCACATCGGCGTAGAAGTCGCGCCAGGCCAGCTCGCTCGAGAACACGGTGTGCCCCTTCGAGCCGGCGCCCGACGCGTCGAGGTCCGCGAGCAGCTGGCGGGGGTGGATCGTGCCCCACTTGAGCGCCGGGGAGAGCCGGCTGGTACCGGCAAGCGCCGGTTGGTCACGCCGGTCGTCGTAGGCGTCGACGCCGCCGTCGCCGAGGAACATCGCCCATCGGTCGTGCGCTGCGCGCTCCCCCATCGGCGGCACCTCGCAGCCGGGCTCGGGCCGGACAGGGAGCGGGTCGCTCTCCACGCCGCCAGCTCCGGCGCCGACCCATCGGGTGTCGTCGTCGGGGACATCTCCCGGCGCGTCCCAGCCCACCTGGCGCCACACCTTCGAGAACGGCGTGAACACCGCATAGGGGTCGCCGTCACCCTTGCGCACCCCGCCCGGCGCCACCGCGTAGGGCGAACCCGTTCCACGCAGATGACGGCCGACCGAATCGAGGCCGGCCTTCACCGCTGCGTCCCTCGCCCTCCCGTACGGGCTGTAGTCGCGAGCGACGTGGACGGTTCCCGCGCCGAACTCGTCGGCGACCGCCGGGATCACGTCGGCCGGATCCCCGTGGCGCGTCACGAGCCCCACACCCGCACGGTCGCGCAGCGACGCGTCGAGTGCCGAGAGTGCGTCGTGGAGGGCGGCGAGACGGGGCGCACCGGAGGCAGCGAACGTCGGGTCGATCACGAACACCGGAACCACCTCGGCGCCGCCGGCACCGGCCGCGACGAGCGCCGGATTGTCGGCGAGGCGCAGATCGCGCCGGAACCACATGATCGATCGATTGCTGCTGGCCACCCGTGCGTTGTACCCCGCAGATCGCCAGGACACTCGATCAAGCTGCCAATCGGCCGATGGCCGATCAGCGTTGATGGTTCGGGCAGAAGTAGGTGGTGCGGCCACCGACCTGCACCCGAGAGATCTCGACGCCGCAGCGAGGGCAGCGCTCGCCGCGTTCGCGGGCACCGCTCTGGATCAGTACGCCCTGGTGCGAGCCGTTGCGGTCGAGCACCCGTCGGCGCGTCCGACGCAACCCGGTCCAGAGCGCAGCGACGTCGTCGGCGTCGAGCTCGTCGCCCGGACGACGTGGATCGATGCCGCCTTGGTACAGGATCTCGTCCGCGATCAGGTTGCCGATCCCGGCGATGCGCCGCTGGTCCATCAGCAAGGTCTTCACCGCTCGGGTCGTGCGTCCCAGCAGCTCGGCCAGTTGCGCCTTGGTCAGTTCCATCACGTCGACGCCGAGGCGCTCGTCGTCGATGTCGATCTCGAGCGTGGCCATGCGGAGTTGGTCCTCGAGTTCGAGCAGCCGTCCACCGACCTCGAGTCGCAGGCGTACGTGCTCCTCGTTGGGCGACCGGTCGCGCCACCCACCACTCGGCCGGGCGATGCGCCCGTCGAGCGAGAGCCAACCGCGTAGACCGAACGTCAACGACATCGTGTGACCGCCCGACACGTCCAGCAGCAGGACCTTGCCGATACGACGGGTGCATTCGATCGTCGCTCCGCCGAGCACCCCGTACACGAACGCGGGCTCGGCTCGTCGCAGGATCCGGTCGTCGGCCACCTCGATGCCGTCGATGGACTCGCCGACCAGCGGCTCGGCGGTGCGACGGTATGCCTCGACCTCGACGAACTCGGGCACGGCTCAGCCCTCGGACCGTTCCGAGGGGTTCTCCGCGCCCTCCGTGGTGAGACCTCGTCGCCAGAGCACGAGGGCGGCGACGCTCGCGATCGTGGCCGCCAGCGTGACGGCGATGCGCACGTCGGTGAGGTCTGCGACGGCGCCATCGACGAGCGCCGCCAGCGGACGGCACCCGAGGAACGCCACCGACCACCACGCCATCACCCGGCCGCGCATCGATTCGGGCAGTACGCGCTGCAGCTCGGTGTTGGTGCCGGTGACCCCGACCAGGAATCCCGAACCGGTGACGGCGCATCCCAGCATCGCCAGCCACGTCGCCGGCGCAAGTGCCACGACGGCCAGACCCGAAGCAGTGAGTGTGAGACCGAACGCGATGAAGTGCGCTCGACCGACCCATGCTCGGACGTGGTCGGAGAACGGGGCCATCACGGCGGCACCGAGACCGAACGAGCCGACGAGCAGGCCCACCGTGGCGAGTACCGCCGGCCGTCGGCGGATCCACCGCAGTCCATCGCCGACCGACCCGGCCTCCTCGGGGTCGGGCCGCACCCCGCCGCGTGGTGAGATGAGGGCGAGCACGATCAACAGCGGCAGGAAGGTCATCGCGTTGATGCCGAACGCCCACTGCGCCCCGAAGGCAGCGATGACGGCGCCGGCGGCGATCGGCCCGATCCCACGGGCCACGTTGAACGTCATCGAGTTGAGAGCGATCGCCCGGTCGAGGTCGGCTCGTTCGACGAGGGCCGGCACGATCGCCTGGAGCGACGGGAGGATCACGGCGGCACCCAACCCGATCACCGCCGTGGCCGCGTAGATCGGCCACGGCCCCGGCAACCCGTCGATGCCCACGGTGAACACCACGATCGCCAGCACGGCGGCACTCACGAACGAGATCGTCTGACCGACCAACAGCATGCGCTGACGGTCGACCCGGTCGGTGATGCTGCCCATCCACGGCGTCAACAGCATCGTGCCGGCGAACTGCACCATCGACACTGCGCCCACCGCAGCGCTCGACCCGGTGAGGTCGTAGACGACGATGCCGGCGGCGACGTTCTGGAACCAGTTGCCGATGTTGCTGAGCGAGTTGGTGACGAAGAACCACCCGAACACCCGGTCGGTGAGCAACGCCCGGTTCGACCGTGGAGCCTCGTTGCCCTGCTCACGGGTCTCGCTGCGAGGGGCAGCAGCGTGGGCGGCCTCGAGGCTGCTGTCGCGAGGGGGTGGCGGCATCCGGCCAGGCGTACCCAGCGGCAGGATCGGCCGAAACGCCTCGGGCCGAGACCATTTCCTTGGCTCGGGACGAAGGACCCGTGCAGCGGCGCGGGAACGTCGGCATGATGATCGTGACCCGGAGAGCACAGAACCCGAAGGAGGCCGCCGTGCGCGCAGTCGTCGTCTACGAGTCGATGTTCGGCAACACCCACACGATCGCGCAGCACATCGCCGACGGGCTCGGCGACACGACGGTGGTGTCCGTCCACGATGCCACCACCGAGTTGATCGCCGGCGCGGACCTCGTCGTGGTCGGCGGGCCGACGCACGTCCACGGCATGTCGAGCGAGCGCAGCCGCGAGGGCGCCGTCGACCAAGCGGCGAAGGACGACGACCTCGAACTCGACCCCGAGGCGGTCGGCGACGGCCTGCGGGACTGGTTCGGCGACCTCGCGAGAGACGTGGGTGCCGGCAAGCTCGCCGCGGCATTCGACACCCGCGTCGACGCGTCGACCCTCATCACCGGGCAGGCATCCAAGGGCATCACGAAGCGGCTCCGCGCGCACGGTTTCGAGATGGCGCTCGACAACGAGAGCTTTTTCGTCGACAAGTCGAATCACCTCGAACACGGCGAGGCCGACCGGGCGATCGAGTGGGGTCGATCCGTGGCGGCAGCGGCTCAGCGCGATCGCTGATCGGACACGCGCCGCAGCCAGGCCGGACGGTCGGTCCAGAGCCGTTCGATCCGATACAGCGGCGCGAAGGCGACGAGGAACAGCGGCATCGGGAACCCGATCAGCATGAACACCAAGATGCCGACGTGCATCAGCCACGCCGCGACGACCCACACCGTGCGGATGCGTCCGCCCAGCAGCGCAATCGGCGCGGCCAGCTCGATCAGTACCGTCGCCGCCGCAGCGACCGGCCAGACCCACTCGAGCCGCACACCGAAGCCTGCGAACGGCGAAGGGGTGCCGCCGAGGAGATCGAGTCGTGCCGCCGAATACGCCACGTGGTTGCGCAGCGTGTCGCCGAAGATCCAGTCCAGCCCGCCGTAACGCAGCTTCGCGAACCCGGTGATCACGTAGGTGATCACCAGCACCAACGACGCCAGCGCGATCGGCCACCCGTACACCGACGACGCCGGGGGCACCTCGCCGCCGGCACGGCGCCGCGCATCGAGCGACCAGGCATCGGCCGACGGCGCCAGCGCCACGATCAACAGGTACAGCACCATCAGGTTCTCGAAGTGCAGCAGCTGACCCCACGACCCCCGGTACGACCCGAGCGCCAGCATCCCCACGGCGAAGATCGGGCCGACGACGCGGAACCGCCAGCCGAGGAGATACCCGACGCCGGCCAGCAGCGTCAGGGCGATCGTCACGTCGACCACCACGCCCGGCACGGGGCCGTCGAGGAAGACGGCGAGGCCGACACCGTCGAAGCCCGTCGACCGATCGGCCAGTTGCAGGAACACCGGCAGCCGGATCAGCAGGTAGGCCACGGCGAACGTCCCGGTGAGGATGCGCAGCATCGCCAGCCGTTCCGGCGGAGCGACCGCGTCGACGATCGGCAACGATCGCGTTGCGCTGGGCGCGTCGACCACGTCGGTCACGACGGCACCTCACACGATGCGTGCACCGTGCGCTCGAGCAGGCTGTCGTCGCCCTGCACCTGCGCAACCACGTCGTGTCGCTCCGTGACGACCTCGATCTCGAGCTGGCCGGCCGGCAGGCCACTCCACGTCGCAGCTCGTCGTGCGATCTCGTCGCATCGCTGATCGGCGCGGTCGTCACGGATCGCGTCACGCAGTTCGCCGGCGACGATCAGCGGGTCGTCGCTGTCGCCGATCACCCCGAGCGTCAGCGTCGACCTCGTCCCATCGGAGTCGACCGCCTGCGCAGTGGCGAGGGTGACCGCGTCGCCCCGGGCCCGTGAATACATCGGATACGTCGACAGCGGAAACCCGTCGCGGTCGAACACCACCGGCGCAACGAGCGCGCCGACGACTCCGGCCGTGACCAGGATCCGTGCTCGACGATCCACCCCTCCAGCATGTCCCCCACGACGTTCGTCGACACCCGGTGATTGGTGGAGCCGCACCGCCGCCATCGAACGTCGGGCCGACACAGCAGACCGGATCGGGGCACCTCAGGCGGTCGGGGTGAGTTCGCGGGTGCCCGAGCGGGTGCCGGACCGCCAGTACGCGACACCGATGCCGACGCACGCCAGGCTGATCACGCTGCTGTACGCGAGTGCCCACTCGGCGCTGATGTTGTCGGCGATGAGGCCGGTGATCGGGCCACCGATCGGCGTCGAGCCGAGGAACGCGACGGCTTGCAGCGCAAGGAGGCGGCTGCGCATGTCCGGCGGGCACTCCTGCTGGGTGATGGCGTTCGCTCCGGTGATGAACGCAGCGCCGCCGAGGCCGAACGGCACACACCACGCGTAGGCGATCCACAGGTTCGGCGCCCACGCCAGACCGAGTCCGGCGAACGCCATCACCACGATGGAACCGAAGAACCAGCGCATGGTGACGAGGTGCTGCCGGGCGGTCAGCAGTGAGCCCGTCAGCGAACCGACCGACATCACGGCCAGGAGGAAACCGAACGCGTTGTCGTCGCCCCAGCGCACGTCGGCGAGTTTCGGGAAGACGGTGGCATGGTTGAACGCGACCGTCGAGACGACGATCAGTGACGCATAGATGATCAGCATGTCGCGATGACCGATCACGAAGCCCACTGCCTCACGGATCGGCTTGCCCCCCTTCGGGCGCCGTGCGGTCGGGAACATCTCGTCGCGCCGGATCGCGACCAACGAGAAGATGATCGCGAAGAACGTGACCCCGTTGAGGATGAAGCACCACGCCGTGCCGATCGTGGCGACGAGCACCCCGGCGAGTGCCGGGCCGAAGATCCGCGAGCCGGTCATCACCGCCGTGTTGAGCGATGTCGCGTTGGGGATGTCGACGGTCGGGACGAGTTCGGTCACCAAGCCCCGCCGGGCCGGGTTGTCGAACGCGTTGACCACGCCGAGCACGACCGACAGCAGGTAGACCACCGGGAGGTTCACCCATCCGGCCAGGTCGAGTCCGCCGAGCACCAGCGCCTGGGCGGCCAGCGCCGTCTGGGTGACGATCGCCATCGTTCGCCGGTCGCGTCCGTCGGCGATCACCCCGGCCCACGCACCGAGTACCAGCATCGGCAACATCTGCAACGCCAGGGTGACGCCCACGGTGGTCGCCTCGCCGGTCAACCGGTACACGAGCAACGACATCGCCGTCATCTGCAACCAGGTGCCGACGTTCGACACGGCGAGGCCCGAGAAGAACAACCGCGCGTTGTAGTACTTCAGCGAGCGGAACGTGGACGACATCAGCACCACATCGTTGCCGCTCCCCGGGACGATCGCACGACTGAACCGTCCACGTCGACGTGTCGGTATGACAGGATGCACCCGTCAACCAGGGAGGGGACCTACATGCGTCGACCAGCAGTGCGACCGATCCGGCTTGCGATCGTCCTTGCAACAGCGGGCGCCCTGGCGCTCAGCGCCTGCGGCGACGACGACGACGGAGGCGGTCGCACCGAAGCGTTCTGCGAGGAACTCGAAGCGTTTGCCACCGACGTCGACGACGCCGAGAACGGCGACGAGTCGTTCGTCGCGGACTTCCGAGCGATCGCCGACGTCGCACCCAGCGAGATCGCCGACGAGATCAACCAGATGCTCGAAGCGTTCCAGGCAATCGACTCGTTGCCCGACGAACCCGAATCCGAAGAAGTGATGAACGAGATGCTCGCGCTCGTGGCCAGCGTCGAGGAACCGAGTGCCGCCGTGGAGGAGTTCGCACTCGAGAACTGCCCGGACCTGCCACCGTCGATCTTCGGCGGCTGACGCTCGGAGGCGCGGAGCGTTCAGTCGTCGGGTTCGGAGCGTTCAGTCGTCGAGTTTGAGGGCGTTGATGAAGACGTCGCCGGGCACCTCGACCCGACCGATCGACTTCATCTTCTTCTTGCCCTCCTTCTGCTTCTCGAGCAGCTTGCGCTTGCGGGTGATGTCGCCGCCGTAGCACTTCGCGAGCACGTCCTTGCGCTTCGCCTTCACCGTCTCGCG
>Ga0102938_10002757_pt1 | contig 13215 bp, 9 predicted proteins | sample SalPonR2_B_D2_MG_FD_84516 | JGI IMG/M metagenome (GOLD analysis project Ga0102938, IMG submission 84516) | Salt pond soil microbial communities from South San Francisco under conditions of wetland restoration - Salt Pond MetaG R2_B_D2_MG | ecosystem: Environmental > Aquatic > Marine > Intertidal... | reverse complement strand
CGGACTACCACGGCCTGCCAGGCCATGTCGCCCTGTTCGGTATCGAGAGCCCGGGGCTGACCTCCTGCCTGTCGATCGCGGATGTGGTGGTCGCGGCTCTTGACGAAAACCAGGCGGCTGCCTGAACCATATCCACGTCAGCGCGCAAGGCTGCCGCATCGGTCTTGCGCGCAACAGTGCGCGATGCCGTTCGCTCTTGCCGCGCCTGCCTTCGACCCGCTATAGCCCCGTGGTCGACTGCTTTTGCAACACCTAGCCCAGGCACGCTCTCCCATGCCCGATCTTCTGCTCGAACTGTTCGGCGAGGAAATACCCGCACGCATGCAGCGCAAGGCTGCGGAGGATCTGCGCAAGCGGGTCACCGATGCGCTGGTCGAGCGGGGCTTTCTCTATGAGGGCGCGCGCACGCTGGTGACGCCGCGCCGGCTCGCGCTCCACATCGCAGGCCTGCCGGCGAAGGGTGAGGATCGGCGCGAGGAGCGCAAGGGCCCACGCGTCGGCGCGCCGGAAGCCGCGCTCACTGGCTTTCTCAAGGGCGCGGGGCTCGAGCGCATCGAAGATGCCGAGATCCGCAGCGATGCGAAGAAAGGCGATTTCTACGTGGCCGTGATCGAGCGCCCCGGCCTGCCGACGCCCGAGGTTCTCGCGGAAATCCTGCCGGAGATCATTCGCGGCTTTCCCTGGCCGAAATCCATGCGCTGGGGTGCGCAATCAGCCACGCCCGGTTCGCTGACATGGGTGCGTCCGCTGCGTTCGATTCTCTGCACGTTCGGCCCCGAGACCGAAGAGCCGGAGATCGTGCATTTCGAGATCGGTGGCATCGTGGCGGGTGACGTCACTTACGGCCATCGCTTCCTTGCGCCCGCGCCCATCCCCGTGCGCCGGCTCGATGATTACGTCGCCGCTCTGGAGAAGGCGAAAGTCGTCGTGGATTCCCAGCAGCGACAGGACATCATCGCCCATGACGCGCGCGATCTCGCCTTTGCCCAGGGGCTGACGCTGGTGGAAGACGATGCCCTGCTCGAAGAGGTGGCCGGGCTGGTCGAATGGCCGGTGACCCTGATGGGCAGCTTCGACGAGGCCTTTCTCGCCATTCCCGACGAGGTGATTCGCGCCACCATCCGCACCAACCAGAAATGCTTCGTGCTCGCCGGCCCGGACGGGCGGCTCGCCAATCGTTTCATCATGGTCGCCAACATTGCAGCCAGCGATGGCGGCGCGCAAATCGTGGCGGGGAACGAGCGCGTGGTGCGCGCGCGGCTCTCCGATGCCAAATTCTTCTGGGAGACCGATCGCGGTACCGGGCTGGAAGCACGTCTGCCGCGCCTCGATTCGATCATCTTCCACGAGAAACTCGGCACCCAGGCCGCCCGCATCGCCCGGATCGGCGATCTCGCGCGCGAACTGGCTCCGATCGTGGGTGCCGATCCTGCTCTCGCGGCGCGCGCCGCGCAGCTCTCCAAGGCCGATCTCGTCACCGAGATGGTCGGCGAATTCCCCGAATTGCAGGGTCTGATGGGGCGCTATTATGCGCAGGCGCAGGGCGAGGATGACGCAGTCGCAGCAGCGATCGAGGATCATTACCGCCCCCTCGGCCCTACCGACGACGTCCCGACGGAGCCCGTCACCATCGCCGTGGCGCTCGCCGACAAGATCGATACCCTCACCGGCTTCTGGGCGATCGACGAGAAGCCGACCGGCTCGAAGGATCCCTATGCCCTGCGCCGCGCGGCGCTCGGGGTGATCCGGCTGCTGCTCGATAACGGCGTGCGGCTCGCGCTGTCGCGCGTTTTCGAACCCCTCTTCATTGCATGGGGCGAACGCCTCGCCGCGCAGGGCGTCGCGGTCACGTCCGGCGTCGGCAAACGCGATTCCGGCAAGCCAGGCGGCGCGCCGGCGCGGTCCGACGAGGCCGATCTGCTCGCCTTCCTGGTGGATCGCCTCAAGGTCTATCTGCGCGATCACGGCGCGCGCCACGATCTGATCGATGCCGTCTTCGCCCTGCCCGGCCAGGACGATCTCACCTCCGCCGTGCGCCGGGTCGAGGCGCTCGGGCGTTTTCTGGATACGGAAGACGGCGCCAACTTGCTCGCGGGCTTCAAGCGCGCGGCCAATATCCTGCGCATCGAGGAAAAGAAGGACGGAGCGCACTTCGATGCCGCCCCCGATCTCGCCCTGATCCAGGAGCGCGGCCAGATCGAGGAGAAGGCGCTCGCAGTCGCGCTCGACCGCAGCCGCGCAGAGGCGCAGGCCGCTATCGCGCAGGAGGATTTCGAAGCGGCGATGCGCGCCCTCTCGCAATTGCGCGCGCCGGTCGACGCCTTCTTCGACAAGGTCACCGTCAATGCGGATGATCCCGCTTTGCGCGACAACCGCCTGCGCCTGCTCCACGCCCTGCGCGAAGCCACCCGCGCCGTGGCCGATTTCAGCCTGATCCAGGGCGGCGCAGCCTGATAGAGGCGGTGATCGCGGCTGACCGGGTTGCTGCGCGCGCCGCTCAATCCACCACGAGCCGCTTCCAGCCCACGGCATACACGCGCGCGCGTCCGATCACATGCGCTGTCACGCCGTCGGGGAAAAACGGCGCGAAAGCGGCGTCGCGCAGGTTGAGGCCGCCGGTGAAGGCGCCGAAGGCAGGCATGATGGAGCGTGTCGCATCGCGGGCGAAACAGCGCGCGCGCAGCCGCCCGGCGCGGCCCGTAATTTTCGCTACGGGGTGCAGATGGCCGGCGATTTCATGACCGGCTTCGTTTGACGGTTCGTGCATGAGCCGCACGCCGGCGAGTTCCGTGCGCGCGGCGACGTCACCGCCGAGTGAATCGGGCAGGGCCGGGTCGTGATTGCCGGTGAGCCAGAGCCAGTCGCGCCCGCGCATCAGATCAGCCAGCATGGCGCGCTCAATGGCGAGCGAAGCGAACCGGGCGGGGCCGGCGGCGTCATGGAAGGAATCGCCGAGCGCGATGACGCGGGCCGGATGACGCCGGGCGATCACGGCGGCGAGGCGGTCTAGCGTCTCGCGGGTATCGTAGGGTGGCAGCATGAAGCCGCGCGCGGCGCGCGAAGCGCCCTTCTCGAAATGCAGATCGGCCACCAGGAGCGTGCGCTCCTCGGGCAGCCAGAGCGCGCCGGAAATGTCGCAGATCGCAGCGAGGCGCCCGAGGCTGAAGGCGCTCTCGGTAGCGGATACTTCGTCGGCTATTGATTTAGTAGCCAAATTCATGAGCCGGCTATTCCATAAGCATTTTCAGCCATTCCCGGTCCCCGCCGCTTCGCGCATCAATTCCGCTTCCGCTTGCGCCAGCAGATCATCCGCGCCTTCGCCGTAGATGCTTTCACGCCCGATCTCGAGCATGATCGACACGCCCAGCGGCGAGACGCGGTCGAGCGGCTCGTGGATGATTCGGCCCTTGATCCGTTCCAGCATCATGGCGAGACGCTCGAGGTCAAGCAGCCCCGTCGCCGCATCCTGGCGGGCTGCGCGCAAAAGGATGTGGCGCGGGTCGTGCTTGCGCAAGACATCATAGACAAGATCAGTGGAGAAGGTGACCTGTCGCGTGGTCTTCTTCTGGCCGGGATAATGCCGCTCGATCAGCCCGGCGATCACCGCGCAATAGCGGAAGGTCCGCTTCATCAGCGCCGATTCCTCAAGCCACTCCTCCAGATCATCGCCGAGCATGTCCTGCGCGAACAGATCTTCGATGAAACCGGGTTTCGTCTTCTCCATCAGGCCGATATCGCGCAGTCCCCAGACGCAGAGCCCGTAATCATTGGCGACGAACCCGAGCGGCTTCATCCCGGCGCGCTCGAGCCGCCGGGTGAGCAGCATGCCGAGTGTCTGATGCGCGAGCCGGCCCTCGAAGGGATAGGCCACGAGATAGGCCCGCCCCGCGCGCATGAAGGTCTCGACGAGGAGATCCTCCGGCCCGGGGAGGCGCGAGCGCAGCCTTTGCAGGTCAAGCAGTTCCACGAGTTGCTCCGGCAGCCGATCCCAGCTCTGCGGATCGGCCAGATAACCACGCACGCGCGCCGCGAGATAGGTCGAGAGCGGGAACTTGCCCCCGGCATAGCTCGGGATCTTCGGATCCGTCCCCGCCGCAGCCCGCGAAACGATAGCGGCATCCTCGGTAAGGCCGTGAAAGGTCAGTACCTCGCCGGCAAAGAGAAAGGTATCACCCGGCGAAAGCGTCTCCGCGAAATATTCCTCGACCTCACCCAGAACACGCCCGCCGCGTCCCGCCGGCTGGCCGGCGCGAGCGGGACGTCCGAGCCGCACCTTGACCATCGTGGCCTCGACGATGGTGCCGACATTCATGCGGTATTGCTGGGCGATGCGGGCATCGCGCACCCGCCAGAGCCCGTCCTTGCCCTGCACGATGCGCGCGAAACGCTCATAGGCCGTGAGCGCGTAGCCGCCGGTGGCGACGAAGCGCAGCACGTCATCGAAGGTCTCGCGGTCGAGCGCGCGATAGGGTGCCGCTCCACGAATCTCGGCATGGAGATCATCCGCGTCGAACGCCTCGGCGCAGGCCATGCCGAGAACGTGCTGGGCGAGCACGTCGAGGGCGCCGGGATGCATGTCGGGCGTATCCTGCGCGGCTGCCTCCACCGCATCGAGGGCAGCGCGGCATTCGAGGATCTCGAAGCGGTTGGCCGGCACGAGAAAGGCGCGCGAGGGCTCATCGAGCCGGTGATTGGCCCGCCCGATCCGCTGCAGGATGCGGCTTGCCCCCTTGGGGGCTCCCACATTGATCACGAGATCGACATCACCCCAATCAATACCGAGATCGAGGGTCGCGGTACAGACGACGGCCTTGAGTCGCCCCTCGACCATTGCCGCCTCGACCTTGCGGCGCTGGGCAACATCGAGAGAGCCGTGATGCAGGGCGATCGGCAGCGTCTCCTCATTGAGCCGCCATAAAGCCTGGAAGACGAATTCCGCCTGCATCCGCGTATTGACGAAGACGAGTGTCGTTCTGTGGCGGCGGATCAGTTCGTAGATCGCCGGCATCGACGCCGCCGCCGTATGCCCGGCCTGCGGCAGCGGACGGTCGGATTCCAGCATCCGGATCTCGGCGCGCGCGCCGCCCTCGACGGTAACGATCTGAGGGGGACGCGCATCGTCGGGCGTGAGATAGCGTGCCAGCGCCTGCGGTTCGCGCACCGTGGCCGAGAGCCCCACTGCTGTGAGATCGGGCGCGAGGGCGAAGAGTCGGGCGAGATCCAGCGAGAGCAGATCCCCGCGCTTGGAGGTGACAAGGGCATGCAGTTCGTCGAGCACGACGCGCTGCAATCCGGCGAAGAGAGCACGCGCCTCGCGATGGGCGAGCATCAGGGCGAGCTGTTCCGGAGTGGTGAGCAGGATCTGCGGCGGGCGCTCCATCTGGCGTGCCCGCTTGTGGGCAGGTGTGTCGCCGGTGCGGGTCTCGATGGCGAGATCGAGCCCCATCTCCCGCGCAGGCGTCTCCAGATTGCGCGCCACATCGACGGCGAGCGCCTTGAGCGGCGAGATGTAGAGCGTGTGCAGGCGGCGGGCACCACGCTTGAGCGCAGGCTCCCCGGCCAGATCGACCATGCTGGGCAGGAACCCGGCCAGCGTCTTGCCCGCACCGGTGGGGGCGACGAGGAGCGCGCTGCTTCGGGCCTGCGCCAGCGCGAGCAGTTCCAGCTGATGCGCGCGCGGCTGCCAGCCGCGACCGGCGAACCAGTCGCGAAAGCGCGCGGGCAGGAGGGGATCGGGATCGTGCGACACGGGCACAGAGTAGCGCGTTTGCGCGCGCCGGGGAGCCCGCATCAGCGAGAAAGAGCGCGCAGAAAAAGAAATGACCGGGCGATCAGACCGCCCGGTCATCATCAATTCGCGATCGCGCGCCGGTCAGGCGGCGAGCTGGCGCAGGACGTAGTGCAGGATACCGCCGTTACGGAAGTATTCCAGCTCGTCCAGCGTATCGATGCGGCAGATCACCGGCACGTCCTTCACCGAACCATCAGCGAAGGTGACCTGCGCGGTGAGCTTCTGGCGCGGCTTGAGCTGGTCGCCGGCGAGCCCCTTGATCGAGACCTGCTCGGCGCCAGTGATGCCCAGCGACTGCCAGCTATGGCCCTCGTCGAAAACCAGCGGAAGCACGCCCATGCCCACGAGGTTCGAGCGGTGGATGCGCTCGAAGCTCTCCACGATCACCGCGCGCACGCCCAGAAGCCGCGTACCCTTGGCCGCCCAGTCGCGCGAGGAACCGGAGCCGTATTCCTTTCCAGCGAAGATGACGAGCGGCGCGCCTTCATCAGCGTAACGCATGGCGGCGTCATAGATGTACATCCGCTCGCCGGAAGGGTGGTGGATGGTGTAGCCACCCTCGACCACGTTGCCTTCCTCGTCCTTCACCATCTGGTTCTTGATGCGGATATTGGCGAAGGTGCCGCGCATCATGATCTCGTGGTTGCCGCGACGGGTGCCGTACTGGTTGAAATCGGCCACGGCGACCTGATGCTCCTGCAGATACTGCCCCGCCGGCGAGGCGACGCGGATATTGCCCGCAGGCGAGATGTGGTCGGTCGTGATCGAATCGAGGAACAGGCCGAGCACCCGGGCATTCTCGATATCCGTGATCGGCGCCGGCTGCTTGGTGATCCCGTCGAAATAGGGCGGATTCTGGACATAGGTGGAGCCACCCTGCCAGGCATAGGTCATGCCGCCCTCGACCTCGACAGCCTGCCAGTTGTCGTCACCCTTGAAGACATCGGCATAGCGGGTCTTGAACAGTTCACGCGTGACGGTCTTGTCGATGAAGTCCTGGATCTCCTTGGCGGAGGGCCAGATATCCTTCAGGTAGACCGGCTTGCCGTCGGCATCATGCCCGAGCGGCTCGTTGACGATATCGGCAAACATCGTGCCCGCCAGCGCATAGGCCACGACCAGCGGCGGCGAGGCGAGATAGTTGGCGCGCACATCCGGATTGACGCGGCCCTCGAAATTGCGGTTGCCCGAGAGCACGGAGACCGCGACGAGATCGTTGTCGTTGATCGCCTTGGAGATCGGCGGATCGAGCGGGCCGGAATTGCCGATGCAGGTGGTGCAGCCGAAGCCGACCAGGTTGAAGCCGAGCGCGTCGAGATCGCCCTGCAGGCCGGCAGCTTCGAGATATTCCGCCACGACCTGCGAGCCTGGCGCGAGCGAGGTCTTCACCCAAGGCTTGGTCTTGAGCCCCTTCTTCACCGCATTGCGCGCGAGCAGGCCGGCGCCGATCATCACGGAAGGATTGGAGGTGTTGGTGCACGAGGTGATCGCGGCGATCACGACATCGCCGTCGCCGACATCGTAATTGGCGCCCTCGACCTTGTAGCGCTTTGAGAGATCGATCGCCTTCTTGAACTCCTTCTCCATCGCGTCTTCGAAGGAGGACTTGGCATCGGTGAGCAGCACGCGGTCCTGCGGGCGCTTGGGGCCGGCCAGCGAGGGGACCACGTCGCCGAGATCGAGCGCGAGCGCATCGGTGACGACGGGATCGGGCGTGTTCGCATCGCGCCACATGCCCTGCGCCTTGGCGTATTCCTCGACGAGGGCGAGGCGGGATTCCTCACGGCCCGAGACGTTGAGGTAATCGAGCGTGCGCTGGTCGATCGGGAACAGGCCGCAGGTGGCGCCGTATTCGGGGGCCATGTTGCCGATGGTGGCGCGGTCGGCGACGGGCATGTCGTCGAGGCCGGGGCCGTAGAATTCGACGAACTTGCCGACAACGCCCTTGGCACGAAGCATCTGCGTCACGGTCAGCACGAGATCGGTGGCGGTGACGCCTTCCTTGAGCTTGCCGGTCAGCTTGAAGCCGATCACTTCCGGAATCAGCATGGAGACCGGCTGGCCGAGCATGGCCGCTTCCGCCTCGATGCCGCCGACACCCCAGCCGAGCACGGCGAGGCCGTTGACCATGGTGGTGTGCGAATCGGTGCCCACCAGCGTATCCGGATAGGCGATGGTCTCGCCGGTCTTCTCGTCCTTGCGGGTCCAGACGGCCTGAGAGATGTATTCCAGATTGACCTGGTGGCAGATGCCCGTGCCGGGGGGCACCACGGAGAAATTGTCGAAGGCGGACTGGCCCCATTTCAGGAAGCGATAGCGCTCGCCATTGCGCTGATATTCCAGCTCGACATTATGCGCAAAGGCCTTGGGCGTGCCGAATTCGTCGACGATAACCGAATGGTCGATCACGAGATCGACGGGGACGAGCGGGTTGATCCGGGCCGGATCGCCACCGAGCTGGGTGATGCCGTCACGCATGGCGGCGAGATCGACCACGGCGGGGACGCCGGTGAAGTCCTGCATCAGCACGCGGGCGGGGCGATAGGCGATCTCACGCCCGGCTGAGCCCTTGTCTTCGAGCCAGGCGGCAACGGCGGCGATATCGTCCTTGGTGACCGTGCGCCCGTCTTCGTGGCGCAGGAGGTTCTCGAGCAGGACCTTGAGCGAGAACGGCAGGCGCGAGGCGCCTTCGAGGCCGTTCTTCTCCGCCTCCGGAATGGAGAAATAGGTGTATTTCTGATCGCCGACGGTGATTTCGCGGCGGCAATTGAAGCTATCGAGCGACATGAGCGTTCCTCGCTTGCTGGATGACCCAACAGATTCGACAAAGGTGGCATTCCCATGAACACCACCCGCGCCGCTCCGGGAGCGCCCGGACGCCCATCGCGATCGGCGCGCCGGGGCCCTGGGGCCGGTCCGGCACGCACTGGTAACGCGGCGCACTGTGCGGCGTATAACCGAAACGCGCCGCGCAATCTACCTCATCAGGAATGATTCTAAGGTCTGGGGTGTTGCGGGCCGTATTCGCTGCCGTCTTCGGAGTGCTGACCCGTCAGCGCCCGCGACAAACCGTCGAGCAGCGGATCGGCAACGCCGATTTCCTGAAGATGCGCTGCCGTGGCGATGACGTATTCCGGATTCTCGCCGGATTGTCCCACGCCCTGACGAATCAGGCGCAAGAGCTCTTCCGTAGGCAGGCGTCCGGCATATTGCTCATGCTCGCGATCGACCACGTATGTGAGCGCTTCGACCTCGCGTGCGTCTTCCAGGGTAATCTTCACCCGGCTTTCCTCATACACCATGGTCGCCTGCTCGCGCGCCCGCAGATAGGCGATCACCGCCTCCGTTTCCCGCGCGGCGACGCGGAAAGCCATACCGGTACAGGCCCCGCCGCGATCAAGGCCGAGCACGAGGCCCGGGCGATCCGGCGTGCCGCGATGGACGTAGGAGTAGACGCACAAAGCCCGATGGAAACCCAGAAGCTCGGCCCGGTGGCACTCTTCGTATCGAAAGCCCGGGCGCCACATCAGCGAGCCGTAGCCGAAGACCCAGAGATCGTCTGTCGCAAGCTGTCCGTCGGTCACGTTCTCGCCCTCGATTTCCTGCACGAGAGGCGCTATCAGGTTCGCGGGCGTATCGCAATCGATCGACCCGGATCAATCCGTCTGAGGGCGGGCGGATCCGGTGACGATCACCCCGACGCCCGCCCGGAATTGGAGCATTCGATGTCGAGCCGAGACGATTCACCGCAAGATTCTCCCGATCACGATCTGAACCGGGATGACACGCCGCAGCCGCGTCGCCGGACAAGCCGGTTCTGGCTGTTTGCGCCCTATATCCTGCTCGTGACGCTGATCGTGGCATGGAGTGCGGCCTGGTTCTACGTGCGCGAGCGCGTCGACGGCGAGATCGAGGCCCGGCTGGTGCGCGAGGCCAATCTCGGGCGCAACTGGAATTGCGCTGATCGCAGTATCAGTGGCTACCCGTTCCGCATCGAGATTTCCTGCGCGAGCCTGATCTTCACCCGCGCCGACGGCACCACCTTCTCGCTCGGGCCGACGCGGGCCGTGGCACAGGTCTATCAGCCACGCCACGTCATCGTGGAAGCCGCCGGACCTTTGCGGGGCACGGACGGCGTCTCCGCGTTCGAGGGCGACTGGGAGAGCCTGCAGGCCAGCATCACGGAGCTGGGACGCGGGACGGAGCAGTTCGCGCTGGATCTGCGTGCGCCGGAGATCATGGTCCGGGGGGCGGGCCCGGTTCCGATGGAGGCCTCTGCCGAACGTGTCGAACTGTATGTGCGCCCCGCGCCCGACACCGCTCCCGCGATCGGCGCCGTCGACATCGTGATGCGCGCCAGCGACGCCCGCGCGCCGGCACTCGATGGCCTGGTCGGCGATGACCGCCCGGCCCAGGTCGAGATCGGCGCGCGCACCACCAATCTGCGCAGCCTGCGTGCCGGCTCGCCGCGCCAGATGGCGGTGAACTGGCGCGATGCCGGAGGGACGCTCATTCTCGAGATGATCGATATCCGCAAGGGCGACGCGCATGTGCAGATCGCTGGAGAACTCGGCCTCGACGAGGTCTTGCGCCCGCAGGGCCGGATCGAAACGTCAGCAGCGGGGATCGAGAGCCTCGTCGGGCGCCTGCTCGGCGGCGAACAGCAGCAGAGCAATGCAATGATGATGCTTGACGCGTTGGCCCCGCGCAATGAAGCAACGACGGGCCCGGAAGGCCTGCGCCGCTTCCCGCCGCTCGATCTGCGCGGCGGGCGCGTCTTCATGGGGCCGATCCCGATACCGCAGGTGCGGTTGCAGCCGATCTTCTGAAGCGGCGCTCGCGTCTCAGAAATCGCAGGCGGTACCCTTGATCTCCCAATCGTTGTAGCGCACGGGTTCCAGCCCGCCGCGACCGAGACGCTCGGGATCCTTCGTGATCCCGGCGGCGCGGGCGTCGATCTCCGCGCGGCGCTCGGCTGCTTCCTCGAGCGCCCGGCGTGCGGCAGCGCTCAACGGTTTGCCGGGTGCCGCGCCGGGCATATCGGCTGCAGGCGCCTCAGCGGGCTCCTCCGCAGGAAGATCAGTCGTGATGCTGTCGGATTGCATGTCGTCCTCGCCGAAAACCAGTATCCTGAAGTACCGGAATCCCGCGCCATGATCCTGCCATGACCTTGCCGCGAGACCGGTACACACCCCACATATAGGGCGGTTTTTACCAGAATGGGACCTGTCGATGAACTACTTCAAGACCGGCTTGCTGTTGGCTGTGATGACCGCCCTGTTCGGCGTGGTCGGGCTGATGATCGGCGGTGAGGCGGGGATGCTGATCGCCCTCGTCATCGCCGCCGGCACCAATGTCTATGCCTACTGGAATTCCGACAAGCTCGCCCTGCGGGCCCATGCCGCGCGCGAGGTGGACGAGGCGAGCGCGCCGGAATTCGTGGCCATGGTGCGCGAACTCGCGCAGCGCGCCGGGCTGCCCATGCCGAAGGTCTACATCATCGACAACCCGCAGCCCAACGCCTTCGCCACCGGGCGCAACCCGGAGAACGCCGCCGTCGCGGCGACGACCGGGCTGATGCGCATGCTCAGCCGCGAGGAGCTTGCCGGGGTGATGGCGCACGAGCTGGCCCACGTCAAATCCCGCGACACGCTGATCATGACGGTCTCGGCGACGATCGCGGGCGCGCTCTCGACGCTGGCGCAGTTCGGTTTCTTCTTCGGCGGGCGGGGCGACAACCGCCCGCATCCCTTCATCATGCTGGCCATGATGATCCTTGCGCCCATGGCAGCGATGCTGATCCAGATGGCGATCAGTCGTTCGCGCGAATATGTGGCGGACCGGATGGGCGCGGAAATTTGCGGCAACCCGCTCTGGCTCTCCTCCGCGCTGGAGAAGATCGCCGGCGGCGTCGCGCGTATCCCCAATGAGAATGCCGAGCGTCATCCGGCCACGGCCTCGATGTTCATCATCAACCCGCTACGGCGCGAGGCAATGGACAACATGTTCTCGACGCATCCCGATACCGCCAACCGCATCGCCGCTCTGCAGGATCTCGCGCAGCAGATGGGGATCGGCGCGACGGTTGGCCGGGCGGGCACGGCTGCCCCCGGTGCCGCCCCCGTGCGTCGCGGCCATGCCGGCCCGCCCCCAGGCGCGCCCTGGGCGGGCGGGCGCGCAGGACGCCGTCGCGGGCCTTGGGGGTGAGGCCACTGCGGACCGTCAAGGCTGTCAGAACAGCTTCAGCCCCTTGAGGCTGACATGTCCCTCGCGGCCCACGATGATGTGGTCGTGGACGGCGATGCCGAGCGGTTTGGCGACATCGGCGATCTCCTTCGTCATGCGGATATCCGCCTGAGAGGGCGTCGGATCGCCGGAGGGGTGGTTATGCACGAGGATGATCGCCGTGGCTGAGAGCTCGAGGGCGCGCTTGACCACCTCACGGGTATAGACGGGTGTGTGGTCGACGGTGCCCGATTGCTGCACCTCGTCGGCGATCAGCGCGTTGCGCTTGTCGAGGAAGAGCAGGCGCAGCTGCTCCTTCTCGGCGAAGGCCATCGCCGTGCGGCAATAGGTGATCACCGCGCTCCATGAGGAAAGGACCGGGCGCTTGGCCACGGCACCCTTGGCCAGACGCCGGGCCGAGGCCTCTATGATCTTGAAATCGGTGATCGTCGCCTCACCGAGGCCGGGGATCTCGCCGAGCCGTTTGCGCGAGGCGGTGATCGTCTCGGCAAAGCCGCCGAAGCGGCGAATCAGCTCCTTGGCGAGCGGTTTGACGTCGCGGCGCGGGATCGAGCGGAAGAGCACCAGTTCGAGCAATTCGTAATCGGGCAGCGCATCGCCGCCCACTTCGCCGAAACGCGCGCGCAGACGATCACGATGGCCGTAATAATGCGGTGTCTCGTCCTCAAGGGCGGACATGGTGGCGAACTCCGGCGCGCAAACGTGATTCTCGCGCTTATTCTAGGCGCCGGTTTCCGGTTGCGAAAGCGCAGAGATTGCAAAATGAAATATTATGCAATCTTGTAGGGCGGTTTGTCGTAGCCCTTGGGCGAGAGCGTGAAGATCTCGCAGCCCGTCTCCGTCACGCCGATGGAATGCTCGAATTGGGCCGAGAGCGAACGATCGCGCGTCACCGCCGTCCAGCCATCGCCGAGCACCTTCACATGCGGACGTCCGAGATTGATCATCGGCTCGATCGTGAAAATCATGCCCGGCGCGAGTTTCACCTCGTAATTCGGCTCGACGAAATGCAGGATCGTCGGTGCGTCGTGGAAGACGCGCCCGAGCCCGTGGCCGCAGAAATCGCGCACCACCGAACAGCGCTCGCCCTCCGCATAGGCCTGGATCGCCGCGCCGATATCGTTGGTGGTGGCGCCGGGTTTGACCGCCGCGATGCCGCGCATCAGGCATTCATGGGT
>Ga0102938_10002755_pt1 | contig 13221 bp, 14 predicted proteins | sample SalPonR2_B_D2_MG_FD_84516 | JGI IMG/M metagenome (GOLD analysis project Ga0102938, IMG submission 84516) | Salt pond soil microbial communities from South San Francisco under conditions of wetland restoration - Salt Pond MetaG R2_B_D2_MG | ecosystem: Environmental > Aquatic > Marine >... | reverse complement strand
GTCGTCGCCCGCCTCGTCGAGCATCCGAGACGAACCGCCGCAGGTCTGTCGCTCGACGATCGTTTTGGTGCCGGTGATATCGACGAACAGGGTCTGAAACCGCGACTGATCGTTCCCGGCGGCTTCGTCCGGTGGTCCCGTCGACGGTCTCCCGCCGTCGGTGCGAACGCGAACGACCCCGTCCTCGCGCGGTCGATCGGTGTGACGGTCCCGGTTCGACGGTGTGGCTTGGTGAAACACGTCATCCCCTCCGTCTCAGACGTGGGGCCTCCGCCGTGTTAGTAATAGACCGGGTACGTTCCGACGGCCGCGCTTACTCCGCGCTCCCCGGGGAAACGCTCGGATTATAAAATCACTCCGCGCCCGCCGGCGACGGCCCGCCCGTCGACCGGCTCGTCGGGGAGCAACGCTGGGAGCGGGCCGACTCCCTGCTGCGCGTCCGTGTTTGCCCCTCCCGTCCGCGTCTCCCCGGTGAAACGCCTCGGGACAAACACCGAGGCACTCGCTTCACTCCGGTCGTGGAGCGTCCTCAACCAGTTGAGAAGCGCCTCAGAGGTCTTTCTTCAGGTGGATCTCGTCGTCGGTGATGCGGTCGATGTTGGACTTCTGTAGCGCGTACGTCTCCTCGTCGGCTTCGGTCCAGCCGAGGCGTCGCCGGGTGTTCTGTGCGAGGTCGTCGTCTATCCTGACGTGGGCGGTTGTTCCCGAGGCCGAATCGACCATGCCGACCATGTCGCCCTCGCTCGTCACTACTCGCTTCCCTTCGTCTTTCGCGGTGAAGTTTCGGACCATAGTGGGTTCCGTCGTGGGTTCGGGCCTCGCCGTCGTATTCGCGAGACTCGAAGCCACGATAGGCGAATGATCCTCGGCGGTTGTAAGCGCGATCTATCGGCTCTGAAGGTGTTTAAACGGGTCTCGGATCGTCGGCCGAAGGGCTCCGCCTCCGACCCGCGTCGGTCGTCGCGGCCTCGGTTTGTGGCCGCCGACTGGCTTGACTGTGACGGGCGAACGCGAACGCACGTACCGGGAAAAGTGACGCGGGAATCGCCTGTGCTTACCGCCACGAGACGGCTGCGACGGCTGGGCGACCTCGCGGTCGAGGTGGATGCCGTCGCTACTCTGGAGTGCGGATATCGATGCTGTGGTACTGCTCGTTCGCCGCCTTGGGAGCCGTCATCTTACACACGCCGTGTTCGTAGATGACGTCGACGTTCTCGATGTCGATCGTGACCGGTAGGGGAATACTTCGTTCGACCTCCGTCATCCGTTCGTGGGACAGGACGTTCCGGCCCTCTTCGATCTCGGAGGGGCGCGACGCGCGGACGTGAAGCGTCCGTGCGTCGGCTCGGAGATTAATCTCCTCGGGCTGGTACCCTGGCAGATCGATGAACACCCACAGTTCGTCCGTGTTCTCGATGAGATCGATCGCCGGAGTCGGCATCCGCGGCACGAGAGTGGTCACGTCGCTCCCGCTTGCCGGCGTCCCCGCTTGCGCCCCTACCGCCGGGGATCGGCCTGTCTCCTCGCCGGGGGACGACTCGCTCCGAGCGTCGATCGGCTGCGAGTACGGCGACGATGGTCGGTGTGACTCTTGTGTCATGGTGTCGGGTGATTGCCGTTGCGGTCCGGCCACTACACCGTCGCTCCGCCGTTCACGGCGAGTTCGGGGAGGCCGGATTCGAGCAACTGATCCGTCTGCTGTGCGTACTGTAGGACCTCCTGCGCCTCGGGCACCGCGTGCTGTTGAAGCTCCTGAACCGCGCTCCGAATCGTCGACTGGAGCTCGGCGGCGGCCGAGGCGGCGTACGGCGACCCGCGGAGGATGAAGTCCGCCGTCTCGCGCGCCCGGTCGTGGACGTCTTCGCAGGCGCGTGACGCGCCGAGGTTCGCCTGTCCCGCGAACCGGGTCTCGGCCCACTCACAGACGTTCGCTAGCTGGTCCATCGACTGAATCGCCGTCCGAGTCTGGGGGGCGATGGCCTGCTCGAACGCGCCGTTCGCTTCGGCCTGTGCCGTTTCCGTGGCCTGGGCGCTCTGGAACTGTATCTGCTGGCCCGCCGCGGGATTGGCTTCCTCACTCGGCACGGACGTAGTCCCGGCGCTCGGCTCTTGACTCGTCGGCACCTGCGGGACCGAATCGGTCGCCGTCGGCACGCTGGTCGTCTGTTGCGGGAGCTCGGTCGCCGTCGGCACGCTGGTCGTCTGTTGCGGGAGCTGCGTCTGCGGCGTGAACTGCGTCTGCGGCGTGAACTGCGTGCCCACCGACTGCGTCCCCGCGCCGGGCTGGTACCCCGACTGCTGTGTGGGCTGTTGTGTCGGCAGCGACTGTTGAATCGGCTGGTTCACTGCCTCCGTAGCGTTCCCGGGCTGGGTCTGATACGGCGTCTGTTGGCTCTCTGGTCCTCCGAACGACGACTGCTGCGGGTTCTGGGTTGGCATCACGGTGAATCGTCCCGTTCGTTGTGACGGGACAGTTCGACCGATTCGCCGTTGTGATATTGTAATATCGCACGTACCTGCGACTAAGACGACCGTACGCAGTGTTTCGGTTTCGGTCGGGTTCCCTACCGGTTAGGAGCGTGTTTACCGGCGATTGGGCCCGGGTCGACTCCCGTCTCGTAAGCCAGTTATACCCGCTCAAACGGCGCTGATACGGCTGTCAAGAGACCGTCGCCGACCCGGGGCCGCGTCGACGATCGGCCGCCATAATCGATCGGAGCCGCTCTGGCCGGTCGGCTTTCGAAGAATAACCGCTGAATAACGATTACGCCGGGACGATAGTTGTTTTTTCGAAGAATGAAAGTCTCGTACCTCAGTTCGGCCGCTGTCCTCGTGGAGACGGGGGACGCATCGCTGCTCTGTGACCCGTGGCTCGTCGACGGTGCCTTCTACGGATCCTGGTGTCACTATCCGCCGCTCGATTCGGAGCCCGAATCGTTCGACGACGTCGATGCGATCTATATCTCGCACATCCATCCGGACCACTTCGACCCGGCGACGCTGCGCCGGATGGACAAGGACATCCCGGTCATCATCCACGACTACCGGTGGGACTACCTCCGGGACGAGATCGCCGACCTCGGGTTCGAGGTGCTCGAACTCGACCACGACTCGCGGACGCACATCGCGGGCGATCTCCACATCAACGTTCTCGCCGCCGACGCGTGTGACCCCGAGCTTTGCGGGAACTACTTCGGCTGCTCGTGGGTGGAGGGGAACCCGGAGCTCGGCTCGACGCAGGTGGACTCGCTGGCCGCCATCGACGACGGGGAGTACACGGTCGTGAACATGAACGACTGCCCCTATCCGCTGGTCGAAAACAGCATGCGGCAGGTCAAAGACAGGTACGGGGAGATCGACCTCCTCTGTCACCAGTACAGCGCCGCGCAGTTCTACCCGCAGTGTATGATAGACTACACGCACGAGGAAAAGCTGGCGGCCCGCCGGGAGGTGATCGTCGAGAAACACGAGATGGCCACGGAGTTCATCGACCTCTTCGAGCCGGACTACTACATGCCCTTCGCCGGCGAGTACGTCCTCGCCGGATCGCTCGCCTCGCTGAACCAATACACCGCGAATCCGCCGCGGGCGGCGGCGCTCGAATGGTTCGAGGACAACGTCGACGCGGACGACCACCAGTGCGTGTTCCTCAACTCCGGCGAGCACATCGACCTGTCGACCGGTCGGCTGTCGAGCCCGTACGAACCGGTCGACCCCGAGGAGAAACGGCAGTACATCGAAGAGGAACTCGCGGAACGCACGCTCGATTACGAAGACGCCCCGCTTCCGGACGCCGAGGAGCTCTACGACCGGCTCCCGGAGGCGTACGAGAGCTTCGAGTCGAACCGGCAGGAGGTGGCCTACGAGACCGACACGACGGTGCTCATCAACCTCCTCGACGACGAGTACGTCGAACTCTCGGTCAGTGGCGAGGGGTACGACACCGTCCGCGACCCGGACCTCGACCGGTACGACGGCTACGTTCGCGTCGAGGTCGACCCCCGACTGCTCCGGCGGCTGTTAGACGGAACGGAGTCCGCACACTGGAGCGACGCCAAGATCGGGTCTCACCTCGGGATAAGCAAGGAGCCGGACATCTACGAGCGCCAGCTGTACAACTGCCTCGGGTCGTTCCACGCGTGAGGCGCACGTCGCGCTGACGCGGGCACGGACCGGAGACGCCGCGCTGTCTCTCGGCTCCGCGCGGCCTACCGGTCCCGAGAACGTCGCACGTCGAAGGCGAACCACGCGAGAAAGAGAAACACCACGAGGGAGGCAGCGATCGTCCAACCGGCCGCCATCGCGGTCCCGTACGCGACCGCGACGCCCGCGGCGGCCGCGGTCTGTGTTCGCGGCGACGACGTGGCATTCTCCGGTGTCGACTCCTCCGCCGGTCCGTCGAGGAACTCGAAGAACGTATCGGCCTCTTCGTCGAGCGAGACCGACCCTCGGTCTTGGTCGAACTGGATCGCACCCACGTCGTCCAACTTCGGGAGGTGAGACTGGTAGAGACTGATGTAGACGCGTTTCCGCTGTTGGGAGTTGAGCTGTCGGACGTCGATATCGTTCTCCAGCGCCGCGACGTGTTCTGCGATCCCGCTGAGCGTGGCCTGCCCCGATTCGGCTCGGAGATACCGAAGCACGAGCCGACGCCGCCTGTTCCGTAAGACGTCGAAGGCGACGTCCAGCGACTGAGCCTCTTCGCCACACGGCGACGATGTGTCGTTGCCGAGACGTTGATTTTTCGAGCCCGGTTCGCTATTTTTAGTGGTTTTCATTGTTGAGCTTTGGAACAGTTCAGGCGTTTAACTAGACGTAGCAACGATTCTCAATCAACTATTTATAACTACTGCTCACTATCGGATCAGCGGAGACAGGCGGCCGATGATAGCCACGAATTCCGGAAATTTCAGCGCGCTGCTCGTCGCTCAAACGTGACTCACCCTTTCCGAGAGGTTTGTGCGAATGGAATGTTCAGAAGGGGCGTAGGGGGGAAGGAGCGAGTGCGACCAGGGGGGACTCGGTCGGACTCTGAACTACGCCCCAACGCCACTCTCGGTGCCGGAACTGTTGGTTATTCGGCGATTACTCTCGCGAGTTCGCCGTCACTGCCGCCTCTCTCGATTCGGCTCACGGCGATTGGGCCTCGCGAGTCCGCGATCGCGGTCACCGGGAGTTACCATCGATATAACAATACCCAAGATGGGCTTACGGTGGATGATGTCACACGAGATCACCGACGCCGAGTGGGAGCGGATGAGAGAGTTCGCGGGAACACCGAAATACAAGCGCAATCCGCGCATTCTGGTACCGGACCGCGACGACGAGTAGCCCGGCGGTCACACCATCTTGCGCAGGTCACGGACGTCGCCCTCGTCGGCGACGAGGAACGCGTCGCCCCGAAGCAGTTCCTCGTCCGCGGGGAGCACGAGGATCCGCGACTCGCCTCCGACCGACGTTCGCAGCACGTCGAGTTTAAGCAGATCGTAGCCGAGATCCGCGGCCGCGTCCGGATCCCGGGGGACGTTCTCCCACCCCGGTCGCCGGGACATTGTCACACGTCGCGGTCGATGGAGATCGTGGCGTCGCCGTCGACGGTGATCGACGTGACCTGTCCGTCGAACTGATACGCGTCGACGCCGCTTCCCACCAGACCGATGACCTTCCCGTCCTGCGCGATGTCTTCCATGCTGTCCCACGGCGTTCCGTCTTCGGTCACCAGACTGGTGTCGGCGTCGCGAGCGACGGTACCGGAGACGGTGAACGTGTACCGCGTGATGTCGTCGTCTTGGCGACCGTCCACGGTGAGCTGACTCGGAAGCGAACCGGCGTCCGTACCGTCGTCGCCCGCTGTGTCACCGGTTCCGTCGGTGGTGTCGTCGGTTCCGTCGGTGGTGTCGTCGGTTCCGTCGGTGGTGTCGTCGGTTCCGTCGGTGGTGTCGTCGGTTCCGTCGGTGGTGTCGCCAGTTCCGCTACCGTCCGCGTCACCGTCGGTGCTCCCGTCGGCGTCCTCGCCCACGAGCTCGGCGAAAGAGGTCGTGACGCCGTCCAGAGACACGTCGACGACCGCGCCGTCCGGGATGGTGTAATCCACGACGCTCCCGTCGAACCGGTAGGAGTCCAGCGCGTCGGGGTCCAAGCCGACGCTCGTCGCGGTCACCGTTCCGTCGCCGTTATCGACGATCGTGTCGGTGTCCGACTCGGCCTCAGCGCCGAACGCGATCGACCCGTCGACGGTGAACGAGACGTCGACGTCGCCGGCGTTGTCGGGGCTCGCGTGTACCACGAGCGTGTGTTCGCTGTCGACCGGCTCTTCGTCGGGCTGATCGTTTTCGACCGGCGTCCCCGACCAAGGCGAACTCGTCGGGTCGATCCCGGAGACGTCGTCGGCCGCGGCGTAGCCGGTGACAGCTGACGGCGTGGGAACCGCGGGAGACGACTCCTCGGTCACGCCGTTGCCGTCGTAGTCGGGTTCGATGGCCCTGCTCCCGCTCCCGGAGGCCGTACAGTCCTCGATGACGACGTCGATGTTGTCGTCGGACTTGTCGCGCACGAGGTCGCCGCCGGTGTCGTTGTGGAAGTGGCAGCCCCGAATCTCCACGGAAGCGCCCGCCGCGCCGTCGTGGAGTTCGATGAGGTCCGCCGGCCCGTCGACGTCGCGATAGACGAACCAGCAGTTCTCGATGACGACGTTCCCCGGGTGACGAAGCCGGATACCGCGGGCGTTCGGCGAGTTCGTGTCGTCGTTCGGGATGTCGTCCGTCACGGCGACCAGACAGTTGCGGACGTACGTCGTCTCGTCTTCGCTCGTCCCGTCGCGGTGGCCGATGCGGATGCCCGCGATGTTGTTGTTGACCGACGCGCAGTTCTCCATCGTCACCGGCGGTTTGTCGACGTACGCACCGTTGTTCACCATGTTCGCCCACGCGGAGTTACGGATCGTCAGCCGTTCGTCCCCGCCGGTGGGGGTGTACAGCGCCCTGTCTTCGCTCTGTTGACCGCCGTCGGGCCAGACGAACCCGTCGAGCGTCGCGCCCGGATAGAGGTCGACGCCGGACTTCGCATCCGGGTTCTCTCCGCGGAAGACGATGTTCTCGAGCCGGCCCTCGACGGACCCGTCGAAGGTCCCGGAGTCGATCGTGACGACGACGTCGCCCGGCGACCCGTCTCCGATGAGGGCGTCGCCCGACCCGATGTCGAGCCCGCCGCTCCACGTGTACTCGCCGGGCGACACCAGCACTTCTCCGCTGGGGTCCGTCGTGAACTCCGCACCGCTCGCGTTCCCCGAGAACGCGGCCGCGCTGCCGACGCCCAGCGCCGCGACGCCGACCGACTTCAGCACCGACCGCCGACCCATCGGTCCGACGCTTCCGCGCCTTCCGGATTCGTCCGCTTCGACCCCGGTAGGGTCGTCATTCGCTCCCTGCGTCTCGGTAGGATCTTCTTTCTCGCTCCCGTCACCGTTGTGGCGTTTCGCCATGTTCGGTAATCCGGGATTTATTTCAAAGCACTTCTGACAGACTCGCACCCGAACGGTGGTAGGATCGCCTTTCTTGTCGGCGGTTGGCGGCCGAGTTGTTACCAGTCGGTGTCACGGTGGGTGCCGACGCCGGGTAACTGCTCCTTACGCGCAGCGCCGAACCGGTATTCGGACGCTACCGAGTGAATTCCGCGTCGGGCGCTTGGCACGTCCTCATCTCGCCGCGAACCCGACGCCGGTCGGCGCGACAGCCCCAGCATAACAATCCCGTCGTCGGCGCACTCCGTACTCGTGAGTGAACGAGAATCAGACGAGGTCCGGACGCTGCTGATCGGCCTCGACGGCGTGTCCCGTTCGGTCCTCCGCCCGTTCTTGGAGTCGGGTGACCTACCGAACCTCGCGAGCCTCTTCGACCGAGGAGCCGTCGGCGACCTCAAATCGCAGATCCCACCCTGGACGCCGAGCGCCTGGCCGTCGCTGTACACCGGCGTGAACCCGGGGAAACACGGCGCGTTCGACTTTCTAACGTTCGACGGGTACGACTGGGGGCTGATCAACCGGACTCACGTTCGCGAACACGCCCTCTGGGAGCTGCTCGACCTCCGAGGGCTGTCCAGTGTCGTCGTGAACGTTCCGGTCACGGACCCGCCGAAGCCGTTCGACGGCGCACTCGTTCCGGGCTACGTCGCCCCCGAGGACCCGACCTGTCACCCCGACGGCCTCCTCGCCGACCTCCGCGCGGAGATCGGCGACTACCGGGTGTACGCTCCCGACGAGCTCGACGACGAGGAACGGATCGAGTGGTACCGCCGGCTCATCGAAATGCGCGGGGAGGCGTTTCGGCACCTGGTCGCGGAACACGAACCCGACTTCGGGTTCGTTCAGTTCCAACAGACCGACTCGGTGTTTCACGACCGTCCCGAAGACGAGACGGCCGTTCGCACCGTGTTCGAGGCGGTCGATTCGGAGGTCGGCGCGATCTTGGACGCCTGTAACCCGGAGACCGTCATCGTCGCGAGCGACCACGGGATCGGCCCGTACGGCGGGTGCGAATTCCGCGTGAACGAGTTCCTCAGCGACCTCGGGCTCTTGGAGACCACCCGCGGGGAGGGAAGCATGCCGTCGTGGACCGCCCTCGCGCGGGAGCGGGAGGGCGACGAGGAGGGCTCTGCGATCGCCCGATCGCTCTTACGAGCGGCGTCGTCGGTCGGCGTTACGAGCCAGCGGATCCACGCGCTGCTCTCGCTGCTCTCGCTCGACGAGGTCGTCCTCGAACACGTCTCCACCGACACCGTTCGCGCCGCCACCGAACGCGTGGACTTCGCGAATTCGACCGCCTACATGCGCTCGCGGACGGAGCTCGGCGTCCGGCTCAACAAGGCGGGTCGAGACCCGGAGGGGAACGTCTCGCCGAGCGAGTACGCTTCCGTTCGAAACGACGTCGTCCGCGAGCTCGCGGCGGCGGAAACCCCCGCCGGCGATCCCGTCTTCGAGGAGGTCGTCCCGGGCGAGGAGTACTTCGACGGGCCGCACGTCGACGACGCGGTCGACATCGTGACCGTCCCGACCGAGTACGACAACTACCTCTCGGCGTCGCTGCGGGGCGAGGTGTTCGACGAGCCGAGCGAGCCGTGGAACCACAAGCCGAACGGTATCGTCGCCCTCGCCGGGGCCGCCGTGAAACCGGACGCGGACCTCGGAGGCGCACACCTCTTCGACGTAGCGCCGACCGTGCTCGCGTCGCTCGACGTGCCGCCGAGCACCCGGATGGACGGGGAACCCCTCGACGCCGGCGACGCCCCCGACCCGACCGCGTACGAACCGTTTACGCAGAGACAGGTCCAGAACACGGACGCCGCCGCCGCCGAGCGGCGTCTCGCCGACCTCGGCTACCTCGATAGCGATGAGTATTGACATCCAGACCCTCGACGACCCGGAGAGTTGGAACAGCCTCGTGACCGCCTCGGAAATGGCGACGCCGTTTCACCTCGCGGAGGCGCTCGACGCGTTCGCCGCGGCGTCCGGCACGACGGTTCACCGCCTCGTCGGATACAAAGGCCAAGAACCGTGCGGAGCCTTTCCAGTGTTTACGAAGCGCATGGGACCGTTCACGGCCGCGTTTTCGCCCCCGCCGAATCTCAAGGTGGCGTATCTCGGTCCCGTCCTTTTGAACGTCGATAAGCTGAAGCGTAGACGGCTGGAGCTACGGCACGGCAGATTCCTCGACGCGTGCGTCGAGTGGCTGGACGACGAGCACGACCCGAGGTTCACGACGGTCCGGACCGTCCCCCGTTACGACGACGTGCGTCCGTTCATCTGGAACGACTACGCGGCGACGCCCCGACACACCTACGTCGTGGAACTCTCTCGCGGCACCGACGAGCTCTTGGAGGCCTTCAGCAGCGACGCCCGCCGAAACATCACCGCCGAGTACGACGTGGACTACGAGATCGAACAGGACCCCTCGGCGATCGAGGCGATGATACGCGGCGCGACCGCCCGGCACGCGGAACAGGGAGAACAGTTCCCGATCGACGCCGCGTTCGTCCGCAGGCTCTTCGAGGAGCTCCCTGACGGGGCCGTTCGGCCGGTGGCGTGCCGGGTCGACGGCGCGTTCGTCGGCGGCCAGATACTACTCGAACTCGGCGACCAGGCCATCAATTGGATCAGCGTCGCCGACCGCGACGTCGACATCCCGGTCACGGAGCTCATCGACTGGTGGTTCATGAACCGGGCGGTCGACCGCGGCGTCGACTGGTTCGACCTCGCCGGCGCGAACAACCGCCGACTCAGCCAGTACAAGTCGAAGTTCGCCCCGACGCTGACCACGTACTACCGCGTAGAGCGCGGCTCGTGGCCCGTGATGGCGGCGTCGAAACTCTACGGACGCATCACGTGAACGTCCGTTCGAGCGACCCCACCGTCTCGGCCGAGGACACTCTCTCGGCTCAGTCGGTCCGTACGGTCAGCGCTCCTCCGGCGCTGATATCCACCTGGACGCCTTCGTATGTAAACGAAATCGTCATCGGTGTCTCCGAGTGCCGGAGGAGCGAGTCGAGGTCGTCGCCGTCGACGTACTGATACAACGGCTTGAGTTCGGTCTGGTCGCGGCCGGTCGCGTCTGCGACCGCTTCGACGACCGCCGTGCTCGGCTGCTCGTAATCTGTCCACCCCGATACGCGTGATTCGGAAGATAACGAAGAGTCCATGTGATCGTGTGCTGACGGATTAACCCGGCTACGCATACCAAGTCAATAAAAATATCGTCCCGACGAATAAATACGCTTCGGAATTCTTACGGAGAATCGAGGAGGAAGTCTCGCGCTTCAGCGCGGGGAGGCTGTCAAGGCCGAGTCCGCTCGAAGATATCGTCGGCCCCCAGCGCGACGACGATCCGAGCGATCCCCTCCGCACCCATCGTGTCGACGCCGTACACTTCGCTGAGTCGGTGCGCGTCGGGCGTGAACCCCGTCGTCGAGATCACCACCACCTCGTCGGCGGCACGATCGCTCCTGTCGATAGCGGTCTTCACGTCTTCGACAGAGGCCACACCCGACGGTGCGATCGGACAGAGAGCGGTTCGCTCGTCGACGCCGCCGACCGCTCGATCGACGACGATCACGGTCGGGTCAGTCGTCGCCTCGTCGACCTGCCACCCTGCACGTCGCCACAGCGCCCCGATGAACTCGGTCAGTTCGCTGTCTTCGAGCGCTTGTATCCGGTCGAGTACGGGCGTCGGGGAAGTCATCGATCGGCCCTTCTCACCGACGTGTATTGTTATGAATCGCTTACCGGTCGCAACGGCGACAGACGATGTAGTCGTGTCCGCCGGATCCCCGACCGAATCGCTCTGGACGCGGTCGGGGGTTTCGATCGGCCCTCGCGGAGCAGTATGGAGAGGCAAACAAAGGCGATAACCGACGGGATTTCACCCGACCGATGAGTTACGAAGACTACCTCAACGACGAGAAGACGATTCTCACCGTCGCACCGACCGGCGGCGTTCACGGGAAAGACAAGAACCCGAACCTCCCCGAACAGCCTGAGGAGATCGCCGAACAGGTGGCCGCGTGCGAGGAGATCGGCGCGGCCATCTGTCACCTTCACGCCCGGGACGAGCACGGCGAAAACGACGCCGAGCGAATCCAGGCGGTAAACGACGCCGTACGCGACCGGTGTGACGACATCATCATCCAGAACACGACCGGCGGACAGAGCACCTACGACGCTCGCGTCGAGGGAATCCGGACGGAGCCGGCCCCGGAAATGGCGAGCCTCGATATGGGGCCGTTCAACCGGGGCAAACACATCATCACCGAGCACAACCGCCACAACATCGACCGACTCGCGGCCGAGATGCGCGAGAAGGGGATCAAACCGGAGTTAGAGTGTTTCAACAACGGCCACGTGAACGAGGTGTATCGACTGATCGACCGCGGTGCGCTCGAACCGCCCTACTACTTCAACCTCGTCTTCGGCCACGGGACCTTCACCCCGCCGACGCCGGAGAACGTCCTGAACCTCGTCTCGAACCTCCCGGAGAACTCGGAGTTCAACCTGCTCGCGGTCGGTCGGCATCAGCTCCCGCTCACCACGCTCTCGATGATCCTCGGCGGCCACGTCAGAGTCGGAATGGAGGACAACCTCTACTACCGCTCCGGCGAACAGGCACGGTCGAACGCCCAGCTCGTCGAGCGAACCGCGCGGATCGCGGACCTCCTCGAGGCCGACCTCGCCACGCCCGCAGAAACGCGCAAACGGCTCGGGCTGTGACGTCGAAAGCAGTGTGTAACATAGTGTGCGGCGCGTTTTACCCTGAGCGATGACGTGTCCACACCTCAGCTATCGGCGGAGCGACGACGACCACGAGTTCGAGAACGAGCGACCGTACTGCGAGGTCACCGAGTCGTTCGTCTCGCCGATGAAAGCGGACATCTGTAACAACCGTCACGGGTTCGACTACACGCGCGACTGCGAGGTATACCCGCAAGAGGAGACCGCGACCGACGAGGAGCCCGAACTCACGAACCCCGTGGACTGACCCGGTACCCCGTCGATAACGAAGTCGCTCTCAGTCGCAGGTCGCAGTATGGCACCCGAAACCGCGGCGGACTACACCGTTCGCTGGTTCGACCCGGTGGACCGCGAACCGTTTCTCGACCTCTACGAGGAGACCTTCGGCGGCGGCGGCGACGAGTGGTTCCAGTGGAAGTACGTCGATAACCCGCGGGTCGCTCACGTCCCGATCCTCGTGGCTCGTGCGGACGGGGAGTTCGCCGGCGCGCGAGCGCAGGTCCCGTTCCTGATGCGGACGGGCGACGAGACCGTCCTCGCGATGCGGTTCGGGGACACGATGGTCCACCCGGACCATCGGCGGCGCGGCGTGTTCAGCCGACTGACCGAGCGCGCGCTCGACCACTACGGCCGGATGTCGGTCGAGTTCTGTTACAACTGCCCGAACGACCTCTCGCGACCGGGATTCCTCAAGGCGGGCGGTGAGGTCGTCGCGAACCTCCCGTCGTTCTACCGCGTCCAGCGGCCGACGGTACTCGCGACCGACGCGGACCGACCCGTGTCCGCCGCCGCGCGGGTCGCCGCACCCGCCGTGCGGGCGTATCTCGGCGCTCGAGACCGCCTCGCGACGGTCCCGGAAGACGTGACCACCGTCGAACACGGGGAGATTCCGGTCTCGCTCCTGTCGGACCTCTACCGCCGGGGAAGTCCCCCCGGAGTCCACGCCG
>Ga0102938_10002752_pt1 | contig 13230 bp, 13 predicted proteins | sample SalPonR2_B_D2_MG_FD_84516 | JGI IMG/M metagenome (GOLD analysis project Ga0102938, IMG submission 84516) | Salt pond soil microbial communities from South San Francisco under conditions of wetland restoration - Salt Pond MetaG R2_B_D2_MG | ecosystem: Environmental > Aquatic > Marine >... | reverse complement strand
TTTCAATATTTTCATTTAGTTCTTCAATTTTCGTTTCATCCTGGTCCTGTACTGTATTTCCTGCTTTTTTAATATATTCGGTCTCAGGTTCGTCTTCACTTCCCAGGGGGCCTTCTTCCATTAATACTTTTCCACCGGCAGGTTCTTTCTCAGGCTCCTTCTTCTCTTTGTTATCCTGTAGTTTTTTCTCGTCATGGCTTTGCCGTTGCACTTTTAATGTATCCGAAGGTGATCCATTTTCTTCTGGAAGTGAAAAAATATCATCATTTTCTTGTTCGGGTATTGATTTCTCGAATTCAGTGTCAGCAGGTCCCTCTATTCGGTCAATCAAAGTTTCCTTACCCTTCTTATTGATTTCCTGTTTAAATTGAAGTGCTTTTTCAAGTAATCCCATTTCTTATATTCCCAGATCATTTAGTACTTTTACGTACAGATCAAAATATTCAGAATTCGCAAAATTCTTAATAACATCTTCTGGCAGTTCCTCAAATAGATTATCCAGGTATGCCATCAGTTTTCTTATATTTTCCTGCTTCTCCACTGGCATTGTATCAACAAAACGATTAAGATCGTCTTTGTTATCCAGAATAACAACTTTATCGCTTATATCTAAGGCTTCGTCTTTTGCCGAAACATGCTTTTCTGTCTTTTCAGAAATTACATCATCCCCTGAGACTGCCTTTTTTTCTTCTGCTTTTTCAGCTATAGTGTAATCATCTTTTGAATAATTTGGATCCATCGTTTTCAATCGTGATACTATATCGTCAACATTCTCTTCAAAAACAACGGCCCCTTCAGATTCTACATCTTCCTCAATACTCTTTTTTTCTCTCTCAGTCAGGCTTTGAGGATCCGCTATAAAATAACTAATATCTTTAACTATATCAAAATCTTCTCCTGCCTGATCCATTCCAACTTGATCAACACCAAATTGATCAGCAACATTAATACTTTCATACTCTTTTTCAAAAACTGAACCCTCGAAAAAATTAAGTTCATCTCGAGTTAATCCAAGTAATTCAACTGCGGGTGTAATTCCTTTCTTTTTCTTCTGTTCATAATATTCATCAATCTCATGCAGGTATTTATCGTAGTCATCGGCCATAAATGCATTATCAATAAATATAACATCATCATCTTTAAACTTGAACTCCTCTTCGAAGTCAATCAGTAGATCTTCAAAAGTTGGAAGAGTTCCTTTCATTATATACGCTATTTTTTCTTCATCCCTTGTGGGATCTGCTTCTTTTAGTATCTTTGCTTCCCCTTCAATCACCTCAATAATACCTGACGATATCCGATCAAGAGAATCTTCTTCAAAAACAGAAACCGTTTCATCATATTCCCGATCCACCATTTCATCATCAACAATCCTAAATTGATCTGCTGAGCCACCTGTCATTTCCAGTCCATGGGGGATTTTTTCTACTACCCCAGGAGGCTCGATAGGGACATTATTCCCGGGGACATAAGCAGAACCTTTATCATACTCCATATCCTCATCTGTTATACCCGCATCTGAAATTTCATCTGGTAGTTCTGCTTCAACAGGAGATGTATCTTCATCATTTAATCCTGTTATCTCTTCATGTTCCTCAGCTTTTTCAGCTCTGTCAGCGTCTTCTGCGTCATGTACCGGTTCATGCGGCTCTGTTGAAGACAATACTTCCCTGTCCTCTTCCTGTACATTTGCAATATTTTCATTCGTAACAGGTTCTTCTATCACTTCTTCTTGAATAAAATCCATTTCATCATGAACTTCTTCTTCTCTTTCCCTTTCTTCACTGTTTTCATCTATTTCCGATGATTCCTTTGTAAAAGACTCCCTGATTGTTCCTGCTGGTGATTCATTCTTCTCAAGCGGAGTTAGTTCAAAGTCTTCAAGCTCTTCCACAAGGTCATCTTCATTTAGAAAGAGAATGTCCTCATTTGCTATTTCTTCAGCCTCGTTAAGATCGATGGAATCAAAATTATCTATTTCCATATTTTCATATAGCTTGTTTCTAAATTCTTCAGGAATATCTATTGTTAACTTGTCTTTATCAACTTTTTCTTCTACTTTGTGTTCTTCCTGCGAGCTCTTTATTTTTGATGACCTGCTTTCATCACTATACTCAACATCTTCCAGACTTGAATCTGGTAAGTCTTCAATAATAAATTCATTCCTCTCGTCATCAAAATACATACCTTCAGAATCGTGATCTTCAATATGAATACCAGTTGTATCATCTTTGTGTTGCTCTGCTGATTCGGTTTTTTTTACATCTTCGTCTGTGAACTGTTGAGTTACAGTTTTCTTTTCCTGGTTATCATCAATATCATTTAATTGATCAATTTGAGAAGTGAGGTTTAAAATATCAACTTCATCTTCAGTGGAGGTTCCTTCAATAAAACCATCTGCAATCTCGATATTATTACTTGCCTTCTCTTCAAGATCAGTAATCTCTTCAAAAGTTGCATCGGGCATATCTTCTAGAATGTCTTCTGTTTCAAGAGGATCCGTCTCCTCTGAAATCGAAACCTTTTCAGGGAATTCTGACACTTCCTCCAGTTCTATACCGTATGTATTTTCCTGTTTTTTATCGCCCATAACTTTCATCTCAACCAAATGGTATGAATTGTATCATTATTAATCAATTATAAAATTCTTCCTCGATACTAAACTTTTCTAATTAACAATATATCTATATTATTTCAATTCATCTACCATAATACTGATCATTTGTATAGATTATCACAGTATAAATACTATTTCACTTTATATATCGGTAACTATTAACCCTGTAATGAATCTTTAATATCAAAAAAAAAGGATGTCCAATGACATCCTTTTTTGTTACTTATCAGTTTATTCTTTATTTAGAAGCTACCTTCAATCGAGCTTTCAATTTTTTTAATTCAAGATCAATTTTGATCCTCTCTTCCCATGTCTCTGGCTTCTCTGCAGAAGTTAACTGCGTGATCTGTGATTCTAACTGCGCTACTTGCAGTTCATCTCTTTTCTGCGCAGTTTCAGCAAGAATTATCAAATCATTATTCTTTACCTCGACAAATCCACCATCCACAAAGAAATAATCAGCCTTATCTCCAGTACGAAGGCGAATCTCACCAGTTCCAAGTTCAGAAATTAGTGGTGCATGGTTAAATAGAAAACCCATTTCTCCATCGAATGCTTCTACAACAGCAAAATCAACTTGTCCTTCATAAATTAATCTATCTGGAGTCAAAACACTGCAATTCAATTTCATAGCCATAATGAAAACCCTTACTCACCTGAGAGTTTTTTTGCCTTTTCTACTGCTTCTTCAATCGTACCAACCATATAGAAGGCCTGCTCAGGAAGCTCATCATATTCACCCTCAATAAGGCCTTTAAAACTCTTTACTGTTTCTTCAAGTTTTACGTATTTTCCCGGAAAGCCAGTGAACTGTTCAGCGACAAAGAATGGCTGGGAAAGAAAACGTTCAATCTTCCTGGCCCTTTGTACCAGAAGTTTATCTTCCTCGGAAAGTTCATCCATACCAAGAATTGCTATAATATCCTGCAAATCCTTATATCTCTGCAGTATTCTTTTAACTTCCATCGCCACATTATAATGCTCTTCCCCCACAATCTCGGGAGCCAGAATTCTCGATGATGACTCGAGTGGATCAACAGCTGGGTAAATGCCCTTTTCAGCAATCTGACGTGAAAGAACAGTACTTGCGTCAAGGTGAATAAAGGCTGTAGCAGGTGCCGGGTCTGTCAAGTCATCAGCAGGAACATAAATAGCCTGTACAGATGTAATTGATCCCTGCTTAGTCGATGTAATCCTTTCCTGCAGCTGCCCCATCTCGGTAGCAAGTGTTGGCTGGTATCCAACAGCTGATGGCATTCGTCCCAACAGCGCTGAAACTTCCATACCAGCCTGTGAGAATCGAAATATATTATCAATGAACAGGAGAACATCTCTTCCTGACATATCCCTGAAGTATTCACATATTGTAAGTGCACTAAGTGCAACTCTCAATCTTGATCCAGGTGGCTCATTCATCTGACCATACACAAGACATGCCTTGTTTATAACACCTGATTCTTTCATCTCCAGCCAGAGGTCATTACCTTCTCGGGTTCTTTCTCCGACCCCGGCAAAAACTGAGAAACCACCATGCTGCTGAGCAACATTATTGATAAGTTCCATAATAACAACCGTTTTACCAACACCGGCACCACCGAACAGACCGGTCTTACCACCTTTAATGTATGGTTCAATGAGATCAATAACCTTTATACCAGTTTCAAAGATCTCATCCTGTGGCTGCAAATTCTCAAACTTCGGTGCGGGTCTATGTATGGGCCTGTATTCGTCAACTTTCAGCTCTTCGTCCAGTTTATCAACAGGTTCTCCAAGAAGGTTAAAAACCCTTCCCAGCGTTCCTTCACCAACTGGCACAGATATTGGCGAGCCATTATCTTTAATCTTTGCACCACGTTTAATACCATCAGTTGAGCCTAGTGCAACAGCTCTTACCTGGTTTCCACCAAGGTGCATCTGCACTTCACATACAAGGTGATGCTTCTCACCCATAACCTCAAAATCAATTTCAAGTGCGTTATAAATTTGTGGTAACTCATTTGGAAATTCAGCATCAAGCGTTGATCCTATAACCTGAACGACATTTCCTATATTTTCAGCCATACCTAACTCCTTAATAAAGAATAGATAAAATCATATAGTTCATTGTTGCACTTACTATTCTAATGCTGCAGCGCCACCAACAATTTCTGTGATCTCCGTAGTGATCTTTGCCTGACGAACCCTGTTGTAGCTTACTGTCAGATCACGAATCATTTCGGTAGCAGCATCTGTTGCGTTCTTCATAGCTACCCTGCGGGCAAACTGTTCAGAAAAAGCCGATTCCAGTATACTGAGATAAATCTTCATTTTTACGTATAATGGTAACAACGAAGAGAATATTTTGTATGGATTCGGTTCAAAAATATATTCCACATTAAATTCTTCTGCCGTCTCTTCAATATTCCCGGTTTCGGGTTTTAAAGGAAGAAGCCGTTCAGTTGTGGCTGCCTGCGTAGCTTTACTAATAATGTGAGTATATGAAATATATACTTCATCAACTTCACCGGTAACAAAGAGATTAATAAGTTCGTTACCAAGATCTGCCGCGTCGCTGAAGGTAAAATCATCTTCCATATTGTCAGAATACTTGTACATTGTCTCACCAACAAATTTCAAATAGCTATTTGCCTTTTTCCCGATGACGTACAGTAATACTTCTTTACCTTCTTCAATTGTAAGCTGATTTTTTATCTCCAGCGCTTTGTCGATGACGTTTGTATTGTAACCTCCACACAAACCCCTGTTCCCAGCAACTAGAAGAACAAGAATTCTGCTTGGATTCGGTCGTTCCTGCAGTAGCGGATCGAACACATCTTCGACACCAGTTTGCCGCAGATTTTCGATAATCTTATTCAACTTGTTATTATATGGCATGGACCGTGAAAGCCTGTTCTGCATCTTCTTCATCTTGGAAGTAGATACCATCTCCATAGTCCTGGTAATCTTCTGGGTACTCTTTACCGACTGTATCCTTTTTTTAATATCACGTTGTGTAGCCACTGTTACAACCCTCGTTTAGTATTGGATAACTACGTAACCCTCGCACCATCAGGCACTTGCGCCGGCCGTACTCTTTCTTGCTATGAAATCCTGCACATAATCAGCTGTAACCTTGCTGAACTTTTCTTCATTTTCCATAACACCGGATGAGGATATTTCTTCAAGTAAATCGCTGTGTGAATCTCTCATATACTTAATAAACTCAGCTTCGAATTCTTTAATATCTTCAACAGCAACCTTATCAAGAAACCCCTGGGTACCAGCATATATTATGGCAACCTGTTCTTCTACCAGCATAGGTTCATATTGTTTCTGCTTGAGGATCTCGTAAAGCCTTTCACCCCTGTCAAGCTGCTTCTGGGTTGACGCATCAAGTTCAGTACCAAGCTGTGCGAACGCTTCAAGCTCCCTGTACTGGGCCAGGTCAAGTCGAAGAGATCCGGCAAATTTTTTCATAGCTTTTATCTGTGCGTTTCCACCTACTCGTGAAACTGATATACCAACATCAACCGCGGGACGTAAGCCTGAAGCAAAAAGGTTTGGCTGCAGATATATCTGACCATCAGTAATAGAAATAACGTTAGTTGGGATATACGCAGAAACTTCACCTTCCTGTGTTTCAATGATTGGCAGTGCGGTCAAAGAACCCGCGCCAAGGTCATCTGACATTTTACATGCACGCTCAAGCAGTCTTGAATGGCAATAAAAAATATCACCTGGATATGCTTCACGTCCTGGAGGACGCCTCATAAGCAGGGAAAGCTCTCTGTATGAGTTTGCCTGTTTTGAAAGGTCATCATATACGCAGAGTGCGTGCCCATGTTTCTCAAACATGAAGTATTCACCCATGGCACAACCCGCGTAAGGTGCAATATACTGAAGGGGCGCCGGATCTGAAGCATTGGCCGCCACAACGATAGTATAATCCATTGCTCCATGTTGCTCAAGTTTCTCAACAACACCGGCAACGGTTGATGCTTTCTGCCCTATGGCAACGTAAATACATATTACATCAGTATTTTTCTGATTTATTATGGCATCAACAGCGATCGCAGTTTTACCGGTTTTCCTGTCACCAATAATAAGCTCTCTCTGGCCTCTTCCAATTGGGGTCATCGCGTCTATAGACTTAAGACCAGTCTGAAGAGGTTCTTTAACAGGCTGCCTGTCGGCAATGCCCGGTGCAATGATCTCAACTGGACGCATTTTATCACTATTTATCGGCCCCTTCCCGTCAACCGGTACGCCAAGAGGATTAACTACACGGCCAAGAAGCTCTTCACCAACAGGAACTGCGAGAACCCTGTTAAGTCTTTTAACTGTATGACCTTCTTCAATTGTCAGGAAATCACCAAGAATAACCGCACCGATAGTATTTTCTTCAAGGTTGAATACCAGGCCATGAGCACCATTTTCAAACTCGAGCATTTCACCAGCCATGGCATTTTCAAGCCCATAGAGGCGTGCTATACCATCACCTACCTCGATAACAGTACCGGTTTCGCTGACATCCAGCTCCGATTTATATCCTTCAATCTCCTGCCTTATGATTGACTTGATTTCTTCTGTTTTAATCTTCATAAGCCACTTCACTCCTGACTTTACTATTTATAAGTTTTTCCCTCATGTTTTTCAAATCCTTTACAAGGGATCCATCTATAACAAGATCATCAATCTTTATTACAATACCACCAAGAATTGACTCATCCACGATCTCATCAATAATTATACTTTTGTTAAGCTTCTCTTCCATTGCCTTGACAATTTTTTTCTTTAAGTTATCATCAAGTTTACTACTTGTGGTAATACTTACGCGCTGCCTGTTATTGATATCATCAATAAGATCCACCATTGAATCATATATTGAAGGGATCTCGTCCTGCCGATCGTTATCAATTAAAATTTTTAGAAAATTTACAATAATTTCAGATAGCTCACCGGAAAATACTTTGTCAATAAATGCCTTCTTGGATTCACCGGATATCCCAGGGGAATTAAGGTACAACATCAGATCTTTATCACTTTTGGCAAGTTCAGCCACAAATGATATTTCCTCTTCTACCTTGGAAACAATGCCCTTTTCCTGGGCAAGATCCAGTAATGCACCCGCATAGACATTACTTACTTCACTAGATGCCACTTTACTATCCCTTTTCGATAAAGTGTTTATTAAGGACAGTTCAGGGTTACTGAACTGTCCTTAATTTTTCCAATGCTTCTTCAACAAGGGCTTTTTGATCATCAGGATTAAGATTTTTTGAAATCACCTTTGAAGCAATCTCAGTTGTTAATGTAACAACCTCAGCCTGAATCTCAGTTAACGCCTTATCTTTAGCCAGTGTGATCTCTTTCCTGGCTCGCTCAACCATATCTTTAGCTTCCTGATTCGCTTTCTCAACTATGGAATTCTTCAGCTTCTCCGCGTCGTTCTTTCCATCCGCAATTACCTGCTGCGCGTCATCTTTCGCCTTGTCCATCATCTGCCGATGCTCTTCAAAAAGCTTTTCAGCTTCAAGACGAGATTTTTCAGCAGCTTCGATGTCTCCGCGAATTTTTTCTGATCGCGCATCAAGAGCTTCTACTATCGGCTTCCACGCGGCTTTCCACAGAATCAGCAAGAGTACAATAAAGGTTATTATGGTCCACAAAAGTAAACCAGGATCAACCTTAAGTAAGCCTTCTTTCAAAACTTCCATAGTGAACTACCTGTCCATTAAAATTATTATTCTGCCTGCTCAGCTGTCGGCTGCTCAACTTTCTGAGTTGGCATTTCAATTGGAGCTTTAGTCGCCAGCATAAACGTAACAACGAGAGCGAAGAAAGTAAAACCCTCGATCAGAGCAGCAGCAATAATCATCGCTGTTCTCAGGTCACCACTAAGTTCAGGCTGTCGTGCCATACCCTCAAGTGCGCCAGTTGCAAGCTTACCGATACCGAGAGCTGCACCAAAAACTATTAAGCCAGCTCCGAAACCTGCTGCTAGGTAAGAAAGGCCTAAGTATTCCATTGACTCCTCCTACGTATTTGTAATAAATAATTTAGTTACGTAATCGTGTACATTTGTACAACAGTACTTCTCTATTGAAAAGACTCAGCCTAATGCGAATGCATTGAGTCTCCAATAAACATAGCTGATAGAACGGCAAATATGTACGCCTGGATAAAGGCCACAAGAAGCTCGAGAAGATATATCATAAGAGAACCCGCCACCGAGCCAATCCCTACCCAGTAATTCTGAAACATCATAACAAGATATATAAATATTATGATTACAACATGTCCTGCCGTCATATTGGCAAAAAGACGAACAGTCAACGCAAATGGCTTTATCAACAAACCAATCAACTCTATGGGAAACATGAGCGGTATAACAAAACCGGGAACACCCTTGGGGACAAGCCCTGTCCAGTATCCAATGGGCCCCTGCTTAATCATGCCTATAAACAACATCCCAAGCAAGGTGAGAATAGACAGACCTGCTGTTACCGCAAGGTTGCCAGTTGCTGTTGACATCCCCGGCACCTGACCCAGAAGATTTGCAAAGAGGACAAAGAAAAAGATACTTAAAAAATACGGCATGGCTTTCTTGACATAATGGTGATCAAAATTTGGCTCAACGATCTCATCATGTACAAACCCGATAAGAACCTCCCAGAGATTCACCCACCGTGATTTCGAACCATATGCATTTTTCCTGATTTTTCTTGCGATTGGAACAAAAATTATAATACAAAGAACAGAAACAACCCACATCATGAGAACCATTTTTGTTATTCTCATGTCAAAAAATCCAAAAAGCTTCTCGCTGAGATATAACTCGTTTATCCGACCAATAAAACCATCATGCAGCACGTGATCCATAAGGTGATGTAAAACGATATCATACATCGACTCTTTCTCACCATGACCGCCGCCTGAACTAATAAATGTCTGGAATCCCTGTAGAAGATGAATCATAGCCCGGTTCACCTCGTCATTATTATATAAAGAAGCAATGCCAGTAAAACCTACATCCACTTCCTTCTATCATTGTTTCCAGCCTGGTCGCCCTGATCATCCTCTGAACTTTTCTTAATCATCCTGTCCAGCTCAGAAAGACTTTTCATAAGGTTATAAAACCCGACGCCCATTCCTATCACAGTACCCAGTAAAACAAACCAGGGACTCGACCCGTATCGTTCATCCAGCCAGTGCCCTCCGAACAGAAAAAGCAAAAGGATTGCGGCAAGCTGTATGCCGATAGTTGAATACGCGAGTATAAGTCTCGAATAATTTTTCTTTGCCAAGAGACTGTATCACATCCTCAGATTCGATTTCCATACAAACACGATAAGGTTTTTTGTCAACAAAATAAGTACGCAAATTTTTAAAAAAATTTTTGGCACCGCCGAAAACATGCTATATTTATTTGGTTTGTGTATATATTAATTTATATTTCACTATTGTCGGATGCATGCATTTATTTATTATCATTTTATACTTTCGAATATATATTATAATTATTTCATTCTAATTTACTCAACCAGCAAAAACTTCTCTGCGCGTTGTTTCGTCTAACTCTCAATAATTAATCCTCCTGGTTATTAAGTGGATCAGTCAAGTTGTCGATATTAATTGTGCAGATGAGAGTCTACTCAAAAATATGTTTCCAGGGTATATAATGAAACTATCAGTGAAACTAGTGGCGCAAGACAATGAATTTATCGCGAACTGTCCCGAGCTCGATATCAGCTGTTACGGGGCTGACAGGGGTGAAGCTATACGGCGGATACACAATGTACTTTTCTTCTATATACAGTCTGCAAAAGAACTTGGCCTTGAAATAGAATCATTTGACTCCATCTCAATTGAAGGCGAGCAAAAATCAATAGTTGATGAAGATGGATTTCTGCCCGCCATCCCCAATGTTCATTAGTATATATATTATCCGAACCGGAGAGTTACTCCCCTTCCAGTTCGGATTCATCTATCTTCAACTTGTATTCCTCAAGTATTTGCTCTCTCCACTCCCTGATATTTTCTGCCTGCTTTTTCCTCTTTATCAGGGCTTCTATCCTGCCCTTTACCTTTGAGTAGGGTTCAACCTTCTTGGTTCTTTTTCCATTGCTTTTCACTATTGTGTAATAGCGCTCATTTTTATTGTTGCTGTACTCGGCCATCATTTCCTTCGGTGTAACAGTAACACCCTTTGACCCGACATGGTTCATGTACTCTCTTGCCAGCAGCAAATCCTGTCGATTTTTTACGTTTTCAATATAATCCGGATCATCCACAATACCCTTATTCACTGCCTCCCGCTTCAGCAACTCAAACTTGAAGGTATTATCTGCTATGGCAACTTTCTTCTCATCAGTAGCATCAATTCTGTCTTTACCAGCACGCTGCAACCTTTGTTTAAAACGCTTATTGTACATTTCTATTCGTTTTTCCAGATCTGCAACAGTATATACTTTCTCTCCTACTTTGAAAACAACAGCATCGGTGTTCCTACTGGTTACGTTTTTTTCATTAAATACGACATCATCTTTATTTGTCAGATTATCAAGATACTTCTGCGCTGTTTTACGATACAAACGACTTTTCAGCCGTTTCACCTGTACCTTGTCCTCAATTATATCATCAATGTTTTCTGGTGTAATTACATCCTTTTCGTCTACCTTGATAATATATAGTCCCTTGGCGGTTACCACTGGTTCTTTAGTAAATTCTTCCTCCTGAAGTTTAAACGCGGCATCTGCATATTCCGGCAATAACATGTCACGGACAACGTATCCGATATCTCCGCCTTTCTTCTTTGAAAAATCATCAGAATACTTTTCAGCAAATTTTCCAAAGTCGCCGCCCTTCCCGAGCTCTTCAATTATCATTGCAGCTTTTTGTTTTGCCCTGGAAAATGCCTGTGTAAGCTCTTTCCCAGCCAGGGGTACTCGTTTCCCGTTTTTTATTTTAAAATCACGCACCTTAAGAAATATGTGCCGTATCTTTATTGCAGGTTCTTTGAAATTCGCTTTATCTTTTATCTCTTTTGTATACAGCAGTTTCATTAACTGGGATTCTGTAGCCATTTCCGCCACAGCCTGAAAATCAGGTGATGTATCGAAGCCTTCGTTCTTCGCCTTTTGAATGGCAATTTTTTCAATTGCCATCATGGTCAGCTTGTCCTTCTGCTGTTTTTTATTCTTAAGTATTGATTCCCTGGCCCATTGTTTTGCATCTATCCAGTTATGAAATTCCCCTCTTGTAATAGTGCCATCTTTATAAGAAGCCAGGATATCAGAATCGCTTTTACATCCCAAAATCGACAGGGCGAAAAGAGCCACCACCAGTACTGTCCATCGTTTCATGTTACTACTCCTTGGATTTAAAATTTTTGATCAATTGAAAGGTTCACTTATTAATACGTAAATACAGAGGTATTAATAAAAATTTTTTTATGTTTTCATCATTATCATTTAAAATAGTTGTTTTTCTGCTACAATTGATATTGAGATAAAAAATAAATGTCAATATGATTTTTTCATGGGCATCAAAGCGGCAGTTCAGGGTTTTTTTATCAAATACTATTGACAATTTATATCTACTTTGCAATACTCCATGTATACTGTTAGATGTAATAATGCCATAGCATCAGGTGTGGTGCGTAACACATGAAAGACAATCTGTATTATCAGAACAAGCTTAAATGTATTCTAAGCAATGAGTTCACCGGGCAACCGGATGTGGACAATGAAACCCTTATAGAATTTGGCTACGATGCGGTTGAACAGGGGGAATACAGAAGAGCCTTTCAGCTTTTCAGCATCGGATTTAGAATTCAGGGTAACGACCCCGATCTTCTCAACGGAATGGGTATCACCCTCTGCGAGATGGGGAAACTGAAATTCTCCAAAAACATACTGCTGGCAGCCGAGAAAAAATATCCGAATCACGCAATCACACTTGCTAATCTTGCCGGTGTATACTGGGAAGAGTGTGATCATGACAGGGCCCTTTATTTTTATACCCGGGCATTAAAATGCGATCCATCACTCATAGAGGTACATTTTAACCTCATTAATCTTTATTATGAAAAAGGGGACCTTTTCATGGCTTATATCGCCTGCCTTAACCTGATTACCATAGATCCTGATAATGAACAGGCCATTGAACTTCGTGACGACATCATATTAAACCTGGGAATTTCGCTATTCTGAAAGGATGGGTTGCAACTCACCGGTAAGGTCAACCTTCCATTCTCCTGATTGATTAACCAGTTCATATGAAACAGTAAATCCTCTGGCATTCTCGTTTGGATGGTCTACACACTGTAAGGTAATTTGTGAATTGCCGGGATGTGTCTTTTCATCGGTGATGATAAATTCAGCATCCGGTGAGTGATGGGCTGTAATGAGAGCCAGGGGACTTACCACCCCTGTTTTTTTCTGAATTTCTATAAGCATCTTTTGAGAACCCGGGGTGAGGTATTCCTTCAGTTTTTCGGGTGCATCTTCATGAAGATACCGCATTATAACCTTTTCCGGATTATCCCCTTTTGTAGAACAAGAGGGGGACATATACACCAGGATAGAACATACAATCATGAAGAGCAGCATGTTCTTTCGTGGTTTTGCTTT
>Ga0102938_10002751_pt1 | contig 13233 bp, 13 predicted proteins | sample SalPonR2_B_D2_MG_FD_84516 | JGI IMG/M metagenome (GOLD analysis project Ga0102938, IMG submission 84516) | Salt pond soil microbial communities from South San Francisco under conditions of wetland restoration - Salt Pond MetaG R2_B_D2_MG | ecosystem: Environmental > Aquatic > Marine >... | reverse complement strand
GTCAGGCGCACGGACAAGCGTTATTATTCTTGATTAATTTCAAAAAACACCTAAGGCTACTTCTGTAATTTGGAATGTAGCCTTTTTCTTTTTATAGGAATATTTTTCGGTTCTAATACCGTTGATTACTCTCTGCAAAAATAAAAAGGGACGAGACCTGCCTGCCGGCCGGCAGGAATTTATGCCCCGGAGCCCCGGTTGCTTGCAACCGGAAAGAGGCGGAGGGGTAAGCCCCGTCCGCTCCGCAAAAATAAAAGCCGACACAAAAGTGTCGGTTTTTGTTTAAAAAAACAAGCCACTATTTTTTAGTTTGTTTTTCTTTAAAAAGAGCGCTTATTTTTTTCTTATCTTCGTCTGTGGCTTCTCTTCTTTGGCAAGAGATAAGCTTTAAACCTTTAGAGGTTTTAAGAATTTTTTTAAAGCCTCTTCTGAATAGGTGGAGCTGTTTGTTTCCAAAATCTCTAAAACCAAAACCGTGTCTTTTTCAGTCATTTGTTCACCTTTTTTGTTGTTTTTCTTTTGTTAAAAAATTCTGTTTTTTCCCACAATAAAATCCAAAGATTTGTCTGTGGCTTGAATAGTGGCCGGAGCCGGTATTTCCCGACAATTATCTAAAACCACTGATTTACTCTCCTTGGTCACAGTTATTTTTTTTAAAGAAAAAACACTTTGGTTAGAAATTGATTTTTGAGAATTTTTTCGGGGTAAAATCAACAGTTTTAATTTTTTGTTTTTTTGAGAGCCAAAATCAATTAAATCATTCAAAGATTTTTTTAAAGGCAAGTTAACAATATTAATTGCACCCGGTTTTTTTATTTCTATGGAATAATCTTTTTCAATATTTAGTTTGTTGTAGTTTCCCAGGATCTCGGCCTGACCCAAAAAAAAGTCTTTATTAGCTTGAGCCAAATTCAGATTTTCTATTCTGCGGCTTAACAAGGCCTCGCAGGCCTCTTCATAAGACTTAAAGCCAAAAGCCCGGGCTATTCCGTTGTTTTTTTCTTCTATGGGGATAATAGCTATTACCGGCAACTTGTTTTCCGGCGTTTTTATGTTTTGTTTTAAGACGGCGTTTAAAGTGCTGTTTAAGGTTTGGTCACCTCCCACCGCCACTATGGTTTTGGCTTGATATCTAACCTCGTTTTTTATAACAGTTTCTGTGTCTTTTATTCCCTTTAAGCGCACAATTTTGCCGTTTAACCCCAGGTCGGTTATTTTTTTTTCTATTTTTATAAGAGTTTTTTCGTTTTTCTTTTTATCGGCGAGACCGTCGTAAATATAGGTGTACATATTTTCTAAATTATTTAGAGCGTTTTTCTTTCTTTTTGTTAGAGACAGAATCTGTTCCGGTTTCTTTTGTTAAAGAATCTCCTGAAGAAAACATAGTGCATTGTCCGTTTAAGTTTGCCCCGCTTTCTACAGACAAGGAGGCACACTGAATGTTTCCGGAGATTTTAGCAGAAGAAACGATCTCCAGGTATTTTTGGGCATAAACATCCCCGGTTACGTTTCCCCCAACCCTAACTTTTTTTGCTTTAATATTAGCCAAAATTTTAGCATTGTCTCCCACATAAACATCTCCGCTGGTTTTTAAACTGCCCTCCAGGGTTCCTTCGATCACTGTATTTCCCTCTCCGTTAAAATTACCTTTAACTTTAATGTTGGGACCGATTATGGTCTCGATTTTTTTAGGTTGTGAGTTTTTGTTTTTTTTAAACATATATTTAAATTATTTTAGAATTAATTTTTATTGTTTTTCCAAAATTAGCTTTTAATTTAATTTTATACAGCTCTTGACATTTTGTCAAAGCAAAAATATTATTAGAAGCGTAAAAAACAAAATATATAGACACACAAAAAAGTTATTCTCTTTTCTTTTTGTGTTTTTTGTCCCCATAGTTTAACCGGATAAAACAAGGGCCTCCTAAGCCCTAAATTCATGTTCGAGCCATGATGGGGACACCTAAATTTCAGTCCACAGCACTGTGGACATAAAATTAGTTGTTAAAGACTTCAGTCCACAAAATTGTGGACTGAAATCTTTTACATTAAAATATTTTTTTCTTTTTTTTTTCTTTTCCACAATTTTTAAAAACAGCCCAAGGGTTGACCAAGACTGTTTAGTATATTAAAATATTTATATATAAAGCTTTAAAAAGGAAAGATCGGATTAAAAGCGGGAAAAAAATAAAAACAAAAAAACATAAAAGGTTTTAAGTTTTATTTTTTTACTAATATTAAATAAGTTTTATTGTTTAAGGGTCTGTGGTTTAACGTTAAACATTAAAATTTTTATTAAATAAGTATATTTTAATTGTAAAAAAGGGCCCGTAGCTCAGTTGGTCAGAGTGCTTGCATGGCATGCAAGAGGTCAGGAGTTCGAGTCTCCTCGGGTCCACTTAAAATTAAACAAAGATTGTTTTTATTAAAAAACCGGGAAAAATCCCGGTTTTTTAAATTTCAGTCCACAATTTTGTGGACTGAAATTTAATCAAAACTCCCAAAAAACCTTTAAAGTGTTTATTATGTTTAACGTTAAACTTAAAGATATGTTTTAGTTAAATTATAAGTGCAACATAAATTTATTTGGATTATTTAAAATATTAAATAAAACCCCTTGTCATCAAAAACAAGAACATTAAAAAAACGGGTTTTTGATTTAAGACACTTATAAAAATTGGTTAATTTAAAAAAGGTTTTTAAAAAATTAATATTGTCTTGATCTTGTAGTTTTTATAATTGTGTGCGCCGAGTTTGTTAATGTTTATTTATGGCGCGAAAAAAACACTTTAATTTTTAACATTTTTTTATTTTTTGCTCTTTTTTGGTTGGTATTTTATAAGTCCCGTTCAAACAGCTTATCAGCTTTAGAGATCAAAGGACCCCGCGATTAATTTTTTAAGAACTCATTTTTTTAAATAATAGTTTTTGAAAAAGTTATACAAAAATAAAAAATTTATTTAATATTAGCCAAAATTTGTTAATTTAAAAAAGAAGAGCTTTAAGTAAAACATAATCGTTCAACCCGGGAGTCACACCAAATTTTAGGATTACAGAGCTTGTTTAAATAATTTCTTTATAATGTTTTATTTCAACACTTCTTTTTTCTTCTTTTAAATTTATGGCAATTAAGTCCAATCTGGTTTTTTCCAGGTTTATTTTGTTTTGAACGGAATAGGTTTTTATGGCTTTTTTAAGAGATTTTATTTGTTTGGAGGATAAGGACTCGTCCGCTTCCGGAAACCCGTTTTTTTGTCTGGTTTTTACTTCCACAAAAATTATGTTTTTGTTTTTTTGAGCAATTAAATCTATTTCTTTGTGTCCCACTTTTTGATTTTGGATTAAGATTTTATATCCTTTTTTGATTAAAAAATCTTTGGCCAGACTTTCACCAAAGATCCCTGTTTGTTTGTTTTTGGGGGGCATATTAGGGCAAATATTTTTTGTATCTTTCTTCTTGTTCCGCTTTTTTTAATTTTTCCGGGACGGAATACCGAAAAAATTTAAAAACAAAATATATCCAAACAACCATTTCTATTATCCACACAGGATACCAAAAGCGGGCGCTAAAAAAGGGAATTTCTTCAAAATTAAAAAAGATAAGAAGTATTCCTATGATCGCATTAGTAAAAGAGAAATAATAAAGTTTTCTAAATCCTTCCAGGTGAAAGTTTTTGTTTTTCCCCTTTTTGTTTTTTAGTATTCCAAAAACTATAGTTCCCACCATTAAGGCCAAGGTAACCATAATTAAGAGATAGCCGTAGGGCTGAGACAACCGGGGGGGATAAACATTAAACCAAAAAGCCAAAGACAAAAGATGGGACATAAATTTTTATTTAGTAAATATAAGACCATAGTGATAATCTCCGGCAACAAATTCTTCTTCCGGGGTGAACCCCAGTTTTTTAGCCCCTGCTTTTAAGTTTCTTTTTTCAATTTGATTTTCTTCCGGCGGGCCCAAAGGAGAATCAATGTTTGACCACTCTATTACCAAAAGTTTTCCTCCCTTTTTTAATATTCGATAGGCCTCTCTTAAAACATTTCCCCGTTTTGAGGACTGAAAAAGAGTGTTAATAAGAAGGGCCGTATCTATACTTTCGGTTTCAATGTCTATACCCTTATAAATTTCCAAATCTCCCCAAACAGTAGCAATGTTATTGACATTGTTTTGTTTTTTGCTTTTTTCTATCGCCTCTAAGGCGTTTTTCATGATATCTACCGCAAAAACTTTCCCCTTGTTTCCTATGGTTCGGGCCACGGGAAAAGTAAAATATCCCGAGGTTCCACAACCCAGTTCCGCTATTTTTTGGCCTTTTTTTATTTCGATTTTTTTTAAAATAAAATTTGAGTCTAAAAGACCGGCCTTGTTTTGATTGATAGGCATAATATTTGTTTAATGGACTAATATTTGTTTTTTGACCACATTAAGCTGGCTATATTTTTTTTTGGCACTTATAGTGATCACATTCAAACCCTTTTTTAAATTAATAGTTTCAGAAAAATTACCCTGATTATCTTTTAAAATGCTTTTATTATTTATGAACACCCTTGCCTCCGGGTGAGTGCTTCCGTTGATTTTTATAGTTTTGTCAGAAACGGAAAGAGTATCGGAAGCGGGGTTTTGTATTACCAATTTTGGTTGAGAAATGGTTTTATTTAAGTAAAAACCCAAATACAAAAAACAAGCCAAGATCAAAGATACAAGCAAAATATTTTTTATTATACGGGGAAAAATTAAAAAATTGCAGGTTTTTACTCTCCGGACTTTAGGTGTTTTTGTTTTGTTCTGGTCAGGCTCCAAAATTTCTTTTTCTTTAAAAAAAGAAGTTTTTATTTTTTCCGTATCCAACTCCAAAAACCGGGAGTATTTTTTTAAAAAATTTTTTCTATACACACCCCCCGGTAATTCTTTATAATTTCCGTTTTCCAAGGCATGTAAATACTTTTGGTCTATGTTTGTTTTTTTAGCCGCTTTTTTTAAGCTTAAGTTTTGTTTTTGTCTGGCTAAAAAAAGTTGTTCTCCCACCGTTTCGTAGTCATAGCAAACCCGATTTTTTTTAAATTCCCGCATGGTTGATCAAGTAAATTTATTTTAAAACCATCCTCCTTGAAACCAAATGGATTTATCTATTTCTAAAAGAGATAAAATAAACCCGATTACTAAATAAGTCGCAAAAATTGCCACTAAACCGATTACGGCATTAACCAACACTTGTTTGCCCTGACTTACTCTTTCTTGGTTGCCTCCTGAGAATATCAAGACCACCCCTCCGTAAACAAACATAAGCAAAGCCAGAGACCCCGTGATCCCTAAAATCCATTTAGCTATATTTATAGCAGTTATAACCAGATCATTCAAGCCGCAGCCAGCGCCACTACATGACGAGACTATGCCTTGAGCGCAAACTTGGGGAGAAAAAAAAGCAAAAAGAAGAAAATTTAAGAAGAAAAAAACACCTAAAATTAAAAAAAATTTTTTAAATCCAAAAAAGTTAAAAAACATATTTTTATTTTAATATTGCTTTACAGCGGTTTGTTGAATTTTATTTGCGGCGCGAGTCATGATTTTATCAACTTCCTCTTCTTTGTTGTTGGTCTCTTGTATCATTTTTTTTAAAGCCTCTTCCGCCGCTAAAGCATCATATCCTTCATACCAACTTTGGCTGGTTAGAAGTTGGGAAGCAAAAACTCCGATTTCTTTGTCTTCAATTTGTTTGTTAACCAAGGAACGCAAAGCGGTGGGCTTGTTAACATAATCCAAATACTTTTTTACTTGTTCTTTTTGGGTGGCAAATTGTAAAAAATCCCAGGCCGCATCTTGATGGTCGCTTTTATGAGACACCGTTTCCACCCAATAATTAGCGAAATTAACCTCTCTTCCTTTGATTTGAGGAAGCTTTACTACATTAAAATTAAGTTTGGGGGCCTGGGTTTTTATAATAGGCAAATGATAGGCATAACCAAACATAATCCCAAGTTTTCCTTCGGTAAACATTTCTAAAGAATTGTCCAAGGAATCGTTCCAACAATAAACTTCTTTGCCGGGGTTAGCAAAATCTGTGTAAAACTCCAGGGCCTCTAAACCGGGGTTGTATCCTTCCATGTTTTCCGGAATAGTATGAAATTTAATTTCTCCTTGCTCCGTCATCATAGTGGCTCCGCCTTGCATCATTAAAACAGAAAGAATATCGCTTGCCCTTTCAATATTATAAGCTCCCCCCAGAGCTACTCCGGCTTGAATAATTTTTCCCTCATTGTCTTGTTTGGTCATTTTTTTAACAGCTTGTTGAAAATTTCTGTCCCAGTATTCCGGAGGCTCGGCAATTCCCGCGTTGTTTAAAAGGTCTTTGTTGTAATACATGGCCAAAGTATCGGCGGATAAAGCCAGTGCATAAATTTTTTCAATTCCCTTTTCATTTTTTAAAACCACGTCATCATAAACCACGTCCAAAAATTTGTTTTCCAAGTTTTTAACGCCCATCATTTTTTTTGTTTCCACGGTCAAAGCCTGTTCTTTGTTGATCACCCCTTTTTCTATCACTTTGCTCATTTTAACTTTTTCGGGCATGGGAGAAATTTTGTTTTTGTATTCTTTTACCCAGGAGTTGTGAATACTAAAAAGATCAGGCCCCCTGTTTTCCGCCATGGCGTTCACTAAGCTTTCTCTATAATTGTCATGGCGAAATTTTTTATAATTTATGGAGATATTGGGATGAAGAGCGGAATATTCCTCAATAATGGGAGCGAGAGACTGGCTGTCATCCCACAACCTCCAATAATTTAAAGTAATTTGCTCTCGGGGGTCTTCGGTTTGGGCAGACAACTCAAAGCAACCGGAAAGCCCCAGAGTAATTAAAAGCAACAGGGAAAAAAGAATAAGTTTTTTAAACATAGCTAAAGATTGTTATTTTAAGACTGAAATACGCCGAAAAAATTAAAATAAAAATTTTATCTTAATTTTTAGGTTTGCCGGTTTGTTTAGTGAGAGCGTTTTCTTGTTTGATACAGAATCGGATTTGTTTTTATTATATCATAAATTTAAAAAATTAAAAGTTTTGCCTTATTCTGAAAATCGGTATTGGAGAGCTTCGGAGAGATCCTCGGTTTTAATGTTTTTATCTCCTTCCAGGTCGGCAATAGTACGGGCGACTTTTAATATTTTAAAGTAGCTTCTGGGGCTTAACTTCATTTTTTCCACAGCGGCTTTTAAAAGACTTTGAGATTCCGGACCTAAGAAGCAAAAATTTTTAACGGTTTCTGAATCCATATCTCCGTTGGTGTGAAAGGTTTTTGATTTAAACCTTTCTTCTTGGTTTTTTCTGGCTTCTTCAATTCTGTTTTTTATTTTTTCCGAATTTTCTTCTTTTTGGGTGTTGGTTATTTTTTCAAAGCTTAAGCGAGGAACTTTTATGTGTAAATCTATACGATCCAAAATGGGTCCGGAGATCTTCTTTTGGTAGTTTAGGATTTGACTGGCTCCGCAGAGGCACTCTTTTTCTTCATCTCCGTAATAGCCGCAAGGACAAGGATTGCGAGCCGCTATCAAGATAAAATTAGCCGGAAATTTAACCGAATTGTTGGCCCTGCTAATATGAATAAATCCGTCTTCCAAGGGTTGGCGCAGGTTTTCCAGTATGTGTTTGGAAAATTCCGGGAGTTCGTCCAAAAATAAAACTCCTCTGTGGGCCAAGGAGATCTCTCCGGGCCGAGGATCGCTTCCTCCTCCGGTCAAGGAAACGGAAGAGGCGGTATGATGAGGAGAACGGAAAGGGCGGGTGGCAATCAATTTTTTTTGATTCAAGAGCTCTCCGGCCACACTGTAAATTTTGGTTACATCCAGGGATTCTGTTAGCTTAAGATCGGGAAGAATGGAAGGTAGGGCTTGAGCCAACATGGTTTTTCCAGACCCCGGAGGACCGGTCATTAAAACATTATGATTGCCGGCGGCTGAAATCTCCAAGGCCCTTTTGGCCTGTTCTTGACCTTTTATAAAAGCCATGTCATAAGCTAAACTTTTTTGATTCAAAAGTTGAGGGTCTTTATACTCTTGGGGGGTTATTTTTTCTTTGTTTTGTAAATGATCAACCAGCTGTTTTAAATTTTTTACCGGAATTATTTCCAGCTCTTTGATTAACTTTGCTTCTTCGGCGTTTTCTTGAGGAACATAAAGAATCTTAAAGCCTTGTTGTTGGGCTTTAATAGCTATGGGCAAGACCCCTTCTACCGGCCTCAGTTTTCCGTTTAAAGCCAGCTCACCCAGAAACAGACTATAAAAATAATTTTGATCCTCTTTTAATGTCCCGGAATTTAAAAGGGTGCTTATGGCAATGGGCAAATCCAGCCCCGAACCCTGTTTTTTTAGGTGGGCCGGCGCCAAATTGATGGTCAGCTTAACTTTGGGAAAACTTAGTTCGCAATTTTTTATAGCGCTTTTAATTCTTTCTTTGGCCTCGTTTACTGCTGTGTCCGGTAGGCCCACGATCGCAATAGAGCCCAATTCGCCCCCTCCTTTAGTATCAGCTTCCACCTCAATTAATTCCGCGTTTATTCCCGTCACAGTGGCAGACATGATTTGGGAAGCCATAATTTTTTATTTTAATTAATTTTTATTTTTTTTCTTTTTCTTCTCCTTCCATTTTAATGCTCAAAAGTTTACTGATTCCGTTTTCATCCATGGTGGTTCCGTAAAGCACGTTGGCTTTATGCATACTGGCCCGGTTATGGGTGATTAATATAAATTGGGTTTTATAAGACAGGTCATCCAAAATTTTGGCAAAACGCTCGGAGTTGGCCTCGTCTAAAGCCGCGTCCACTTCATCCAAAACCACAAAAGGGGAGGGATTGGAGCTGATAATGGCGCAGATCAAAGCGATGGCGGTCAAGGCCTTTTCTCCTCCGGAAAGCATGGAAATGGAAGCAATTTTTTTGCCGGGAGGATGAACTTGAATGTCAATTCCTTCAATGCCCGTGGCGTTGCTTTTGGCTAATTTGGCAATTTTGTTTTCTTCTTTATTGTCTTCGTTTGTTTCTTTTTCTTCTTGGGACTTTTCGGGGTGCACTGCGGTTATTTTTGCTTCTCCTCCGTTAAATAGAATTTTAAAATATTTTTCAAAATTTTTGTGTATTCTTCTAAATTCTTTTTCAAATCTTTCTTTAATATTGACATCCAATTCTTTGATTATGTTTTCCAGCCCTTTAATAGCTTTGCGTAGGTCGGTAATTTGTTCGTTTAGAAAATCGTATTTTTCTTTGGTTTGATGATATTCGGTTTCGGTTTCCGGGTCTATGGCGCCTATTTGGTTGAGCTGGTTTTGAATTTTGTTTATTTTTTCTTCTGTTTCAGTCGGATTTATTTTTCCTTGCAGGCGGTTTTGTTTTATTTCTTTTAGGTCGTTGTAAACGCTGTTTTTGATTTTGGTTTCCCAGTCTTCCAATTTAGTTTCAAATTTAGCGGAGTTAACGCGAGCTTCATTTAAACGGTTGTTTAATTCATTAATTTCTTTTTGCAATTCCTGACTGTTTTGTTGTAATTTGGTTATTTTTTCTTTTTTTTCTTTTTCTATTTCTCCCAGTTTGTTTAACTCGGTCCTTGCTTTGTTTGTTTCTTTGTCAATTTTTTTTATTTCCGTTTGTAGTTTTTCTCGATTTTGCTTTTCTTCTGTTTTCGACTCCTTGTTTTTACCGGAATATTTCTTGATTTTTTCTTCAATCTCGTTTTTCTCTTCCTCAAGTTTTTTTGTTTGCTCGGACAAAAGATTGAGTTTTTCTTTTAAAGAGTTTATTTCCACTTCTTTTTGGTTTTTTTCTTCGTTTAGTTTGATCAACTCTTCTTGGTGTTTTTTTATTTCCTTTTCTTGGCCGGAGCGGGGAATGTTTTTTATAATTTTTTTTATTTGATGTCTGATTTGGTTTAATCTTTTTTTAATTTTTTCCAAAGAGTTTTGTTGACAAGCTTCTTTTATTTCTTGATGCGCTTGAGTTAATTCTTGGTTAATTTTGTTTTCCCAGGATAAATTTTTTTCTGTTTGAGAGAAAATTTTTTTGTGTTTTTCGTTTTGTTCTTGAATTTTTTTATTGATTTCTTCTTGCTCCGTTTTTTGATTTTTAAGTTTTTGTTTCAATTTTTGTTTTTTTGTTTCCAGACCCTCCCTTTCTTTGTTTATTCTTGTTTGTCTGCTTTCCAGCCAGGAGAGGTCAAAATTGCCCTTGTTTTCCAAGTTCATTTTTCTTTGCGCCTCCAAGGTGGCGAGTTTTTGGATTAGGCCTTCTCTCTTTTTTTGGAGATCCGAAATAATCTCGGACCAATAATTAAATTTTTCACTAACCCCTTTTTCTTCCTGGACCTTGTTAAAATCTTTGTTTAGCCGGGACAGCTTGTTTTCTTTGGCTTGTTTTTCTTCCTCGGTTTTTAGAAACTGGTTGTTAAAATAAACGAATTGATCATTAAGTTTATGCCATTTATATTTAAAAAATCTTTGAGATAATTGTTTTAGTTCTGTTTCCAAATGATCTTTTTTGTGTAGTTTTTTAACTTGTCGGGTTAAAGAATTAAGTCGAGGCTCTATTTCTTTGATCAAAAGACCGGCTTGTTCCAGGTTTTTATAACTGTTTAATAATTTGTTTAAAGAACTCTCTCTTTTTATTTGAAACTCTTTTATTCCCGTGGCCTCGTCAAAAAACTCTTTTCTTTCCCGGGGAGTTACTTTTAAAAAGTTTTCTACCATTCCCTGGCCGATTACGCTGTAAGTTTTTTGCCCGAAACTGGCTTTAGCCAAAAGCATTTGAATTTCCGAGAGCTTGGTTTTGTTGTTATTAATTAAATATTCGTTTTCACCATTGCGGTAAACTCTGCGGGTTAAAACTACTTCACTATAAGGAATAGGGGCTTTTTGCCCCACTCCTCCTTCTTTCTCTCCTTGGTTGTTTAAATATAAGGAAACTTCGGCCATGTTTAATTTGGCCTTGTTTTGGGTTCCGGAAAAAATTACATCTTCTCCCAGTTTGGCTCTTATGGTTTTCATGCTTTGTTCTCCCAAAACCCAGCGAATAGCATCGGCAATATTGGATTTTCCCGAGCCATTAGGCCCTACCACGGCCGTAATTCCTCTTTTTTGGGAGTTAACAGCCCCTGGAAAACTCAGTTTGTTTTTAGAGGCAAAAGATTTAAAACCTTGAATTTTCAGTTTTTCCAAATACATAATGTTTGGCAATAAAAAATAAACTTTTTATTTAAGTTTAATAACATTATAGCGTATTTAATAATTATTTGCCAAATTTTGGAAATTCAGGTTATAATATTAAGAAACTTGTTATATAGAATAATTTTTCTAAATTCACAATTTATTATTCAAGACTCTATTTTTATGATCATATCTTTTGGCGGAGAAGCCGGCTCAGGCAAAAGCACGATTGCCAAAAAATTAGCAGATAAACTGGGTTGGCCTTATTATTATATAGGAGGAATGAGAAGGCAAAAAGCCAAGGAAAAGGGCTTGACTTTAGCTGAATATAATAAATTGGGAGAAACCGACCCTTCTACAGATTTGGAGGTGGATAAATATCAAGAAGAGCTGGGTAAAAAAGAGGACAATTTTATCATAGAGGGGCGTACTTCTTGGTATTTTATTCCCCACTCCTTAAAATTTTATATTACCGTAAAGGAAGAAGAGGGAGCGCGAAGAATTTTTAAAGAATCCCGGGAAAACGATGCTCGTAATGAAGATAAAAAATTTCAAAGCAAAGAGGAAGCCCTAAAAAGCATTAGAAAAAGACAAAAAAGTGATCACAAAAGATATCAAAAATATTTTGGAATCAATGTTTTTGATCAAGGCCATTATGATTATGTAATTGATACCACAGATTTGAATCCGGAAGAGGCTTTTCAAAAAGTTTGGGAGATAGTAGAGAAAAGAAAGAGCTGAATATTGACATAATTTATTTTCCGTTGTAGGATATTATAACAATTAAGCAGTTTAGTTATGCAAGATAGAATTCGGAATTCTATTTTTTAATTTTTATAATTTATTTATATGTCAGACAAGAAAGAAGAGCAAAAACAAGAGGAGAAAAAAGAGCCTACTCCAGAACAAGAGCCTCAAAAAGAAGAGAAAAAAGAAGAAGTTGACCAGGCTAAAGAAGGGTCAGGCGCTTCTGAAGAAAAAAAGAAAGAGGAAAAAAATGTTCCTCAAGCCTCAGATTTAAAACCGGGCATGACTGTCAGGGTTCATCAAAAAATCAAAGAGTTGAATATGAAAAAGGAAGAGAAAGAAAGAATTCAATACTTTGAAGGCATTATTATTGCCAAAAAACACAACAGTGAGGCCGGAGGAAGTATTACGGTCAGAAGAGTGGCAAACGGAATTGGAGTGGAGAAAATTTTTCCTTTAAACCTTCCAACTATTACTAAGATTGAAATTAAAAAACAAGCCAAAGTCAGGAGATCTAAGTTGTATTTCTTAAAAAGAGGGTATAAAAAAAGACTAAAAGAAAAAAAAGTGGCTTAAGCTAAGAACAAGAGAGAGTTTTTGTTTCTTTGAGTGTTTATCTAAAACAAGGCGGATGTGGTGGAATGGTAGACACGCAAGCTTGAGGGGCTTGTGGCCCCAAGGGCCGTGGAGGTTCAAATCCTCTCATCCGCACTAATTAAAAATTTTTTAGAATTTTTAATTTGTAGATTTACACGGAAAAGATGTTATTCGTTAAGATTGAGAAGAGTAAAACATTAAAAAACCCAAACATAGATCATATATCTTAAATAAGACTCGGACACATAATTTTCGCCTGCGTTTTGTTAATCTTCGGCGGAGTAGGCATTTGGCCCGCCAACCTCGCGAGAGGTTATTGTAAAAAAACAAAAATCATAAATCTAAAATCAAGAAATCATAAATGAGAATCGGACGCATAGCTCAGTTGGCTAGAGCACTTCGTTTACACCGAAGGGGTCCTAGGTTCGAGTCCTAGTGCGTCCACACTTTAAAACAGCTCCCGTTTCGGGAGCTGTTTTAAAGTGTGTAACTACTAGTATCGAGAACCTTGTCAGCGTGCTTGACTACTTCGGTGGCGTGACCGAACCTAATTTTCGAGAGATGGAATATGCTACACAGAGCACCCTAGTGTTGGGGCTTTTCGCCCCTTCGAGTCCTAGTGCGTCCACTATGCAAAAATAATCCTGAGAAGGGTTGTTTTTATTTTTATTAGCTTACTATAAATTTGTTTTTTTTAAAAAATTTTTCT
>Ga0102938_10002749_pt1 | contig 13239 bp, 8 predicted proteins | sample SalPonR2_B_D2_MG_FD_84516 | JGI IMG/M metagenome (GOLD analysis project Ga0102938, IMG submission 84516) | Salt pond soil microbial communities from South San Francisco under conditions of wetland restoration - Salt Pond MetaG R2_B_D2_MG | ecosystem: Environmental > Aquatic > Marine > Intertidal... | reverse complement strand
ATACTTCTTTGATCGACTTCAAGAAGAACGAAAACGTGGAATCACTATTGATTTAGCATTTAGAAAATTCGAAACACGATCAAAATACTTTACCATTATTGATGCCCCAGGCCACGCAGATTTCGTGAAGAACATGATTACCGGTGCCAGCCAAGCTGACGCCGCAATCCTTGTGTTCTCTGCAAAAACCTCTGAATTTAGCGCAGCAATTTCCGCTAATGGACAAGGTCGAGAACATGCATTCCTTGCAAAAACTTTAGGTGTAGACAACTTAGTCGTTGCCGTTAATAAAATGGATGACGATTCAGTAGGCTACAAAGAAAAACGATATAAAGAAGTAAAGAACGAAATTGATAACCTACTTAAGCAAGTTGGTTATAACCTTAAGAAAAACGTCTCGTATGTGCCGATTTCCGCCCTCGAAGGTGAAAATCTTACCGATAAAAGTGAAAAAATGGATTGGTGGAAAGGTCCTTCACTTATGCAAGCACTCGAAGATCTTCCAACCCCAGAAAAACCAACAGACAAAGACTTACGATTACCCATCCAAGATGTGTATAAAATTAAGGGTGCTGGTGTAGTACCAGTAGGCCGTGTAGAGACCGGAGTTATGAAAGTCGGCGACATGGTTAGCGTGGCACCTACAGAATTTACAGGTGAAGTAAGAAGTATCGAAATGCACCATGAAGCAATGAAAAAGGCCGAACCTGGTGATAACGTCGGGTTTAACTTAAGAGGTCTTAAGATGAAGGATTGCTACCGTGGCTGTGTTGTTGCACCAAAGGATGCACCATGTAATGTGGTCAGACCAGACGGCGCATACACCGCACACACAATCGTAATTTGGCATCCTACGGCAGTTAGCATTGGATATACTCCCGTAATTCATGCCCATACTGCCCAAATTGCATGCAGATTCGACAAAATCAAAAACAAATTGGATCCAAAAACCAACGAAGTGGTTGAAGAGAATCCGGACTTCTTGAAAAAGAATGAAGCTGGAATGGTCCGATATGTTCCAATTAAGAAATTCCCATTAGAAAAATACAAGGAATATCCACAATTGGGTCGAGTCGCAGTCAGAGATATGGGTAGAACCGTAGCAGTCGGTATTGTACTTGACACCGAATAATCAATAAAACAATAAAAAACAAAAGATATTTCTTATTCATAAGAATATCTCATAATTGGCCACTACGGCCAAATTTTTTTTAACTTCTTTACCTAATTTCATTATCGCTATGAATATGAATCAAGTTCGGGCAGTTAGGGATTTAGCCAAACGTATTATCCCAAAAAACCATTCTCATTTTAAGTTTGAAATATGTAAGCCGATAGGCGGGAAAGACGGATTTAAGCTGAAGAATGCAAAAGATGGGCGCCTTTTAATCATGGGAAATACAGGCGTATCTTTGGCAAGTGGTTTAAATTATTATCTAAAGAATTTTTGTAATTTTCACCTCTCATGGTGTGGAGATAACAGGGAAATGCCAGGGGAATTGCCGAAAATTAAAAAAACAATAATATCAACGACACCTCATACATATCGTCCCTACTTTAATTATTGTACATTTAATTATTCTGCCACTTGGTGGGACTGGGAACGCTGGGAACAGGAAATTGATTTCATGGCACTCAATGGGATTAATATGCCTTTGAACATTATTGGAACCGAAAAAGTCTGGTATGATACTCTTTTGCAAAATGATTTTTCAGATGTCGAGGCCCGTTCTTTTTTGGTAGGCCCTTGCTATTTAGCATGGCAATTAATGACAAACATTCAATCCCACGCAGGGCCATTACCAAAGACTTGGATAATAAAGCGAGCAAGATTGGGGGAAAAAATATTCAGAAGGGAACAAGAATTGGGAATGAAACCAATCCAACATGGATTTTCGGGTTATGTACCGAAAAAATTGACAGATAAATATCCAGAAGCAAATATTAATCAAGAAAGGTCCTGGTGTGGATTTAGAGGAACTTTTCAGTTAGACCCGCTAGATCCTCTTTTTAATCAGATTGGAAAAGATTTTTTCACAAACCTTTTCTCACTTTACGGAGGAAGTAGCCATTATTTAGCGATTGATCCTTTCCATGAGGGAAAACCTCCAATCAAAGGGAAAAATTACCAAAGAAAAGTCGGAGAATCCATATTTGATCTCATCGATGATGTTGATCCTCTTTCAACGTGGGTAATGCAGGCATGGTCCATTAGAAAGAATATTGTTAAACCAATCCCAAAAAATCGTCTGTTAATTATGGATTTATCGGGGAATAAATGGAAAACCAAATGGGCATTCTGGGGGCGGAACTTTGTGACGGGTATACTCCATAACTTCGGATCAAGAATAAATTTGCATGGAAATCTTAAAAAATTAGCTAAAAATAAATTTACGAGAGAAAGTGGATTAAGGATTTCTAATTTAATAAAGAAAAAACAATTGGGTTTTGGTCTCTTTATGGAAGGAATCAACCAAAATCCCGTATACTATGATCTTGCATTGGATCTTATATGGAGAAAAAAGCCTATAGATCTCAAATCATGGCTTAAGAAATATATAAGGAGAAGATATGGAAAAATAAATGAAAATTTGATAAAGGTATGGGATGTCCTCCTCAAAGGACCTTATAAAAGAGGAACAGATGGTGTTGAATATAGTTCCCAAATAGGAGCCAGACCCGCTTTAAATGTGAAAAAATCGGGCCCAAATGCAAAATTAAAAATTCCCTATGATCCAAAAACATTAAATAATGCATGGAAACTTATGATAAAAGAATCAAAAAGAGGAGATATGTTAAATTATACATCAGGATTTAGATTTGACTTGGTTGACTTAGGAAGGCAAGTCATATCTAATTATCTCCAGAAATATTATCCAGAAATTAGAGAAAGTTTTTACGAAAAAGATATTCAGAAATTTAGAAAAAAGACACATTATTATCTTCAAGCGTTACTGGATGTTGATAGACTCCTAAGTACCAGAGAGGAATATGATTTTCACACATGGTTAAATAATGCGTATAAACACGCAACAAACCCTAAAGAAAAAGCATTGTATGATCTCAACGCCAGAATGCTCTTCTCAATATGGGGGCCCATGCCCAGTTCCGATAGAGAGCCTCATATTTTTGATTATGCGTGGAAGGAATGGAGCGGACTTATTTCAGATTACTATTATCCACGATGGCAACAATTTTTTGAGTTTCTTGAAAAAAAACTTGAAAAGGGAGAAGATTATCATGAAAAAGGATTACCCAAAATATATGGGAGAGAAACTTTTCGAGCCAATCAGTTTTATGAGGAACTCGCAGATTGGGAAACTAAATGGATCAAGCAAGGACCACCGGAATGGGAGGAATGGGAAAAAAATAGAGGGAAAGAAATAGAAATTTCCTTAGAAATCTTTAAAAAATATAAGAAAAAGTTAGAGTTCTAAGTAACATCACCCGTTTGTCTTATTTATTCATGTATTGAGAAAGATTTGCTGTTTCAATATATTTGATAACCTGTTCCATTATTATATCTGGTTTCTTTTCCAATTCATTAAGATTTTTCAGCGGAGATCGAACCCTTCCCAAATTAATACCACGTTTTTTTAAAAGGGCCTTTGCAATTGCAAAATAGGAGCCTTTTGACCTAATAAAGCCAAGTAATGAATTTAATGAACTTTCCAAATTACGCGCCTCCAAAATCTTTCCTTCTTGGAAAAGATTCATTATTCTATTTGTTAATGGGGCGGAAAAGTTATATGTGGAACCAATACTACCCTCTGCCCCCAAAGTTAATGCACAGATAAGAATCTGATCGGAACAAAAAGGCATGTCATATTTACCCCCATATTTAACTTGGGAGTCCATATAGTCATAGAAATTTGGTTCGGAAAATTTAATGCCCATAAAATTAGGAATAGAAAATTGTTCTTTTTGAAGAAGATCCAGTAATTCAAGCATAGGAAAGTTCACCCCATGGATAACCGGTATATGATAATAATAAAAGGGCAGTTCTGGATTGACTCCCGCGACTTTTTGGAGATGGGAAAGAAGTTCAGGAATATTCGATGGCTTAAAAAATATAGGTGCCATAGTACTAAATCCATCCACATTTACATCTTTCAAATGTTTAGCCAATGCTAGTTCATCTTGAATACCAGTGGCACCCACTTGTACAATTAACTTGAAATCATCCACATCATCACCAGCAGCCTCCCGCGCTTCTGCCCAACCTTCAACAATCTTAATCCTTTCTTCCTTAGTGAGCGAAAAAGCCTCTCCAGAAGTCCCATTTATAAACACACCCTTAATCCCGTTTTTCCTCAAGAATTCATAATACTGGGGAATAACGGCAACATTAAGTTCCCCCTCCCCATTTAAGGGAGAAAAAGGAGCAGCAATTAAACCTTTAATTTGAAAACTCATAGATTGCAAAATCTCTACATATCCATAAGGTTTTTCATTTCCTTTAGATGAAATACAGAAACTTTTTTGTATTCTTTACTTGTCTCGAACGGGATATCTTTATTTAGGTTTTCATCATTTGTCAAGTTCCGGACTTCCCCAGTTTCGGGATTCCTAATCTTAAAACTGGGCAAATATACAATATCATTAATATGAAGAAAATCCTCATTTTGAGAAACATCCCTATCTTTCCCAATTGATGCCAAAAGCCATTCCAAAGAATATTTGAAGTTATAATTCTCCCATAGGCAAAGGAAGCGCACAGTAATGAAATAATATGTGGGAGCAAAAACAAAGACCACAAAGAAAAGATCCTTCATGAGGGATGAAAATAAAAATTTAAAACAAGCACACACAAGTGCCGAATAAGGTTGTTCTAATAAGAAAAGCGTCAATGAAATTAAGCCCCATCGACGAGGATTGACACTCCATTGCAATATTGGACGTTCTAATCTTCTTTGGTCCATTGGAATAAAATCTTGACACAATAACCACGCACCCAATATCATCTGAATTCCCAAATTAAATACATACAAGCCCACAGGATATAATCTTTGGGTTGAAATTAGTGGAATCCCAAAGAATAACATAAGGAAAGCCCCCAAAAAGACCATTATCCAGCCTTTGGTGGCTCCCTTTAGCATAATCTTTTCTGGAGATGATTTTTTTGCCTTTAGAAGCCCAAGATATGCCCCGAAAAATGCAAATCCTGCATCTGGAAAAGCAGCCCTCGACCCATTAAATAACCAAATATCCAAGAGGGCTAAAATATAATGGAGCATACTATCTTCTGCCGTTAAATTGTGAAAGATTATAGGTTTAAATACGAGGGAGAGAATTTCCCCGGGAATTAAAATAAGAGATCCAATTAAGAGAAATATGAATTTATTTCTTCTCGTTTTTTTATAGCCGCCATTTCGGAAAAGAATAACAAGAGTAGTGCTCAAAAGTAATTCAGTAAAGGCAAGCATCGAAAATGCGCTCGTTCTAAAAAAGATCAAGGGAGAGGGAAAAGACAAATTTCCAGTTCGAATGGATCCGGATATCATACTAATATGAGTTTGTCCCAACACATTTTCATCTTGAGGGGCAAAGAAATAACACCACATAAAATGTAGAAAGAGCAAAATAAGGACCCTTAAGAGAGATTTGAAATATCTTTTCTTCAGAGAATAATCTTCATTTTCAATTAAACGGCTATTTATCGCATATGTGGTTCCAATTCCGGTAATAAAACAAAATAAGCTGGCCCATGTGCCCAAGATAACAAAGGGAATGAGAACCAAAAATAGCCATATATCAATATTCTGCTGAGCTTTGCCCGTGTTTTCGAAGGCATTAAACACAATTCCGTGAAACATAACAACAAAAACAATTGCCCAGCCCCTATAAATATCTAAGGAAATTATCCTTTTGAAGCGACTTTTTGGATCCATTTCAAATTTAAAATCAATTTCATCCTTTTTCAATGAACTAGATAGATTACTCCTTAAAATCTACCCTAAATAGATAGGACTATATAGAGACTTACTTAAAATATTCCTTAGGGGGAAATACATTTAAAATAAAGAGGAAGTGATAAAAATGTCTCACACTTGAGTAAAAAGAAACATAGAAAACAAGAACATCAGAGTCTTTTTTTAGCTTTCTTGATATTATTTCCTATGGCAAACTAGATCAACAGCTGTGAAAAACTTGATCATTCTTGATCACCGCCGCATCACATATCACCCTATCGGCCAAAATTTAAATACTTTCCCCCCGTGATCCCCCTATGATGAGCATCGCACAAGCCGCCGACTATTTGGGGGTGAGCAAGCCCACCCTCCGCAGATGGGATCGTAAAGGAATCTTGGTTCCGAAAAGGACATCCGGCAACCACCGGAGGTACACCCCCCAGCAGCTGGACCGCCTCGGGGAGGAAGACTCCGAACCCGCGATGAGCGGGGACTTTCAAAAGGATACAGGTATCCCGTATCTTTACGCCAGGGTGTCCTCCTACCATCAGCAAAAATCGGGCAACCTCAAGCGCCAGGTGCACCACCTTCAAGAGTATGCGGACCGCCGGTTCGGCAAACATTGCCCCCGGAAGGTGATCAAAGAACACGGGTCGGGGCTCAACACCAAAAGGAGGGGGCTGATCCGGCTGATTAAGGCGGTGAAGGCGGGTAAGGTCTCGTGCGTGGTGGTGATGTACCGCGATCGCCTCACCCGGTTCGGCTACGAATTTCTCAAAATCCTCTTTTACGATTATAAGGTTTCGCTGATTGCCATCGCCGATGAGGACGATAAAACCCTCTACGAACGCCTCATTGAGGACTTCATGGCCTTGCTCGCTTGCTTCTCGGGCAGAATGTACAAAACCCGCACCTTGCAATATACCGAAGGGCAGCGCCTGGAAAAAAGGCACGAAAAACTAATCCGTAAGCACCTCAAAAAGAAAAAAGGCCGGGCATGGCGCTCCGTATGCGGAAAAATCTACAAGGAAGAACAACAAAAGAACAGCTGGGCCGATCAATATGATTGTATGCGCGATCCACAAAATAAAGGAGCAATCCCATCTGACCCCTCACAACTGCCCTCAATGACAAGCGAAGGGGATCTTAAGGGGGCGGATATTCAATCCAAGAACACACCACAGATTAAAAAAACACCCCAAACCAAGAGAAAAAAAGATCCAAAAAAACCGCGCACACAGAAAAAGGCCGGGGGACGGAAAAAGTCGGGCCGATGGAGAATAATAGCCTCTCAAAAACTAAACGCCCGAACATCCCGTGAATCCGATGGAACGTAATCATTACGACAAAAAAAGGGAAAGAAGGGCAAAAAAGTGGGGATAAAGGGGGATATCTTGTTACCAGCCGAAGATCCGCGCCACCGCGTCCCTTCCGATCCAACCCCGATCGGGGTGCTTTCCGTCAACCAAGATAGGAGCCTCATCGGGACTATTTCTCCCGTTAATGATGTTGGTTAAGTATCCCCGCACCACCTCATGGACACAAACATCCCGGGTATCGCCATTCGTTTCATTTCCTCCCTCTTTAAAACCATCAAGAGAGGGGGGCGGTACTTGGGGGCGGTCCCCGTCAAAATAAAATTCATCGGGGTAAATGGACGCGTTTCTCACATAGGGATCGCCGCTCTCGGAAGCCCGATACACCGTGATCGGGTTCTCCCCTAAAATTCGCCGGATATACTCCTCCATGCCTTTTTTATAGAATTTTCCGATCCGTTCCCGTTTTTCTTTTTCGGGGGCCCCTAAGGCGAGGTCCTCCTCCAAGGTCTGAAACATAAGGGGGGTAAAGCTGCGAATGAACGCCATTTTCCTTTTTAGTTCGCTTTTGCCTCCATGCCCGCCTGTATCCCCATTGAAATCCTCTTCTCTCTTCCTCTCTTCTTCCTTATTCTCAACTTTTCCTCTCTTCCCCTCTCTCTTTCTGCTTTTCTCTTTCTCACTTTCGCAATCCTTCTCACTAACATATTCTTCTTTTTTATTCGGGGCATCCCGCATATTCCGATTTTTTTGATTTTTCGTCGCCATGTACTTCCCTAGGAATCACGGATATATAAAAGAAGAAAGGATCGGGGGCCGCCCCTCACCAGGTGAAAAACATGTCGGGATCTATGGTGATTATCAGTTTAAAATACTTTTGGATGAACTCCATAATTCTTAGAAAATATGAGATATTTGAACTGGAACACTCCCGATTTTTAAGATCATGTTCCTTTAAATAGTATTTAAAGGAGGCGATAAAAAAGAATAGTACAATAGAGATCAATGGATTCGGGATATTCAATTCCCGAAAAAAAAATAAATGGATGAAATCTATGATTACCAATAACAATAAAACCGATGATTTTAGGCATAAAGTAAAGAATTTCGTGGAAGATACAAAGGATGTAATACAAGCGACAGCCGGTCGCTGGAAGGATACTATGGAACGGGTAAAGGAGCATTTGAATTCGAGAACCTCCGATTTTTTAAATGTTAATAACCATCCGGATAAAAATAGCACGATTGTACCCCAATACAGCCCGCAAGCCCACGGTGTGTCTTTTTTGCGTGGATTTGGACTTTTTCTCGGCGACTTAGGAGATTGGCTAAGCGGAGAGGGCAGCAATGAAGTTAACATTGCCCATAATGATCGAATACAGGGGAAAATTAGGGAATGGGGCGGCCAGAGAGGGAAAGCGACCGGACTGGGGTATCTTTCGGGGCTCGGATTACTGGCAACCGCGGTATCCTCGGCAATAGAAGCGCCTGCAGTCAACCATCAAAGAAAAGAAACCGCCTTGAAGGAATTTGAACACCAGCAACTTTCCTGGTTTACCTCCCAGCATCTACAGCGCTGGTTTAAATCCCGGGATTTTTACGTTACCAAATTTCCCGATAGCCCTCCCGAGATCTTCAAGAAAGCGGTAAAGATTCTCTATCAACTCATCGAATACCACTGCAAATTCTACACCGACAAATGGCTTGCCAAAAGGATTCTGAAAGGGTGCCGAGAGCTGCATTCGGTGGCGGTGAAGGACAATTTCTCTCCCATCAACCGAAATTGGGATTATTGGCGCTTGGTGCAGCGCGAGGTGGAGAGAACGAACTGGCTGGGTCAAGCCAAGAGAGAGCGCGAGTATTTCCGGGACAAGAAATGGAATTTGGAGGATTTTTTGAACGATTTTGCCGGGGGGATCGTGAGGTACGGTCTGTTCGGTGTGCGATCGGAAAAGCGCATTGATTTTTGCAGCTTTCGGAAGGGGTTGTTTGGGAAATTGAGGGACAAAAGGGAATACGATGAAGACCATAAGACCCTGGCCGAAGTGAGAAGGGTAATACGCACCCTATTAAAGTGGCGCTTATCTACGATGGGGTCGGCTATAAAGATCTAATGGCAATAGCTTCCCATATAGAGGAAAAAGAAACTTTAAATACCTCTGTATTGTTGGAAAAGAAAATAGTAGAGGACATATTCAATAAAAGTCCATTTCGAACTTTAAGAAATGAATATGAAGAAAAACTCATAAATAGTTTTATTGATACTTTCAACCAAGATGGACCAGACTCTGCTAAGGCGGAAAGTATACCCGCCCCCTTAGCTCATATCCACAAAATATTTCAATTTGATCCCTCCAACGATTGGTCTGATCCAGAAAGGTCGTATAATGATTCGTCCATATATGATATCCAAAAACTGAAGATTGCCCTACGGGATGGTGCGCATTGCCGATTTTGTGGGCGAATTGACCTAAATTGCCACCATATTTGGCCAAAAAAGGGAATGGAAGTCCAGAAAACCCATAAAACGGCACTTAAGAGGGTATTGGGAAGGGAGATATTTGATATAATATTTAGGAAAACACTTAATGATATTAAAGGGCCTACGGCAAATTGGAATTTAGTGTTACTCTGCAGCGAAGGGACAGACGAAGAAAATCATCATCCCCAACAAAACTATTTTACCTATCAGAGTTTTCCGGAGCACGGGGTTGTCCCAAACCTCGGAGAAGGGGATTTGGAATATCAGCAAAGATTAAATAGGGGGATTATTTATAACAATTTATACTGGTACATGGCATGGTACGCCGCGGTGCATATTCTTTCGGGTAAAGAAAATAAAGCCATCGGCGATATCCAAGATTTTATTGATACAATTGCTGTGGAGGATTTGCGGTCAGTTTATCCGGAAGGTATAATCACTTGGTGGAAAAATTACGGGATTATTTTGGATGACAATTATAATACCATTGATATAAAAGGTAAGAATAAGGAAAAAATAGAACTAGAACAAGTAAAGAAGTGAAAAATTATGATAGATTGGGCAAAATATTACAATGAAAAATTTAAAGAAATCTGCATTAAAAAAACTCATATTAAGAACTTTTCGGGTTTGGAAGAATACTCTTTTATTAGGAGTTTAGAGATCCGGCACAGTGAAATTCAGGGATTTCTGGATATACCTGACCAAATGGAACATTTAGAATCTATCGTATTCAAGTATAATGAAATTCACGCACCGCTTTTACTTCCCCAAAAATTACCCGAAATCAGTGCAATTAATTTGAATTCCAATAATCTCAAATCTTTGGGAAAATTTCCCCAACAACTCGATTCTATCAAGGCAATTATCCTTTCCGAAAACCCCATCTCCGATTTGAGTCCTATCCCGTCCCACCTACCAAACCTAGATCTGCTCTACATGAAAGGATGCGATCTCCGTTCTTTGGACAGTCTCCGGTCCGAAATGCCCAAATTAGAGGAATTAGATCTCTCCGATAACCAGCTCACATCCTTGCCCGATTGGGTCGGTAATCTTACCCGTCTAAAAAAGTTAAAACTGGAGAAAAACCAGTTTAAGAAGTTTCCCGAATGCCTTCTGAACCTGGATCCCGGCTGTAAGGTGACTTTTAAGAAAAACCCGGTGGAGTCCCGGGACACGATGGAGCAGTTCTCCCGCCAGCAAAAAAGGGAATTTATCAAGGATGAGCGGGAAGTGGAGGCGTTAATCGCCCTTGAGCGCCAAGTAGATGGATTTATCCATCGCGATTCCTATCGAGAAAACCCGGGTTATGATGTTGAGGAAGGGTATGTTGTATGGCTGGGTGTGGATTTACGGCACGGGGTCGATAATGTGACAAAAAAAATAGGTGAATTTACACAGCTCTCATTCTTGAGAATGGGGGGCGGAAAAACGCTGCCCGAGTCCATCGGCAACCTCAAAAACCTCAGAGTTTTTAAGCTCACCCACGGCGATCAAACCGAACTCCCCGCACGTATCGGGGAGTTAGAGAATTTAAAAAAACTAAAGCTGCGGGCGGATCTGCATTCACTCCCGGAAAGTATCGGAAAGCTCAAAAATCTGGAGGTATTGGACATTTGCTGGAATAAATTAACGACCCTCCCCGAATCAATCGGAAATCTTACCCAATTACGGAAGCTGAAAGCCGAGGAAAATGAGTTCGATGGTCCCCCCGCCTCAATCTATCCCCTAAAGCAATTAGAAGTACTGCGATTGGGCCATATCCGTAATTGGTACGATCAGGCGGTTATGGAGAGGGTGGGCAACGGAACATATCATTCCCGGTCCAAGTACCTGCTCCGCTTTTTGGACTATTGCGAGGGATTATGGAGGAAAAGACACCAAGAGAAATAGATGCCTATAGTTTTTTCCCGTGACTAACTAATTAAGAGCCTGATGTTTCGGTCTTGAAATTTTTTCATATTTTTCCAATCTTCCTCAGAGTGCATTTTTTTATAGTTTTCATCGACTCAGAAAATGTAAGAGTTACTTCCAACCCCAAATCCTTTGCGGGAATTACTATCGGGGCAGCAAGACTTTTTTTATTAAGTACATCTTAAGAAGAGATTAGAAAAACGTGTGTATAATTCTGTGCTCAATAAAAAAATTACAATGTTCGCACCATTACACTTTTATACAAAAATGGAGAAGTTGTAGTATAGTTTAGAAATCTAAAGGTAAGATAAAAGGAAAAGCACTCTAAAGAGGAAATTGTATAAGGTATCTTTGTTCCATTAAATTCTCTGATTTTGTCTCTATGTTACTCTCCTGAAACAAGCACTTTTCCATGAGAATGCCGCTTTAAACTCATCGCAGAACTAGATAAGAGGAGATCATCAACACCACTATGCACTCAAGACACTGTACAAGAAATCCCCGTTCTTCCCCCTGCCGTCCTTGGTGCGAGGAATGCGGATCATTCAATATCACCTCCACATCATCCGGTAAAAACGTGTGTAGGGATTGCGGTTTAGTTTTAACCATACCGCCCCGCAATCATATGTATCCCTCCTACTGGAGGCTGTCCGATCACCATCCTATCTTTTTCAAAGGAACTCAGATCGGGTTTAAAAAAGAAAGGGGCTATTCATTTAAATTTAATCGATTGCATCGGCTACAAAGGAATGCTTTATTTTCCCGCCACGAGCTTATCCAATGCAGGAAGGATTTTTTGCATCTTAAAGGGGTTTTTGAGGTTGATTTTGGATATAATGAATTGCACAAACTTATACAAAGGATGGACAGAATTCTTCCTCATGGGAGTACTTTGAAGAACTGTGCCCTTTTGGTCGCCTATGCATTTTACCGAATTTCCGTTCAACGTGGGATCTTCCTTTCCCTGGATCGCCTATTGGAAGAATTAGGCGTTACACACGCCCTTTTTCATCGTTTGAATAGGAAGGTCTCGGTCTCCCCCGTCCTCAAATCCCATGCATTTAGGAGGAACGATCCCCGCGCGATTCCTCCTCATTTGGGAAGAATGCTTGGACGATTTTTAGATTCCTACCGCCTTGATTCCCTGGGGCAGAGGGTGCGCCTTACCGGGAAAATCAAAAGGTTTTACAGGCACTTTTCCGCCTATCCCATGGCGAACCGAACGCGGGTTGCTTTTTGTGCCTATCTGGGGCAGAAAGCCTTGATCAACGCTACGGTTGCAAAAGAAAGGATACCCGGGAAAAAATCTATCGGGACAATTGCCCAATTGTTCGGGATCGGATTCTCCACCCTTTATGATTGTATTACAAGATACCTCAAAAAACCTTCGGAAGCATCGGTGGGAAGTGAAGGGGTAGAACACCCAGAACCGAGTTGGGAAGAACGTAGTTCGGCCAGATCCGAGGATTCTTCTTCGTCCATGGGGTCCGAAAGTCCGCACAGCACCAAGGAACAAGACCCCGAAGATAACCATGCCTCCGAGCTTAAGTCCTCCGCCCCGCCCCCATTATCCGAAGAAAAATCGCTGGATCGAGGAGGGAGTACTACCCGAATT